>Ga0247840_10002633_pt1 | contig 31682 bp, 26 predicted proteins | sample LaCruzMarch2015__FD_192404 | JGI IMG/M metagenome (GOLD analysis project Ga0247840, IMG submission 192404) | Freshwater microbial communities from meromictic Lake La Cruz, Castile-La Mancha, Spain - LaCruzMarch2015_17m | ecosystem: Environmental > Aquatic > Freshwater > Lake | place: Spain...
ATTTTTATAAATTGATAAAAGATATTGATTGTATTTTTATGAATTTTAAAAAAGATATTCATTGTATTTCTAAAAAGATATTGATTATATTTTATGAATTTCTTAAAAGATATTGATTGTATATTTTTATAAATTGATAAAAGATATTGATTGTATTTTTATGAATTTTAAAAAAGATATTCATTGTATTTCTAAAAAGATATTGATTATATTTTATGAATTTCTTAAAAGATATTGATTGTATATTTTTATAAATTGATAAAAGATATTGATTGTATTTTTATGAATTTTAAAAAAGATATTAATTGTATTTCTTAAAAGATATTGATTGTATATTTTTATAAATTGATAAAAGATATTGATTGTATATTTTATAAATTGATAAAAGATATTGTTTTATATTTTTATAAATTGATAAAAGATATTCATTGTATTTCTAAAAAGATATTGATTATATTTTATGAATTTCTTAAAAGATATTGATTGTATTTCTAAAAAGATATTGATTGTATATTTTTATGAATTTCTAAAAAGATTTGTTTTTATATTTTTTATAAATTGATAAAAGATATTGATTGTATTTCTTAAAAGATATGTTAAAAATCTATAAAATTCTTTCAAAAATGATTTAAGAATAAGATTATTTAATCCTTAAATCATTTTTGAAGGATATTGTAATTATTCATTTTATAATTTCTAAAAATATTTTTGGTTTAAAATCTTTTAAGAATTGTTAAAGAATTGTTAAAGAATTATTAAAGAAATGTTATTGAATTTATTAAAGAATTGTTAAAGAATTGTTAAAGAATTATTAAAGATATGTTATTGAATTTATTAAAGAATTGTTATTGAATTTATTAAAGAATTGTTAAAGAATTGTTATTGAATTTATTAAAGAATTGTTAAAGAATTGTTAAAGAATTGATTAATGAAATGTTAAAGAATTGATTAATGAAATGTTAAAGAATTGTTAAAGAATTGATTAATGAAATGTTAAAGAATTGTTAAAGAATTGTTAAAGAATTGTTAAAAGGATTAACAAAAAATAAAAATAAATTAATGAGGTTTATAAATCTCGTGGATTAAACCATTACGGATACATTCATTCGCATCCCAAATCAAATCTTTTTTTAGAATTCCATCTAATTCCTTCTTCTTAATCTTCGTATTTTCATTATATATCTTCTTAATATGTTCCATTATCTTCTTTAAATTCATATGTTCCTCATCAACTTCACTCATCTTTCCCCAAGTTCCTCCTCGTAATTCGTGAATTAACATATAAGCATTTTCACACATATATCGCTTTTCACCTGATAAAGAGATTAGAGTTCCGGCGGATGCTACAAATCCATCCACAATAGTATAAACTGGAACTGATAAACTCTTAATACAATCAATAACAGAAAAAGCAGAATAAATAAGACCGCCATCCGTAGTAATATGAAGATAAATTGGATATTTATCAATTGATAATGATGCGGATAATGTCTTAATTTTCGTTTCTACACTCCTCAATTCCTTACATAACTCAAATGCACTATCACTACTAATATCATTATTAAAATAGATATGATTGAAATTTGTATTTATATAATTATTGGAATTTTTTTGAAAAAGAAATGGAAGTTTTGTTACTGAACCTTCACTACTATCATCCTCTTCTTCTTCGGTATTATTGGAAATTTTTAAACGCTTATTACTCATCGTTGATTTATATTTCCAATACATTTATTCTCTAATCTACTCCTAATTCTTAAATAAAAAATATCACATATAAAAAGAAATTATTTTTATTTATTAATTTATTTAATTCTATATAGAATAAAAAAAGATGAGTCAATCCGTAGATAGTATGCTTGGAATTCTTAATAATGCTAATCAAACAGCAACTATTATTGATTAACAAAGAAATATTGCCGAAGATATTCGTTCCGCAAATGAACGAAATACCAATTCTATTATAAATGGTATTGTTAATGAAAATACTAAAACTGATAATCTAATTAATATGCAAAATCAATTCGCTAATCAAAATCTCGCAACATTAGGAGCATCTCTTAAAGATATGATTAATTTAACTTCTGGAAATAATCTTTCCGCTATTGAAAGAACTGGTGCTACTGCTGTTGGAGCAACTGATCGTGTTGGTTCTGTTTTAAGTCATACCCTAGAAAGAATAGGTGGTGATAATATTAATGCTATTGATAGAAATGGTTCTATGAATTTAGTTGCTTCCGAAAAAATTGGAAATAATCTCGCAAATCTCCTCAATCAAAATAATAATCTTCTTAATATGGGTATTAAAGATGGTATGGTTATTAGTGAAAGAAATTTCGGTGAAACTCGTCTCTTCAATTCCACTCAAAATCAAAATTTAGAACGAAAAATTGGCGATTATTATCTTCAAACTGAACGCAATTTCCACGGACTTAATAATGATCTCCTTAAAGTTGAAAATAGTCTTGGACGACTTGCCGATAATCATCATAATTCTTCTATGATTGAACTCCTTAAAGTTCATTCCGCTATTGAAAAAGGTATTGATAGAAGTGAAATGAGTATCACTCGACAAGCTGCCGATAATTATGCTAATATTCAAATCGAAGCTGCTAAAAATCGTCTTGGATTAGAACAAAAAATTAGTGATATTGGTAATGATATTAAAATTTCAATTCTTAAAGATAATAATGATACTCGTGCTTTATTAAATACTCATAATACAGATAATATTCGAAGTGATTTACAATCTGAAAGAATAATGCACGCCCTTCATCATCATTATCCTCATCATCACGGTCATCACGGACACCACGGACATCACGGATATTATGATGATTATGACCATCATCATCGTCATAATCATTATTATCCTCAACCGCCTTTTTTTCCCTTCTTACAAATGGGAGGTGTCGGCGCAGGCGGAGGCGTTGGTGGAGGTCAAGGTGGGTCTCCGCGGAATTAATAACTCATATAATTATAATATTAATATCACAAATTTAACCACATCAAATATGTATAATTATATTAATACTTGTTGTTCTTCCAATTATCCTCATTTACCCCTTGATGAAGACAATAAAATCCTCAATAATTATTATACAACCTCCAATATCATCTATAATTATTATTCATGTAATTGCAATCTTGAAAGTTCTAATGGAAATAATGGAAATTCTAATGGTTCTAATGGAAATAATGGAAATTCTAATGGAAATTCTAATGGAAATAATGGAAATTCTAATGGAAATTCTAATGGTTCTAATGGAAATTCTAATGGAAATTCTAATGGTTCTAATGGAAATAATGGAAATAATGGTTCTAATGGAAATAATGGAAATTCTAATGGTTCTAATGGAAATTCTAATGGAAATTCTAATGGAAATAATGGAAATTCTAATGGTTCTAATGGAATAGTTTGTGATAGTAATTCAATAAAAATAAAAAAACTTATTAAATATTAAATTTATTTATATTGTAGATATAATTTTATTTTTTTTTAAAGAATATAATTAGATTTGGTGGAAATAAATTAAAAAGGTTGTTGGCAAATATTAAATCCTGAATTGATGATAATTGATAAATCAATAATCCATTTGATTTTATTTCGTTCTTTCCATATTTCATAAGCATCTTCAATATGTTTCTTCAATTCTTCATCATTTATTTTTCGTATCTTCTTAATATGTTCGTTAATTTTGATAATATCCTTTTTCATCTTCGAATGTCCGTAATGTGTCGCCTGATGACATAATTTACATAAAGCAATTATCCTTATTAATTTCTGTGTTTTTGTTTCAAAATCATATATCCATCTCTCGTGTGCCTCTAAATATTTACTCCTTTTCGCTCCACAACATTCACATCTATTCTCCGTTCTTTTATAAATATGATTTCTTATAATATCCCAATCATTTACAGAAAAACAACTCCTTACATTTTTAAAATATGAAGTTTTCGGAATCATATCTATATATAATTCTCCTCCTCCTATTGTCCTATCCTCCCCCTGAATTACAATCTCATCCGGATATTTATCATATATAGAACATAACTCATTTTCATCTTCACAAAACCATCTCTTCAAATTCTTATCCCAACTCGCACCATATTCCTTCGCAATTTTCCTATCCTTATAAGGAATATTTAAATAAATCATTTTTATCTTATTATAATATATTGCTTAAATAATAAATGGATACAACCGATTTAATTCAAATATTAACGACAAATAATGGAAATCCATTTATAATAAAAGTTTTGAATGAAGTTAATAATAAAGATTTGAATGATTTAGAGAAAATAATATTACGAGATTTATTAAATATATATATTAAATTAAATGAACAAAATATTAGTGAAGATTTAAAAAATAAAATAAAAGAATTAATAAAAGATGAATCAAAAATAAAAGAATTAATAAAAGATGAATCAAAAATAAATAAATTAATAAAAGATAGTTTAAATAATAAATATATTTTTTATACATATAAAGTTTTTAATAGTATTGTTAGTTACACTAATCTTTTTAATGATAGAATAAAAAAAGAATTATTCGATAATTATAATATAACAGAAACTCCAATAATACAAAATGAAAGATTTAATTTATATAAAGATATTTATAATAGTTCATATCTTAAAAATACACATTATGAACAAATAAAAAAAAATTTTAAAGAAACTATTGAAAAATTATTTGAAAATAAATTTATAAATTAATTATATAGATAGAAATGAATCAAATAAATAAAAAAAATTTTAATACTAAATTATTAGAATTTTACAATAGGATAGATGAAATGAAAGTTAAACAAAATTATCATAATAGTGAAACACATATTCAAGATACTTTTAAAAAAATATTACAAGGAAATAAAAATATTTTTGGGAAATTTGATATAATTACTTTAGAAAAATTAGAACTTGGTTCTAAAAAAATATTATTACTTAAAATATTTATATTATTTCAAATAATATTTGTAGAGAATAATGATTTTGATTGGTTTATTGCTTTTTTAAGTAATGACATAAATATTACTAGTAATATATTTAAAGCTTTAGAAGCTTTTTATGATTTATTTATTAAGATTTTAAATATTAAAACTGAAAATGATATTAAAAAAGAATTAGTTGAAAAATTTTGCGGAATTAATCATGAATTAGATTTTGATATATTAGAATTAAATATAGATAAAATAAGTAATCAACAAGAAAAGGGTAAATTAATAAAAGATTTAGTTGAATTAAAAAAAAAAATTAAAAAAGCAAAAAAAGATGAAGATGGAGATGATAATAAAGAAAAAGAAGAAGATGGAGATGATAATAAAGAAAAAGAAGAAGATGGAGATGATAATAAAGAAGAAGATGATGAAGAGGATGAAGATACAATATCACTAGCACCACCAGCACCAGCACCACCAGCACCAGCACAAGCACCATAAAATTAAGATGAAGAAGAGGAAGAGATTTAAAGAATTTATTTTTTTATTTATATATGATTAAGAGATATATAAATCTGTCAGGTTCCAATTTTAAATTCATTATTTTTGGATTGATTTCAGCAATCATCGGTGCTTATTATAATGTCTATGTTAATCATTATACGAGTTTGATTATCCAAGGAGATTTCTCGAATGAATGTTTATATAATTTATATATATCAAGTTTATTTACAATTATTTTCACATCTGTTCGTGGAGCACTTTTCACATATTCTCAAAAATATATGAATATCCATCTAAAAACCTTGATATATGATAAAATCCTTAATCAATCTCCATCTTTTTATGAAATAATTTCCGTTAGTGAATTGAATGATTATATTCATCAAGATGCTCGTTTAGTCGCCGACATAATCTCCTTAAATATTAATGTCCTTACAAGGTCTATTTTAAATATCATCATAACCTTCTATCTCATTTATGAAATCTCTTATAAATTATGTTTCTTAATGATTTTAATAATCATCTTTAATATCTTCGTTTCTTATATATATGATAAAACTTATAAATATTTTATGATTGGATATGAAGAAATTAATAAGAAAATGAATAACTTCATCTATGAAACTATTTCACATATTTCCATCCAAAAAACTTTCGCAGTCGAAACCCTTTCCGTAAATAAATATCAAAACTTTAATAATCAATTATCACGATTTTTTATCTATGAAACTTATTTATATGCTTTTAATGCTTTTATTAATTTCAATATGCCTACTTTAACGATGATTATTATCATCATAACTGCCAAATATCTCCAATTAACAACCAATCTCATTACCTTCATCCTTCATTTCAAATCCGTCTTTCAAACCATCAAAGATGTTATGGAAGTTCATAATGAAATTAGTAAATGTGATAAATCTTATAAAAGAGTTATTAATCTTCTCGATGCTCCTCCAATTCAAAAAGGTTCTTATATCCCCTCCAATTTCATCCCCTCAATAACCTTTCAAAATATCTCCTTCAAATATCAAAAATCATCTACACCTATCTTATCCTCTTTCAATTTCACCATCAATCCTTATGATAAAATAGCAATCATAGGTGCTTCTGGTGGTGGTAAAAGCACGATTGCAAAAATCCTCATAGGTTTATTGAAGATAAATGAAGGTTCTATTTTCATAAATAATGTTAATATTGATGTTTATGATAATTCTTATTTGAAAAATAGGATTGGATATGTAGCACAAGAAACCATCTTATTTAGCGATACAATCGCCAATAATATCTCCTATGGTTTGAAGAATGTTTCGAAGGATGATATAAAAGAAGCATCTATTCTAGCAAACGCCCACGAATTTATTGATAAACTTCCTGATAAATATGAGACGAATTTAGAAGGAACCGAAATGAGTTCGCTTTCAGGTGGTCAAAAACAGAGAATAGCAATCGCACGAGCGATGATAAGAAAACCTCAAATCATCATTTTTGATGAGGCGACATCCGCATTAGACCCTTATTGCGAGGAAGTGGTTCAAAAAACAATAAAAAAATGTTTTGAGAAAAATAAGGCGACGATGATAGTAATAGCACATAGAAAATCGGCATTAGAAATCGTTGATAAGATATATAAATTGGAGAATTCGGTTCTATTGCCTTTTAATGACTTTTAAATGAATTTCACAATTTTCACCAAATTCTTCTTTCATCATTTCATATAATTCTTTTGAATAATCAAAAAAAGAACAGGTATATAAATCAAAAACAATCTTCCTCTCCTCGACGAAGGTATGGATACTCAAATGACTTTCAGCAAGAACATAAACTCCTGTGAAACCGAATGGATGAAATTGATGAGATGCTTTCGCAACTACTTTTAATTGAAGTTCTTCAACAATTCTATCCATAATTGGAAAGATGGTTGTTGAATATTTAAGTTTCTCATTATCCAAGATATTTGAAATATCAAGAATTATATGAGTTCCTGTCATCTTTTATATATATAAATCTAAAATATTCTTAAATAATATCTCTTTATTTTCTTCAAATGATTTAGATATATTATAAGATAAATCAAATATTTTCATCTTCTTCTTAATATCATTCTCATCCATATCATCTAATTTATAAAATTTATTAATCAATCGAGGAATATCTTCTTGAAATTCATTAGAACCTATTGATATATCTCGTTTTGATTTTGATTTTGATTTTGATGATAAATCTTTATCATCATCTACACGAATATAAACGAGAATTGTTTTATTATCAAAATAAGGAGAATAAATATTATGTTTATTATCATCAGGAAAATCTTTTAATTTACAATTATGATAATAAAAATATTCATTAGGATTGTCAATAGTCCAATTATATTTAACTAATTCACACGCACTTTGAATTTTTTCTTCAATTGGAGGAAATGAATTATAAATATATTTTTCATATTTATAAGTAATACCTGCTATAATATGAAGCATACTTTCATTTTTCATTAAAATACTATCTAATTTATAAACAATTCCATTTAAAATCAATAATTCATCTTCTATAATAGGTCGTGTTGATTTTAATTTATTCATTTGTTTTTTTGATAAATTTAAAAATGTTAATCGTCCAATCACTAAAACATCTGGAATTTCTTTATTTAATTCTTCTTTTTTAATTTTTTCAAATTTATTTATTTGATAATTATAATATTTATGTAAATTATATAAATAAATATCTAATGAACTTATATAATTTATATCAACACATTTAATTCCTAAAAATTTATAAAAATCTATTATAAAATTCATATTCCATTTATACTCTTTCAAATAAATATCCTTCATTAAATAATTAAATAATGATTTATTTTCAAATCTTTCTGCTATTTTTAATATAATTGTTTCTGGTTTAATTTTATAAAAAAATCTATCACCTGTCTCCTTATCTATTTTATAATATTTAAGAATTATTTTCTTTATTAACATCAATTCTTTATCCTCTTTATTCCATTTTTCAATTTGTTTCATTACTAATCTTCTTGACATTTGACTATATAATGATGTTGTCAATATCGAATTGAACCAACAAGTATCCTTATATTGTGGAATGGTGTAAAACATAAAAAATGATTTCTTTTTATCTAATACATAAGATAAATATGTTCCTAGGAGCTCATATTCCTCGTGAGAAAAATTTGATGGAAACAATGAAAATGATTGTAGATAATGGCGGAAATTCTCTTCAAATATTCGTCTCAAATCCTCGAAGTATCCATTTAACAGAATATAATTATAAATTTCTTGGCAATCCTGATAAAATCAAATCCTTTATATCAAAAACAAATTTCAAATTAGTAATCCATAGTCCTTATACCATTAATCTCGCATCTTCTATGATGATTAATAAGAGGACGATGACTTTGGATGAATGTTATTGGATTAAGATTTTGATGAAGGAATTGGAAATTGCTGATAGAATTGGTGCGATTGGATGTGTAGTTCATATAGGAAAATCGGTGAAATTGGATGTGAAAGATGGATTGAGGAATATGAGGGTTGGAATTGAATTCTTGATTGGTGAGATTATTAGAAATGGATGGTCTTCTAAATTAATTTTAGAAACGGCGTCAGGACAAGGAACAGAACTTTTAAGCAATTATCAAGATTTATTAAATTTCTATAATGATTTTGATGAAAAACAAAAAGAAGTTTTTAAGATATGTATTGATACTTGTCATATATGGGCGATGGGTTATGAATTGAAGGAGGTTGTTGATATGACGATTAAGAATGGTAATATGAAGGATGTGATGGTCGTTCATATTAATAATAGCAAAAATCCCAAGGGAAGTCGTTTAGATAGACATTTGAATATTAATCAAGGTTATATAAATATTGAGGATATTTATGCATTTATTAAGACGTTTAAGAAATCAGTGATGATATTAGAGACACCAACAACAAAATTCTCTCTTGAATTTCATCAAATAAAAAACATATTTTAATATTAGATATGTCTTTTTCAAAAAAAGCAGAATGTATAAGAAAAGTAATTAATAATAGTAGTAATAAAGATTTTTATAAATTTGATAAGAAATCATATAATGCGACGAAGATTAAAGAATATTTGGAAACAAATTCACCTAAATTATATCATTTAATTAAGAAAATTCAAGAATTAGATGAAAATGATATGAAAACTTATGGAAAGAATTTTAAACATATTGTCTATTGTGATTTAAGAAGTTCTATTGCCGGTATTAAATTAGTTGCATCTGCGTTTAAGGCATATGGTATGAAAAATATATATAATGAAAAATTTAAAATTGTCATTCCTAATGAAACAAATAATTTTGCTCTTTTGTCATCTGTCGCTATTTATGATAAACCTTTTCCTGTGAAGCTTCGAAATGAGATTATCAAGATTTTTAATGAAAGACCTGATAATATTTATGGAGAAAAAATTAGATTTTTATTAATAGATCAGGGATTTAAAGAAGGAATTGATTGTTTTGATGTGAAATATATCCATCTCTTCGATGACTTAATTTCACCTGCCGATCAAAAACAAGCAATCGGTAGAGGAACGAGGTTCTGTGGTCAAAAAGGATTAGAATTTAATTCGGCGCTTGGATGGCCTCTGCACGTCTTTAAATATAAATTACGATTAAATGAGAAAATGGTTGAAATGACTGGTGTTGAAGATGCCTTTATGATGTTTATAAATGAAACAGGAATAGATGTTAAGAAATTATTTTTTGCAGCGGAATTGGAGAATATATGTCGTTTTGGTGCGGTTGATTATGAGATTAATAAGGCGATACACGAATTTGGGAATGAGAAGGAGGATAAATTGGAGGGAAAATTCGTTTTTGATAAATATGAAGGTTTCCGTAATTTCGATGCTTCTAATGATTATATGTATAAATCATTAGATAAAAATGAAAATGAAGATTTCGCTTTGATTAAGAAAGCATATGGAAATTTCGGTGGTGTTGGTGGTATTATTAAAAAGAAGAAAAGGGATTTTATTGATATTAAGAAGGTGAAATCGATTGGAAGAGAATTGAATAAGAAAATGGATTTTATAATGATGAGGAAATATATAAGACGATATTTTAAGGATTATAAATGGAAAAATTTGGAATTTAAGAATGGTTGTGTGAATAATCAAGAAGTCGCCAAAAGTCGCATCGCAACTTTGAATAATAGTCAAGAATTCGTTAGTGAATTTTTCAATACTTCAAGTATTTATAAAGGAATTTTATTTTGGCATTCAGTAGGAACCGGAAAGACTTGTTCTGCAATTGCAACTGCTTCTAAATCATTTGAAAAAGATGGATATACGATTTTATGGATTACTCGACATACTCTTAAACCTGATATATGGAAAAATATGTATAATCTTGTTTGTTCCGCTACGATTAAGAAGAAGATTGAAGATGGTATTTCAATTCCAGAAGAGATGAAAGGAAATTATCTTAAATATCTTGATGGTCGTTGGGTAATGCCTATATCTTATAAACAATTCTCTAATTTAATTGCTGGAAAGAATGAATTTTATAAGGAATTGGTTAAGAGGAATGGTAAAGAAGACCCATTAAAGAAGACATTAATTATCATAGACGAAGCTCATAAATTATTCGCAGAGGATACACCTGTCGCCGAAAGACCGAATGTGAATTTATTAAAAAAGGCAATTTATAAATCTTATGAAACTTCGAAAGAAGATAGTTGTCGTTTATTATTAATGACCGCAACGCCTTATACAAATGACCCAATACAATTATTTAAATTATTGAATTTATTGAGAACGGATGATTATTTTCCAGAGGATTTTGATAAATTTAAGGAAGAATATTTAGATGATAGTTATAAATTTAGAAAACAGAATGGAGAAAATAAGAAATTTCTTGATAAAATTAGTGGATATATTTCCTATCTTAATCGAGAAAAAGATGTCAGACAATTTGCCTATCCAGTCATTTATTTTGAAGAAGTTATGATGAGTTCAAAAATTAATCAATATACAATAGATATTTATGAAATGTTTATAGAAGAAATTAAAGATTATATTGAATATGATTTAGAAAAAGCAAAAGAAGTTATATCAAATCTTAAAGAACGATTGAATGAAGATAAGAAAATGGAAAAGAAACCAAATGAGAATATTTCACAAGAAGAAGGTTTTAATGATTGTATGAAGACAAAAAAAACTGATAATGACGATAATCAAATTAAACAAATAGAAGAATATGTGAAAGAAATGACAAAAATTATTAAAGATAAAGAGAAAGAAATGAAAAATGAAATGAAAATGAAAGCAAAAGAAACAAAAGGAAAGAAAATGAATTTTGAAATAATTGATAAAACTGAAAAATTTGTTGAAAATGAGATATTTTTTCAAATAGACGCGATGATAGACAGTGAAGATTATAAGACAATTGGAATAAGAATTCTTGCAGATGAATTTGATAATTTCGAGAATTTAGGTCAATTATTAATAGATAATGGTTTAGATGAAGCAAGAGTTATTAAGAACACAAAGAAAGAATGTATTATTAAAAATAATGAAGTTCAATATACCATCACTCATAAAAAAGATAAGAAGTTTGTTATTTATATAATAACGCCTAATATTATTGAATAATTTTTTTTATAATAAATATAGATGTCTCTTGTATCACTTTCACAAGCGTTTTCAGTAGATACATTGACAAATAATATCGGTGTAGGAACTCCTTATACTCCAAAAGTTCGTATGACAATTAATAATGGAAATCCATTAGAAGAATGGAGAACTCTTATTATTAAGAGTGCCACAGGGAATAATTTAATTTTAGGAAATTATGAATTAGAAGGTGCAAATAATTCATATATATCATCAGTTAATAATACTAATGATTTTTTTAAGGATTTATATATAAATCATTTAGGAACGATAAATAGTAATCAAATTGGAAATGTTATAATTGGTGGAAAAACTACAATAGGAAATAATTCAAATACAATTACTAATAATTATATATTAGATGTATTTTCTAAAAATTCTAATAATATAGCAATTTTTAGGAATTCCAATCTAGAATTGAGATTTTCTGCGAATTCTAATATAAACATCTCAACAAATAATAATAATCTTAATATCAATTCTCGAACATTTGTTAGTGATTTTATTTCAATCAATTCTAATAATTTTATTCCAAATTCTAATGAAAGATTAGTCGTTAATGGTATATCTATTTTTAATAGTAATGTCATCATTAATGGACGGATTGGAGGGAATTTCATTCTTGATTCTGACACGAATTTTAGTGATAGAAATAAACTTCCAGCGAATTTCTTGAAGGTGAAAAACAATTCTGGTTTAGCTTCGAATATAGATAATGAAATCTTTGTGAATATCAATACAACAAGTGGATTAGTTTTGAATAATAATCAAATAAGTCTTAATCCTATATTACCTAATATTCAAACTTACGGAAAGATTATCATAGGTGATACGAGTGCTGATAATGCGAATTATTCTTTTTATACAAATAGCAATAGTAAATTTAATAATAAAGTTATTATTGGAAGTAATCCAACATCTACATCCATAAATCTTAATGATTATATCTTGAATATTAATGGAAATATGGGAATTACTGGAAATATATTTAATGCTTCTGATAGTAATTTAAAGAAGAATGTGGAAACTTATCCAAATGCTTTGGAAAAAATATTGAAATGTCGTGGCGTCTTATACGAATTTAAAGATGATTTTAAGAAAAATATCGGTGTTATAGCACAAGAAATAGAAGAAATTATTCCTGAAATTGTTGAAACAAATTCTAATGGATTGAAGAATGTTAATTATTTAGGTTTTATCGGTGTCATCATAGAAGCTATTAAAGATTTAAACGAAAAACAAATTTTAGGAATGATTAGATATTAAGTTTTAAGATTTTATAAATTATATTTGTTTATTAATCTTTACAAATTATAAAATTAATTTCATTTTAACTTTTATAAATTATATTTGTTTATTAATCTTTTATAAATTATATTTGTTTATTAACTTTTATAAATTATATTTGTTTATTAATCTTTATAAATTATATTTGTTTATTAATCTTTATAAATTATATTTGTTTATTAATATTTCTCAAATTATAGAATTGATTTCATTTTAACTTTTATAAATTATATTTGTTTATTAATATTTCTCAAATTATAGAATTGATTTCATTTTAACTTTTATAAATTATATTTGTTTATTAATCTATATAAATTATATTTGTTTATTAACTTTTATAAATTATATTTGTTTATTAATGTATTTAAAATTATATTTGTTTATTAATCTTTATAAATTATAGAATATTCATATTTTAAATTTATAATAAATATGATTGATATTCATTATATTCTATAATATTATTAATAGATTTCATTATAAATATAAATTAAGAAATTTAATGATTTTCATTATAAAAACTTATCATATTTATTAAATTCCAATATATTTGATTGCCAAAGGCGAGCGCAAGCGCATGAATTTTAAATGTTGCGTAGCAACCAGAGCTCAATATAATAAAAAAGATAAAACTATCCCTAAACCTCCTTAAAATATGTTGTGTGCCTATCTTTACAAATTATATTAGTTTATTAATCTTTATAAATTATAGAATATTCATATTTTAAATTTATAATAAATATGATTGATATTCATTATATTCTATAATATTTATTAAATTCCAATATATTTGATTGCCAAAGGCGAGCGCAAGCGCATGAATTTTAAATGTTGCTACGCAACCAGAGCTCAATATAATAAAAAAAGATAGAATTATCCCTAAACCTCCTTGAAATATGTTGTGTGCCTATCTTTACAAATTATAAAATTGATTTCATTTTAACTTTTTAATAAATTATAAAATTGATTTCATTTTAACTTTCTCAAATTATAGAATATATTTCATTTTAACTTTTTACAAATTATAGAATTAATTTCATTTTAACTTTTTAGAAATTATATTTGTTTATTGATCTTTACAAATTATATTTGTTTATTAATCTTTATAAATTATAGAATATTCATATTTAAAATTTATAATAAATATGATTGATATTCATTATATTCTATAATATTATTAATAGATTTCATTATAAATATAAATTAAGAAATTTAATGATTTTCATTATAAAAACTTATCATATTTATTAAATTCCAATATATTTTATTGCCAAAGGCGAGCGCAAGCGCATGAATTTTAAATGTTGCGTAGCAACTAGAGCTCAATATAATAAAAAAAGATAGAATTATCCCTAAACCTCCTTAAAATATGTTGTGTGCCTATCTTTACAAATTATAAAATTGATTTCATTTTAACTTTCTCAAATTATAGAATTAATTTCATTTTAACTTTTATAAATTTTAATTATTTTTTTACAAATTATAAAATTGATTTCATTTTAACTTTCTCAAATTATAGAATTAATTTCATTTTAACTTTTATAAATTTTAATTATTTTTTTACAAATTATAAAATTGATTTCATTTTAACTTTCTCAAATTATAGAATTAATTTCATTTTAACTTTTATAAATTTTAATTATTTTTTACAAATTATAAAATTGATTTCATTTTAACTTTCTCAAATTATATTTGTTTATTAATCTTTCTCAAATTATAGAATAAATTTCATTTTATTTTTTTATAAATTATATTTGTTTATTAATCTATATAAATTATATTTGTTTATTAATCATTATAAATTATAGAATATTCATATTTTAAATTTATAATAAATATGATTGATATTCATTATATTCTATAATATTATTAATAGATTTCATTATAAATATAAATTAAGAAATTTAATGATTTTCATTATAAAAACTTATCATATTTATTAAATTCCAATATATTTGATTGCCAAAGGCGAGCGCAAGCGCATGAATTTTAAATGTTGCGTAGCAACCAGAGCTCAATATAATAAAAAAGATAAAACTATCCCTAAACCTCCTTAAAATATGTTGTGTGCCTGTCTTTACAAATTATAGAATTAATTTCATTTTAACTTTCTCAAATTATAAAATTGATTTCATTTTAACTTTTTAATAAATTATAAATACATTTATTTATTAATCTTTATAAATTATATTTCATTTTAACTTTCTCAAATTATAGAATTGATTTCATTTTAACTTTTTATAAATTATAAATACATTTATTTATTAATCTTTATAAATTATAGAATATTCATATTTTAAATTTATAATAAATATTAATAGATTTCATTATAAATATAAATTAAGAAAACTTATATTAAATTCCAATATATTTGATGATTGCTAAAAGCAAGCGAAACAATTAAAAATATATTCTCTGTTGATATAAATTAACGCTATTTTAAATTATAATTTATTAATTTTATTTTTTTTGGTTTAATGAATATATTAAAATCTTTTAAGGATGAATATTTAAGAATTTATTTGTTAAAATGATTTCTATATTTTTAACTTTTCTTGAATAAAATTTTAATTATATGAAATTTACCAAAATTATTTTTTGGTTTAAATTTGAGGATATAAAAACATATATATAATTTTTAAATAGGATTAGTATAAATGAATAGTTATACAAATAATATAAAACAATTGTATATCGAAAATATCGCAGTTGGTTTGGCAAATGTCAGTAATTTATATAAATTGGATATGTCTCTTAACGAATATATCGTCGTAGGTCAAAGAAATAATGTTAATTTAACTTCTAATACATTAGATACAGAATATAATTTCCTCATCAATAATAATGGTGTTGGTATAAATGCTACACGAAGAGAAATGAGGAATACAAATGCAGGTCTTTATGTTAATAATAATATCATTTGTAAAGGAACTATCACCGCCAAATCAATACAATTCGAAAATCTCACACTTGATTCAAATTTAACCTCACAAAAATTAAATGAACTTATCACAAAAGTTAATTCTAATCTCCTCTTTTATGAAGGTTATTCTTATAATGATAGTAAAAATATTTATACACCTTCTTATCTAACCGTCGGTAATTATGCCTCCACCTATTCTAACGCACATCCTCTTAAAATCGTCGATAGTCCTAATGGAAAAGCAGAAAATATCCAATTAGGTATTTTCAATAATATCAATAATGATGAAGAACCTGCACGATTAGCATTTGGAATGTTAGGTTTCAATCAATTCACACCTGCAAATATCTCAACCACCGAAGGAATGGCACTCGAATTTCATATCTCTAAATCCTCCAAGAAAATTGAAGAATTATATTCAAATGGATTAGGTATTCCAGAACATTCTAATATCAGCAATTATCCTCAAATGTCTATCGATTTAGATGGTTGTATTAATATCAATAGAGAAAAATGTCCCCATCAAATCATTCATAGCAATCAATCAAGAATTCCTCGATTTTATGTGAATGGTTATGCCATCATCAGTAATATCTTCACATATGATTATTATCATAAATCAAATCTTCATTTAGATGATATTTATATCAGGAAAAATGGTCTAACATTAGACGCCTATCAAATCAAAGGCGGTCATTTCATTAAAGATGAATTCACCTTCAATTCCAATCTTAATATAGGCAGTAATTTAAATTCTTATAAATTAAATGTCTATGGTTCAGGAGAATTCACTCAAAAAATTACGAGTGAAAGTTTGAAAACCTGTGAAACAATCATTAATGGTGTTGCAGAATTTAATAAAACAACCTTCTTCAATAATAATGTCATCTTTAATGACGATTTAACCATCAATAAAAGCATCAATATCAGTAATGATTTATTTATTAATGGTTATAGAGTAAATACAACAAATATCAATTATGCGAATAATGGTCTCAATTTTGATTATGGATGTAATTTAGCAATCAGCGGAAGATTTGGAACAGGTATTCTCAATACTGATAATTATGATAATCAATTTAATATCATCAAAAGAAATCAAGAAAGATTTGAATTAAGTCTCGAAGATAAATCCGCATTAACTACGGATAATAGCAAGGTTTATATAGGTCATACGAAATTAAATAATTTATATGGAAATATTGATAATAGTCTCGTATTCCTAACACAGAAGAATATTAAATGGCATAATTTCTATTTCTATGCTGGTAAAGATAAAGATGGTTGTGATGGTTTTAAATGTCTCGTCCCTAATCTCGCAATTATGGAAAATAATAGGATTGGTATTAACACCAATATTCCTATGAGAACTCTCGATTTAATTGGTGATTTTGTTGCAAATGATTATTATATTCGAAAGAATAATCAAGAATATCCGGTTAATATCATCTATATAAATCCTCAAAAATCCTCCATCTTAAATGTCAAAAATCTTGATATTAATCTCGAAAATAAAGATTATCTTAATAAAAAAACCTTGAATATTGCCGGTGCCATTAATTCTTATGATGGATATTATGAAAATCAATTGAAAATTACTAATTTTAAAGATTATGGAAAAATATCCTCCGTTTTTAATCATATCGGTATTGGAATAAGTAATACCAATAATAATTATACAATTCCTCTTCAAGTTAGAAATTTCAGTTCCAATATCAATAATAATTCAGTCATTAGATTATATAGAGGCATTAGAGGTGGTGGTTTTAATAATAATGCCTTCTATTCTGGAATTGATTTTTGTGATTATGATATGCCTATCAAAACTCAAAATAGAAATAATTATAAATGGTTTATCTATAAAAATCATAGAAACGAAGATGATAATACCGGAACTCTTCAAATCGGTTATACTGATAATACATATAATCCAACCCATAGTTGTATGAATTTCTTCTATAATCCTGTCTTTAAAAGATATTTCATCGATATTAATAATCCAGTCGTTAATTATAATTATGATTTTAATACAGCAGTTTCTATCAAAGGTAATGTGGAAATTGAAGGTAATCTCAATCTCAAAGGCAATTCTTCTTATATGATTAATGGAATAATCGTCGGTAATTTCTCTAATCCTGATATTCGATCTAATATCATCAATAATACAACAAATTTCACGACTGATGTGAATGATTTAAGTTTGATTGGAAATAAGATTGGTATATTCCCTAATAAAACCTCGATTATTGCTTATAAAGATGAATGGATTTTTAGTAAATTGAATAATATCCAAATTGATAATGGATTTAAAACACCTCTATTTATATATAATAATAATGACTATTATGATGATATTTATCCACCTGTTATTACAAAGTTTTATAATAAATCTTTTAAGAATTTTCAAACGAGACCTGATATTGCTATAATTGAATTGGGGATATTAAGTGATACAAATGATATTGGAGATGTGAATAATAAAGTTCAATTTAAATTAAAAGGAAATGATGGTTTGACGATTTTTGAAATTAGTCCAAATAATAATTATCCATTTCTAACTTGTCTCAATTTCGAAAATAAAAATCAATTCAATATTGGTAAAGCAAGTTTTTACACAAGTAATCAAATTAATTATAAGAATAGTTGTGTGAATATTAATGATGATTTTGATTATCTTATGACCTTCACTAACAATCTTAAACCTGTTAGAATTGGTTTCGAAAATGAATTGAATAATTGGAAATTCGAAATTAATCAAGATTTTAAATTCAATCTTAATAATCAAGATTTATTGAAATTGAATTCAAATGAAATCGATGTTCCTTCTGTGAAGATTAAATCAACCAAAAATAATCCTGCGATTGAATGTCTCAATAATTATGAAATCATTAATGACGACGATAATTCATTTATTATTGATAGTTATATCAAAACCACATTCAATAATCTCTTCATCCATTCTAATAAATATCATTTTGATTATTATGATGACAATTTTGATAATAATATAAGTGCGTTTTCTTATGAATTTAATTCAAATCAATATCCTCTAACCGATGTTCGTAATAATAAAATCTATAATTATCATATCAATAATTCCAATTTCGTTTTTAATAGTAATCTTCTCCTAAATTTCACCATCAATCTTAATAATATCGAATTAGATTATAGATATTTAGAAACTATTCCAGTATATCCTGATAGTAATTCTATTGAATTAATTCCATCCTTAAAATCTTATAATCCTAATTTAAAAGCTGAAATTACTAATTTCTCCATAATTCCTGTTAATTATAATATTGATGGTGTTAATTTAACTCTTAATTATAAAACACCAAAAACATTAAATAATGAATTGCTTATATCAAGTAGGATTACAAATAGCAATTTCTCCTCTAATTTTGAGAATGATTATTATAGTAATATCAATCTTTTAACTTTCTTGAATGTTAAAGACAAACCTTCAAATGATTATAAAATAAAAACAATCACAAATGATTTCTTCGTGAATATCGACAATCTTAAATATAATTATAAAATTGTGAATAGTATTTATTATTATCCTGTGCCTAATATAAATATCACCGATATTAAATTAGATTTTGTTTATAATTATAATTTGAGGAATGAAATTAATGTTCCTTCAAACTTCTTTGCTATGTATGCGAATTCTTGTTCTCTCGAAGGAATTGATGAAAAATCAATTGTCATCAATAATAGCAATTCTTTCTTGAAAAATATCATTCAAAGTGATATTCTGGATAATTATACAGATGCAACGAATTTTAAGAGAAATATTCAAATTTCTTCAAATATCGTTAAAAAAGTCTATCCAATTGAAATTAATAATATGGATATTACCACTCTCGAATTAACCTTCACGAAAAATGATTATTATGAAATTTATGATTTTCAAGAAAATAATCCTGATTTCTATTTACCTATAACTATTAATCAATTCCAACCTCATATGGTTCTTAAAAATCAAATCAATTCTCAAATATCTTCACAACATAAGATATTCAGTTTTAATGATAATTATGAAATTCATTTGGATAATAAACGACTGATTTCTATCGATAGTAATGGTTCTTTAAATACCGATGGAGATATTGAAATGAAGGATTTGATATTTGATGGCGATATTTATCATAAAAAAAATGGAATTTTAACATCTATCACAAGTAATTTAACACATATCATAGGTAATAATTTCTATATCCATAAAGATAATATTTCATTAAATAGTTCAAATATCTTATTAAATCCTTCGGTTATTAATAATGGCGGTGTCATCATTAATGGAAGTGATATTAATTCAATAAATAACCTCTTTCAAATTAATAATTATATTGGAAATGATAATTTCATCGTCCTTAAATCCGTTAATAATTCAGGTTTTATTAATTTCTGGGGAATTGATGATATTTATAAATTAGGAGTTTATAATGGAAATTTTGGATTATGGAGAGGTAATTCTCCTCTGGTTGATAATATCTTAATGATTGATGGAAATAATGAAATTAATATTAATGGAAATATAAAAACTACAAATAATTTTGCTATTAATGATATTACAACTTATAAAACAAATGATTATAAATTAAGAGTTTTTGGAAATTTGAAAGTTGATGGTGTCGTTATTTCATCATCAGATCGACGATTAAAAACAAATATCACGAAAATTGAAGGTGCTATGGATAAGATTGAAAAATTGTCAGGTGTCTTTTTTAATAAATTTGGAAATGAACGAAGAGAAATTGGATTAATCGCACAAGATGTTAAGGAAGTTGTTGAAGAGGCAGTTTATAAAGATGAGAATGGTTTCTTAAATATAGCATATGGAAATTTGATGGGATTGATTATAGAAGGTATGAAAGAATTGAGGAATGAAATTAAAAATCTTAAATAAATAGAAATGTCATTAATAACAATCTTTTTAATTGTTATTGGAGTTATTATTCTCCTTTATATTTTAAATAATCAAATAATTAATGAATGTTTTCAAGATGTTAATCCTGAAAATATTCGTAAAAATGCTTATAAACAAATTGAAATTATCAAAGATAATTATGAAAAATTAAAAGAGTTTTATAAAGAAGAAAATGGAGAAATTACCAAAATTTTAGAAGCTAAAAAGAAGATTAAAGATGCCATTAATAATATCGATATGATGATGGTTAATTCTTATGATAGATATAAATTAAATGATTTATATTATAATGATTTAATTCCTATTCTAGATAAACCTCGTGATTTAACCTTCTTCGATATTATCGAAAGTATGAAGATTATTATTGATAATGGTATTAATAATTCCTATTATAATCATAGAAATACTATTAAGGAAATTAGAAGAAATTTTAAAGAATTAAATGAAGTTTATAAATCCGTTTATATCGACAAAGTTTTCACTTATATCGAACGAAGAGATTTGATTGATAGTTTAACAAGAGTTATTTATGATTTATTAATTAAAATTACGACTTATGATGATTTAAATTCATCTGGAATTATCCTCATCTTAAATACAACTTTAAGCAGGTCTTATGAAACAAATAATATCATAGATATTAATACAAACATCAGTTCCTTCGAAGAAAAGATTAAAAAACTTGCTATTGCTTTAAATGTCGATGAAGAAAAAAAAGATTATGATATTGTTCCTTCAAATGTAGGGGATATGAGTTTAAATGCAAAAGCAGAAATAACCAGTCCTACTACAACTTTATCTATTACAACCATCAAAAATGATTTCAATAATATCTATAATTCTTTCGAATTAATTAATAAGATTTATGAAAATAATAAAGAATTAAATGCTAATCAAGAAAATCAAATTAAGAATTTAAATAATGTCATCTATAATTCCATCAAGAATATTGCGAATTATGATAAAAATAATAAAAATTATTATGATAATATTATCGTCATTAATGATGTAGTTATTAAACCCATTTTAGAAGCAGAATTGAGAAATTCTTATAGTGATGAAATGAAGATTATTCGAGTTAAAAATAGGTTCTATGATGCTATTATAGAAATTAAGAATTTGATTATAAATAATTACGCAAAAACATCGGTAAATACAGATAAAAATAAATGTTTGAAAGAAATTATTAATGCCATCATTAATAATCAATTTCCTATTAAAATTAAAGAATTGAAAAATTGTAGTCCATCCTTATTTAATGATAATAATCTCATCATATATCCTAAATTAGCAGTCTCTAAAAATGGAAAGAAATGGGATCTAGCAACTGATTTATATGACTTAAAAAAAACAGGTGTTAATAATAATCCCTATATCTATTCATATAAATTAGCAGGAACGACTAATGATGGGAAAGATTGGAAATTTATTTCACCTTTGGAAAATTAAGTGATGATGGATCTCCTCCAAGAAATCTATATATCTTCTTATATAATTGAGGATTATAAGGACATTTATTCGCCTCAATATCACTTATAGTTGTCGCAGGCAAATTCATCCGTTTCGCCAAATCCTTTTGATTAACATTCTTCGCCTGTCTTAATTGTTGAAGTGCTATGATTAATTCATTCGTCCAATATAAAACCTTCGGCGGTGTTCCATCATATTCTTCCTCCGGTTTATGAGATGTTGGATAATGGGTTTTAATTGATTTTCCTTTTCCAATATCAACAGGCACCCAATCTTGAAAAACACTCATTAATTTATTTAAACCTATTTATTATTTATATCTTTTTTTACAATTGAAATAGATATAAGCATTAGACTTCAATTAAGAAATAAAAATAAATGGTGTCAAAAGTAGAAAAGGTTGTTGAAGTATTCAAGAATTCTATCGATTATGATAATGAATATACCGCAAAAGAACTCACTAAATATCTTGAAGATGCTTATAAAGAGGTTTATGGAAAGGGTAAGAGGAAGGTTAGTAGTGATAAACCTACTGAAAAGAAACCGCCGAGCGCTTATAATATCTTCATTAAGGAAGAAATCGCAAAGATTAAGACGGAAGGTCTTCCAGATGTAGATCCAAAAGATTTTATGAAAATCGCTGCTGGAAGATGGAAGGAACATAAGGAGGCGATTAGCAAAGGTGGATGATAATTTATTCTTTTTCTTTTTCTATTAGTGTTAATAATAGATGGTTCTTCTTCATTTTAGAACTGATAATTCTAATAATGAAATTATGGCGAAATTTGATAGTTTATATCAAGGTTCTTATATTCAATATTCGAATATTAATGGGAGTGTTTATTTAGGAGGTTTATCAAATAATCATATAAAATTCTTTAATTCAAATAATCTTGATGATAGAGGTTTGCGATATAGAGATAATACGATTTCAGTCGATAATATCAGTTGTTTAAATTTGAGAAATGAAGATGTTCGTATATTCCCTAATCCACAAACCCCCATTAGTCATTATGAATTAAATGAACCTTCAGCAATTTCTTCCTTCGATTGTGCCAATTGTTTTGATATTAATAATTTTACTTTCTGGCAATCCGAAAATATTTATAGTTCTATTAATGGTTTCGCAAGAACCGACACCACTATCCATAAATTCCAAAATAGTTTCGGTCATTTCATTAAAATCCGTTTCCCTTATCAAATAGTCCCTATCGGTTTTTCCGTGAATTCTGCTGAAAATTATAATGACCCTCTCGATTTTGATATTTATGGTTCATTAGACGAAGTTCGATGGGTTAAAATTGGAGGCATCACTCAAAATAATTTCACCAGCAATTTCTCCATTAATAATAATGACCTCTATCTATTCGTCGTAGTCGTTATAACAAGAATTAGAATTGACCCAAATTTATCCAGTTTCCAATCTTTTAAGATATATGAATTAAAAATTATCTCCAAACCTATCTTGATTTTAGATGATAATATAAAAGTTTCTGATAATAGCATCTATAATCTTGAAAGTATCAATACAAAGAAATTATATCTTAATGATGTTCCCATCAATTCCTTAACCGAACTTAATTCAAATGCCCTTATGTCTGCTCTTGATGACTTCAAAAATCAATATAGTTATTATTGGAAGAATACTGGAAGTGTCGGTTTCCCTGATAGTAATATCATTAATAAAATGGCAATCGGTAAATCAAATGCCATCGCTACTTTTGATATTAATGGTGATATTTCATTCTTTAATCGTTCAATAACTCAAAAAATAATCATCTCAACTTTAACCAATCCTTATGCATCTTCTTATATATCCATAGGAAGAATTAATATGAAAGCATTAGCAAATCGCAATTTCTTCCATATTCGATTATTCTTAATTGATATTACGAAATATTATTTCCAAACTCTTAATATCTATGGTTATTCTTTCGTAGAAGTTAATACAAACACTAATCAAATCAATTCTTTTAAATTATTCTGGGATACTACTTTTGATAATACAAATGCCATCCAAAGAATTATTGATGTCGTTTATATCATAGATTTTGGTGTTGAACCCATCATAAAAATTTATATTAAATATAATGATTTACTTGATATAACCTTCACCTCTACTATTGGAGGTATTCGAGATTTATTTATTAATCATATTTTCATCGATGAAGTCCAAACATCTACAAATGACATCTTATTTATTCCTCCTACTTCTATTGAAACACTCAATCTCCCTAATTTCACTCGTGGAATTAATACATTCTCCATCAATCTCGCAACTAATATCCAAATAGGTAATTCAAATATCTTAAATTATCTATCCACAAGTAATTTGAATATCAGTTCAGGAATAAATGTCAGTAATCTAATGATGCTTAATGATAATCGAAATTTAATTGATACACAAATCTCATTTAATTCTTTGAGTAATTTGAGAAATACTGCAGAATTAATTAATAAAATTGCTTGTTTTGATGAGAATGGTTCTTTGAATGTCATTAATGTAAATCAAAATATTTTAAATACATTTGGAAATGCTGTTGGAACTAATTCGCAAATATTAATCACGAGTAATGGAACTTTTGAACCTTTGTTAGTGAATAGAGATAATTTGAGTAATTTAGGAGTTATTTCATCTAATCCTAATTCAATCGTCATCATCGATGAAAATTCTAATTTAAGAACTTCAAAAACGATTGATGTTGCGAATGTTGATAAATTAATGGGTTTATATAATTTCAATTTTAATAATGAATTTAATCATCGTCTCAAACTTAATTCTAATACAAATATCGATAGTTTTAGTATCAATTGTAATTTATATATTGGAGGACATACCATCAATTCCAATTATAAATCTAATCGTCTTTATATAAATAATAAAGAAATTGGTGAAGATATTTTCAGGATAATCGTCAAAATCCCTAATAATGATGATAGAATTGTTGCAATTAATAATTCAATCGCTATTTTAAATAACATCAAGAAATATATCATAACGCTTTCAAATGGAATTAATATCACTATTGAAGTTGATGAAAATGATGATAGTACTGATATAACAACACTTCCATATAATATCTTCAATAAATTCAAATTTAGACGATGGAAAACTCAAAATAATTTCGTTAATTTTAATGATGTTTATAATACAAATTCTTTCAAATATATCTATGATGATTTTAAAGGCATTTCGAAATGTGGAGCATATATTATCTTCGATTTTGGACAACCTTTCGTTCTTAATTTCTATGCTCTTTATGTGAATTATGATGATTTTAAAACATCCATTCGAGATTTTAGATTATTAGGTTTTAAACAACAAACTTCAACTTGGGCGATTATCGATGATAAAAGAAATGTTCGTTTAAATAATGATATTAGTCCTAATTTCTATACAATTGATTATAAGGATTATGATGTTTATACAAAATTTGCTTTATGTATCATAAATACTCATAATGATACTGGTATTCCTAATTATTGTCTTCTTAATTTCATAGAATTTTATGGATATATTCCAAATAATAATAATTATAATTATAGTAATTTGACTTTTAATTATCTCAATAATCCATTCCTATTTGGAAAAACTTATGTGGGAATTAGTAATATAAATCCATTAGTTCCTTTAAGTATTGGAAATGATTTATCTACGAATTCCACCGAAGCATTAATGAATTTAAATCATTTCATCCCTACTTCCACAAATAATATCGAAAAACCCTTGATTAATCTTACAAGACCTTCTTTATTAACTACCGGAGTGAAAGCAGTTCATTATCTAAATAGTTGGTATGAAAGTAATACGAATTATACTATCAAATTATCTCATACAAATTCTTCAAATGAACGTGTGGTTTTATCTATGAATAGTGATGGAAAAATAGGAATAGGCACTTATCCTAATAATAATGATTGTAATAATGGATTATCTATTTTCAATAATGGTTTGAGTTTTTATAGTAATAATCTTTTTATGAATATGAGAACTTCTAATATCGTCAATTCATATGATATTATCTTTCCAAAAAATATTGGAAATTCAAATACATCATTAGGAATTAATAAAATTAATAATCGAACTCTCGAATTAGAATGGATAAATCCTATTGATGTCATCAGTTCTAATTCATTTAGTAAATTAGGAATACAATCTATTCCTACTAGAAATGAAAGTGGTGTCGTTTTACAAGTCGCCGGAAGTTGTTTAATCGGTTCTAATAATGTCGGTAGTCTTAATTCAATCTATTTAAGAAATAATTCATTAGTAGTTTGTGGAAGTATTTATAGCACAAATGATATTAATGCTGATAGTGATATTTCTTATAAATATAATTTGAAATTTATTCAAAATCCTTTGGAAAAATTAAATAAAATTCGAGGATATACCTTCAATAGAAATGATGTGAATGATGATAATAATAGATATACAGGTTTAATCGCACAAGAAGTTTTTAATGTTATGCCAGAAGCAATTGTTAAAAAACACGATGGAAAATTACGAATTCTTTATACAAATCTTTCCGGATTATTTGTAGAAGGAATTAGAGAAATAAATGAAAAATATGATTATTTGAATTTTAAAATTAATATCGTCATTTGTTTAGTATTTACGAATTACCTTCTTTATTCTTGGTTTGCTATGACCTCCTGAAAATTCTAATTGAAATTCTTGAAATATAAAATCTTTAAAATTTGCTTTCACTTTCATTATCATCTTAATAATTTATTAATATTATATAGAATATGTCACAATTAACATTTGACAGAAAATTTTACAAAAATTGTTTTATATAATCGACTTTTATTTAATGAATTTGATTTTATTGATGAACCTATAAATAGAGTAAATCCTGAAATCATTAAAGAGAAATTTAATTTACCAAATGAAATAATTCAATCATTAATTTCTTTTGATGGAACAGAAATTATAGAAAATAATCCATTAATAAAAGAATTATTTATTATAACACAAATATTATTTGATGAGATTAAAAAAATCGAATTTTATAAATCTATAATCGAAGAATTATATAAAATATTTTTTGATAATTACAGAAGAAACTATTTATAGATCAATTGTTTTATTTTATTATATTGGTTTAATTGATTTTAAAAATATGAATATAACTCATCATAAAAAATTTGATAAAATTAAAATAATTTTATTTAAACCATTAATTATATGTTTATTAAATTATCAATTTAGTAATTATGATTTAAGCAATATTCTTATTGCTAATAGAACTACAAGTAATAATGAAAGATATTTTCCTTTTAAAATAGGAGTTTCAAATGTAATGAAACAATTATATATGAAAACAAATTCTCCTTTAATTTTATTAAGAGATATTTTAGATAAAAATGATATTAAAATTACAACTGATAATGGAAGAACTACAAAATTTAATCTCGTTTATATTGAAAATATAAAATTTTTAGTAAATGAAGTTATTAGTTCAGTTCAAACATCAACAAAAACATTTTCAAAAACTCCAAGAAAAACATAATAATAAAAAATGATTTTTATTTTCAAAATTCATTTAAAATATGTCCTCTAAATTATCTAAAAAACAACTTATTAATGATATTAAAGTATTTTATCTTAAACAAGGAAAAGAATGTGAAGGTATTATGAAGATTTCGAAAAATAAATTATTAGAAATTGTTATTGAAAATGATATTCCTCATATTGATAATGAAACTTTGAAAAAAGAAATTGAAGAAACCGAGAAATATAATTATTATATGGAAATTATCTATTATAATTTTATCAAATTTAATAATCCTTCTAGTAATATTATTAGAGATATTCATCATAATAAAAAAATTACTTCTACCGAATTAAATGATATTATCAAAAATAATCATCTAATCTTCGCAAATGATATTGAAGAAACTAAAACACTCGTTATGGAATTATTCAATTGTATCCATAAATATTGCTCCACTACAAATACTAAAAACACCATTCAATATAAATCATTATCCTCCATTATCTCCTTCCTCACCAATTTAAATTCTTCATCTTTATTAAAAGATGAATAGTATCGGCGTTCATTTTACTTCTATGATTATCATCTTCATAATCTCCCTTATAAATTGTGTTTATATAATAGGTTCGAATAATAGTTCTCTTTTTATGAAATTAATATCAATTGTCCTTGTATTCCTCATTATTTATATATCAACCTTTAAAGAAACTTTTTTGACATTTTTAGGAGGTTGTGCTTTCCCTTCATCTCTCATTCCTAATGCAATTTATCCTCCTAATACCAATTTTTCAATTGAAATTGATATTAATGCTCCTGATGGAACCAAAATTATTTATTGGGCGTCAGGAGATAATAAGGATAAGAAATATATCTTTGAAAATCCTATGGATGCTTATGGAAATTATGAAAATAGCGGTGTTGCTATTGTGAATAATAAAAAAGTCGTTTTTAATATTAAATGTCCTAATAGATATAAAGTTCCTATGGGAAAGATTTTAGACCAACATATTCATTATAGAATTGCTTTCATTAATAATCCTATTTTAAGTGATGTGAAAACACTTAAAATTAATTGTTAATTATTTAATAAATGAAGATTATTTCTTTTGATATTGGTATTAAAAATATGGCATATTGTATAGCATCTTTTAAAAATAATCTGGAAATTATTAAATTAAATAAAATTGATTTATTAATTCCTGATAAATCTATTCAAAGTCTTATTGAAACTACCATAGAATTTCTTGATGATATTTATAATCAAATTAATCTAAATGACGGTGAAAATTTGAAAGTTCTTATCGAATGTCAAATGACCTCTAAAATGCGTTGTATTCAAACAACTATTAACACCTATTTTAAAATGGTTTCTAAAATAGAAGGAATTGATATTGAAACAATTTATTTATCCGCTAAACATAAATTAGATTTAACAAAGAAATATCCTAATTATATTTATTCAAAAGAAGATAAAAATAATTATAAAAATAATAAATTAAATAGTATTAAATTCACATCTTATTTATTAAATGAAATTTATATTAATGATAATTTAAAAGAAATTATTAAAAAAGAAAAGAAAAAAGATGATATTTGCGACGCATATTTAATGATTATCTATTTTTATGAAAAAAATAATAGATAAGAATAGATAAAGAACAATGGAAAGAACCAAGGAAAGAACGATGGAAAGATTTGAAGAAGTTTCGAAAGAAGTTTCGAAAGAAGTTTCGAATGATGTTACAAAAGAAGTTTCGAAAGAAGTGAAACCTGATGTTAATTTTCCAGTCTTTTACATCTTTTTATTTATATTTCTTGTTGTATGGTGGTTTGCCGGTATTATTGGATTTATAATGTCGCTTGTTTGCTGTTTTTATAATGGAACTACGACAGATAAATTTCTTGGAATAGTAATGGCGTGGATTTTTGGGCCTTTTTATTGGTTATATTTCATCTATAATTCAACTTATTGCACTCGTTTTAATCCAGTCCAACAACCTTATTATGTATAAATTTTATGGAAGAATTATTAAATGTTATTATCTTATTTTCTATGATAACTTTCGTCAATCTTAACCAAAAATCATCATTCTTACATTTCCTATTATTTTTATTAATCTCATTACATTTCTTAAATAACCAATCGTAATGATTTATTTGTTGTTTCATCGTCGTCTTCTCATTCACAGGATTTAATCTATTTTCATTTATTAATGATTGTAAATAATTGAGAACTATCTTATTCTTTATCTTATCCTTTGGAATATAATCCCAATAATTACAAAAATATATATGATTATAATATTTACATTTAATCAATTTATCGCAATTATCTATATAAACATCATTATCATCTATTATCAAAATATCAGGATTTTTAATCTTAATTTTCTTCTTAATCGCTTCTATCGATTTCTTCAAATCTATCTTATCATTTTTATTAATCATTATACAATCATTTCTCGTGAAAAGTGGTCTATTGAATTTAATATTTAAAACCTTCTCAATTATCGTCAATTCTTTTTCCGCCCATTTCTTTTGAGAAGCAGTATAAATATAAAATGAAGAATTTGGATAATGTTCTCGCATCTTTTCTATGAAAAATTTGAAATAAGGTCTTATTAATTTCGTCTTCTCATTATAACATTCCTCCAATATCTCATTTATCTTTATCTTTATTTTGAGTTTATTTAAAATCAAATAGATTTTATAAATCTCCGCTTGATATATACAATCTCCTATAATAGTTCCATCAAGGTCTATTATAAACACATAATTCATTTTCTATTATTTGTTTTAATTTTAAAACAAACGAAGAAAAAAATGATTGATTTTATATATATTAATATTTATATCTAATATGGATACTCCTACCGTTTGTAATAAGAACTGTATTTGCGTCGATAGTGATTGCGAATTCTTCCATCTTCCCATCCTGAAAGACAGGAAAATCATCAAGAAAATCTTTGATGGTCTTTCTGGAATTTCCAAAGTCGAGGAGAACGCAAACAAGCGCAAGGCAAATTGTCGCTTCGGTCAGTTATGTTACAATCGTGAGTGTGGTTTTAGACATCGTGTTTCGGTGAAGGACAGAGAGCGTCTCATCAAGGAGTTTAATGAATTCAAGTTGAATGATATTAAGGTTGAACGGAAACCCAAAGAGGTTAAAGTGAAATCGTTTAATATCTCTCACAAGAACGCATTCGATTTGTTGGAAGAGGTTGAAGAGAAGGAAATGGTGCAAAAAGTTGAAGTCAAGAAATCTTGGGCGGATTTGATTGATGATGATTTCCATATGAATTTTTAACTTTTTTATTTTATCTATTTTAAATTAAATGGATATTAAAGATAGTTTATTTGTCGAAAAAATGAAAAACCATATCAATCTTTTAGAAATTTGTTTAGAAAATATTGATAAGAAATTTAAACCAATCGAAAATGATAAATTATTTGAAAAATTAATT
>Ga0247840_10002647_pt1 | contig 31565 bp, 49 predicted proteins | sample LaCruzMarch2015__FD_192404 | JGI IMG/M metagenome (GOLD analysis project Ga0247840, IMG submission 192404) | Freshwater microbial communities from meromictic Lake La Cruz, Castile-La Mancha, Spain - LaCruzMarch2015_17m | ecosystem: Environmental > Aquatic > Freshwater > Lake | place: Spain...
CACCCACATGGTGGTGGTGAAGGTAAGAATCCAGTCGGCCGTAAAGCCCCGATGACCCCTTGGGGTAAGAAGGCTATGGGCGTCAAGACCCGTAAGAAGAGACAAGCTTCGACGAAACTGATTGTTCGTCGTCGTAATGCGAAATAGGAAAGGAAGGTAAAATTATGAGTCGGAGTTTGAAAAAAGGTCCATTCTGTGATGATCACTTGATGGCCAAAGTAGAGAAATTGAATCTAGCAAACAAAAGAGAAGTTATTAAGACCTGGTCACGCCGTTCCACAATATTTCCTCAGTTTGTTGAACACACTTTTGCGGTGTATAACGGAAAAGAACATGTACCAGTATATGTTACAGAAGATATGGTTGGACATAAATTAGGTGAGTTTGTCCCAACCCGTAAATTCGGCGGTCATGGTGCCGGCGAAAAGAAAGTAGCCTAACATATGGACGTTAAAGCAACAGCTAAAACGCTACGTGTTCCGCCACGCAAAGCCCGTCTAGCCTTAGATATGATTAGAGGCAAGGGTGTTAAAGAAGCAGCCGCTTTATTGAAGTTCTCACCAACTTCATCAGGTAAAGCCGTTGGAAAAGTATTAAAGTCAGCCATCAGTAATGCCGTTAATAATCACCAGCTTACCGAAGAAAAACTCTTTGTTACAGCGTGTTACGCTGATGAAGGAGTGGTGCTAAAACGCTTTATGCCTAGAGCTAAAGGGAATGCATCAGCGATATTCAAACGTACCAGTCACATCACAGTTGTTGTGTCTGAACGTAACTAGGAGGATCAAATGGGTCAAAAAGTAAATCCAATTGGTATGCGCGTTGGGATCATCCGTGATTGGGAATCCCGCTGGTATGCAGAAAAAGATTATGGATCATTATTGTTGGAAGACATTAAAATCCGTAAATACTTATTTAAACGTTTAGATAAAGCGGATGTCTCACGTGTTGAGATTGAACGCTCCAAGAATGCCGTTAGAATCATCATCAGAGCAGCTAAGCCAGGCGAAATTATCGGCCAAGAAGGCAAAGTGATTGAAGCACTGAAGGTTGAACTAAAGAAAATTCTAGGCGAAAAAGCGGTTAAGTTAGATGTTGTTGAAATTAAGGTTCCTGATTTAGATGCCCATTTAGTTGCTAAGGATATTGCTAAGCAATTAGAAGGTCGGATGAGTTTTAGAACCGTTCAAAAGAAGAAGATTCAAGCCGTAATGCGCGCTGGAGCTAAGGGTATCAAAACCAAGATCTCTGGACGTTTAGGTGGAAATGATATCGCTCGTAGTGAAGGATATGCCGAAGGTATCGTTCCTTTACATACACTCAGATCCGATATCGATTTCGCCAAAGCCGAAGCACATACGACCTACGGACGTTTAGGAGTCAAAGTTTGGATTTGCCGCGGTGAAGTTAAACCTGGCGAGATGGTGGTAGAACCAACTAAAAAGGAAGATACCAGAGATCGTCGTAGTTTCAGTAAAGGCAATGAAAGACATGGTCGTCCTGTTCGTAGTGAAGCAAAAGTCGAAGTTGCTGCAGTTGCACCCGTTGCCCCTGTAAGTGATCCGGCTGGGGAGGTCACAGAATAGTATGTTAATGCCTAAGAGAACTAAATTTAGACGACCTCATCGGATTAGCCATGAAGGTCGTTCTAAAGCAGGAAGATACATTTCCTTTGGAGATTTCGGCTTAGTTGCTGAATCCGGAGCTTATGTTTCTAACCGTCAAATAGAAGCAGCCCGTATTGCATTGACGCGGTCTATGAAGCGTGGTGGACAGGTGTGGATTAAGATATTCCCACATTTGGCTATCACTAAAAAACCGCTTGAAGTTCGGATGGGATCTGGAAAAGGGGCACCTGATGGTTGGGTAGCAGTCGTTTCTCCTGGTCGTATCTTGTTTGAAATCGGAGGAGTCGATGAAGAAACAGCACGTGAAGCATTACGTCTGGCATCGCATAAACTCCCCGTTAAAACCAGATTTATCAAGAAAGGTGAGGAGCAAGCATAATGGCCACTGTTAAGGAAATTCGTGAAAAAAGTAATAACGAACTCATTAAAGATATCGATACGCTCAAAGAAGAATTGTTTACCTTACGCTTTCAAAAAGCCACTGGTCAAGCAGGAAGTTTCAATCGTATGAAAGAAATTCGCAAGACAATTGCTCGTATCAAAACCGTTATCACTGAACGTCAACTCAGTGAAGTGAAATAAGGAGGATGAACATGGAAAGAACAAATCGTAAAGTCTATCGTGGTGTAGTCGTATCTGACAAAAACGAAAAGACCATCATTGTTGAAGTTAAAACTTCTAGAAGTCATCCAATGTATATCAAGAAGATCAAGCATTCGAAAAGATTAACCGCTCAAGATGATTTAAATGAAGCAAAAATTGGGGATACTGTTGAGATTATGGAAACCCGTCCACTCTCAGCCACCAAGCGTTTTCGCTTAATTAAAGTTATCGAAAAAGCGGTTGTGTTATAGCGGAGGTACCCTATGATTCAAAATGAAAGCAGATGTAAAGTCGCAGATAACACGGGAGCTAAAGAAGTGTTGGTTATTCGTTGTTTAGGCGGAAGCAGACGTCGTTATTCCAATATTGGAGACATCGTCGTATGTACCGTTAAAGAAGCGACACCAGGTGGAACTGTTAAGAAGGGTGAAGTCGTTAAGGCTGTCATCGTTCGTACCGTTCGCGGCGTACGTCGTGATAATGGGTCTTATATTAAATTTGATGATAATGCAGTTGTCATCATCAAAGAAGATAACACACCTAAAGGAACCCGTATTTTCGGTCCTGTTGCTAGAGAATTGCGTGATAAAGACTTCATGAAGATTGTGTCTTTAGCACCGGAAGTACTATAGGAGATCACTATGATTATTAAAAAAGGCGATAAAGTAAAAGTTATCACAGGTGCTTCGAAAGGAGTATCCGCAGATGTACTCAAAGCGTTTCCTAAGAAAGATTTAATCATTGTTGAAGGTGTCAACATGGTTAAGAAGCATTTAAAACCTAGCCAAGTTAATCCAGATGGTGGAGTCATTGAAAAAGAAGCTCCTATCCATGCTTCTAATGTTGTCTTAGATACTACTAAAGCTAAGAAAACCAAGAAGGATGAAAAGAAGCCAGCTAAAAAAGTAGCTAAGAAACCGGTTGCTAAAACCGCTAAGAAAGTAAAAGAGTAAGGAGGAACCTATGAACAGATTAAAAGAAAAATATACTCAAGTAGTGGTTCCTGCCCTAATCAAACAGTTTGATTATACCAGTGTGATGGAAGCCCCAAGAATTGAAAAGGTTATCATCAACATCGGTGTCGGAGATGCAATTGCCAACGCTAAAGCATTGGAAGATTCTGTGGCTGAGTTAACCCTCATCACGGGTCAGAAACCAGTTGTTACCAAAGCTAAGAAATCTATCGCGAACTTCAAACTTCGTGAAGGAATGTCGATCGGTTGTAAAGTAACCTTAAGAAGCGCTAGGATGTATGAATTCCTCGATAAACTCTTCAATGTTGCTCTACCACGCGTTAGAGATTTCAGAGGTGTTAATTCTCATGCCTTTGATGGTCGTGGTAATTACACTTTAGGGGTTAAAGAACAATTGATCTTCCCTGAAATTAATTTTGATAAAGTAACCAGAGTTAGAGGTATGGATGTGGTTATCGTTACAACAGCTAAGACAGATGAAGAAGGCAGAGCGCTATTAGCAGGCTTAGGTATGCCTTTTGATAAGAAATAGGAGGACATGAAATGGCAAAAACATCATTAATCGTAAAAGCGCATGGTCCTCAAAAGTTCAAAGTTAGAGCTTATACTCGCTGCGAACGTTGTGGACGTCCACACTCAGTATTACAGAAATATAAGATTTGCAGGATTTGTTTTAGGGAATTGGCGCTTTCAGGTCAAATCCCAGGCGTTAGAAAGGCCAGTTGGTAAGGAGGAAACAGTATGATGAACATGACAGATCCCGTAGCGGATATGCTGACAAGAATTCGGAATGCAGTTTCAGCTCGCCACGATGTGGTAGCCATTCCTTCCAGTAAAGAAAAAGTTGAAATAGCTAAGATCTTAAAATCTGAAGGCTATATCACCGATTATTTTGTTGATGGTGATTTAAAGAAAACCATCACCATCAGTTTGAAGTATGGACCTAATAAAGAGAAAGTCTTAACAGGTATCAAACGGATCTCAAAACCAGGCTTACGTATTTACGTTGAAGTTGAACGTATCCCACGCGTATTAAATGGTTTAGGATTAGCGATACTTTCTACTTCTCAGGGTTTATTAACTGATAAACAAGCGAGAAGTAAGCATATAGGCGGCGAAGTCGTTGCCTATGTGTGGTAAGAGAGGAAACATTTATGTCACGTATCGGAAATAAAGCGATTACCGTTCCTACGGATGTTGAAGTCAACATCGCAGAAGGCAACGAGGTGACTGTGAAAGGCCCCCAAGGGACCCTGAAACGTCAATTTAGTCCACTAATGGATATTCAGCTGAATGAGAATATATTAACCGTTAAACGCCCTAATGAAGAAAAGCATACCAAACAACTTCATGGGACAACCCGTGCTTTAATCAATAACATGATTGAAGGCGTTACTAAGGGATTTAAGAAGACATTGGAATTGGTTGGTATCGGGTATAAGGCGAATGTTGTCAACAATGTTCTAACCATTGCCATCGGTTACTCCCATCCAGTTATCTTCACCTTGGAACCTGGTGTTGTAATCACATGCCCAGTCCCAACTGAAATCCATGTATCAGGCATTGATAAACAAAGAGTTGGCGAATGGGCTGCTAATATCAGAGCTGTTCGTAAACCTGAACCGTATCTTGGTAAGGGTATTAAATACAAAGGTGAGATTATCCGTCGTAAAGAGGGTAAGACCGCTGCTAAGAAGTAGTGGGAAAGGAGAAAAAAGATGCTTAAAAAAGTTTCAAAGAATTTTGAAAGATTACGCCGTCATGCTCGTGTCAGAAGAAAAATTTCTGGTACAGCCGATCGTCCTCGCTTAAATGTCTTCCGTTCGAATTCCCACATCCATGTTCAACTGATTGATGACGCTGCAGGGGTAACCTTGGTTAGCGCTAGCTCAGTCGAGATGAAATTAGAAAAAGGTGGAAATATCGTAGCAGCTAAGGCTGTTGGAACTGAAATTGCTCAAAGAGCAATTAAGAAGAATATCAAGGAAGTCGTATTTGATCGTGGTGGATATCTCTACCATGGAAGAGTCCAAGCCCTCGCTGATGCAGCTAGAGCTGCCGGACTTGTATTCTAGGAGGTCATATGGAAAAACCAGGCAATAAAAGAAAATACGAACCAAGAGAAAAAGAATTTGAAGAAAGAGTGGTTGTCATCAACCGCGTTACGAAAGTCGTTAAAGGCGGACGTCGCTTTAGATTTGCAGCTTTGGTCGTAATTGGAGATAAGAAAGGTCGCGTCGGTTTTGGAACCGGCAAAGCCAATGAAGTCCCTGAAGCGATTAAGAAGGCCATTGCAGATGCCAATCGTAACCTCTTTAGAATACCAATCGTAGGAACAACCATTCCCCATGCCATCGTAGGTAACTATGGTGCAGCATCAGTTTTACTTAGACCAGCTTCTGAAGGAACCGGCGTTATCGCTGGAGGTCCTGTACGGGCAGTCTTAGAACTCGCTGGAGTTGGAGATGTCTTAAGTAAGAGTTTGGGATCGCGTACGCCAATTAACCTTGTTCGTTCAACCGTTGCTGCTCTACAGAGTCTAAAAACGATTGAACAAGTTGCCCTTCTTCGTAATCTAAAACGCGAAGAAGTGCGTAATTAAGGGAGATAAGTATGAAATTACATGAATTACAAGCAGTTGAAGGCGCTCGTCAGGGTGATCGTAAAAGAAAAGGTCGTGGACCTGGTTCTGGAAACGGTAAAACAGCTGGACGTGGAACCAAAGGTCAAAATTCAAGAACAGGCGGCGGAGTCGCAATCGGTTTTGAAGGCGGACAAACACCACTATGGCGTCGTATCCCTAAGCGTGGATTTACCAATTTTACACGGATTGAATATGCCATTGTCAACATTGGCCAACTCAATCAGTTTGATGATGGAACGGAAGTGACTCCAACTCTATTGGTTGAAACCGGTTTGGTTCGTAAAGAATTAGACGGTATCAAAATCCTAGGAGTGGGAACATTAGAAAAGAAACTCAACGTAAAAGCCAATAAGTTCTCTAAATCTGCCGTCGTCTTAATTGAACAAGCAGGTGGAAAAGCTGAGGTAATTTAGTATGGTTCAAACCTTCATTGGTTTATTTCGCCAAAAAGAGATACGGATTAAAATTCTATTCACTTTAGGAATGTTGTTTGTCTTTAGATTGGGTGCAGGGATTCCTGTTCCACTCGTAGACATCAGTAAACTGACCAGTTCAGTTACCAGCAACACCATCTTTGGCATGATGAATCTCTTAGGAGGCGGAGCTCTTCAAAAGTTCTCCATCTTCGCGATGGGTGTTGGTCCATATATCACCGCCAGTATTATCATTCAATTATTAGCGATGGATGTCATTCCTCAACTAACCGAAATGACCAAATCTGGTCAAACCGGTAAGAAACAGATGGAAAAAGTGACTCGATATGTAACGGTTATCTTGGCGTTCTTTCAAGCCTTTACCTTAACCTATGCCTTCGATGTCAACTACAACATTCTAACCATCAGTAGCCTATCCAATATGTTATATATTACCGTGGTATTAACCGCTGGTACGATGTTCCTTATGTGGATTGGTGACCGTATTTCAACCTATGGGATTGGAAACGGAATCTCTATCTTAATTTTCGCAGGGATCGTATCACATTTACCCTTTGACTTTATAAGTATCTTTGAGAGTTTAGTCGATACAACCGGTAGTAATGCCGCATTGTTCGCTGGAGTTCTTAACTTTGCTGCGTATGTCTTGATGTATTTGGCGATTATTCTATTGGTTATCTTCATGCAGTCCGCTGTACGTAAGATTCCGATTCAGTATACGTCCAGTAGTCTAAGACAAGGCAAACAAGATATTACTTATTTACCTTTAAAGATTAATAGTGCCAACGTTATCCCAGTTATCTTTGCTTCAGCTGTTATGACAGCTCCAGCTACTGCCTTTAGTTTCTTCTCTGAAACTCAAGGGTTATATACTTGGTTCTCAGATATGTTTAGTTTTCAAAAGCCTCAAGGCTTAGCCATTTATGCCATCCTAATTCTACTGTTTACCTTCTTCTATACCAACCTTCAAGTTGATACTGAGAAGATCTCAGATGATTTAAGTAAGCAAGGCACCTATATTCCTGGTATTCGACCAGGGGCTGAAACTAAGACTTACTTACATAAAGTTCTCAATCGAATCACCATATTAGGCGCACTATTCCTTGTCTTTATTGCGGTATTACCGTATGGTCTACCTATGATCATCACAGCTCTACCAAGTACAGTCGGAATCGGTGGAACTGGAATCATCATCGTCGTTGGAGTAGCACTTGAAACCATGCGTGATCTTGAAGGTCAATTGACCCAAAAGACCTACAAAGGTTTCTTAGGTTAAACCCATGAACATAATGTTGATGGGTGTCGCAGGAAGCGGCAAGGGTACGATGGCAGCTAAACTCTTGGAGAAATATGATATTCCACATATTTCTACTGGAAATATGTTTAGAGCGGCTATCGCTGCCCAAACAGAATCAGGTAAGTTGGTTCAGTCGTATATTGAATCAGGCAAATTAGTGCCAGATGAAGTAACGATTGCCATGGTTGAAGAACGCTTGAAACAAGATGATTGCTTAAAAGGCTATCTTCTAGATGGCTTTCCAAGAACCCTCTTACAAGCAGAAGTATTTGAATTTATGGCAGCTAAAATCAATCATCCGGTCCAAGCCGTTATCAATTTGACTGTTCAACTAGAGGTCTTAGCACCTCGCATCACGGGTCGTAGAACCTGTGAGAAGTGTGGTCAAATCTACAATATTCATAACTTACCTCCTAAAGTAGAAGGCATCTGTGATGTTTGTGGTGGTAATCTTAAGCATCGTAAGGATGATACCATTGAGCAATTGACTGTTCGCTTAAACGAGCATGAAACCAATACTAAACCAGTCTTAGCGTTCTATCGCAAACATGGTTTGGTACATGATGTAGATGCTTCTAGATCAGTCGATGTGGTATTCAATGAGATTGATGAAATCGTCAGGAAGTATAAATGATTTCGACTAAATCAGACAGAGAAATAGCCCTGATGCGTAGAGCGGGAGAAATCGTTGCTTTAGCGCACCAGGCTGTATCAACTCTGATTAAACCCGGTATCACTACCTTGATGATAGATGAAGTGGTTGAGAAGGTCATTCTAGCCAATCAGGCGATTCCATCCTTTAAAGGATACAATGGTTTTCCAAGTGCGACTTGTACATCGATCAACGATACACTGGTTCATGGGATTCCCAGTCATGTTCTATTAAAAGAGGGAGATATTATTTCAGTTGATATTGGAGCCAATTATAAGGGTTACCATGGTGATAGTGCCTGGACCTATGCGGTTGGAACCATCTCAAGTGAAGCCAAACATTTGATGCAGGTAACCTATGATAGTCTGTTTGAAGGCTTAAAGTATGCCAAAGCAGGCAATCATCTATCTGATATATCACATGCGATTGGTGAATATGTCTATCAGTTTGGCTATACCGTACCCTATGAATATACTGGACACGGGATTGGCTCGCATTTGCATGAAGATCCAGCCATACCGAATTATGGTTCAGCTGGAAAAGGCGTAGTTTTAAAACCAGGTATGACCTTGGCGATCGAACCAATGGTTCATCTTGGGAAACCTTATACTAAAGTTTTAGAAGATGATTGGACAGTCAAAACCAAAGATGGTTCATTGGCGGCCCATTATGAACATACCATCCTGATCACAGAAGCAGGGTATGAGATTCTAACCAAACTAACAAGGGAGCTAGATTAAATGGCAAAACAAGACGTCGTAGAGATGGAAGGTGTGGTAGAAAAAGTTCTACCGAACGCAACCTTCGATGTGAAATTAGTTAACGGACTTTCGCTGAAAGCCCACGTTTCTGGTAAAATCCGCATGCATTACATCCGCATTTTACCAGGTGACCGCGTTACCGTTGAGATTTCACCATATGATTTAACACGTGGGCGTATTACATTTAGACACAAGTAGTGTCAGGGAGACAAGTATGAAAGTTAGACCATCAGTCAAACCCATATGCGACAAATGCCGGATTATTAAGCGCAAGGGTCGTGTTATGGTTATTTGTGAAAATCCGAAACACAAACAACGTCAAGGAAATTAGGAGGAACATAACCAATGGCTCGTATAGCAGGCATCGATATTCCACGCGATAAGCGGGTTGTCGTATCATTAACCTATATTTATGGAATTGGCCGCACGACTGCGGAAGATATTCTTAAAGAAGCTAAAATTAGCGAAGACATTCGTGTAAAAGATCTGTCGGAAGATCAAGTGAATGCGATTCGTAAAGAAATTGATAAAATTAAAGTCGAAGGCGATCTCCGTAGGGAAAGCAATTTAAACGTCAAACGTTTGATGGAAATTGGATCCTACCGCGGTATGCGTCATAGAAAAGGCTTACCTGTTAGAGGACAAAGAACCAGAACCAATGCGAGAACACGCAAGGGTCCACGTCGTACTGTCGCTAACAAGAAGAAATAGGAGGACTGCAACATGGCACAAGAAAAAGCAAAAGTATCACGCAAGAAAAAAGTGCGTAAGAATATCGCTAAAGGCGTTGCTCATATTCACTCCACCTTCAATAACACAATCGTTACCATTACCGATGATGCGGGTAATGTCATTGCCTGGTCAAGCGCTGGTGCATTAGGTTACAAAGGTTCACGTAAATCGACACCTTTTGCAGCTCAACAAGCATCTGAAGCAGCTGGTAAAGCTGCGGTTGATCATGGAATGAAAAATATTGAAGTATTGGTCAAGGGCGTAGGTCCTGGACGTGAAGCAGCGGTTAGAAGTCTTCAAACAGCCGGTCTATCGATCACATTGATTAATGATGTGACTCCAATTCCTCATAATGGATGCCGTCCACCAAAACGGCCAAGAAATTAATGAGACCAAAGGAGGCTAAATAGTGCAAAAATTTGAAAGACCTAATTTCGAGATTAAAGAATATGTTGAATCTGAACACTATGGCAAGTTTGTTATAGAGCCATTCGAAAGAGGCTTTGGAACAACCATAGGGAATGCATTAAGAAGAGTATTGCTCTCCTCCTTACCAGGGGCTGCGGTTTATTCAGTTAAAATCGAAGGTGTATACCATGAATTTACTTCAATGCTTGGCGTAGTTGAAGACGTTACTGCCATCATTCTAAACATTAAAGATTTAGTCATGACCATCAATGATGATGAAATTTATACCCTTAAGATTACAGCTAAAGGTCCTAAAGTAGTGACTGCAGCTGATATTGAATGTCCAGCCAACGTAGTTATCCTGAATAAGGATTTAGTCTTAGCTACCCTTGAACAAGGTGCACTTCTAGAAATGGAAATGCGGGCTAAGAATGGTAGAGGATATGTCAGTGCTGATCAGAATAAGTCCCAGAATCAAGGGGCGTACCAAGGCATAGGGACCATCTATACAGATTCGATCTATACCCCAATTGAACGCATTTCATATACGGTTGAACCAACCCGCGTCGGTCAAGATGCGAAGTTTGATTGTTTGATATTTGAGATTTGGACCAATGGGTCCATCAATCCACAGATGGCTTTATCTTTAGGCTCTAAAATTCTTACGGATCATCTAGACTTGTTTGTCAATTTGAATGATCATGTGGTTAACTTAGGCTCTACGATTAAGGATCCAAGTGGTGAAGTACCAGGTGGACGTCCATCGATGATGATTGAAGATTTAGATTTATCCGTTCGTTCATACAACTGCTTGAAGAGAGCAGGGATTCAAACGGTGGATGAACTCACCCAAAGAACTGAAGAAGAGATGATGAGAGTTAGAAATCTAGGACGTAAATCCCTCAAGGAAGTCAAAGATAAACTACACGATCTCAATCTTGGCTTCAAAGTCTATGATTAATAGAGAAGGAGAAACACAATGAACAATCGTAAATTCGGCCGCAAAGCGGATCACCGCAGAGCCCTCTTAAGAAATTTAGCGACTAGCCTGATTGTGTATGGGAAAATTGAAACAACTGAAATGAAAGCCATGGACTTACGTTCGGTTGTGGATGAACTCATCACCATCGCTAAGAAGAATGATCTTCATGCTCGGCGCCAAGTCTTAAGTTTTGTTAAAGATGTCAGTGCAGATGCTAAGACAGGTCAAACCGCTGTCCAAAAGCTTTTTGATGAAATCGCTCCGAAGTATGCAGATCGTAAAGGCGGGTATACTCGCGTTATGAAGACCGTCACAAGACGTGGCGATGCTGCTCCGATGGCTACCATCGAATTCGTATAAAAAGAACTAAAGACATGGAATCCATGTCTTTTATTATGGTCTGATACAGTATAATAAGACTATGTCCAATTTCACTGAGATTAAGCAAGAAGCTCTAAATAATAATATCCCCAGTATGCAAATCGAGGGACGCTTATTTTGTATGGATTATATTAAAAGTAATCGGATCTTAAGCATCCTTGAGATTGGGACTGCGGTAGGAATATGGAGCATTGAGATGGTATTATCTAATCCATCTATCCATATCACAACTTTAGAGAAGAGTCAGAATCGATATAAGCAAGCTCTATCGAACATCAGTGATTTACAATTATCATCTAGAATTGATTGTATCTTAGTGGATGGATGTCTATATGAACCCAACCAACACTTTGATTTAATCTTCATCGATGGACCAAAGAGTCAGAATAAAATATTACTTCAGAAGTACCTAGCATACTTGAATCCTAAAGGATCCATCATCATCGATAATCTTGATTTTCATGAGCTTACCAATCCTAAAATTGATTTACAAGGTCGTCGAAATCTTAAACAAATGGTTACCAAGATCAATACCTTTAAAGAATGGGTCACTTCACAGAGTAGTCTAAACGTTCTTGAGATGAGTATTGGAGATGGGATTATCATCGTATCGCCTAAGTATGATGAACTATGATACAATAATGACGAGGTGGACATATTATGAAAATCGGACTTAAAATCGCAGCCATCCTTGGTGCCGCTGCCGCAACAGCTTATGTGGTCAAGAAGATTAAACAAAGCAAGACTGATAGTGTTGCCCCAATCGAACCAAGTGTTACGCCACATGATTATCCAGAGGATAATCAAACCAATAGCTTACCTCAATCATTATTAAACAGTTTTAAAGTGCAGTGTAAAGTCATGTTGGATGTTTATCAAAAAGATGCTAAAATAAAGATTGTTCATTTTATCGATTTGAGTAATGGACAAGCCGTAGCTTCATTTATGGATCAACTTAAGGCATTGCCTTATTCGATGAGTACTAAACCAAGCTCTATGCTTGAATTGCGTTTAGAGATTGTGGCAGATGCTCAGAAAGCCTATGATGAAATCGTTAAAATTGCACAGTTATGTGTGGAAAATCATGCTTTATATAAAGGATGGATATTTGAAGAATAGGAGTATCTAATGGGAAAACCGATCGTAGTTAATCATCTTACCTTTTCATATGACCAGCAGACAGACGTCATTCATGACGTCTCTTTTTCGGTTGAGAAAGGATCTTATACAACCTTATTGGGACATAATGGCAGTGGTAAAAGTACCATCGCTAAATTACTGATTGGTTTATTAGAAAAAAATACAGGAGAAATATTAATTGATGGCTTGGTTTTAAGTTCCGATACGATTCAACTGATTCGTAAGAAGATTGGGATTGTATTTCAAAATCCAGACAATCAATTCATTGGTTCGACGGTTCGTGATGATATCGCTTTTGGCTTAGAAAATCATTTAGTTGATCCAGCTAAGATGGATGGAATTATTGAGAATTATGCCGCTCGCGTTCAGATGAGTGAATATCTCAATCAAGAACCAACCAGATTATCAGGTGGGCAGAAACAAAGAGTAGCGATCGCAGGTATCTTAGCTATGTCTCCAGATATCTTAATCTTAGATGAAGCCACCAGTATGCTTGATCCTGAAGGTAAAGAAGAGATCAATAATTTAGTTGAGGAATTACACAGAGATTACAATATGACCATCTTATCAATTACCCATGACATTGAAGAAGTTAAGAATAGTGATCATGTGATTGTCATGTATGATGGTAAGATTGTGTTAGATGGTAAACCCAATGATGTCTTAAACAATGAAAAGAAACTCGTTAGTCTAAAGCTTGATGTACCTTTCTCAGTTAAACTGGCGGAAAGACTCAAACATTATGGAATTGATATCCATAATCCGATTGACACAGAAGGGATGGTAGACCAACTATGCCAATTGCGTTTGAAAAAGTAAGTTATACCTATGCCCCCAATACCCCCTTTGCTTATGAAGCTTTAAAAGAAGTTGATTTAGCAATAGAGATGGGTAAGATCAGTGCGATTATAGGCCCTACCGGTAGTGGAAAGAGTACACTGGTTCAGCATCTGAATGCACTCCTACTACCTCATAAAGGAACCGTCACGGTCTTAAATAAAGTCATCAATAGTCAACAGAAAACCAAAGACTTAAAGAGTCTTCGTCAACATGTTGGATTGGTTTTTCAATTCCCAGAGTATCAACTCTTTGAAGAAACCATCATCAAAGATATTATGTTTGGTCCATTGAATTTTAAATGTACACATGAAGAAGCTAAGAATAAGGCTTATAAGGCATTAAGCTTGGTTGGATTGGAATTTGACTTGGCTGAGAAATCACCTTTAGATATTTCTGGTGGACAGAAACGTAGAGTGGCGATTGCTGGTATCTTAGCAATCGATCCAGAAGTCTTGGTTCTTGATGAACCAACCGCAGGTTTAGATCCACAAGGTGCTAAAGCCATGATGGAACTATTCGTTAAATTAAATAAAGAAGAACATAAAACCATTCTAATCGTTACGCATGATATGGAGCAAGTTCTCAACTATTGCGATAATGTGGTTGTAATGCAAGATGGAAAAATCTTAAATCACCAAAGAGTTTCTGATTATTTTGAACGTGGCAATCAAGTCAATGAAATTCATATGCATCTTCCCCCAATCTTAGCCATCAAAGAAGATTTAATCGAGAAGGGTTTTAAACTTGAAGGTGAAGTCACCGATATTGATACCTTGGCTAAGTCCATCGCAAAGGAACTTGGTTATGAATAATATTACCCTTGGCAGATATATTCCAATGAATACGGTCATCCATAATCTCGATCCACGTTATAAGATTATGGCGATGTTAACCCTTATGGTAGCGGTCTTTTTACCCAGTGGTTTTTATGGGTATAGTATCATCGCTTGTTTTGTGTTTGTTGTATTACTCTTAGCTAAAGTTAAAATCCAAATGATTGTTAGAGCACTTAAACCAATGATCTTTATGTTGAGTTTTCTATTAATCATTAATATCTTGATCATCAGAACGGGTTATGTTCTATTTACTTATTCAGGCTTTACGATGTATAGTGATGCGATATTTCAAACCTTATATATAACAGTAAGATTATTTCTGATGATCATCATCAGTACCTTATTAACTGTGAGCACCAAACCTTTGGATATGACTTTAGGTTTAGAAGATTTATTGAGCATCTTTAAACGTTTTGGTTTTCCTGCTCATGAAGTGGCGATGATGATTTCGATTGCCTTACGCTTTATCCCAACCTTAATCGATGAAACCAGTCGGATTATGAAGGCTCAAGCTTCACGTGGGGTTGACTTAAAAGAAGGTAGTTTTAAAGAAAAGATTATGGCTATATTATCATTAATTGTTCCTCTGTTTGTCTCAAGCTTTCAAAGAGCTGAAGAACTCGCAGATGCGATGGAAGCCAGAGGTTATGCCCCCAGTGCTAAAAGAACCCGATATAAACAACTCAAGACAACATATAAAGATGTCATTGCGATTACACTGGTATTTGGACTATTAGGAGGCATCATTTGGATAAGCCTCTAAAAAGATTTCTATGTACAGTTATGTATAAAGGATCAGCCTATCAGGGTTGGCAAGTTCAAACCGACACAGTAACCATTCAAGGTACCATCCAAGATGTTTTATCTAAGATGCATAATCGTCCCATCATCATCCATGGATCAGGTAGAACCGATGCGGGTGTACATGCATTAGGTCAAACCTTTCATTTTGAAACTGAACTCGATATTACTCTAGATAAATGGGTTTTGGCATTAAACAGTCAATTACCCTTAGATATTAGAATCATTGATTGTGTTGAGGTTAATAAACCCTTTCATGCACGTTTTGATGCGATTGGTAAACAATATGTCTATCTGATATATAAAGAGGGCCTAAATCCATTTGTCTATGATACCCACTACTGTTTAAACTGTGCACTCAATGTTGAAGCGATGCGTAAGGCCATGAATGTTTTTATTGGAACCCATGACTTTACCAGTTTCTGCAGTAATCCACTCAGTGAGATGCCCAATCAAGTTAGAACGATACATCGCTTTGACTTACTAGAAGATGAGACTGAATTTAGATTTGAGATAGAAGGCGATGGCTTTTTAAGATATATGGTTAGAATGATTATCGCTGCAGTACTGGATGTTGGAAAAAGTAAGTTGGCAATTAAAGATATCAATCGAATTCTATTAGCTAAGAATAAGCGTAGCTATAGTGGTACAGTTGATGCCTGTGGACTATATTTGGCTGAAGTATATTACCCCGAGAGTTTCTATGAAGAATAACTATCATACCCATACCAGACGATGCAATCATGCCGATGGTAGCGATGAAGATTATGTACTACAAGCAATCCAAGGTGGTTTCAGTGAATTAGGTTTCTCTGATCATAGCCCATGGCCTAAGCATCCTTTTGAGAGTCAAACCGTCCGGATGAGTCCAGATGAACTTGAAGAGTACGTAGGCAGTCTAAAAACTCTCCAGAAGCGTTATGGTCAACAAATCAAGATCTTGGTTGGGATGGAGTGCGAATACTATCCTGATCGCTTAGAGTACTTACGATGGATGATTAAGACCTATGATCTAGACTATGTCATCTTAGGTAATCATTTCCATATCTATGAGTTAAGAACCCGCTATTATGCCCAATATGTGGATCGTGAGCATCTCTATATTGATTATGAACACGATACCATTGAAGCTTTGAATACGGGTCTATATGATTGCTTCGCTCATCCTGATTTATTTCTTAAAACCAATCCTGAGTTTAATGAAAAAGCTGAAGCGATGACTCGTCGCATTCTATTAGAAAGCAAACGCTTAAACATCCCAATCGAATTCAATTTAGGTGGGATTCGCAACAGCATCGATAAGGCTAAATATCCTTCGGTTGCATTTTGGCAAGTCGTAGCTGAGATTGGAAATGAAGTGATTATAGGGGTGGATGCCCATAGCCCATCAGACCTATCTGATCTAGAATGTTACAAGGAAGGCGAAGCCTTTCTAAAGAAGCTAAACATCCCTATTATTGAGCGTTTCAAGATGCGTAAAGAGAAATAGATTATCCGGGAAATATGTATTCACTTTACCTTGACTTAGTGTGCTATAAAGCATACAATAATAATCGGCACTTTATGCCAAATGTGGCCCCGGAAACTACAGTTGGTTAGGAGGAATAAACTATGCGCCAGACAACTATGGCAAAACCAAATGAAGTTGTTCATCAATGGTATATCGTTGATGGAACAGGTCTGACACTCGGTCGTTTAGCTACGGAAGTAGCTATGGTATTAAGAGGCAAGAATTTACCAATCTTTACCCCGAATGTAGATTGTGGCGGTTATGTGATCATTATCAATGCCGATAAGATTATCGTAACTGGAAACAAAGATGAAACTAAGAGTTATTACAACCACTCCCAGCATACAGATGGATTACGCGTGAGGACTACCAAGATCATGCGGACTCAATATACTGTAGAATGGGTTGAGAGAGCCGTCCACGGAATGCTTCCTCATACGCGTCTTGGAAATAAACAAAGACTGCATCTATTTGTATATGTAGGACCAGATCATCCGCATGCGGCTCAACAGCCCATCGAGTTGAAGGTCAAAGGATAGGAGGAACCCATGCCAGCGAAGAAGAAGAAACAAATTGTTCAGTACCTTGGTACTGGTCGTCGTAAGTCTTCAGTAGCCCGCGTTTACTTAAGCGCAGGAACCGGAGTTATTACCGTCAATGACAAAACCCTAGATGAGTACCTTCCCCTTGAAACCTTGAAGATGGTCGTCAAATCACCCCTTGAACTCACTGAAACACTAAGCATCTATGATGTTAAGATCAATGTATTTGGGGGAGGCTATACTGGCCAATCTGGTGCAATGCGCCATGGTATCAGTAGAGCCCTATTAGAAATTAGTCCTGAATTTAGAGCTAAGCTCAAAGCAGCTGGATTTCTAACTCGTGATGCTCGTAGTAAAGAACGTAAGAAGTATGGATTGAAAGGTGCTAGAAGAGCTCCTCAGTTCTCAAAACGTTAATATTAATAATAGCCTATGGACATACGTCTATAGGCTTTATTTATGATTATTTTATTGACAAGCATAGTCCATAATGGTATATTTATTAGGCATCAATTGGTGAATTGGGCCTGTAGCTCAGGTGGTTAGAGCGCGCCCCTGATAAGGGCGAGGTCGTTGGTTCGAGTCCATTCAGGCCCACCATTGATTGGGGTTTTAGCTCAGCTGGGAGAGCACCTGCCTTGCACGCAGGGGGTCATCGGTTCGATCCCGATAAGCTCCACCATATTAAAACAACAGCCACCTTAGGTGGCTTTTGTATACCAAGGAAAAACATGCTTAAACTATTAAAACTGGATAAAAAATTTATTACTAAAGTACTGGTTGTAGCGGTTCCTTTTATGTTGCAACAACTCATCACATCCAGTGTTAATTTATTGGATAGTGTGATGGTTGGACAATTGGGAGATGCAGCGGTAGCTGGCGTTGCGGCAGCCAATCGCTTCTATATGATCGCAACCTTTGGAATCTTTGGAGTCACAGGTGCAGCGAGTATCTTTATCGCTCAATACTTTGGTAAAAAAGATGATGAGCATGTTAAACAATCTTATCGTTATTCAGTCTTAGCGACTTATGCCATCATTGCACCCTTTGTCATCTTAGGTTTAATCATGCCAAGAAGCATCATTGGATTCTTTACTAAGGATGCCGATGTCATTCGCAGTGGTGCAGCTTATCTACAATTCGCCATTCTAACTTATATTCCCTTAGGTTTATCGATGGCCATCGGTAATGCGATGCGCTCAGTTGGTGAAACCAAGTTACCTTTATATATATCGATCGTAGCCATCGCAACCAATGCGATATTTAACTATTTATTAATCTTTGGAACCTTTGGTTTTCCTAAATGGGGCGTCATGGGCGCAGCCATTGCGACTTTAATTGCGCGTTTAGTTGAGATGGGTATTTATATGGTTGTTGTAAGGAAGAAGCATTTTGTTTTCAATACACGTTATCGGGATATGTTACATATCTCTAAGAAATTGGTTGAATCGATCACCATCAAAGCTTTACCTTTGGTTACCAATGAAATCTTATGGTATGGAGGGATTGTGACTCTATTCAAATTCTATTCAGTCAAAGGTACTGAAGTGATGGCGGGTTTATCAATCGCTTCAACCATCAGTGATGTCTTCTTTGTCTTAATGGGAGGGATGGCTGTCGCAACCACGGTGATTGTCTCTCAACCGCTTGGTGCCAATCATCTAGATGAAGCACGCAGTAATGGCTATAACTTATTAAAAGTATCCTTTCTATTGGCTCTGTTCTTTGGAGTTTTAATGTTCATCAGTAGTTTCATCTTTCCACAATTCTATGCAATCTCAGAATCAAGTAGAGTGTTTGCGACCAATATCATCCGTATCCAATCGGTTATGTTTGTCATCTATATGTCCAATGCCCAATGTTACTTCATATTACGAGCGGGTGGAGATACCAAATCAACCCTATATATGGATGCAGTATTCATGTGGGTAGTCAATATACCAGTTGTAGGTGCAGCGACTTATTTGACTGCTTGGTCGGTCTATGGGATCTATATGTTGGGTCAATCTACCGACTTATTAAAGCTGGTATTCGCTTATGGTTTGGTTCGTAAAGAGAAGTGGGTTAAGAACTTAACCCATGCTCATGAGCAACTTGTATAAGGTTTTATTTATATCTTGAAAACATAGTTGAATTATGGTATATTTTATAAGCACTTGCCTAAATAGCTCAGCGGTAGAGCAACCGGCTGTTAACCGGTTGGTCGTAGGTTCGAATCCTACTTTAGGCGCCATCTTGTGGCCCGTTGGAGAAACGGTTAACTCATATGCCTTTCACGCATACATTCACGGGTTCGAACCCCGTACGGGTCACCAAACTATAAGATCGATGCGTCAGCATCTTTTCTTTTCCACAGAAGGTTTAGAATATGTATAATAATAGATGATATGAATGATTTGGCCCGTTGGAGAAATGGTTAACTCATATGCCCCTCACGCATACATTCACGGGTTCGAACCCCGTACGGGTCACCAAATAAAAAATCGATGCGCAAGCATCTTTTCTTTTCCTTGAAAGTAGCAGGCTTTTATATTATAATCTAAAGGCAATGACCTGTTAGCTCAGTTGGTAGAGCAACTGACTCTTAATCAGTGGGTCTAGGGTTCGAGTCCCTAACGGGTCACCATTGTCAACTAAGTATCGCAAGATACTTTTTATTTTAAATGTAAGAAAACACAATTTATTTTCATAAAAATATGTAAGTAAATGATTGTATTTCACTAAATTTTCATATATAATCAACTCATATTACCAAAAGGAGGGTATTATGAAAAAACTATTAAGTATACTAGCTATTACTTTATTGGCTCTTTCAGGCTTAACCGCTTGTTCGACGACTCCAAAAACCATTAAGATTGGGTTAAATCTTGAATTAACAGGGGAAGTATCTGTTTATGGTGTACCTGAGAAATTGGCTGCTCAATTAGCGGTTGATGAAATCAATGCCGCCGGCGGAATCAACGGTAAAGATGTCGAGTTGGTTATCTATGATAACGCTTATGACTCAGCAAAAGCGGTTGAGAATGCTCAAAAATTAGTTGAAGATGGTGTTGTTGCGATGTTGGGATCAGCTACTTCAGCTCCTACATTAGCGATTGGCCCAGTTGCTTTGGAAAACCAAGTATTAACCATTACACCTTCTGGTTCAAATGCTAAAGTTACGATGAATGGGGACGTTGTTAATCCTTACGTATTCAGAGCATGTTTCATTGATCCATTCCAAGGTTTAGTGTTAGCTAACTTTGCATATGATAATTTAAGTGCGAAGAAAGCCGTTGTTATGGGATCTAATTCATCCGATTATGCTAAAGACTTAGCTAAAATCTTCGGTGACCAATTTACTGCCAATGGTGGTGAAGTTCTACAAGTTGGTGGAGATGTTTCCTGGTATGCTGATGCTGACACAGATTTCAGTGCTCAATTAACATCCATTGCTGCTTTAGGAGACTTTGATGTATTATTCGTTGCTGACTATGCTGCTAGAGCTGGTTTGATCATTGGTCAAGCACGCGCTATTCCTGGTTTAGAAAACGTTGCGATTATTGGACCAGATGGTTTTGAATCACCTAGTTTGAATGATCTAGCTGGTGGAGCTGCAAACGTTAATAACGTTTACTTCTCAACTCACTTCTCAACCTTATTAACTGATACTAAAGTTCAAACATTTATTGACAACTACACCGCTGCGGCTGGTGAAGCGCCAAGTGCTTTGAGCGCATTAGCTTATGACTCAATGTATATGTTATTTGCTGCTATTAAAACAGCTAACTCAACTGATCCAGTTAAAGTTAGAGATGCTTTAGAAGCAACAACAGCCTTTGCTGGAGTCTCTGGAACCATTTCATTTGATGAATTCCATAATCCTATTAAATCTGCTATCGTTGTTAAATTAACCGATGGCTTACAGACTGAAGCAATCGTAGTTAATCCATAGAATTAGTATCATCTAGTTTATAACAACAGGTGAAAGCACAACTTTCACCTGTTTGTTTCATTGAAAGAAGGAGGTTCTATGTCGCAATTTCTACAACAGGTTATCAATGGTTTATCAATCGGAAGCGTCTATGCATTAATCGCTTTAGGTTACACCATGGTTTATGGCATTATTAAGTTAATCAATTTTGCCCATGGTGATATTTTTATGTTTGGGACGTATGTTGGTATGCTTTCTATCACTGTTTTACATTTACCATTCCCAATTGCTTTTATTGTGGCTATGGCAGTTACTGCATTATTGGGCGTAATTATTGAAAGAGTTGCGTATAAACCACTTCGTAAATCTACTAAAACAGCAGCACTTATCACAGCTATAGGTGTTTCTTTTTTAATCCAAAACAGTGTCTTAGCTGTGATGGGCGCTAATATTGATGCCTTCCCACAAGTCATTGAGAATCGTTATTATGATTTCTTAGGAGTCAGAGTTAATCTGATTCAAATGATTATCTTCTTTACATCCATATCTTTAATGTTTATATTACAGTTCATCGTTCGTAAGACTAAGTTAGGTAGAGCAATGCGCTCTGTAGCCGTAGATAAAGATGCTTCAGCTTTAATGGGCGTTAACGTTGACAATACTATCACCATCACCTTTGCGATTGGATCCGCTTTAGCGGCTGCTGCAGGGATCATGGTTGGTTTATATTATATAAAAGTATATCCATTTATGGGATTTGCGCCTGGGCTTAAAGCCTTCGTAGCAGCGGTATTTGGAGGGATTGGAATCATACCTGGGGCGATGATTGGTGGATTCTCCATCGGTTTAATTGAAACCATGGTTGCTGGCTATGGAAGTACCTTATATAAAGATGCGGTTGTTTATGGGATTTTAATTCTAATCTTATTGGTTAAACCCAGTGGTTTACTTGGTAAGAATGTGAAAGAGAAGGTGTAATATGAAAAACGTTCTCAATCGTAAGAATATAATCTCAGTTATTATTTTAGTCACAATCTTCTTTGTCTTTAACTATCTAATCTCTAATCGAATCATTACACCGTATTATAGAACGGTTATCTATTGGGTAGGGATCTATATCATCTTGGGTCTTGGTTTAAATATCATCATTGGAATAACTGGGCAGTTATCCTTAGGCCATGCGGGCTTTATGTCATTGGGTGCCTATAGTGCTGCCATTATATTGGCCACCAATCCAACCTTAACCGGACTATTCATCGGGATGGGTGTTGGTATCCTAATCAGTCTAGCGGTTTCATTTGTGGTAGCCATGCCGACCTTACGATTAAAGGGTGACTACTTAGCCATTGCAACCTTAGGAGTGGGTGAAATCATACGTATCATCATCTTATCGATGAAGATTACCAATGGAGCTTCAGGTATCAGTAATATTAAGATGTTGATGACATGGCCTTTAATCTTTAGTTTTGTGGTATTAGCGATGTTTCTTTCAATTAACTTTAAAAAATCTGCCATTGGTAGAGCCTGTATTTCAATCAAGGAAGATGAAATCGCGGCAGAAGCCATGGGGATTAATACAACCAAGTATAAGGTCATTGCTTTTATGTTTGGAGCAGTCTTAGCTTCAGTGGCTGGATCCTTATTTGCGGTTACCTACTATGTCGTTAAGCCTGAGTCATTTGGGGTTAATACGTCTATTAATATTCTAATCATTGTAGTCTTTGGTGGTTTGGGTTCGTTGAGTGGAACCATCATCGCTACCTTCTTCATTGGCTTTGTCAATATGATGCTTCAACCATATGCTGAAATGCGGATGATCTTATATGCTTTAGTTTTAATCATCGTTATGATCTTTAGACCTCAAGGTTTAATGGGATCGAAAGAAGTGGCTTTGAATGTTTTCCCTGACTTTAAGAAATTGTTTAAATTTCGAAAGGAGAAAAAAGCATGAGCCTATTAAAGATTGATCATATCACCAAGAACTTTGGTGGTTTAGCTGCTGTCTCAAATGTATCGCTTACGGTTGAAGAGGGAGAATTGGTTGGTTTAATTGGTCCCAATGGAGCCGGTAAGACAACCCTGTTTAATGTATTGACAGGTGTTTATACCCCATCCGAAGGCAAGGTGCTTTTAAATAAGAATGGTAAAGAAATTGAACTCAATAAATTACCGCCTTATAAGATTACCCATCAAGGGGTGGCTAGAACCTTTCAGAATATTCGTCTATTTAAAGAACTAAGCGTCTTAGAGAACGTTAAAATTGCGATGAATGAAGATGTTCAATATGGATTATTTGGAGCTCTAACTAGAATTGGTAAATTCTTTAAGAGTGAAGCAGATATCGATTTTAGAGCCCATGAGTTTTTAAAGAAAGTTTATTTGGATGATTTGGCTTATGCCCAAGCGAAGAATTTGCCTTATGGTAAACAGCGTCAATTAGAAATCGCTAGAGCCATGGCTACCGGAGCTAAACTCTTGTTTCTTGATGAACCTGCGGCTGGTATGAATCCCCATGAAACCAGTGCTTTAACTGATTTCATCGCTAAGATTCGTTTAGAGATGGATTTAACCATCGTACTAATTGAACATGATATGTCACTGGTAATGAAGATCTGTGAGCGTATCTTTGTCTTAGACTATGGCAAACTGATTGCCCAAGGCACAGCCGATGAAGTTAAGAATAATCCTAAAGTCATTGAAGCCTATCTTGGAGAGGAGGAGTAAGATGCTAACAATAAGCGGACTGAATGTTCATTATGGTGTCATCCACGCCTTAAAAGATGTTAAAATAGAAGTAGAAGAAGGTCAAATCGTAGCCTTGATTGGATCCAATGGAGCAGGTAAAACCACTCTACTTAGAACCATCAGTGGTCTGATTAAATCAAGTTCAGGATCCGTTATGTATTTAGGTAAAGATATCCTAAGTACACCGGCCCAGAAATTACCTGCCCAAGGTTTGGTTCAAGTACCAGAAGGTCGAAGAATCTTTTCAGGTTTGACTGTTTATGAGAATCTTTTAATGGGTGCTTATCTAAGAAAAGATAAAGCCGGCATACAAGAAGATCTAAAGAAAGTTTATGCGCGCTTTCCAATTCTGGCTTCTCGTAAGAATCAAAATGCAGCCACTCTATCCGGTGGTGAGCAACAAATGTTGGCTATCTCAAGAGCTCTAATGGCTAAACCTAAATTACTATTATTGGATGAACCATCCATGGGCTTATCCCCCATCTTAGTTAAAGAAATCTTTAAGATTATCAAAGAGATCAATGATCAAGGCACAACCATCCTCTTGGTTGAACAAAATGCTTATCAAGCTCTGAAAGTTGCGAATAAAGCTTATGTCTTAGAAACCGGTACGATTGTCTTAAGTGGAACCGGAAAAGAATTGCTTGAAAGTCCTGAAGTCCAGAAAGTCTATCTAGGAGGGTAAAACCATGTTAGTTAAAAATAAGATGACTGTGAATCCCATCATTGTTCATCCTGATCAAACCATTTCTGAAGTTTTAGATCTGATGCATGCCCATCAAATTCATCGGATTCCGGTGGTTGATAAGGGCAAATTGGTTGGTTTGGTAACGCAGGGGGTGGTTCAAGAGAATACACCATCGCATTTAACCACACTGAGCATTCATGAGATGAACTACTTACTATCAAAAACCAAGGTAGTTGATATCATGCTTAAGAAGGTGATGACGATCAATGCTGAAGCTTTGATTGAAGAAGCAGCGGACATCATGGATAAACAAGACATTGGATGTTTACCCGTTGTTGGAGAAGATAATGTGCTCTTGGGTATCCTCACAACTGGAGATATACTTAAAGCCTTTGTAGAGTTATTGGGTTTACACCAAAGAGGAACTAAGATTACCGTTGAAGCTGAGGATGATCGCGTAGGCGTCATCGCTGAAGTCAGTGCACTCTTCGCTGCAGCTAAAATTAATATATCGCATTTTGCAGTAAATACTGGCATCAAAGAGTTTACATTACGGTGTGATGAAGTGGACACAAAGAAAGTCCGCAAGATTCTTGAAGAGAAGGGTTTCAAAATTACATCGATTAAATAAAGAAAGCTTAGCTTTCTTTTTTTGCATACCGATAGATAAACAAAGGAGTATTTGATACAATAGAACCATGAACAAAACACTAATTATAGTCTATTCCAATTCTGGAAAAACATTTGCCTATGCGCAAATCATGGCGGATAAAATGCAAGCCGATATTGAACGCATTCAACCTAAACATAATCCAAAGAGTTTCTTAAAATATTTTTACTTTGGTTTTAAATCCGCATCCCAAAAAACCATTAAGATTCATCCTTTAACCAAACAACTCACTGACTATGATCACTTCATCGTTGTTAGTCCCATTCATGCTGGACATATCTGTTCTCCGATTTTTACTTTTCTAAAAGAAAATGCGCTAACTCTAAAACAAGTAGACATCATCCTGATTAAGCAAGATCCTAAAGATCGCTATGAAACGGCTTTGGTGGCTGCTAAGAAACATATGGAGATCGAATTTAATTTACTAGATTCAGTTGTGTTACTTTAATGAGTACGCATCAATATGATGTGATTGTATGCGGTAAAGGACCTGCAGGTATTCAAGCAGCCTTATATATTAAGCGAGCCAATCTAAACGTGCTTGTCATAGGCAAAGACGGCGGTGCCTTAGAGCGTGTTGATAAGATCGGTAATTATTACGGCTATTCTCTAATCGACGGCAAAACGCTTCTAAACGCGTCATATCAACAAGCCAAAGACTTAGATATTGATATCCAAAGTGAAGAGATAACCAGTCTGGTTCAAATTGAGACAGGATTTGAAGTGATTACTAATCTAAATACGTATTCTACCAAAGCCATCATCTTAGCGACAGGTGCAACTAGAAATAGTATTAAAATCCCTGGAATCAAAGAACTAGAAGGCAGAGGGGTTTCATACTGCTCAATCTGTGATGCTTTCTTCTATCAAAAGAAAACAGTAGGCGTACTAGGTCACGGAGCCTTTGCGGCTCAAGAAGCCCGTGAGTTATTGGATATCGCATCTAAGATATATGTCTTCACAAATGGACTTCAACCAAGCAGTGACTTTGACTCAAAAGTAGAATTCATTACTGAACCTTTGGTCTCAATCAATGGAACTGATCGAATCAAGAGTGTCACTACCACCAATCAAACAATTGAACTGAGTGGATTGTTTATTGCCTTAGGCAGTGCCACATCAGTTGATTTAGCTACTAAGCTTGGCTTAGAGATTGAGAACAATAAAATAGAAGTCACTAAACGTCAACAAACCAATATGCCTGGCATCTTTGCAGCTGGTGATTGTACCCCTGGGATTATGCAGGTAGCCAAAGCCGTAGGTGAGGGATGTATTGCAGCTTTAGAAGCCATCAACTATGTGCGTACTTGGAAGTAAAGCATCTATTATTGATTGAAATAGCCTTATAGATACGGTATAATAACAATGCATTTTGCGCGTGTGGCGAAATTGGCAGACGCACTAGACTTAGGATCTAGCGGGCAACCATGTGGGTTCGAGTCCCTTCACGCGCACCATTTACAAATTGAGATCTGAAGATCTTCAAAAGTCCTTATTCTATAAGGACTTTTTATTGGTTCAAGATTAATTAGAGCATCATTCACCATAAACCCCTAATTTCATCTAATGGGTATTAAAAATAGATTGTTAAGGAGTACAATATAGAGTATAAAGTCACAAGTTCAAGCAGTGTATGAACCCCATATTCACTTCAATATCTTGGACAATCTACTTTTATATTCAGCAAGGAGAAACTTTATGCCTAATCTAAATGAGATGCTTCCGTTTCTAGTCCCAATCATTATCCTTGAATTGTCTTTAACAATTTTCGCCTTGGTCCATATTTTGACCCATAAAACCTATAAAAATGGAAACCGTACCGTTTGGATAGTCATCAGCTTCATCCAAATCATCGGTCCAATTATCTACTTTATCTACGGTCGGAGCGATGAATAATGGATATTTTACAGATTCATCATCTTTCTAAACGATTTGGATCAACCCAAGCCATCGACGATCTTTCTTTTAATGTCCCAGAAGGTTGTATTTTTGGTTTCATCGGTCAAAACGGGGCGGGAAAGACTACGACCATGAAATTGGTATTGGGCTTACTGAAGGCTGATCAAGGATCAATCTTGGTTAACTCAGAGAAAGTTAGTTTCGGTGAAACCAAAACAAACCAAATGATTGGATACCTACCAGATGTTCCTGAATTCTATAATTATCTGCGCCCTAAAGAATACTTAAAACTGTGTGGTGAAATAACTGGGCTTGATAAAGTTACGATTGAGCAACGTTCTAATGAATTGCTGACTCTTGTAGGCTTACAAAATGTTAAGAAGAAGATTGGGGCATTTTCTCGTGGAATGAAACAACGCTTAGGAATCGCACAAGCCTTACTAAACGAACCGAAATTACTGATATGTGATGAACCAACGAGTGCGTTAGATCCGATTGGACGCAAAGAAATTCTAGATATCTTACAGAGAGTTAAAGATAGAACAACCGTTATCTTCTCAACGCATATTCTATCTGATGTCGAACGGATTTGTGATCGAGTGGCCGTCATTAACCAAGGTAAACTAATCCTTAATGGAACTCTGGCTGAAATAAAGGCAAAACATAAGTCGAATACTTTTTCAGTCGAGTTTAGTTCAAGTGATGACAAGACCGCTTTTATGAGTTCACCTGATCTGAAGCAGTTATCGATGAACCAGCATGAATCGAATCTAGGAGTCACAATTCATTGTGATGACATCGACAAGACAGAAGCACTTTGTATGGAAGTTATGGTTAGAAACAATTGGATGCCAACAAAATTCGAAATCAATGAACCAACGATTGAGAGTCTGTTTCTGGAGGCATTGCGATGAAAGCATTTGTGGCTTTTAGTAAAAAAGAATTTATTGAATATCTAAGAACCTACAAGATTATGATCTTGGGAGTAGTGTTCTTGTTGTTTGGGATGATGAATCCTGTATTGGCGAAGTTTACCCCGGAAATCATCAAGGCAGCTGGAATCGATCTCAATCTACCAGAGCCAAGCGCATTGGATTCCTGGGCTCAATTCTTTAAGAATGTCGGACAGATGGGTATGCTTGTCATGGTCGTCATCTTCAGTGGCATCATGGCCAATGAATTGGCAAAAGGAACTCTAATCAATATTCTAACCAAAGGTTTGAAACGTAGAACAGTCATTTTATCGAAGTTCTTTGTGGCAAGTATCCTATGGACCTTATCGTATCTCTTCTGTTTGCTTATCACGTATTTTTATACACTGGTATTTTGGAAGATGAGTGGCATGCACAATGTCTTTTTAAGTTTCATCAGCATGTGGCTTTATGGAGAATTCTTAATCACTACTTTGATTCTAGGTGGAGTACTTTTTAAAAACAACATTGGAAGTCTGTTATTGGTCGGTGGATTAACAGTCATTATGACCATCATCAGTATTTTCCCTCAACTTCAGAAATATAATCCAATGACATTATCTAGCGACAATATGTCGATGTTAACGGCGACAAAAGAGTTATCTGCTTTCATACCAGCCTTAATAATATGTTGCATATTGACTGTTTTATTACTAATAGGTTCAATCATTCTCTTTGATCGAAAGCAAGTTTGAAACAATAGGCTCAGTATTTCATTGAGTGTTTAATCATAAAGTAGTATTTTGACCGATCATCAACATAAAATAATAATGGATATATCGTACAAAAGAACCGCTTTATAGCGGTTCTTTCTAAAGATATTTATAAAGTTGATAGCCTTATAAAATATACTCATTCATAATGATTCAAAGTATCATTTAATTTAGTTGGCATTGATATATAATAATAAATCAATTCAATCTTGTTATAGACAAAGAATAATCAGATGAGATTATTTGCCAAGTAAGATAAACACACCGGCTACTAAAGCTAAGGCACCCATGATCTCTCCCATTGATGGGATTGGAAGTGATATGAATTTAGATACACCACTGATGATGAGCCAAATACTTAAAAGCAGTAATCCCATATTTTTATTAACTTTCATACTATCTCCTTCGGGGAGAGTTTATAAAACTCGCTTCCCCTGTATTACTCTAATCAAAACAATGATAGCAGCAACGACAAGCAGAATATGAATAAATCCATTGATGGTATATGAAGTAACGACCCCAAGTACCCATAAAACAATCAGAATCATAGCGAATGTCCAAAGCATAATAGGTCCTCCTTTCATTTGAATTAAAATCCAAAGTATTGAAGTTCCTAATTAAACGCCAAAATGTATCCTCTGGATACTAGTTTTAGATCGATTAGTTAAGAATTCTACACTCATTACCCGAAGCATTTGCTATTGGTATAATGAGAGGACCCCTTAAGTATAGTCTTTTAATGCTAAAAGCACAAGCAAGAACCAAGAACGGAAGAGCCATCAAACTAAGAAACTAATATGATTATAAGATTACTTAATATTAACTATATGAATGAGAGGATTGAATATAGTCAATTGAGCTCTTAAAAATTGCGATATAATATGCCTAAAGGAGTACTTATGAAAAGATCACTATGGTCATTGGTATATGCGCTGATATTCACGTTTTATTATCCTTTGATTTTAGTTGTTCGCATGATCTCTAAGCAACCAGAAACAATCAGTCCGTATGGATATGGTATGAACTATTCAATGACGTTCCTATTTCTTATCATTTTACTTTTAAATTTGGCGATTAGTATCGTTGGATCTATTTGTGCTTGGATTGCCTATCGAAAGAACAAATACAAACTAGTTCTCTTTACTGTCATACTTAGTCTTTTATCAGTTATGAGCTTTCTTGTGATTCCAGTCTATTTGATTGTGGCGATTCCTCTATTGGGACTGGGAATCATGAGTTATACTAAAATGCGCAAGGGAGAATCATTTACTACGACTGATAAATAGGCTTATAAGGTATGGTTAAGGGATGAGATATGACTTATAATGAATTAAGGATATAGATAATAATAAATATATTAATTAAGGAAAGTGGTGCTTATCTATGGAGTTCAATACAATCGAAGTTCTAAAAGCGTTAGCTGATCCAATTAGACTGGCTATTATTAAGCGTCTCTCTGGTCAATGTGAACTATGCGCGTGCAATATATTGGATGATTTTGAGATATCACAACCAACCCTTTCTTTTCATATGAAGAAACTAACAGCCTGTGGCTTGGTGAATGTTCGCAAGGAAGGGGTGTGGATGAAATACACACTTAATACAGCCTTTTTAGAACAACTAAGAACAGAAATTAGTTTTAACCAAGCTTTAGTCAATGATGAGAGTTGCTGTAGTAAAAAAGTTTAGTAAGTAAATTAGTAAATATAGATAAATATCAATATAATCAATTGACATCCCCTTTAGACACGCCTATAATTCAATATATAGATATTTATCTATATATGGAGGTGGCATGCAAGTTTTCAGTTGGATTAATGATATTATTTTAAAAATGACTTGGCTCAGTGATTTAATGAGCTTCATTGTAGAAAAAGTATTTGGACTCGATCTGAGTAGTCAGTTGGGTGCCAGTTTACAGTTCTTTATGTATGACACTGTAAAAATATTTATTCTACTCTCCGTTCTGATATTTACAGTTTCCTATATTCAAAGTTACTTTCCTCCCGAGCGTACACGTAAAATCCTTGGTAAATATAAGGGTGTATCGGCCAATCTGTTTGGAGCTCTATTAGGGACCATCACTCCGTTTTGCTCATGCTCATCTATTCCCTTGTTCATTGGATTCACTTCTGCAGGTTTACCGATTGGGGTTACATTTTCTTTTTTAATCTCATCACCTTTGGTTGATATTGCTTCAGTCATTTTATTGGCGAGTATCTTCAATTGGAAGATAGCGATCGCTTATGTAGTGGTCGGAGTTATTCTGGCTGTTGTGAGTGGAACGATCATATCCAAATTGCATATGGAAGATCAAGTAGAATCCTTTGTATTCAATAAATATGACATGCCAGAAATTGAAGCCGAAACTTTAAAGCGTAAAGAACGTGTTCAAATCGGGATTGAAGCAGTTAAAGAAATCGTCAAGAAGGTTTGGTTATATGTATTAATTGGTGTTGGAATTGGAGCTCTAATTCATAATGTTATTCCTGAAAATGTCATATCAGCTGTATTGGGTACAGATAAATGGTACTCAGTACCATTGGCTACCATAGTTGGTGTACCCATGTATGCAGATATCTTTGGGACTCTACCTATTGCCGAAGCTTTGGTTACCAAAGGCGTTGGGATTGGGACTGCCTTATCCTTTATGATGGCGGTAACCGCCTTATCCCTGCCTAGCATTGTAATGCTGAAGAAAGTCGTTAAGAATAAACTACTGATCGTATTTGTTTCCATCGTAACGATTGGAATCATGCTGATTGGTTTCTTATTCAATGCGTTTGGTATGTATTTGATGT
>Ga0247840_10002649_pt1 | contig 31557 bp, 36 predicted proteins | sample LaCruzMarch2015__FD_192404 | JGI IMG/M metagenome (GOLD analysis project Ga0247840, IMG submission 192404) | Freshwater microbial communities from meromictic Lake La Cruz, Castile-La Mancha, Spain - LaCruzMarch2015_17m | ecosystem: Environmental > Aquatic > Freshwater > Lake | place: Spain...
CAGATAAAACACGGAAAATCACTTTCAAATAATCAGGCAGATCTTTTAGTTGAGAAATGGCTAAACGAATAATCTACAGTCCCGAAAGATTAATATCAGAGCAAAGAAACCATTTCTTTAAGAAGGGGGAGGTCAACTTCAATAGTTTTCCACACAACATCAATATCCACATCAAAATAATCATGAATGAGTTTGTCCCTCATTCCTGCAATTTCATTCCAGGGGATTTCTTGATGAGATTGTCTAAGGGATTTTGAAATTTTCTTTGTCGCTTCTCCAATGATTTCAACATTTCTTATTACTGCATCTTGAATCATTACATTTCTGTCAAAATCAAATCTTGAGATATCGTTCGTGAAATTTTGAATTTTGTCAATGGCTTCAAGAATATGATCTAAATAGACCCTATCGTTCTTAATCATTGATAGATAATTTGAAGATCTTTTCGAATGCTTTCCTTTAGAATTTTATTCTTGATTGCACCTTCAGTAACAAGGTCGACTTTAATTCCCAGCTTTTGCGAAATTAAATTCTCAATATGTATTAATTGGAGAAGAGACAGTGTCGATTTGAACCGTACAAGAATATCAATGTCACTTGAGCTGGTGTATTCATTTCTTGCATAAGAACCAAAAACACCAATCATTTCCGGATCGTATTCACGCAAAGTATTGATAATGATATTTGTAACCTCGGGGCTCATTCTTTACTTTTGAACAAAGATACGACAGTTTGTATTTTTAGCAGACAGTTGTTATTATATATTTTTGGGGTGCTCATCACCAACCAGCAATTCTCTGGTAATCGTCTCAATGATCTTCACCCGGTCAAAATTGGTTTCCAGTAATTTTGTTGCATTCCATTCAATCCGTTGGAGTGTTTCCTTTGTCATCAGAGTACATTGGATCATCTTTTCGGCAATGTCTTGAATATTATCCGGGGCGGCAACGATGCCGATGTCATATCGGGCAACCAGGGCAGGCACCTGCCCGTTCATGATGCTCAGGATGGGCTTGCCGGTTTGCAGGTATGATTGAAATTTAGCCGGGATATAAAGGTCATACACCGGATCGGGATCGAGGGAGATGATCAGGAAGTCGCTTGCTTCATAGTATTTATCCATCTCAGCGTATGGCTGACGCCCCCAGAAAACCACATTGGTGATATCTCTTTCCTTAACCAGTTGTTGTAAATCCTCAAAGAAAGAACCATCGCCGATGATTTGAAGGAATATTTCCTTGTTCCTTTGCAATGCACGTTCAAATCCCAGCACGACATTGGTTAAGTTTTGAACCTTCCCGATGTTGCCCGCGAATGTGAAGTTGGTCTTACCATCAAATGAAAAACCGGTCGAGTTGACCGGTTTAGCGTTCATGCACCAACTGGGAGCATATATTAATTTACGTTCATCCGTGTATTTAGAATAAATCGACTTAAAGCCTTCTGACGGTATCAGGATCGTGTTGCAATTTCTGTAGATGAGCTTAACGAGTTTGTTCAGCAAAAAGGACAATATCCTGGTTTGTTTAAAACCATACGCAAAAACCGTGTCGGGCCAGATGTCGAATGACCAGAGCACGACCTTTTTTTTATACAACTTATGGGCAATAACGGCTGGAATGGCCTGGGTGAGCGGGCCGACCTGGTAAACAAATATCCGGTCAAATTTCCGGGCCTGCCTGATGGCCTGAATGCTACCCAGCGCCGGGAAGGCCAAATAGTTGAGTATCTTCTTTGCCAGGCTTCGGTGAAACCCCTGCACTGTAAAAACCCTGTGAATGGCGATTTTGTTCCAGTATGTTGTCTGAAAAAGCCGGTTTCGATATCCGTCATAAACGATTCCCTTAGGGTAGGCGGGATTGGGCGTGATTGCATGAACATCATGGCCCGCGTTACTCCATTCCTGTACCAGGTCGTTAATGATAAACTCTTCAGGAAAAAAATGGTCGCAAACGACGAGGATTTTCAAAGTTCAGGATTTGGGAGGAAGGACGTGGGACGAAGGACGAAGGACGAAGGACGTGGGACGAAGGACGTGGGACGGAGGACGGAGGACGGACGACGGACGACGGACGACGGATGACGGGGGACTTGGGATTGGTTTAGTTTGGGATGCCGTGCCAGAGGTTGCTTAATGCGGTATTGCCCATGATGAGTTTCAGTACCCGCCATGAGGTGTCCTTGATCGTATAGTCCGTTGCTATATTTTCATATTTCCGGTTGCGATGTTCTTCAATGGTCAGTCGAACGGCATCCAATACATTTGAAGAGTTAAACCCTGTGAGAATGATGGTGCCTGCATCCTGTGCTTCGGGGCGTTCCATCGACTGGCGGAGCGAAATGGCCGGAAAGGAGAGCATGGCCGATTCCTCGCTAATGGTCCCACTGTCGGAGATGGTACATAATGCATTCATCTGTAAAAAAACATAATCAAGAAAACCAAAGGGTTTCAGCCATTGAATGCGCCTATCTATTTCTACATTTTGCAATGATTCAATCCTCTTTCGTGTGCGGGGATGCGTGGAAACTATAACAGGAAGGTCAAATTCGCGGGCAAGAGTATTCAGGATTTCAATTATACAATGCAGATTTACCGGATTGTCCACATTTTCTTCCCGGTGAGTTGAGACAAGGAAATACTTTTTTGATTCAAGTTTGAGATTGACCACCGCCTGAGATTTTTCAATTTTTGGCTTATAAAAGTCAAGGACCTCCTTCATAGGACTGCCGGTAAGGTAGATCCTCCGGTGAGGCAATCCTTCTGAAATCAGGTGACGGCGGGCATGTTCAGTATAAACCAGGTTAAAATCAGCTAAATGATCTATGATCCTACGGTTAATCTCCTCCGGTACGTTGAAATCAAAGCTGCGGTTCCCGGCCTCCATGTGAAATACGGGAATGTGCATTCTTTTTGCCATGTAGGCAGCCAGACACGAATTGGTATCGCCCAGCACCAGCATGGCATCGGGCATCTCCTTTTTGAGGACCTCCTCCGATTTCCGGATGATATCCCCTACTGTTGCGCCTAAGGATGATGTATCCACTCCCAGGAAATAATCGGGTTTGCGTAGTTCCAGTTCATTCCAGAAAATTTCGTTGAGCTCATAGTCGTAATTCTGTCCTGTATGAACGATGACCTGGTCAAGGTGTTGGTCGAGCAAGGCCATGGTACGCGAAAGTCTGATTATTTCAGGCCTTGTTCCTACAATGGTCAAAACTTTTAGTTGTGCTTTTTGCATTCATTAAGTATTTAGTGACAAGTGTTAAGTGGTTAATTATCAAGACTAATCACTGTTGCTTGTCAAAGCTTTTCAAATTCTGCGAAGAAGGTTTTTTTATCCATTTTTAAATGGCGCAGCACTTGTTTTACAATAAATTCCGGAACAGGGTCAATATGTGTTTGTAATGTGAGTGGTCTATCCATCCCTGATTTTGACCATTTCTCATGACCGCCCCTGCCCTTGGCCTCCTTGATGATATTTAACCCCTGGCGTTCAAGAAATTTGCGGAATTCCTTTACTGGAATGTTTGACAATTTCCTGGTTGACATTCCAATCTGAATTTAGACGAAACAAGGTAATCCAACTTCCTGGTGATAGGTATTGACGGGATATTTGTCGAATATCTCAGATACAAATTCATTGTTCTTTATCACAGAGGTAATACTTGGCGCTATGACTTTTTTTGGTTTTTGAGCCGACCCTTTCAGTTTCCACCCCAATTCAGTAAGCACTTTACCCAGTGATTTCTTTTTAAGCGTGTAGTCAACAAAATCTTCAAATACTATTTCGAATGATTTCCTTGCTCCTTCGAAGTTCTTATCGTATCCGGTCAAATCCAAATGAGGGGAATAGATAAAGTGAACCTTGTTTTCATCCTCAAAATGAAACAGCAAAAGCTTGACCTTCACGACTGATGATATGTTTTGATATTTTCCCTCAAAAATATATTGTGCCATAATTGACCTGTTAATTGAATTCAAAGTTACATGAAAATCTGGTATTAACACACAGACGAATAAAAATCAACTCATTGAGTAGCTCGTTGAGTGGCTTTGCCTTTAGTTTTCCCTGCTTTGCCAGTTTTAAATTTTCCACCGCTTCTTTAATTTCTTCTAAAAGCAGCGCTGATTCTTTTGTAATGGGTTTTGCCTTAACAAAAGAAAACAACCGTGCACATTCCCATATCTCCGCGCTCAGGTATTGTAAATAGTATGGAATGTTGCGTGTCCGGTCAAGAATCTGGCTGATTAGTTACTCCGGCACCAGATAGCTGCCGGCCTTACACAAGAGGAGCTGTCCAAAAAATCGGGGGTGTCACTTGGTGGATTCAACGGATTTCACAGCACCACCATCGCGGGGAGCGGTGATCCCACCAGGAAGGATATTTTCAAGGTGGCAGAACAAACCGGTTTCCCCCTGAAAACGGCTGCCCTGATTTTTGATGAAGTGTATGAAGGTTGCAAGGAAATCAAGCTGAAAGGATGGTAGGGGTTAAGGTCTTCTTGATTTACGATTTACGATTTACGATTTACGATTTTTTGTCCCGCGTCCCGTGTCCCGCGTCCCGATTTTCGTCCCGCGTCCCGATTTTTCGTCCCGCGTCCCGTTTTTTCCGTCCCGTGTCCCGCGTCCCGTGTCCCGTTTTTTGTCCGGTTATTTTTTTACCGCTTTCCGTAACTCCTCTTTTGCGGTAATATTGGTTTCCCCACTACCAGCGACAGGTTTTGAAGAATGCGGTGCGGGTCTTTGGTTGTTGTAAAAAATTGCTTACAGCGCCTTTCTGCCAGTAATAAGTGGCCAGGCAGGAGGACATTGGTTTTTAGGCAGTTTCAAGTTTCAGGGTTCAGTGGTGCCAATGTCTGACCCATTTCATATTTCAAATACCAGCATGTATTCTGTTTGTTACAATTGAAGTAACACGTTGGATATTTTATGCTTTAAATCAGGGATTCTGTCCTTAATCGCATTCCAGATAATATCGTAATCTATCCCGAAATATTCATGAACTAACACATTTCTCACACTTTTAAGGATCGACCATTCAACTTCAGAAAAGCGTGACTGGGTTTCTTCGGTTATTCCGTTCGCGGCTTCCCCAATGATCTCAAGCAGTTTTATTAATGCAAGTCTTAGTTTAAAATCATCGATATATTGCTGATAGGAAAGATCTTGAGTGAACTCAATGATTGAATCGATGGAATCGATGATATGGAGCAAACGCTCTTTGTCACTGATTTTGTTTTTCATAAATCAGGACTTTTTCTCTTTCAATATAAGAGCTGATACGCGGAGAAATCCCATTTGAAGAAATAAGATCAACTTTTGAATGAAGCATCTTTTCAAGGTTAAGTTTTATCGCGATGAACTCAAAAAGATCAACTTTCTCTTCAAGGTCAACTAAAAAATCGAGATCACTATCTGGTGTAGCATCTTCCCTGGCATGAGAACCAAAAAGATATACTTTTTGAATTGGCTGAGTTTTTAAAAACTCAATTACCCCTTGATTTTTTATATAATCAATGATCTGCATACCCTACATTCAATCTTTAACAAAGATAATTATTTTTTAACAAGCCACCCTAAAATAATGGCACCCGTGTCAGGCGTCAGGTTCAAAGTTCTAGGTTTCCTTGTCACGATTGTTGTTTAAGCCAGAGTTCAAGAAACGGATCGGAGATGCAGTATTGATCTCTAACCCGGATATTAATCACTGCCCATTGAAGAGCATTCCATTTCGTTTAACACAAAGTTTTCTGCAGGAGCTCATCGGAGCTGGCTCATTTAATGAAAAGACATCAAGCATGGTTCTAAAGAGCATTGGCGGAATGTAAGAACAAATGGTGTCCTATATGAAGGCATTTATTAAGCGTGATGAATATTTGCTGATGGATTTTGATCCTCAATTTAACCTGTTCTATATTTATTCCGCAAAAACCCAGATGCCGGTGTATTACCGGATATTACCGGGGAACATTCGTGAGGTGAAGGCCTTTAAGAACTGCTTGCTTGAGGCCAGAATGGGCCATTCCGGATGAGTGGTGGAAGGACAAGTGACAAGTGACAAATGGCAAGTCACCTTCGCGTCACGTTTTTCACCAGCCATTTCCATACAGGCAAAACCTGAATTTCTCCTGAATCAGTAGTGATCAGTTCTTCCTGGTCCCAGGTCAGAATTATCCTTTCAGGCTGACCAAGTTCGGTTACAACAGCTTCAAGATAAGTTCCTGAAAAACATTTCTTTTAATTTCCATTTTATCACACCTTAAGTGCCAATAACGTGATTTTTATCACACTTTTGGCACTTATTACTGGTAAAGGTAAATAATGTTATTAAATATCCATGATGATAATGAAAAATATTATGCAGATGATCATCAACGACCCCAAAGCCCTCTTTGACCAAAAAATCACATTCCTTTTTGCCCGAATGATAAAGTAAGGAAATGACACACAAACAAATCCCGTTTTTTTAGTCCCGCGTCCCGTGTCCCGTTTTTTTAGTCCCGTTTCTTAACAATATCCCCCGGGCCGTAATGGATCAATTCCGGATGAGCGGTGGAGGGCGTTCTCATTGAGAAAAGTACTTTTATGAACCGGCCCGGCCTTGCAAACGGTGCATTGTGGTATTTATAGTTCAGTGATGTGTTTATTTCTTCACGTGATATCTTGTCTGACCATTTTACCTCCCCAATCAATACAACACTGTGATCCGTTGATTCTGCCACCAGGTCAATTTTCATGGGTTTCCCATCCAAACCGTTACCCCACCATCGTGCAGCAGGGTTAAACCGCAACCCGTCAATTTCAATAAAGGGTATGCTTTTCCGGCATAGTTCTTCCCAAATTCCCGACAGGTATTGATCATACCCATAGCTGATCTCCTTCCAAACCTGGTCAACCAATCCAAATTCCAGCCTGCTTTTATTCGGGACCAGAAAAGTAAAATAAAAATTAAGAAAGGGATCATCGATCTTATACAAACTCTTTTTTGCTGATCTGATAGGTTCACCATAGGGTATTTCACGCCTGACATAACCCAGATCGGTCAGAAAACCCATCAACCGCGATAGCTGGGTGGCAGGTTTTTCAAGTCTCCCTGCAATCTCCGACATGCGGTGACATCCTGCCCCAATCAGGCTTAATACAGAGAATGCCTGGACTGATGTACGCATTTCATCCGAAAAAAGGCGCTCCGGTTCTTCATATAATACCCCATTGCGGTCGAGCAGGTTCTGTTTTACGGCACTTTCGAAATGGCTGTGCTGGTTTCGTATCTCCCAGTAACGCGGCACCCCGCCCCAAATGCCATATTCAGCGACAGCCTCCAGGGATGTGATTTGTAAAAACTCCTTCAGATCATCAATTTCCATCGGCTTAATACGGATGATCTCATCGCTTCGGCCGTAAAGCGGTGATGAAGTGTCGAGCGCAAGGCTGTACATCATCTGCTGCGACGATCCGCAGATGATCAGATGGTAGTTTTGGTGTCCATTTTCATCCACGATCCGCTGGATCACAGAAGGAAGTTCAGGGCTGTTTTTTACAAGATATGGAAATTCATCCAAACAGAGTGTTATGCGATTACGCAGGGAACGGTTGAAACTGTCAAGCAGACTTTCCCAATCAGGATAAACAGGTTTGGAGAAGCCGGGGATCAGTTTTTCGATCTGCTTTGCCAAAGCGCCAATCTGAAGGGGTTTCTCCCGCAAATCGGCTGCAAAATAGATGCTGTCTTGCTGCAAAATTTCACGCAACAGGGTAGATTTCCCACAACGGCGCCGACCATACACAACGACAAGTTGTGGCTTATCCTTCCCGAATGCCTGTTGTAACCTGGCTATTTCTATTTTCCTGTTGACGAACATAGTATTCACGATTTTATATTATGCATGACAAAGATAATGTTTTTCATACATAATAACGCAACATGAAAAGACTTATGATTTACGATTTTTCGTCCCGCGTCCCGCAGTTCAGTTTATTTGTTTTCGGGGGATGTCAGGTGCCATTTAATATAATCGGGCGCTTTCCCGGTTAAATAAAACGGCAAATTCAGCAGGGTGAATACTTTTCCTTTCAATGTTTTTGTTGTCTCAACTTTTAACTCGCCGGAATATATTCTGACAGCGAAATTATGAGGGCATTGGTCAATAAATTCCATCAAGGAACGTAATCTGCCCGTCTTGCCCAGTTTTACTTCAATGGGGATGAGCAGATTGTCGATTTGCAAAACATAATCAACCTCCGCGTTTGATTGCTTTTTTTCCTTTATCCAAAAAAGATTTTTTGCTGAAACATTCGATTTTATCGATAAAAGTTCTTGCCCGACAATGTGTTCTGCGATTTTTCCTTCAAATACAGTATCGATTAAATTATTGTTTAAAATCATCAATTGTCTTTCAACTCGATAAAATAAATGTGCTGATCAGATGTCAGCCTTAGCGCTTTTTAGTACTTGTTTAAATAATGCTGCTCCCTGAACAGCAATATTCAAATAATTTATCAGATAAGGACTATGTGTAGTCATTATCAGTTTATTGCCTGATAAATTATTATTATATTCTAACAAACTATGAAGCAGTTTTTGCTGCGAATCCGGAAACAGATTTTGCTCCGGTTCTTCAACGATATTAATGAAGCATGAAGGCTTATTGGACTACTTGTGGTCATTTTATATTTGTGGCAGGATAAACCAGGGATAAGAAGTAGGTTTTTTCTAAAATTCTGAATCCCTCCAACCTGCCGTGCTCCCCTGAGGATAAGAAGTTTTCTGGAAGCGCTGGATTTCCAGTAATTAATGGACCCTTATTGTGCATTTATTATGCAATTATTGTGCAATTAATACGATTATTGATTAATTTTGTACGATTATTATTTATCCTGTTAATAAATGGAATTTGATTTTGACCCTAAAAAGAGTTCTTCCAACAAGGACAAACATGGGATTGATTTTGAAGAGGCAAAATCATTGTGGAATGATTCTTATCGGGTTGTAATTCCGGCAAGATGCCATGTTGAGAATCGATGGGTGATGATTGCCAGGTTAAAGGATGAATATTGGTCAGTTATTTACACTGTCAGGGATAGTGTTATCAGAATAATATCGGTAAGAAAATCACGACAAAATGAAAAAGAGATATATCATTGCTGAAGAACTGGATCAGAAGTTTGAAGCGGCTGAGGATATTTCGGAATATCTGGAGCTACAAAAAGCCGGGCGGCCCGGATTGCAACAACGAAGGGTTAGTGTTGATTTTCCTGCATGGATGGTCAGGGAACTTGACCAGGAGGCTGAGCGACTGGGAGTGACCAGGCAGTCGATCATTAAGTTTTGGATTTCTGAAAGGCTAAACCTTTCTCATACCTGAACCCAGGAGGAGTGACGATTTACGATTTACGATTTACGATTTTTTGTCCCGCGTCCCGATTTTCGTCCCGCGTCCCGTGTCACGTGTCCCGTTTTTTGTCCGGTTATTTTTTTACCGCTTTCCGTAACTCCTCTTTTGCGGTAATATTGGTTTCCCCACTACCAGCGACAGGTTTTGAAGAATGCGGTGCGGGTCTTTGGTTGTTGTAAAAAATTGCTTACAGCGCCTTTCTGCCAGTAATAAGTGACCAGGCAGGAGGACATTGGTTTTTTGGCAGTTTCAAGTTTCAGGGTTCAGGATTGTTGTTTAAGCCAGTGTTCAAAAAACGGAATGGAATGTTGCGTGTCCGGTCAAGAATCTGGCTGATTAGTTCCTCCGGCACCAGATAGCTGCCGGCCTGACACAAGAGGAGCTGTCCAAAAAATCGGGGGTGTCACTTGGCCGGGAAGGATATTTTCAAGGTGGCAGAACAAACCGGTTTCCCCTTGAAAACCGCTGCCCTGATTTTTGATGAAGTGTATGAGGGTTGCAGGGAAATCAGGCTGAAAGGATGGTGCTGATTTACGATTGATGAACAAGTAGATAGTCCTTCAGGCAGGCGATGGGCACGACCAGGACAAGGCATGCATCAAGTTTGCAGTTGAATTGATGAATCATCAATATTCAGTAAAAGCATTCGCCTAATGGCCAAGTATAAAGACCTTCATTATCTCATTTTCAGAATATGGCCTGATCTTGAAACCCTGATTACTGATTTTTCCGTCCCGTGCCAGCAGCATCACCATGAGGGATAGGATGGTAAAATTCTACCCATTTGAGGATGATTTTTTAAAATATTCACCTGCTCTCGAATTCTAATAACTTGAATTCTTGCATATTTAATGGAATCTTTCGAGATATATGAAAAAATATTCTCAAGATCCTCTGCAGTTTGAATAGTCCAGATCAGTCGAGCCATTTAGCAATTTTTGCATCCAGCTCCACTTCTGTAAGCACAAGATTGTTGTCGGCCTGATCCAGCCCTTTTTCGATTTTTTCAAGAAGTACAATTTGCTCAAGGATTTCATCAATTGTCACGTTATCTGGCAGTTTCTGAATACCGGATATAACTTTTTCTTTTGTTAGCATAATGTCCTTTTTTACAAGAGATAAATAATACGTCAATCGTGTATTGAAGCACTGACCGGATAGTTGTAACAGCCCTCTGAGGGAGCCGGCCAGAAGAGCTGGCCAGAAGAGTTTTACGGGAGGAGGGCAAGGTATTACGCCCAATGGCGTTACGCTTTGCGATATAATCACTAAAAAACAAAAATAGGTGAAATTGTGACCCGTATTTCCGTCACGTTATTTCAACTGAATCAATGTGGCATCAATTTCGTCACGAAGTTTTGATGATACATTCAACGCATTTGCAAATGATTTCCATCTGCTCATGGTATCACTGATTTCTTTAATCATCGTCTCTGCTTTTTTGTTTTTAATGGATTTGCCAATAACCAATAGGTCTTCTTTGGTAATAATTGCTTTTTACCCGGTTTATTCCGGTTTCAAGTTTCACACAATCAAATCGTTCATCAGTCCTACGGCATAAAGTGGTATGTTCAACATAGCCGGATCCTCTCTGTAATCTGACATGGAGGCACGGACAGATACCTTAGGATGATATTTTTCACGAAAACTCTGTAAAGATTTTGCTTTCAGATTCTCTTCAGCTTTTACCTCAACCGGTATAATGCGCCCGCCATGCTGTATCAAAAAGTCGATTTCAGCCATACCCACATCAGGTGTCCAGTAATAGGTAATCGTATCATCGATCGACTTCAGTTGCTGAAGCACATATTGTTCGGTCAGTGCACCTTTATATTGACCGAAAATTTCACTGCCGTTTATCAGCGTCCTGGCATCTAAACCAGATTTTGCACCAAGTAATCCCACATCGACCATAAACAGCTTAAAAGCGCTGATGTCTTCAAATCCTCCCAGTGGTAAAGATGCATTCGAAACACGGTTAACTTTATAAATCAATCCGGCATCCTGAAGCCACATAATGGCAAGTTCAAACTCTTTGGCACGTCCACCCGGTTTGACGGCACCATATATGTATTTGCGGTTTTCTTTCGCCAATTGCGATGGTATTGCATTCCAGACCATTTTAATACGGGGTATGGTTTCCAATGGCGGATGTTTGGAGAAGTCTTTATCGTAAGATTCCAGAATCGAATTCTGAACAACTCTGACTTTCGCATAATCTCCATCCCAAATAAAAACATCGACCACTTCGGGCATTCCTCCGGTGTAATAATACTGCCTGAGCAAATCAATGTATTGCCCCTTGAATGCCTTGATCAACGTCCAATCCCTGTTTCTCAGGGTTTCCAGCAATGCATCCCTGCCCATTGCCAGCAGAAATTCCTGAAATGACAAAGGGTACAGGTTCAGAAAATCGACCTTGCCCACCGGGAAAGAGTCGTCTTTGTGAATCGACAACCCGGGCAGCGAACCTGCTGCTATCACATGATATTGCGGAATATCTTCGTAAAAATATTTTAGCGCAAGTAACCCACGCCTGACCGACTGGATTTCATCAAAAATAATCAGTGTTTTACCTGCCCGCGGAACAACTCCTGTGGAAAGCTGAATGGAACGAAGAATACGTTGAATATCAAAATCCGCCTGAAACAGATCGGCCAACTGGGTAACTTTTTCAAAGTTGATATAGGCAACCGATTCAAACTCTCTTTTTCCAAACTCCTTCATCAGCCAGGTTTTCCCAACCTGGCGGGCGCCTTTTATCAACAATGGTTTACGATGTGTATCGTCTTTCCATTTTAATAGCGCTTCGTAAACTTTTCTCTCCATATTCGTAGGTCCTTTTGAGTTATGAGAATCGGATCGAGCTCAATAAGGCAAATATACGATCATAAAACAATAAAACAAACGAATAATTGTATGTCGGTACATTTTTACATAATGAATTTATGGTTGCAGGTTGTCACGATTGTTGTTTAAGCCAGAGTTCAAGAAACGGATCGGAGATGCAGTATTGATTGTTCTGCTTTTTTCCCTCCCGCTACTTTTTTACCGCTTTCCGCAACTCCTCCAGCCCCGGGTTTGTCGCCCCGCTGCCGAGCACATGATCGATGTCGGCCAGGCATTTTGAGGGTTCGTTGAGGTAAAAATAGCACCAGGCCCGCTTTTCCCAGGCTTCGATCAACCCGGGCTCCTTTTCGATGATCGCGGTGAAGTGACCTGCAGCCGCACGGTAGTTTTTACGGGCATATTCATATTGGGCCGGGATGTAATAGACCTCCATCCTTTTAATGGCTGCTTTGCGGCTTATTTCGGCTTGCCTGTTGAGATACCTTGGAATGTCACTTTTCCATAATAATTCCGTTCTCCAATGACCGTATTCTTTAGGATCCTCCCCGGCATAGGTAAAAAATTCGGTTAAAAGACTGTTCGCCTCATCATATTTTTCCAAACCTTCCAGTATCCCACACAAATTATCGACATTTTCAATGTAGAAGGGTTTTTGCCTGAACACCTTCATGGCGTATACGATAGCGCTGTCGTAATTGCCCAGTTTCTCATAAGCGAGGCTTATAAAATATTCCCGGCGCGACTCCCAGGGATGGGCATGATCGGCTTTCAGCAAGGCGATGGTTTCGGCGTATTTGTGCTCATTGATCAGGTACCGGGCCTTGAGTACGGCAATAGGTTCGCCCTGGACCGATATATTCGGGATGGCAGGGAAACCAGACATAATATACGACGACGGAGCCGTGAGTTCCTTTTTTTCAAGTTCATATTTGATGAGACCCTGCATCTGTAGGGAGCGGAAGTTCAGATACAGGGGGTATATCAAAGAAAGCAGAACCAGGAGCATCAGTGCGGATGGAAATAAAGTCGGGACGCGGGACGCGGGACACGGGATAAAAATTCGGGACAAGGGACGCGGGACGCGGGACAAAAATTCGGGACACGGTGCGCGGGACGCGGGACGAAGGGTGTTTTTTGGTCCTGGTGATTTTTGTAGTTTCATCCATCCTGGTGATTTCAATCCAGGTATTTTCAAACCAAATGATTTCCATTCAGGGGTAAAGGCAATCGCTGATCCCAGGAATATGGCCCACAGCGACTGGATCTCTGCCCGGTCGAAAGGAAAGTTAAAGAAGGCATCCACGAAGTAACAAAGAAGTCCGAAGGCCGGAATAAACAGCAATTCATGCGACAGGCCTGATCCGGATTTTTTTACGAGTGCACGCAAAAAGGCCCACCCGACTCCGATGAACAGCGACAGGAACAACAATCCACCCACGATGCCTGTTTCGGCTGCGGTTTGAATAAAATCGTTATGGTTGTAATAATAGTAGATAAAATCAGGCGCCGACCGGGTTTCATATTTCATCACTGCGATTTTCCAGTTGCCGGCTCCCACCCCCAATAACGGGTCCTCCCCGATCAGCCTGAATGACCTGCTCCAACTTGCTATCCGTATTCCGGAAATAACATCCTTGCCTGTGGTCGCAAATCTTCCGATGATCCTGTCGTTCAGATTAAACTCACGGATGGCCGGGGAAATGGTGCTCAGGCCCAACCATCCAAGGTAGAGGAACAGTGGGATCAAAAAGAGGATTAGCAGGCTGTAAAGGACAGTTTTCAGGCGAATGCGGTCGACCATCAACCGTACGACGAGGAAAAGCAGGTAGGCTGCAGTAAGCGCCACGAGTCCGATATAAAAAGCGCGCGACAACATGGGAAGGATAGCCATAAATCCGAAAAAAACCGCGACCAGTCCGAGTGACTTTAAAACACCCTTTTTGTAGGTCCATAACCAAAGCGCGAAGGGAAGTTTCAGAAACAGGGCTGCCGCCAGGATATTCTTGTTCAGATAACCAGAAGCATATGTCCATGCGAATTCATTGAATAATTCATTGACGTTTGGGTACTTATCTGCCATTTTCCACATCTGATAAAAAATGTTCGATGCTTCAAACAGGAGCAACAGGCTCATCGCCACCGACAATGGAATTAAAAACCTGTTATTGATCCGCAGGATGGACGCGATAATCATTACGGCAATAAATACATTGAGGAGTTTTGCAATGGCTATGATGAACTCGCCCAGGTTGTTGGCCTTGAAGCCCGAAAGCAGCGAAACAACAAGGAACAATCCATAAAGCAGTCCTATCCTGTTGCTGAAAAAGGTGGAAAACATCCCGGATGGCGTTTGTTGATCCCTGCGAAACTGCAAAAAAATAAATACCGCCAGGTTAAAAATGGCCAACGCCAGGAATTTAGTCCCCGCCGAATCAAAAGTTCCCATCCGGGGAGTAAGCACGGTAATATAGCCATAGCCAATGATTATCATCGGATAAGCCAAACCGCCCAGCCAATAAAAAAACCGCATCTGCGGCTGTTCCTCTTTATTTTTATTTAAAAACATCATGTACCTTATAACTCATCTCGTCCCGCGTCCCGAATTTCCGTTATTTCCGTCCCGCGTCCCGTGTCCCGCGTCCCGATTTTTCAGTCCCACGTCCCGATTTTCCGTCCCGCGTCCCGTGTCCCGTGTCCCGATTTTCATTCCCGTGTCCCGATTTTCCGTCCCGCGTCCCGTGTCCCGTGTCCCGTTTTTCCGTCCCGCTTCAAATCAAAATCCAGCGTCCGGTAAACCGAATTGTTGCTGATGTACTCCGGGATAATCTGTTTCATGATCTTCACCACCATCCTGTGATCGCCCTGGTGAAATGGGTCCATCAGGCTGTCGATCAAATCCGAAACCTCTTCAAATTTATAATCCCGCACCTTGGCAACCAGGATCTTGGGATGGTGGGTGGCAATGGTGCACTCCTTGTCGTTGAGTAATTCTTCGTAAAGTTTTTCACCGGGTCTTAAACCGGTATAGGTGATCTTGATCTCCCGGTCGGGGATGAATCCGCTCAGGCGGATGATGTTTTTAGCCAGATCGAGGATTTTAACCGGTTTGCCCATGTCGAAGATAAAGATCTCCCCTCCTTTGCCCATGGCGCCGGCTTCAAACACCAGCTGGCACGCCTCAGGGATGGTCATGAAATAGCGGGTGATCTCGGGGTGTGTCACTGTGACCGGACCACCGGCCAGAATCTGTTTTTTAAAGGTACGCGTTACCGATCCGTTCGATCCCAGCACGTTTCCGAAGCGGGTGGTGATAAAGGCGGTTTTGTTGCCAAGCCGGGAATTGAGGCTCTGTATGTAGATCTCGGCCAGCCGCTTGGTGGCGCCCATCACGTTGGTAGGGTTCACCGCCTTATCGGTGGAGATCATGATAAACTTTTCGACGCCGGCAGCGGAGGCGGCATCGGCCAGGTTACAGCTTCCGAATACATTTACACGCACAGCTTCCAGCGGATTAGCCTCCATAAGCGGCACATGTTTGTAGGCAGCGGCATGGAAAATGAGGTGGGGTTTCACCGAACGGATGATGGCGGCAATGGTATGCTCGTTACTCACATCGGCAATGAGATACTCCAGGATCACCTGCTTATGGTACTTGCGCTGCTCGAGCTCGAGCTCAATAACCATGAGGTCCTGCTCAAGCTCAAACAGGGGTGTTTCAGCCTGGTCGACCAATATAATACGCCGCGGATTAAAATAGAGCAGTTGCCGTGACAACTCATGCCCGATGCTGCCGGCGGCACCGGTCACCAATATGGTCTTACCGAAAGTTCCTTTAAGCACTGCCTGGTTATCGAGCCGGATGGGATCCCGTTGCAGCAGATCCTCGATATTCACATTCTGGATCTGGTTCAGGTTGAGCTCCCCGTTTATCCATGATTCAATGGGAGGCACACTTTTAATGGTCACATCGAGACCCAGCATGCGGTTGTAAATTTCTGTTTTCTGCTCCTCTGCAATGTGGGGCATGGCCATTATGATCTCCCTGACGTTATGCTTTACCAGGAAATCGTTTGTTATAATACCTGGTGCGTAAATCTTGACACCCTGAATCGATTTACCGATTTTGCCCGGCATGTCGTCCATGAACCCAACCACCCGGAAGGGAGAAGACTGCAACCCCATAAAGGTGTTTACAACACTCACACCCTCTTTGCCGGCGCCATAGATCAGCACATTGACTTTTTCTATCTTACTATAGGAGGTGATATTATAATATACCAGTTTGATCGACATCCTGAAAAAAAGAAGCATGAAGAGGGAGACAGGATAAAAAATGAGCAGCACCGAGTTGGGAATGATCATGAAGTATTCAATCCCCGATATAAACACCTTGTAGCCCAGATTTCCCAGTAACAGCAAGGCATAATTCGCCATGGCCACCAATATTACGATCAGTGTGATGGCCATCACGATGCGAAGCGAATCGTGCTGGCTGGTATGGCGTATGATACCGCGATGGGCCCCGCTGAGCAACAGCGCCAATCCACCTACAAGGGTAACCGCCCCCATTTGCAACGTTATATGGTACTTTAAGATTTCTGTTATCACGAAATCAAACCGCAACAGATTGGCAAAAAGCACTGCTGTATTGAGCAGCACAATGTCGATCAGCACCACGATCCACCGGGAAACAATGATATTGGAATGACGTAAGAAAAAATGCTTGATCACGGAAAATATTTCAATTTAAAATTTCCTGTTCGTCGCGATCGTCATGTTTTCGTCACGATCGTCACGTTTATAATTTTCAGGCACAAAGATATCACGAAATTACAGAAATTGGCTAATGCAGCCCTAATTTTATCATAATTTTTTTAACAGACTCCTATGATAAAGCGATGGCTGCCTCGTTGGCAAGAAGCTGATACAGACGATGCCGGTAGAGCTGAAATCACGCCTTTGAATTTCTGGGGAACAGGTTGACATATTGAAATATTTTGATAAAATATTTCATGAACAGCAGCGGCATGTTGGTGTGGAATCCATTCTCACGGCAGGCCCGCACGATCTCCCGGTTCAGGATATAGGTGCTGTGCAGCGATTTGGTGCTCCGGCCACCCGTGCGCATCCTCACCATATCGAGCGGGAGATACTGATAGGTGACCCTGTGGGTGTGCAGAAAGCGGATGATAAGCTCATAGTCGGCCGCGATACTGTACCCGGTCTTATAGTCCCCATATCGCGCAAATAATTCCCTTTTGACGAAAAAGGTGGGATGGGGCGGCATGAACCCGAACCGGAGTTGCCATGGGCTGAAGTACCTCCCCGAGATGTACCTGACCGTTTTGTCCCAATCGGGCGGTTTTACAAAGTGGATATCGGCAAAGAGGGTATCGGTATCATGGCGTTGAAAAGCCGTGGCCACCCTTTCGAGGGCCTGGTTACTTGTGTACACATCGTCGGCATTCAGCATGCCAACCAGATCGCCGGTGGCAAGCCCCAATCCTTTATTCATGGCGTCGTAAGGGCCGCTGTCGGGTTCGGTCAGAAAGGCGCTGATCCTTGAACCGTAACTTTCAACGATTTCCCTGGTGCCGTCGGCAGAGCCGCCATCGACGATGATATACTCCACATCGTGCCATGTCTGGTTTAACACCGACTCGATGGTGGCGCGGATGGTGATGGCGTGGTTAAGGACGACGGTGATGATGCTTAGTTTCAAGTGGCAGGTCAGGTTGTAGTTTCAGTTATTGTTGCATAATCAAGTAGCCATTTCCAAACGGGAAGGATGCTGATGCCATCTGATAAGATCGTTCAACTGGCTAAAATTAATATATTTTATCCAACTGAATGATTATAATGGTCAAAACTATGAATTTCTTTATCCCAATATCACTGTCAGGCCGGTTCAGTGCAAATTTTCAAATCGAACCAATTTGCGCGATGATCTCCAGCATTTTCCTCCGGTATGTCTCGCTGCCATAATTTTCGATGGCATGCATGATATTGAATTCCTGCATCTCCCTCAACCTTTCCTTGTCGCTCACAAGCGCCAGGATGGCATCGGCAAGGACCTGACCTGAACGGGGTTCGACCAGGATGCCGTTCCCTGGCTTTACAATACCGGGCAGGAAATTATGCCGGGTGGCGATGATGGCGTTGCCGGTGCGCATGGCCTCCAGGATCGAAACAGGCAAGGCTTCGGAGGGGTGCCAGGTGGGGAGCACAAAGATGGATGAATCACGCATCAACCGGATCTTATTTCGCGAAATTCCCTCTTCCGGCATGGTGGGTTCATGCTTCGCCTGGTTATGCTGGCCTGAAACAACCTGCCTAAGATAGGCGACGCGGCCGGGATGGCTTTTTTCAATGCGTTCCAACTGTTCATGAAAGCGGGCGGCGATCTCCTGTCGCGACATGAAGGGATCGGGTTCCGGAAGGCCGGCTATCACGAAGTTCACCCCTGCATGCTGCCGTAAAACGATATCACAGGCCTCCATAAATTCAAGGATCCCCTTGCTGCGCATCAAGGCCGACAGGTAAAGAACCTGGCAGGGGTGCTTTTCCTTTTGGGCAATTGTCCGGACACTTCGGCTCCGCTCAGTGTCCTGCTGAACGGTGTCCGGCTGGCCATTTGTCCGGACACTTCGGCTCCGCTCAGTGTCCTGCTGAATGGTGTCCGGAATATCAAAGCGCCGATCATAGCAATTGGGCACAACCTGAACACGGATGTTTGGAAAATGACCAAACTCATTCCGCATTTCCTCCAGCAAAACGATGCCTGTATCAACGTGCCGGTACCCATATCTGATAAACGGCTTCAGCATGCCGCTGTTTTCATAGAACGACCTGAAATTGGCGCCGTGCAGGTGGGCGATCATCCGCTTGTTGCACCAACGGCCCAGGATCAGCAGAGGGATATCCTTTACAAATCCCGTCATGCTGCGCGAAGGGGTGAAATAAACGGTTTTAAACCGGTAAACCAGGAAAAACCAACAGGTGGACAGCATCGTGTAAACCGTGTTTCCCAGGGTGGATTGGAAACGGGTGATGTTTACCAGAAGAATCTCCTCTTTCGGGAACATTCCAACAACCGGCACAAACATAGCCGACTGCCCGGTGAAGGGAGGAGGGAGAGAGCCGTAGAGGAGGAGTTTGGAGGACATCTTTCAATTTACGATTTACGAACCGGAGCGAAGCGGAGCTCGGCGGAGCCATTTACGATTTACGAGTGACAAATGAAAATTTCAAAACTCTTTCATCATTAAAAAATCTGCGATATGTCTGTGACGGATTCCTTCAATGTTGTCGTGCCAAATTTCATCCATGGTTACCACATATTTGGGATGGTGGTCCCGGATCTCAAGCAGTGGTTTGAACTCCCTGTCGATGGTCGTTTGCTCCGTCATTTTATAGGCTACCTGGATATACACTTTTTGTTCTTTTGATTCAGCGATAAAGTCTATTTCCATATTCTCCATTTTTCCAACAAATACCCGGTATCCGCGACGTTTCAGTTCAAGCATCACAATGTTTTCCAGAACCCCGGAAATCATTCTGTCCCTGTAACCCATTACTGCATAAAGTAACGATTGATCGCCCAGATAATATTTTTCGAAAGTTTTAAGTATTTCCTTCCCTTTTAAATCGTATCGCGGAATTCGGTAAACAATAAAAGCGCTTTCAAGTGCATTAAGGTAGTTGTATACCGTGTTGAGATCTATCTTACGCTGCTGACTTTTAAAATAGTCAGCAACATTTTTTGCTGAAAACTTGTTCCCGATATTGTCAAAAACAAATTTGACGACCCGTTCCATAAGCTCCACATCACGGATATTGTACCTCTGAACGATATCCCTCAGAATGGCCGACGAATAAATATCATAAACCACTTTGTAGGCAGTTTCCATAGTATATTCACCCGTGTGAAGTACCGGAAAACCGCCAAGCCTTAAAAAATTATAAAATTCCTTATGGAGATCCTGAATGGGATGTAATGCCAATTTGAATTGCAGGTTTTCGGAAAATGACAACGTTGTCATATGAATCTCCACATAGCGCCCTGCCAGAAAAGTGGCAAGTTCCGACGATAACAAATGTGAATTTGAACCCGTTAAATAAATATCGACATTGAGATCAACCATCATGGCATCTACCGCCTTTTCCCAGTTCCTGACATTCTGGATTTCATCGAGTAAAATGTAAAATCGCTGCTTCCCCCGTGCTTTGTTTTTTATCAAATGATACAATTTGTCGGCATGGTCAATGTCACTGAACTCAAAGCTTTCAAAATTGACATGAATTACCTGCTTTTCATTTACGCCCCTATAAACCAACTCTTCACGCAAAAGCGATAGCATGGCCGATTTACCACACCGCCTTATCCCGGTGATTACCTTGATGAAAGGCTTGTCAATGAAACTGATAAGCAGATCTAAATATAATTCCCTCTTGATCACACAATTTTTTTATGGTTATAACCACAAAGATAGTAAATTTTTATACCTTTTTTATGGTTACACTCCAAATTTATGAACTTTGAACCTTTAATCGGGACACGGGATAAAAACTTTGAACTTTTAACAGTTTTTCTTTGAGCTCAGGTTTTCTTCACGCTCAGAAAGTACTTGACATGTTCTACCGGCCAAAAGGGTTCGAAATGCCTCCTGTTGATCACGGCTCCATGGAAGGAGTGGCAGCGTTTGTGATCCGACTGGCTGAATATGTAACGGTAGTGCTGCTGTGCCATGCGCAAGGCTGCTGCACTTAAATCGGCCATGCCGCCGTAGGGATAGGCGAAATAAACGCAGGGAACGCCGGTATGCTGTTCTATCGTTTGCTTGCTCACCAGGAGTTCCCGATTGATCATATCCTTGTTATCCGTATTCAGCCGCAGGTGATCCTGCCCGTGTGAACCGATGATATGCCCGCGCTGCTGCAGCTCCCTTACCTGGTTCCAGGTCATGGGGGCTTTCCCGGGTGTGAGAATGACCTTATCCAGGAAATTGGCCCGGTACGATGCGTCACCATCCATGAAACCGGGATTGATAAAGAAGGCGGCGTTGATGTTGAATTGTTCCAGCAACGGTGCGATGGCCGAGGCATGTTCATCCAGGCCGTCATCGAAGGTAAAGGCAACACACGGCTCTGCGGGTGATGCATGCCTGGCGATCATCTCCACCGCCTCTTCGATCCGGACCAGGCGGCACTGCCTTTGCAATTGACGCAGCAGGTCGTGAAGGCGCTGCGGATCACCGGCATCGCGTGAAAGATAGTGGCCATTTAAGATATGGATCCCGGCCGAAGGCACTGCAAACTTACCGGCTATATCCAGGAACAATTTCCGGATTGATTTCCGGAGAAACTGAACGGTTGTGGGTTTGCTGTCTGGCCTGTACATGAAGATATCGCTATTATTCTTATCCGCTTATAGACGGTTAACTTCAGCTTTTCACGATTGTTTTTCCCTGGTAACCTTATGCGCCCTGATTCCGATGATGACCGGATAATCGGGATCGGTTTCATCAAGCAGCGCCTGATCTGGAAGATCCTCAACGGCAAGCCCGTCTAAAAACGCCTTGGCCGCCAGCACATTGCCATAGGTTACTACCTCCACCTGCCCTTTTCCGAATTCTGCCTCGAAAAGCTGCAAGGCCGACTGGCTGGTAAATCGCCAGTAATCGCCCCAGCGGTCCATATCGTACCTCGAAACCTGCGATATCCCGGCTACGGTGGCCAGTACAATCCCGTCGTTTTTCAGCAACCGGTGCGTACCTGCAATGGCTTGCTTTACATCATAGATAAAATTGTAGGTCTGGGTGCAGATAAAGCAGTCGTAACGGTTCCCGGGCAGGGAGGCGGGCTTTGACAGGTCGCCCGTGATGGTCGATGGCTTGCCGGATCCATCCACATGCAGGGTCTCAAAAACCGTGGTCTCCCTGCTTTGTAAATCTGCAAACTTTCGTGCATAGGTATCCTCAGCTATTTCCAATATGCAGCCCGAGATGTCATGGCTGTGTGCCGCTAAAAACTTTTCAATGTAGTACCGGTCGATCGGCATCCCCCGGTCAATCCCAAAAAGCCGGCTGATCGGCTGGGTCCTGACCGGATCATGGAATTCAACCTTCTTGTACAGGCCGAAAACCAACTTAACAGCACGTAAGAACCTTATGAGATATCGTTTCAATTTGCAGGTTTCACTTGTCACGTTTCTTCAACAGTGGCTTCAGCCTGTATGCCCTCTTCAGCCATACCGCAGCGCTGTCGTGACGGCCCAGTTTTTCATAGGCCCGTGCGAGGCAGAACTCGCGGCGGCTGTCGTACGGACTGGAACGATCGGCCAGCAGCAAGGTGATTGCTTCGCGGCAGCGGTTCTCCTGAATGAGGTAGCGGGCCTTGATCGTTGCAACGGGCTCGTCGCGGTCGGTCACATCGGGAATTGGCGGGAAACCTGAAACAATGAATGAAGCCGCATGGGTAAGCCTGTTCCCGGCATCATCGGCCAGCACATAGCGCTGAAAACGAAGCGATTTTACATTCTGAAACAAAACATAGGCCGATATGAACAAAAGTAATATCATGCATGCAGCGGTTATTTTGTTGAAAATGATCTTCTGAATCCTGGGAATTGATGCTGCAATCTGCGCAGGATCAGCCTTGGTATGACCGCCAGTAATCCAATACGCTGCTGCTGATGCTGCAAAAACCGCAAAAAGCACCTGGATCTCGGGCCTGTCGGCCGGAAAGTTAAAAAATGCATCCACGCTGAAGGCCAGCATTCCCATGGCAGGCAGGAACAGGTATTTCAGCTTGTCGTCGCCCGATGTGGTCCTCCACGATGCCCTCAGGAAGCCAAAGGGGGCAAGGAATACCAGCACCAGGTAGGCCAGGCCGCCGATGAGCCCGGTTTCAACGCCTGTTTCCATGAAATCGTTGTGATTTTTGGAGAGATAATTATAATCGGCCTTGCCCGGGTTTTCGTATTTCAGCACTTCGATCTTCCAGTTCCCGGTTCCGGTTCCGAGCCAGGGATGTTCGCGCAAAAGCTGCATGGACCTGTTCCATGATGAAAGCCTGATATATCCGGGCGTAGCCGGTTCCGATTTGGGTGGCGGGGCGATTTCATGGGTGATTTCTGTCACCCTCGCTACCACATTTTTATTATAGGCAATCGTGTCTTTGTCCTTCGGGAACAGGTAGCGCTGCGTGAAGGAATAGACCACCAGGGCAAGGACCAGCAATCCGGCGAAATGCATGGCATGGATCAACGGTTTCCTGTCTTTCGTCCTGGTAAACCGCAGGGTCGCATACAGGGCAAGGGCTGCCGACAGCAACACCAATCCCAGGTAAAATGCCCGGGCGCTTACAAAGAAAATGGCCAACGTAGCGCTGAACACGGTGATGTATCCCAGCTTTTTCTGCCATCCGCTGGCGAAGAACATGAGCCACACCGAAGCAGCCATCTTCACAAACATGGCAGCCGCAAATACGTTTTTATTGGAATATACCGATTGTATATCGAAAATGGATACGACATTGCCTGCAATATATTTTACAATTTCGTAATACACCGTCACACTGTCGATGAGCAGCATGAAAGCCAGCGCGATGGCAACATACTGAAAATAGCCGCGATGGCGCTTCAGTATGACAAAAAACATATAGCTTGCCGAAAATACGGTGAATAGTTTGCTGAAATTCATCACCGCCGCCGTCAGGTTCAGGGCCTGGCTGAACGACAGTAGGGAGATCAGCATAAACAAGGCGTACACGATGCCCATGCTGTTGCTGAAAAACCCTGATTTCAGCCCAGCATCCTGCCTGAATTTGCGGTCTGATAAAAACACAACCAGCGAAACCAGGTTGAGGATCGCCATGGCCAGAAATTTCGGGCCATTGGAGTTCACGGCGCCAAAGTCGGGCATATAGACCGGCAACAACAAATAAGCCCACAAAAGAAGGATATAAGCGGGGTTCAAGGATTCAAATTTTGTTAATAAACCAGGAATAAACAATATGTTCCATCGCATTCTTATGATCCAATACCGGCAGTATCGTATGAAATAGTGCCTGCTTTATCATAGTGTAATATTTATTTTACAGATATACGCATTTGTGTAAATAATTTCATACACCAGATAATAATGTTTTGAGGACTGCGACCTGGTAACGGGGATTGTATTTTCCCGCAATCGTCGCGTAACATGCCTGGCGGGTCGATGCGCGTTTTGCGGGGGGCAGGGAAAGCCAGGGTTTGATTTTCACGCAGAGGTCATCGACTGAGTTTTCGGCGAAGAAATCGCCGGTCACACCCGGGGTGATGGCTTCGAATTCCGGACCCTGCCGCGGGAAATGGTCGTGGGTGATCACCGGGGTGCCGTAAGTCAGACAATGAATGGCCGTAAGCCCCACGTTGCCGGGCGATACGCACACATCGGCATGATAAATAAATTCGCCCAGGCGCTCTTCGTCGAACAACGGACCCACGAACCATACCCGGTCATCGAGCGAACAGTTTGAAACGAGCGACCGGATGCCGGTCTCTTCAATCTCCTCCCCGATGATCACCAGGTTACAGGGTGTTCCTTTGTCGTTCAACGCCCTGCCGGCCCTGATGAGTTGATAGATCTTCTTTTCCTTCTGAATCCGCCCGATGTATAACAGCACAGGATCGTCGTTGTTAAAATGGGTTCTATAAATCGCGGCATCGCTTAATGAAGCCCTGATCCTGACCTGCCGGTCATAATCCATGGAATTATAGATACAGACCAGCTTCTGCGCATCAAACCCCCTGGCGATCATCAAATTGCGGGCGTAATCGCCATGCAACAGCACTTTATCCGACAGCTTAAAAAACACTTTTTTAACAACCCTTTTCAAAAGGTTCTCATCGCCATACCAGCCATGCGACCATAGCCATGTTTTTTTCCGGCGCAGTTTCGTAACCAGCAATACGAGCCAGTTGGAAAGGCAGTAGGGTTCACCGTCGACCAGGTAATATTGATACGACTCAAATGCCACGCCCACAGCGCCTTTCTGCCAGTAAAAGTGGCCCGGAAGGGGGACAAAAGTGAGGGTTTTCCGAAATCCTTTCAGCGTTTCAACGTTCATCGGCAATACCGGACTTGCAACACGATCGCCAATATAAAAGTCACACTTCAGCTCCTGGTCCATCAATGCAAACAAAGCCTCCCGGTAGTGGGGTGCAAGGTTGTTGATGGAGCAAATTGGGTATTGAATTTTTGAATCAGCCATGAAGGTGACGGATGACCGATGACGGATGACGGAGGACGGATATTATAACATTCCGTGTGTTCTCAGTATTTCGGCCAGATCGGGATGCTTCTTTGAGTATTCGCGCAGTATTGTTATCAGGTTACGACTCTTTTATTCGGCCCTCGAGGCCCGCTGGCGGAACCGAAAAGAAATTGCTTTTTGGTCAAAGATGTTTCAAGTTGCAGGTTGCAGCCTGACAAGTTCTTCTTCAAGAGGCAAACTTTGTTCATTCCTTGCCTTCACTTCATCGAACAACCTGATATCGTTAAGTTCTTCAAGTAATCTTAAGGTGGTTCCTTGTCGGAGAATTTCTTTAAAACAAATTCTTTGATGATAAGAGCATCTTTAATAGCATTTTGCATTTGATAATCTTCGATTTCAAGAATGTTAGGATATCTTACTTCAGCTGCATAAATCGTAAGATCACTACAATTTGTTATAATTTGTTCAAATTCAGGATCGTAATTAGCACAAGTTTCACATAATACAACCAAGTCATGGGTTTTTTGCAATCTTCCATTCTTAGATGCAATATATCCTTTCAGAATTTTTTCGGCACTTTGTTGGCAGTGATAACAAATAATTTCATATTTTGGCTTTAACTGTACTGATAATATTTTTGCTGCTTCCAGATCATTCTCAGCATATTCAAACCATAAGACCCAATCCTTTTTGTTAGCCATATATTTTTTGTCCCTCTGTTGCCACTAAGTATTCGAATGTCGATAAATTATCTTTCCTATTATTAAAATCCTTGGTGTCACATACCAGAATATCGACCGGCAGGAAAACTTTCTTGATAAGCAAACGCCTGGCTTGTTGGGTAATCTCAATTTTCTTTTTCCCGTTTAAGTCGGCTACCACGAATATATCCAGATCGCTATCTTTGGTTGCTTTATTTTGAGCATAAGAACCAAAAAGATATACTTGTCTGGCATCAATGCCATTGACTAATATCTTTGAAATCTGATCTGCAATTTTTTTAATTTCTCTATTCATAAAAATACATTTCTTGGTCCAGCATTGGTATCATGTTCTTTTACAAAGATAGTTGATTTCATCTCATGTTAACTTATCAATCCATAATGATTATGGTTCGGTGATTTTTTTCGTCCCGCGTCCTGAATTTTTTTGTGGTTGCATTCATCAAAAATGATCGTGCAACGAATAAGGACTGTATTTGACGCAAATATTGCAATGATAATTTTTAAATGCAACGAATAAGAGGTATATTTGCTGCAAATCATGCAACGAATGAATACTTTTATACATCAATTGGACCATTGGCCTGAATTTTCATGGCGAACTGATGAGTTTGTCAACTTGTTAAGCGAAGTGAGAAATTTACAAGGCCGGCTGACGGGGAGAATGGAATCATTGGGATTTGAGCTGAGAAATGAAGCAACGCTTGAAACACTGACCCTTGACGTATTAAAATCGACTGAAATTGAAGGTGAAATATTAAATCCCGACCAGGTCCGTTCTTCGATTGCAAGAAGACTGGGAATGGAAATAGCAGGTTCAGTTGAGTCGGACAGAAATGTGGATGGAATGGTTGAGATGATGATTGATGCCACCCATCATTGTTTCAAACCATTGACTTCGGTAAGACTCTTTGATTGGCATGCCGCTTTATTCCCGGCAGGAAGAAGTGGAATGCATAAAATTACTGTTGCCGGCTGGAGAAAGGATTCCACCGGTCCAATGCAAGTGGTATCAGGAGCAATGGGTAAGGAAAAAGTTCATTTTCAAGCCCCTGATTCATCTTTCGTTGAAACTGAGATGAATCGTTTCCTCGATTGGTTTAATAAAAATGATGGTATTGATCTGGTCATAAAGGCTGCCGTAGCTCATTTATGGTTTGTGACCGTTCACCCTTTCGACGATGGGAATGGCCGGATCGCCAGGGCCCTGACGGACATGGTGCTGGCACAATCAGATAAAAGCACACAACGGTTTTATAGTATGTCGGCCCAAATCAGGCTTGACAGGAAACAATACTATGAAATACTTGAAAGCACACAAAAAGGCAACCTTGATATAACTGAATGGATTCAATGGTTTTTAGGTTGTTTGATGAATGCATTAAAATCGACCGATACTGTTTTGAATCGTGTTTTGTTTAAAGCTGATTTTTGGAATAAACATGCAGATATCCCAATCAACGAAAGACAGAAAAAGTTATTAAACAAAGTTTTTGACGGATTTGAGGGTAAGCTCACCTCCTCTAAATGGGCAAAAATTGCTAAATGTTCAAAGGATACCGCAATACGGGATATTAACGATTTGATAAGCAAAAACATTTTGCAAAAGGAAGAAGCAGGAGGAAGAAGTACAAATTACGAATTGCAATAAATGCCGGATGACCAATTACGATATACGATTTACGATTTGGTGATACGGTTTTCGTAATTTTTAATTTTTAATTTTCACCCTGTCACCTTGTCACCTTCCTCACAAACATGCTCACCAAAAACCTGCTGCCCCCATTCCCGCTGCCAAACCAGGTTTCGATGTCGTGCTGTGCCACCATGTTCAGGCAGCGGTAAGTAATCACGGATAAAACCAGGGTGCTACCGGTCACCAGCAGGATCTGCGGGAGGGCGGAGGGGGTAAGCCGGGTGACCAGGTAGTTGGTAAGGGCGAGGATCCCGAATGCCGAAATGAGTTTGAGCACCGGCGCCGGGGAGGAGAAAAGGGCACAATCCAGGTATTTTTCCTGGTAATAAAGGGTCAGGAAAAAGGCAACCACCGCCGATCCGCATAAACCAATGACGGAGGCATAAAATCCATACTGCCGGTAGAAAATAAAAAAGAGGAGGGCATTCACCCCGACGGTGACCAGGTTCAATACGGTTGCCCTGCCCACATGATCCTTGGCCAGTAAAAAATAGTACATCGGCAGTACCGACATGGTGACCAGGAAGGTGCAGGTAATAAGGATGGAGGAAAGGGTGATCTGTTCATTGCTGCCGGCGCCCAGCCAGAGGTGAAGCAGCGGCCTGAGGGTAAATGCCAGGATGGCGATGAGCGGCACGCTGACCAGGAGGAATTTTTGCTCCACATCGTTGATGATCCGTTGCAGTTTTCCGGGTTCTGTGAGTTGCGAAATGTATGGATAAAAGGGATCGAGCAGCCGGGTGATCAGCCCCTGGAACTGCGCCTTCACCTTGAGGGCGATGTCGAAAAAGCCCACCTCGCGGATGCCGATAAAATGGGAGATGAATATTTTGGTGAGGGGCTCGATGAAAAAGGCGACCATCTCCGACAGCCAGATCTTCGATCCGTAGCCGGCCTGCTTCAGGGCAATCCGTTTGTAATGCTGCGTGATGCCTCCAATTTCAAATGGTCCCCAATGCCGCAAACTGTAAAAGAGCGCCAGGAAAAACCAGGCGATGGCCGCGAGCAGGATCACATACCCGATCGCGGCCAGCCCCCCACCCAGCAGCAGCACCGCGATCACCGACCCATAATAGAGGGTGTTGTACACCATCTGCAGCAGGTTGTTGATGTAGATCTTCTGCAGGGCCGACAGGATGGCGCTGAACGACTGACCGGCCAGCAAAAACAGGTTGGAAACCAGCAGGCACAGGTACAATATACCAGCCTCCTCCAGTAAACCCGGCGGCACGTTGAACAGCCTGACCAGCACGAGCTTCCTGAGCGCCATGAACAGCAGGGTGACGGGCACGATGATGGCGGTGACGATGACCAGGGTGATCGCGATGTCGTAGTTCGATTCGCGCGTGCGGCCCTGTCCGGCGATAAATTTCACCAGGGAGCGGTTTGTGCCGAGGTTGGCAAACACCATTAAATTTCCCACCAGGGTAACGACCGCAAAAACACCATAGGCCTCACTGCCCAGCTTCCCGATAAACACCGGGATGCACACAATGGCCAGCGCCGCAATGAATACCAGTTGCACGACCCCGCTCGCCGATCCGAAAAGAAACTGTTTTTTGGTCAAATTGTTTCAGGTTGCATTTATCAAAGATGGCATTGATCTGGTCATAAAATCTGTCGTAGCTCAGTTGAAGGACAAAGGATTCATTTTCATCGATTGCGAGACCAATAAACCCCACGATCAGGATTGTTGCTTAAGCCAGTGTTCAAAAAACGGATCGGAGATGCAGAATTGATTGTTCTGCTTTTCGAGAATGTCAAGATCGATCATGTACTTGCATTTATACTTTCCGGCATTACGCCTTAAAGCGTTACGCTTTGTGGCATAATCACTTAAAATACAAAGATAGGCTAAATTTTGACCCGTTTTCCGTTAGGTTCTTTCGTCACGCGAGTCACGTTTTTTCCCGTCACGTTTTTCAAAAATTTTGCTTTATCCAGATTCCGAAAAACCGGTCGTACACGGAAAATACATTGTTTTCCTGCGTTACCAGGTCCTTTTCGAGTAAATACCGAACTGCAGCTTGAACCGAGCTGGGTGTTTGAAGATTGTATTTTTTCACAAAATCGGCCGAGGTAACGCCAACCGCTTTTCCCTCTTTGGCGATGGCGATCAGAATTTCTTTCTGCTTTTCAGGTAAACGGGATAAGATTTCCTGACAGGTAAACTCCTGCGCCGAGATCAGGTTCGTCAGGGCCTCATCAAGCAGGGTCATTCCGCATTTTTCACCCGCCGGAGTCAGGGAAAACAGTTCATTGAAAATGATCTGCAGATACCAGGTGTGACCATCGAATTTATCGTACACCGTGTCGATGATCGCCGAATCTATTTCACGGTGGTTGGTTTCAAAGTGCATGGTCACAAATTTCCGGTAGGCATCGGGGGAGATGCAGCCAAGATGCATCATGCCAACACTTTGATAAAAAGGACGGGCCGGACTTTGAAACAGTCCCGACATGATATGGTGCTGACTTCCGGCAAAAATAAACCAGGTGTTTCTACATTTCTGAATCAATGATCTCAGCACAGCCTCTACATTGGGTTCCGCATAATGCGCAATCTGCTGGAACTCATCAATCGCAATGATACACGGTTTACCGGCCTGCTCCAGGTAACGGAATATTTCATCCAGCGTAGCGCCGGCCTCGCGGATATCGCCCAATCCCAATTCGAACGACGGCTCCCCGGTATCCCGGTTCAACCGGAACCCGGCCCGCAGCGAAGTAATCACGGCAAAGAACTGATCCAGCAATTTGCTGCCTTTGGGTTTCAACTCCTCAAAAATCTCTTTCCCCAGTGCAAAAACAAACTCCCGCAAACTGCCTGTCGAATAAATGTCGATGAAGAAGGTGTGGTAACGATCCCTGATCTCCTTCGACTGAAAACAGTGCCTGATCAGCCCGGTTTTCCCCATCCTTCGCGTTGAAATGAGGGCCACATTGCGACCATTGGTCACATACCGGATCAGGTTTTTTGTCTCCTCCTCCCTGTCACAAAAATAATATGGTGATACATAACCACTTATTACAAATGGATTCTTCAGGGACATGCAATTATTATTTTTATAATTATTGCAAATATAATAATTATGTTTATGATAACAACAAAGAAGAGAAGAAAAATCTCAAATTCCCGTCACGCTTTTTACTTCCATCAAAAAAACCTATCTCTGCTTTATAATTTCCCGCGGATTTCGAATATCCGCAGCAGGGGCAACCGCCATTAAGTCATCATGGTTGAAGGTCTCACGTTTCCCGTTCAGGTGAAAACCATTCGTCGATGACTGAATTTCCGTAATCGTCGGGCAGCGAATCCGCTATCAGGCCAGGCAGGCCCTGAAAGGTTTTAAGGCTCAGGGCCGGAAACGAAAACAAACGCTCTCCCCGCTGCAAGTCAGCCAAAGGCATGTTCAGGGGCGCTATGTGCTTAATTTCTACCCGGTAAAGCTAGGCAAATCATTTTGATAATAACTGTAAATACTGTTACTGTCTCCAATTTTCGTTTTTAATAATTGAAAATACTGTTGTTAAAGGTTCAAATTTATTTCAGGTTTCACGTTTTTCGTCATGTTTTTTCCCGTCCCGTTTAACATAGGGTTGACTTTATTGCTACTTTTTCAAATAATAGG
>Ga0247840_10002656_pt1 | contig 31496 bp, 24 predicted proteins | sample LaCruzMarch2015__FD_192404 | JGI IMG/M metagenome (GOLD analysis project Ga0247840, IMG submission 192404) | Freshwater microbial communities from meromictic Lake La Cruz, Castile-La Mancha, Spain - LaCruzMarch2015_17m | ecosystem: Environmental > Aquatic > Freshwater > Lake | place: Spain...
GATAAGTCATTTTAAGCTTGCTATATATTTTACAAATTATAACAATATATTTATCAGGGTTTGCTAAAAAGCATTATTTTTGATGAAAATTTGATAAAAACGGAGGTTATTAGACGAACTGACGTTGGCGGCAACTTTAAGAAAAGACTAAACACAATTAGATTAAGAAATTATGAAGACATTTTTATGGGGATTTATATTGTTGATTATTGGATTAGACTTGAATGGTCAGACACAAGATATTAATAATCTAACTATTAAAAATTCATTGTATTATCTCCAAGAATCAGTTTATACAGGGACTTTTACTTCATTTCACAAGAATGGAAAAGTCAAAGATGAAGGATTTATAAACAACGGAAAACTAGACAGTACACTAACCTCGTTTGACAAAGTTGGATTTCCATTGTCAATTTGCAAAATTAAAAATGGAAAAATTATTCATCAAACAGAATACTACCCCCATAGTAATACTTTAAGAAGAAGTATATCTCTAAAAGACAAATTAGAAGACGGTTTGTGTACTGAGTATTATCCAAATGGAAAGCCAAAGGAAAGTAGAAATTATTCCATGGGAAAACGTATTGGGAAACAGGAATTTTGGAGTGAAAATGGTCAAAAGAATTTGGAAATCACTATTCACGAAGATAGTTGGGAACGAAGTGATTACATCTATTCAGCTGACAGTGTTACTGTAAAGACAGTATTCTACGATAAATATGGAAGAAAAATAAAAAAGTAAAAGATGCCGCCAACCGTTAACTTCCAAATATCCCCTCTCCAAATCTATAAACCCACATACTTCCCCAACATCAGATTAAGCTCATATCGAGAGCTCGTTAAGCCTTGATGCTATTTTTGTTAATAAAAATATATAGGATATTGTAATTATTGTATCTTTGTGGAAAATAAACGCAATTGCGTTTACACAGATGTTACCACCAATTTTATGAAAGAAAACAAAGACAAAGAAAGCTTATTCCGACAAATGTTCATCACGAGAACACACGGATTCGTAGATATTTCAAAGAAACGGGACTTTTGGAGGGAATTATCAGAAGAATTCGATGGCGTTTTTAAGGTTGGACATACAGTTTCAAAGGATTTAGAAAGGTTAATACTTCAGATTCCATATAAACAATACATGATTGAATTTTCCGAATCTGACACACACCCATTAAAAATCGAATCCACTTTGAAGGCTAATCGTGATTTTGAATTTATTATAAGTTTTGAAGATTCAATAGAAAAATTGTTAAAATTGTTGGGACAACAAGATATTGAAGTCGGAGATAAAATCTTTGATGATAAATATTTAATAAAAGAAAAAAATACACACTTCATTGAACATATCCTGTCAGAAGAGTGTATAAAAACAATTTTATTGAAGAATAATGTGTTTTCCTTTGGTTGTAATTATCAGAAAAAGGATAATACATTGCGGCTTTCAAGTTTAGTGAGTAGAACTATAAATTCAAAAGATGAATTGTCGGAATTATTTAAGCTATTTTGTTTGACTATTGACAAAATGAAAGAATTGGATTTAATAAAATAAAAAAAGGCGTTAACAAAAGCAAAAATCAAGCGGGCAGAAAGTGCTAATTTGAAAGGTGTTGCAACTAATAAACTTTATTGTAGGTTAACAGTGAAGTGTTACGAAATGCCCGCCAGTTTTTAGCCTCAGCCGTTGGCACCTTGCTTTGAAAAAGGACAACTTTGATATAATTTCCAAAAAAATGAAACCTATAAACAAAAAAATATAAAATCATGAAAAAAATTTACATTGTAATTATTGCATTATTTTCAATTAATATGGTTTATGCACAATGGCAAAAATTCACAGGATCTTATAACGGACCAAATTTTTGTCTGTCAGTAAGTGGTTCAAATATTTTTGCAGCAACCAATGCAGGCGTGTATTTTTCTAACAATAATGGTAACAGCTGGGCTCAGGTAAATAATGGTTTAACAACTAATAATATTCCTACAGTTGCTGTTATTGGCAACAATGTTTTTGCCGGTACATATGGCAATGGATTATTTCGTTCAACCAATAACGGCGCAAGTTGGATTCCAATGACTGCAGGAATATCAGCTACCTATATTGGTTCTTTTGCAAGTAATGCAACTTATATTTATACTGGTTCAGATGTTGGTATTTTCCGGTCAACAAATGGTGGTGTTAGCTGGGTTAATTCAAGTACAGGAATGGATGCAACTTATGTTTACACAATGCTTATAAATGGCAGCAATATATTTGCAGGTACTAATTATGGTATATATTTATCATCCAATGGTGGTTCAAGCTGGTATGATGTTAGTAATGGTTTAACTACATATAACATATATACTATGGCTGTTTGTGGAAGTTATATTTTTGCAGGAAACAGCGATGGAGGTGTATTCCGTTCTGCAAATAATGGTGCAAGCTGGTCAGCAGTAAACAGCGGCTTAACTTCATTAATAATAAATTCTTTAGCTGTCAGTGGGAATTGTATTTTTGCAGGAACAGGCACTGGCGGTGTTTTTCGTTCAACCGATAATGGCAACACCTGGGCTTCTGTAAATACAGGATTGCCGAATATTGCAATATTTAATTTTGCCATCAGTGGAAGCGATATTTATGCCGGAACATCTTTGGGCGTATGGAAACGTCCTTTATCTGAAATTGTTGGTATTCAAGAAGTATCCTCAAGTTGTAATGTTGCAATATTTCCTAATCCTGCCACAGAAAAACTAACTTTAGATTTACATCAAATAAAAGACCTGCAAAACACATCTATATCAATCTACGACATTCATGGACAATTAATACTGCAACAAGCTACTGAACAGCCACAGATAGAGCTTAATATAGCACAGTTTGCTAAAGGAATATATATAATGAAAGTAAATAATAACAAGAATATATTGCTTAGTAAATTTGTGAAACAATAACGACTTATGTTAACCGACAAAAAACTGCACTTACAGCACCTTGCTTCAAGCGGGGTTTAACAACAAAATGGAAAAAACATGAAGTAATAACCAAAGCAGCGGGCTGAAAGGGAAGGAACAGAAACAATACTTTCCTTTTATTCCACCACCACCGCTTCCCCTTTAAACAGCAAAGCTTTATATTTTAAGGAAGGTGAAGGGATTTGCCCCCAAATATATGCTTTTTACCTACCTAAGCCGAGTTAATTGCCGAAATAGAACGAGAAAAACGATTGATATCAGTAAAATAAAAACCAGTTTTCTATGCTCAACAATTAGGCTGACTTAATAATACATCATCAATTAACAGAAAAAAAATAAAAATAAATTTCCACATTGTGTTATTATTTTATTAATTTTGAGGAGCAATCTAAAAATAAGGCTTATGAAAAAGTTCTACAAGCTAATATTTATTCTTTTCATTATTATTGGAACTAACCTTACCGCTTTCCCTCAATTACCTGGCTATGTCCCAACAGATAGTTTAAAAGCCTGGTATCCATTTAATGGAAATGCAAATGACATAAGTGGTAATAATATAAACGGAACTTTGAATGGTACAACGTGGGCATTTGTTCCAGGTTTGTTTAATCAGGCGGTACAATTTAATAACGTTAACCATTCAAGTTGGTATGATGTGAATGATTATGTTAGTTTACCAACCTTTAATCTTAATAATTATAGTATTTCGTTTTGGATGAAGTTTCATTCTAATGCTGGTTGGCAAAATCATACTTGTTACCCATTTTCATTAGGCGACATGTCCTGTAACGGATCTTCTGGAATTGGAATTGAATCTGATGGTACTTTACGTTCAGATTTTAATCCTACAACTGGTTTTTTTTCCTATAAAATTATTGATACTATTAGTAGTGATATTTGGTATCATGTAGTTAATGTTATAGATGGGCCAAAACTAAGTTTTTTTATAAATGGCAGTTTAATAGATACAGTTACTATAGATATAAATCACAATTTTAATAATCATCCTATTTATCTTGCTTTACATCATTGGTATTGTAATGGCACATCGTCTTCACGATTTAACGGGCAAATAGATAACTTTGGAGTATGGAATCGGCCACTTACTTCATGCGAAGTATATCAGCTTTATACTGGGATCATACAATCAAATCCCACAGTTAATTTAGGTAACGACACTACACTTGCTCAGGGAAGCACTTTAACTCTAAATGCCGGAAATCCCGGTTCAACCTATTTATGGAATACCAACGATACCACCCAAAATATAAACGTAAACACAAGCGGAACGTATTGGGTAAAAGTTACCAATAGCGGAGGTTGTTATAGTTCGGATACAATTCAAGTGAATTTTAACAACTGTGCAGTTAATCAACTACCTTTAAATTTACAACAAGGTTTGGTGGCATATTATCCATTTTGCGGCAATGCAAATGATATTAGTGGAAATGGCAACAATGGAAGTGTAAATGGGGCGACACTTACAACCGATAGGTTTGGGAATCCTAATAGTGCTTATTATTTTAATGGAAATGGGAATAATATTGAAGCTCCCAATCATCCTTCTTTAAATACAGTAAATTTATCTATTTCTGTTTGGGTTAAAATAGAGAATAATGCACCAACCTATACACATATGGATATAGTTAGTAAAGATGGTGAATGTAATGAAAGACAATATGAAATAATCAAAAGTGATGTTGAAAAGTTTAGAGTACATGCAGGTATAAATAGTTCAAATTTTTGTCATTATGATGGTGTAACTACACCAATGCATGATTTATGGTATCATGTTGTTGAAACATATGATGGCAACATGCTGAAACTTTATGTAAACGGTCAATATGAGGGCAATCCAATATGCAATGGATTGTCAAATCTATGGCAAACTACTCAACCTCTCAGAATTGGCGGTGGTGCCAATATTACTTGCCCTCCTTATTGGTTTAAAGGTGTTATTGATGATATATACATTTTTAACAGAGCAATTACAGATTGTGAAGTTAATCAGCTATATACAGGAATTTTAGCAAATAATCCCACAGTTAATTTAGGCAACGACACCACCCTAACCCAAGGAAGTACCTTAACACTAAATGCCGGAAATGCAGGTTCAACTTATTTATGGAGCACCAACGATACTACCCAAACTATAAATGTTAGTACAAGTGGAACGTATTGGGTAAAAGTAACCAATAGTGGAGGGTGTTATAGTTCGGATACAATACATGTTAATTTTACAACTTCAACTACTACAAATCCCATGAACGACACCACTATCTGCAAAGGTGAAACTATTACTTTAACAGCAAATGCAGCTGCAACTAATACATGGCAATATTTTCAGGATTTTGAAAATATAATCGGAAGTGAATGGAGCGATACCAATAGGATAACTTATAACAATACAAAAGAATTGGGAGCATTTGGTAATCAAACAATAAATTTGAATTTAATTAATTTGCCCACACACGATAGTGTAGAAGTTAGCTTTGATTTATATATATATGATACATGGGATGGAAATTATCCTGGCTCAATGGACTTTTGGAAATTGTATATAAATAATGATACTGTATTAAATACTACTTTCTCTAACAATTTTGGCAGGAATCAATCTTTTCCTCAAAATTATCCTGCTAATAATCCAATGCAAACAGGGGCATTCATAACAAATTTACCTATTAGATGTAGTACTTTCCCAGGATGTAATGGGTCTACTCTTTACAAGTTAAAATATACTAAAGCAAATACAAATAACTCATTAAATATAGGTTTTGGAGGAGGCATAAACCAAGATGCTTGTGATGAAGGATGGGGGATTGATAGTGTAAAGGTGAAACTTTTAAATGTAAATTCAACACCACAATACTTATGGTCAACCGGAGCAACAATAGCTTCTATTACTGTTTCGCCCAATCAAACTACTAATTATTCGGTAACTTTAACAAACGGAAGTACAACTTTTGCTGATAGTGCCACAGTTTATGTACTAAATCCTCAGATTAATTATGGATTACCAACGAATAATTTGCAGAAAAAAATATTTTATCTTAAAGGTACATCATCACCTTATAACATATATTCTGCCAATATTAGCGGAACTGGAGAAACATTAATAGCAACAGGAGCCATTGATGCAAGTTTTGGCAACAATAAAATTGCTTTTCATAATGGTTCGGATGTTTATATCGTTAATAGCGATGGAACCAACCTGACAATCGTTCCCAATACTAATGATAACCCCTACCAACTGGATATTTCAAAAGATGAAACAAAAATATGTTATGCAGCAAATGATAAGCTCTTTACCATAAATACAGATGGAAGCAATAAAACATTGTTTAACAATGGAAGTTTAACCAACGAACATCAAACCCGTCCTTCATGGAAAGAAGCAGGAAAAATATATTTTGTAATTTCCAACTATGGGAATGCATATACACAAAAAATATATTCAAAACCAGACAATAATGCGAGTGCAACTCCAACACAATTAACTACTGTATTCGGACAAAATCCGATATCAGGAGGTATAGGTAACAAAGTTACATACAATGGTACCACCGGGGTTTTATACATTATGAATTCTGATGGCACTAATGTTTCTCAATTAACCAACGCAGGGAATATTGCATGGGGAGGTGTATGGGATGCCGATACAATTTATTATACCAGTAATGGAAATATTGGAAGAATAAGAAGTAATAATACGGATAATTCGATCATTATAAATGATGGGAATATCATAAAAGTTATCGGAGTAAACATTCCTGATTTTGTAGCCAATACACACGATACAACGATATGCAAAGGAGAAAGTGTGATTTTAACTGCTCATGGCGGAAGTCAGCAAAATATTTGTAACAAAACTCAATTGCCAGCAAACCTGCAACAAGGTTTGGTAGCTTTTTATCCCTTTTGCGGAAATGCAAATGATGAAAGCGGAAGTGGACATAATGGAGTTGTAAATGGAGCAATACTTACTACAGATAGGTTTGGGAATGCAAATTCTGCTTACAATTTTAATGGCTTATCAAATATTGTTTGTCCTTCAACTGGTTTGTTGAATAATAAGTTTACTTATAGTTTATGGGTTAACACAGCTAGTATTCCAATAAATAATGCAACTAGTCCAATATCAATTGGAGATAATTGTGCAGATCAGGCATTACAACTAAACACTATTAATCCTCCATGCGGTTGGAGTTTTATAAGTTATATTAGTTGTATCCCAAATCCAGGAGTAGGAGGCAATTCAAATTCTTGTCCAGATTTATTTAAATGGTACTATTTAACTATAACAAGAGATAGTACTTTACATAAAATTTTTATAGACGGTGTTCTTATTTCTTCGACTAACACTAATTCAACCAATCCGAGTTATGGAAATATTCCTGTATTAGCAATTGGAAGCCGAGCGGACAATGTTCAAAAATTTAATGGAAAAATTGATGATGTTAATATATATAACAGGGCATTATCTGCAAATGAAATCCAACAACTTTATACTTTAGGAACAGCAACTTCTGCTTCCTATCTTTGGTCAACCAATGATACTACGCAATCTATAACAGTTAATCCAACTCAAACAACAACCTACACTTTAACAGCTACCAATGGAAATATAAGCTGCATGGATACGATAACAGTAAATGTTTTAAATCCTCAGATAAATAACGGACAGGATACCACCATTTGCAAAGGAGAAACTATGGTTTTAACAGCACAAACCAGCTCACAAAATGCTTGTAACAAATCTCAATTGCCAACTAATCTGCAACAGGGTTTGGTCGCCTTCTATCCATTCTGTGGAAATGCCAATGACGAAAGTGGAAATGGGAATAACGGAACAGTAAATGGGGCAAGTCTTACTACAGATAGGTTTGGCAATGCGAATAGTGCATATAGTTTTGATGGTTCTACGAATTATATTACTGTACCTAATTCAGATTCTATATCTTCATTAATAAATCAGGCGACAATATCAGGCTGGATTTATTCTGTGAATGGGCAGGGATGTTTGGTCTGTAAATCTTTTAATGCCATGCCAATAGATTACAGGGTCTATTATGGTGGAGGCGGACTTTTTTCTATTGTTATAAATGGGAGTACTTATGATATTAACACAGCTGTTCCTAATAATCAATGGACGCATATTGCCGTGAAGTATCAGAATAATATGATACAATTATTTATTAACGGAAGTTATATATCACAGGCATCTTCTTCGGGTACTATGACCATTGATAAAACCTCACCCCTTGAAATTGGAAGAGATCCGCATGGCGCTTTTGAATATCAAAATGGAAAGCTGGATGATATTTTCATATATAACCGTGCATTATCTATATCAGAAATTAGTCAAATATATAACTTAGGAGCATCAACTTATCTTTGGTCAACCAACGATACGTCACAATCTATAACAGTTACTCCCAATCAAACCACAACTTACACTTTAATGGTTACTAATGGAAATATAAGTTGTATGGATACCATAACGGTAAATGTTTTAAATCCACAGATAAATAACGGGCAGGATACTACCATTTGCAAAGGGGAAAGTGTAGTTTTAAATGCACAAACAAGCTCACAAAATATTTGCAATAAATCTCAATTGCCAGCAAATCTGCAACAAGGTTTGGTTGCCTTTTATCCTTTCTGCGGAAATGCAAACGATGAAAGCGGAAATGGGAATAATGGAACGGTTCTTGGTGCAACATTAACAACTGATTTCTATGGAAATAATAACAACGCTTATTTCTTTAATGGAAGTTCACAAATAGATTGCGGATTATCACCTCAAACAAATGTCTCAAATATGACTTTAGCTGCATGGATTAAAGTTTCAACTGTTATTCCTACTTGGCAAGCCATTATTGGTCGTTATGATATCAATTGGAACGGATCATTTGAGCTTGCAATAAATAATGATAAAATAAATATCTGGTTAACAAAACCAGGTGCCATAAATTATTTATCTCTTAATAGCAATATTAGTATTGTTCCAAATGTTTGGTATTTTATTGTAGCAACACATGACTCTACAAAAACAAGAATTTATATTAATGGAATTCAGGATGTAGAAAATCAAGATGTTTTTAATGTTGTACAAGCTCCTAATGATCATTTAAGAATAGGTTCTCAGGGGAATTTTTTTCCTATCATGATTCAAAATGGAAGTATTGATAATGCTATGATTTTTAATCGTGCGTTTTCTCCTTTAGAAGTAAATCAACTATATAACTTAGGGACTCCAAATAATTCAGCATCAACTTACATTTGGTCAACCAATGATACTACGCAATCCATAACAGTTAATCCAACTCAAACAACAACCTACACTTTAACAGCTACCAATGGAAATATAAACTGCATGGATACCATAACGGTAAATGTGTTGAATCCTCAGATAAATAACGGGCAGGATACCACCATTTGCAAAGGGGAAAGTATAGTTTTAACAGCAAATACCAGCTCACAAAATATTTGTAACAAAACTCAATTGCCAGCAAACCTGCAACAAGGTTTGGTAGCTTTTTATCCCTTTTGCGGAAATGCAAATGATGAAAGCGGAAGTGGACATAATGGAGTTGTAAATGGAGCAATACTTACTACAGATAGGTTTGGGAATGCAAATAGTGCGTATTTATTTAATGGGGTGAATAATAAAATAACAGCTGATACACTTCCAATATTAAATCAATATTTTTCATATTCATGCTGGATAAAAATTAACGGGTTAACACCTGTAAATATTCAATCTTTTGGTGGCTTAGGTGGTCCTCAATCTCTTAGTCACATGTGGAATTTTGCATATAATCCAAATTTATCAATATGGAATTTATATGATTATACAAATGGATCATGGTTCACAAATTGGACAGGTCAAACTTCAAGTTCTACACTTAATTGGACTAATGTAACAATTGTTTATAATAATGTAACCGAATATCTTTATGTTAATGGTATTTTATTAAATCAGCGTACAATAGTTACTCCAATTCAGACTTTTGCAGACAGAACACTAAGACTTAGTGAAATTGGTAATCAGTTTTTTAATGGTAAAATAGATGATATATTAATTTATAACCGTGCATTATCTATATCAGAAATTAGTCAAATATATAACTTAGGAGCATCAACTTATCTATGGTCAACCAACGATACGACACAATCTATAACAGTTACTCCCAATCAAACCACAACTTACACTTTAATGGTTACTAATGGAAATATAAGTTGTATGGATACCATAACAGTAAATGTTTTAAATCCACAGATTAACTTAGGCAACGATACTACCATTTGTCAGGGACAAAGTAAAACTTTAGCAGTTGGTATCGGATATAGTTCTTATCTATGGTCAACGGGAGCAATAACTTCGCAAATAACGATTCAAAATAGTGGTACCTATTGGGTAAAAGCTATCAGCAATCTGGGTTGTGAAGTTAATGATACTATTAATCTTACTTTCCTTCCTGTGCAAAGCAATATTCTCAGAGATACCATACTTTGTCTGGGGCAAAGTGTAATCTTTAACCTGGGTGCGGGTTTTACCAATCATTTGTGGTCAACCGGTGCAACAACTAATTCATTAATTGTTTCCCTGCCAGGGACTTTCTGGTTGCAGGCAAAACAAACCAATGGATGCATGATTAGAGATACTGTAGTTGTAAAATATGACAGTTTAATTGTAAGCATTGCTTCTTTTGCCAATCCAAGTTGTTTTGGTGGAAATAATGGATCAATCAACACAACGATAAGTAGTTTATATCCTCCATTTACATTTTCGTGGAATACAACACCGGTTATAACTACACAAAACCTTAGCAATCTTACTGCAGGGAATTATACTCTTACTATAACCGATTCCTTAGGTTGTATTAAAACAGCTTCACAAACACTAACAGCTCCAACTCCGGTGGTTATTTCACTTGGCAACGATACTTCTTTTTGTCAAGGTCAAAGTATTGTTTTACAGGCTACACAAGTATTTGCTTCATATTTATGGTCAACGGGTGCAAGCACACAAAGTATTAATGTAAATACTCAAGGAGCTTATTGGCTTAAAGGTACAAATGCAAGTGGCTGTAGTGGTTATGATACTATCAATATAACACTTAATACTACTCCTGTTGTTCAGATTGCACCTACTAATCCGTCCATTTGTAAAGGAGAATCTATTACCCTAACAGCTTCAAGTAATATTGCTACTACAACTTATACATGGAGTAATGCAGCCTTAACTTCAAATGTAAATCTTAGTCCAACTATTACTACTTCTTACTTTGTTATTGGAAAATTCAATCAATGTATGGATACAGCTTTTGCAACTATTAACGTAAAACCATTGCCAATCATTTCAACAACAGCCGATAAAAATCCGATTTGTGAGGGCGAATCAACAAATTTAACAGCAGGCAGCAATATGCCTTCAACTACTTATGTATGGAATAATAACGTAACTGGAAATACGCTAAGTGTGGCTCCAACCAACTCAGCTTATTACTATGTAACAGGAACTGCAAGTAATTGCCACGATACTTCTGGTATAACCATAAATGTTATAAACCAGCAGTCTATTAATTTGGGGGTTGATGATTATTTATGTGTTGGTGATGAAAAAACCTTAAATGCAAATAATCTTTTAGGAACATTTTTATGGAGCAATGGAACATCAGGCAATACAATGATTGTAAATGAACCAGGTGTATTTTGGTTAAGAGTTGATAACAATGGTTGTATTTCTTCTGATACCATTGTTTTAAAACCCTGCTCCGAAATATGGGTTCCCAATGTATTTACACCAAACAATGATGGTATAAACGATATTTTTAAAGCAAAAACCAAAGAAATACAAAAACTTCAACTATTTATTTATAATCGATGGGGAAATATGGTTTTTGAAACCCATGATGTTAACATGGGATGGGATGGAAAATATGCAGGAGGTGATGCACAGTCAGGTGTATATTATTGGTCAATCAAATATTTCGAAAACCGATCATCTAATCAAAATGTAGAAAAAGAAATACATGGAAGTGTTACGTTGTTGAGGTAGATAAAAGATTCAAATCAAATGGGAATTATCTTAAAATTATTCTACCACCACTGCTTCCCCTTTAAACAGCAAAGCTTTATATTTTAAGGAAGGTGAAGGTATCAATTCGCCTAAACCTAAGTTGCTCCATTTTTTGTCCACTGCTTTTATGGTAGCATCATCTACCACCACTACATTGGGCCAGGGACGTTTAAAATTATCGTATTCAAGGGTTTTGCGAGTGCCATCTATTACTAATACAGCGTGTTTATTACCATCTTCTTTCAATGGGAAAAAGGCATCGCGTTCGGGGTCAATGTTATTGGCAAACAACCAAACTACATCCTCAAAATTATTAAGGTTTACATTGGTATCCATCCATACAATGGCTTTGTAGCCTGAAATTAATCCTTCTTCAAGCAATTGTGTAGTTAATTTACGAATAACAGCTTTGCGCTTTTTTTCAACACATAAAAGTAAAAAAGGTAAACCTTCGGTATGCAAACTCTTAATAGCTTTAATTTCGGGTAAAAGTTGTAATATATTTTCTGCTTTTACTTGAGGAAGAAGATTTTTATCAACTTCGGCATTTACTTCTTCAGCTAACTTTATCGTAGCATCAATTCCCAATTTGCTACCATAAGCAAAGCGTGTGCTTGAGTGATCCAACACATCCATAGCACCTTTCGAGAAATGAATATCCAAACTAGGGTCAACGTTTGTTGCAATTGCATTCAATACTTGGGTATAATTATGAATGTCGGTATTGCCATCTACCACTATTAGTATTTTGTTAAACATCATTTGCCCTGCACCCCACAATGCATTCATTACTTTATTAGCATGTCCCGGGTAATCTTTTTTGATTTTAACAATTACGATATTATGAAACACTCCCTCAACCGGCATAGCCATATCAATAATTTCGGGCAACATAGCCATACGAATGGGAGTAAGGAAAATTCTTTCGGTAGCCTTGCCAATATAGGCATCTTCCTGAGGAGGAATTCCTACAATGGTTGCAGGATAAACTGCATCCTTGCGATGGGTAATGCAAGTTACATGAAACTTAGGATAATAATCCTGTAATGAATAATATCCGGTATGGTCGCCAAAAGGTCCTTCAATAACAAGTTCTTCCATTGGATCTACATAACCTTCAATCACAAAATCAGCATCGTTGGGCACTTCTATATCGTTGGTGATACATTTCACCAATTCTACTTTTTGCTTACGCAGAAAACCTGCTAACATGTATTCATCTACATTATCGGGCAATGGAGCGGTAGCTGAGTAAGTATAAGCCGGATCGCCACCTAATACAACACTTACAGGCATGCGTTGGTTTAATTTTTTATATTCATGATAATGACGGGCTGAGTTTTTGTGCAAATGCCAGTGCATTCCTGTAGTATTGTTATCAAAAACCTGCATACGATACATCCCTACATTGCGTTTACTTGTTAAAGGGTCTTTTGTATTTACAACGGGTAAGGTAATAAAGGGCCCTCCATCGTGTATCCAGCACTTAAGAACAGGAAGCTCTGATAAATCAGGCTGCATATTAATTACTTGCTGGCATTCACCTTTCCCATTCTTCACTTTTGGCATCCACGAAGCAATATTACTCAGCATTGGGAGCATACGCAATTTGTCAGTAAAAGAAGTAGGAGAGGAGGTTAGTTGTAAAAATATCTTTTCAATTTCATTGCCAATTTCATCCAGATTATTTACACCCAAAGCTAAGCACATTCTTTTGTATGAGCCCATCGAATTGATTAATACAGGAAACTTTGTGCCTGTATTTTCAAATAACAATGCTTTTCCTCCAGATTTCGAAACTCTATCGGTAATTTCTGCGATTTCGAGATGAGGTGAAACAAATTCTTTGATACGAATGAGTTCACCTTCAATTTCAAGGGTTTGTATGAAATGACTAAGGTTTTTATATGACATAAAAGACTAGAATGTTTAAATGTTTTAAGACTGAAATCTGAAGAAATTAGGTTGGATTTCCTAATTCCTAATTAATTATTACTTTCCAAATTCAGATCTAATGGTAATATAATCAGGATAAGGGAAAGTCATACTTCCTATTACTACAGAAGGTTTTGCCTTAAGAGCAATTCGGGTTGGTTTGTTACCATTCCCCGAAAGATTTAAAGCAAAATTAATTACTGCATCGGCTGATTTTCCTGAAAGTACTTTCTTTAAATCAAACGAAAGAACCAAAGGCATCATCGTACTTTGATTGTTCGGCATAACTTCAATACGTCGATCTAATTTACCTCTTGTCATCTCGATATCATCTATTAATAAAATCCATTCCATACCATTCATCGTAGCTTTTTGAGTATTCGGATTTCTCACTTCTACATTAAGTGTTAAATTTAAAGGTAGTTGGTTAGAAATAAAAGCTGTGGTTAATTTAGCTGCATCAAAAATAGATAATTCAGAACGTTTTTGAATGGTTTGTACATTTATTCCAGCCAAAAGAATATTGTCAACAGAGCTGAGACGAAAATCGCACTTTGAAAAATTGTACATACTTGAGGCTTCTTTCAATAGATCACAAGATGAAAGTAAGACAACTAAAGATAAAATGATAATTTTTACTTTTTTCATATCAGTTTTTATTAAGATAACAATGATAAATTAAATTAGTTATAGCGATAAAAGAAATTGAGTAATTAAGAAAGAATCACTTATTTGTTTTTTACTTTTATAATCATACCTGCAAATACAAGGTTGCCATCTTCATATATGGTTAGGTAGTAATTTCCTTCTCGCATACCTTCGAATGAAATATTAAATTTACTTAAACCTTCTCTAACATCAAGGTATTCGCGTGAGCTAAGTTTTTCGCCCATACTTCCAAGCAAATCGCATTTGAGGTTGGCATTATGTTCGAGCATAATTTCAACATTTGTAAAATCAGAAGTTGGGTTAGGATATATTTTTACTTTTTCTTCACTGGAAGCAATTGCTTTATTCGATATGTTTGTTGAAGTACAGGTATTGATGGCTTCGTCAAACCCATGAACTGTTGCAGGATGGTTCACATTCCAATGCATAGTTTTATCATTAGGGCAAATAACAGCATACGTTGGAAACCCAAAACTACCAATTTGAGCTTTTAATAAATTAATTGCACTATCTCCTAAACCTTCGATACCTGCACATGGAAAGTGAACATTGTATGAATTAATAAACTGATTGATTGTGTTGTTGCTGTCAGCATTTGAAATACCCCAGAATACTATATTATTCTGGTTGTTAGCATATAATAAAAAAGCAGAATCTATAATAGGGGTGTTACTAATGCAAGGACCACATGTTACTTGGAACAAATCAAGCACAACAGTTTTGCCTTCACTTAATGCTTTGTATAAGTGTAGTGTATCGTGTGTAGAAGTTATGATTTTAAAATCTGGAGCCAAAGGAATATTTGTATTCTTTTGGGCAAAAAGATTGATGTAAAAAATTGATAATATGGAAAATATAATATATTTGAACATGTAAAATTGACTTATAATTATTGCATCTACAAAGATAAGGAATAATTGAATAGGGTTATGGGCAGACACTAAGATTAATAAGATTTTTATGGTTTTTTAACACGAAATACAACTTAATATATTTGTTTTGAATACTTAAACTTAATAATTTATTAGAATTCATTTTTTTCAATTTTGTTAAAAAATTTTCTTTATTTCGGAAGATAAAAAAGATATTTTGAGTACCTTTTTCATTTTATTTTTCTAAATTTGTAAACCAAAAATCTTCAATTTTCAACTTAATTAAAACAAAACTAAAAATGAAAACTATTAAAATTATTTCACTTGTAATTCTTTCAATATTTGCTCTTTCAGCATGTAAGTCAGCAAGAGACAAATCAATTGAACAGATTTCGATTTTAGAAAAAGAATTAATCTCATCAACTACAAAAATTGATTCAGTTAAAGCCCAACAGTTGATTGATTTGTATATTAATTATGCCGATCAATTTAAAAATGATAGTATTACGCCTATTTTTTTATTCAAAGCTGCTGATATTTCTATGAATATTATGAAACCAATGCAGTCTATTGATTTGTTAAACAAAGTTATGTTAAATTATCCAGATTTTACAAAAGCACCAGATTGTTTGTTTTTAAAAGCATTTATATATGAAAATCAGACCCATGAATTAGAGAAAGCTGAAAAAGCATACAATGAATTTTTACAGAAATATCCTAATAATGAGTTTGCACCTTCAGCCAAAGCATCTGTCGAAAATTTAGGAGTTCCAATCGAAACTCTAATAAAGAGTTTCGAAAATAAAAATAAAATAGCCAAAGATTCTTTAAAATCATAAGATAATAATTGATAATTGATTGAATTTATTCTTTGTTTATTGAAGAATAATGGTTTTATATCAATATAATTATCTTATGGTTTTATGATTTGTCGCTAATAAGAGAGCTAATATTTAAAAATATTAAAATAATTTCAGTATATTTATCAGATTTACAATAGCTTATTTTATAATGTATATATTTTAAAAAAAATGCTTCAAAAACAGTTTAGTTGTAAAAATAATGTTTATCTTTGCAAACTCATTTTTAAGACCAAACAAAATTATATCTTAGAATATGCAATTCAAAACAGGAAATACAAAGGAAATTTTTAAAGAGTACGGAAAATCAGAATTTGATACAGGCTCAACAGAAGGTCAAGTTGCTTTATTTACAAATAGAATAAAATATTTGACAGAACATTTAAAAGTAAACAGAAAAGATTTTGCTACAGAACGCTCATTGGTTTTGTTAGTAGGCAAAAGACGTAAACTGTTAGCTTATTTGAAAGATAGAAATATCGAAGGATATAGAGAGCTTATCAAAAAATTAGGTATCAGAAAATAAGTAATCTTATTTTTAAAAAATGTAAAGGGCAATTAGACTTATAATTGCCTTTTTTTGTATTGAAATAAATTAAAAGTGCTATTATGCAAGTTATTACAAAAAAAATTGAATTAAATGATGGTAGAATTATTACCATCGAAACAGGTAAATTGGCTAAACAAGCCGATGGTTCAGCATTGGTTCGCATGGGCGATACAATGTTGTTAGCAACAGTTGTTGCAAAAAAAGATGCGGCTGAAAATGTAGATTTTATGCCTCTTTCAGTTGATTATCAAGAAAAATATGCTTCTTTAGGTCGTTTCCCAGGTGGTTTCTTTAAAAGAGAAGCTCGCCTATCAGAATATGAAATATTAATTTCTCGCTTGGTGGATAGAGCTTTACGTCCATTATTTCCAAGTGATTATCATGCAGAAGTTCAAGTTCAGATTACTTTAATTTCTGGTGAAAAAAATACAGCTCCTGATGCATTAGCAGCATTAGCCGCTTCTTCAGCATTAGCCGTTTCTGATATTCCATTTAATGGCCCTATATCAGAAGTACGTATTGCTAAAATAAACGGTGAGTTTATTGTTAATCCTTCTTTACAGGACATTCCTACTGCCGATCTTGATTTAATGATTGCGGCTACCATTGATAATATTATGATGGTAGAAGGCGAGATGAAAGAAGTACAAGAGGAAGATATGATAGAAGCCTTGAGAGTTGCTCATGAAGCTATTAAAATACAATGTAAAGCTCAGATAGAGTTAACCGAAATGGTTGGTAAAACTAAGAAAAGAGAATACTGCCACGAAAATAATGATTTTGATTTTAAAGAAAAGATGAGATTGGCTGTTTATAACCAATTATATGCAATTGCAAAACAAGGAATTGCTGATAAACATCTACGTGCAGCAACCTTTGAAGCTGTAAAAACTGCTTTTGTTGAAACACTTACAGACGAAGAAAAAGAAAAGAAATTTCAAATTTCACGTTATTTCCACGATATCCATAAAGATGCTGTTAGGGAAATGATTTTAAATGAAAGATCTCGTTTGGATGGTCGTAAATTAAATGAAATCAGACCTATATGGTGTGAAGTTGATTTTTTACCATCTGCACATGGTTCTGCATTATTTACCAGAGGCGAAACGCAATCACTTACTACAGTTACATTAGGTACAAAATTAGATGAACAAATAATTGATGGAGTTGTATATGAAGGAAAAAACAAATTTCTTTTACATTATAACTTTCCATCTTTTTCTACAGGCGAAGTTAAACCTAATCGTGGAACGAGTAGAAGAGAAGTTGGTCATGGTAATTTAGCAATGAGAGCATTAAAATTCACATTGCCAGAAGGAGCAGAAAATCCTTATACATTAAGAATTGTTTCAGACATATTAGAATCAAATGGTTCTTCATCTATGGCAACAGTTTGTGCAGGTACATTAGCTTTAATGGATGCAGGTGTAAAAATCAAGAAACCTGTTTCTGGAATTGCCATGGGATTAATTACTGATACCGAAAATGGCAAATATGCTGTACTTTCTGATATTTTAGGTGATGAAGATCATTTAGGTGATATGGATTTTAAAGTTACCGGAACTAAAAATGGAATAACTGCTTGTCAAATGGATATTAAAGTTGATGGCTTATCACATAAAGTATTGGCAGAAGCTTTAAATCAAGCAAAAGAAGGAAGATTACATATCTTAGGCGAAATGGCAAAAGCCATCACAGAACCTCGTGAAGATTACAAACCACATGTTCCTAGAATTGTTCAAATTTCTATTCCAAAAGAATTTATTGGAGCAGTTATTGGACCTGGAGGAAAAATTATTCAAGAAATGCAACGTGAAACAGGCGCTGTAATTGTAATTGAAGAAGTTGGTGAATTTGGAATTATTGACATAGTTGCAGTAGATAAATCATCTATTGATGCAGTTATGAAAAAAATTAGAGGAATAACTACTCTCCCTGAAATTGACGAAATATACGATGGTGTTGTTAAAAACATTCAACCATTTGGTGCTTTTGTTGAGATTTTGCCTGGTAAAGATGGTTTATTACATATTTCAGAAATTGACTGGACTCGTTTAGAAGATGTAGAAAGTGTTTTGAAAGTTGGCGATAAAATTCAGGTAAAATTAATTGAAATTGATAAAAAAACAGGTAAATTGAAACTTTCACGTAAAGTCTTATTACCTCGTCCCGAAAGAAATAAATAATTATTAAGGATAAATAAAATGCTGTACTTTTGATTGTTAAAAGTACAGTGTTTTTATTATTTTTATTTTACATGTTTTTTGTAACAATTTTTATTTAAAAACGTTATAATTAAGCTTTCTATTAATTAAAAACTATAATGCGGCAATTAAAAATAACTAAACAAGTTACGAATCGTGAACTTGCTTCACTTGACAAATATTTACAGGAAATAGGACGTGTTGAACTTATTTCTGTTGAAGAAGAAGTAATTCTTGCACAAAAAATCAGAGCTGGCGATCAAGCTGCTTTAGAAAAACTTACAAAAGCAAATTTGCGTTTTGTAGTTTCTGTGGCAAAACAATATCAAAATCAAGGACTAAGTTTACCTGATTTAATTAATGAAGGAAATTTAGGATTGATAAAAGCAGCACAACGTTTTGACGAAACACGTGGTTTTAAATTCATTTCTTATGCTGTTTGGTGGATTCGTCAATCAATTTTGCAAGCTTTAGCTGAACAATCTAGAATTGTTAGGTTACCACTTAACAAATTAGGTTCTATCAATAAAATTAAGAAAGCTTCTGCAAAATTAGAACAAGAATTTGAACGTCCACCTAATGATGGAGAAATTGCAAGTCTTCTGGAAATTTCAGAAACTGAAGTAAGGGATACAATGCGGCATTCTGGCAAGCATTTGTCAATGGATGCTCCTTTGGTGCAAGAAGAAGATACTACGATGCTAGATGTCTTTAAAATGGAAGACAATCCAACACCTGAAACAGACTTATTGTATGATTCATTATGCAAAGAAATTGAAAGAGCTGTTTGTACTTTAACTCAAAGAGAAGCAGATGTTATAAGGTATTTTTATGGTTTAAATGGTTGTCAACACTTAACCCTAGAAGAAATTTCTGAAAAGTTTGATCTAACAAGAGAAAGAGTACGACAAATAAAAGAAAAAGCAATTCGTAGGCTTAAAAATACATCGAGAAGTAAAATCTTAAAAACATATTTAGGTTAATAACACACACTTACTATATAAAAGAAAAAGCCATCTTAAGATGGCTTTTTCTTTTATATAATGTTTTTATTTGATTGATTTATTTTACCAATCCAGCAAATCCCATAAATGCCAGTGATAATAATCCGGCAGTTATCAGCGATATAGGGAAACCTTTCATACCTTTGGGATATCCAGTATTTTCGAGCTGTTCGCGTATGCCTGCCATAAGAACCAATGCCAATGTAAAGCCAACTGCAATGGCACTTGCATATACAACACTCATTACCATATTGCGATTATCCTGAACTGCCAGAATAGCAATACCCAAAACTGCACAATTGGTAGTAATTAATGGCAGATAAATACCTAAAGCCTGATATAATGATGGAGCTGCTTTTTTAAGAATGATTTCAACTACCTGCACCAAAAAGGCAATAACCAGAATAAACGAAATAGTTTGCATAAATTCGATATGCAATGGTTTCAGAATAAAGAAATAAACCATATAGGTAACAAAGTTAGCCAATGCCATTACAAAAATTACAGCAGCCCCCATACCCAATGAAGTTTCGACTTTACTTGAAACACCTAGAAAAGGACAAATTCCGAGGAACTGAGCTAACACTACGTTATTTACGAATAGTGCTAATATAATTACATTAATAAAATCCATATTGTTTTCTCCTATTATTTATTTTCTGATAATTTGTTTTTGATGGCAATAAAGTATCCGTATGTAAAGAATGCTCCCGGAGGCAATATGAATATTAAAATAGTTTTAGTGCTTTCGCTCACTAATTTAATATCAAAAATAGAACCATTTCCTAGAATTTCTCTTACTGCTCCCATTATGGTTAAAGCCAAAGTAAATCCGATTCCCATACCAATTCCATCTAATATAGCAGGTATTGCATTATTCTTCTGAGCAAAAGCTTCTGCTCTACCAAGAATAATACAGTTTACAACAATAAGTGGAATAAATACACCCAAAGCTGCATAAAGTGATGGTGTAAATGCTTTCATCACCAAATCAACAATGGTTACAAAAGAAGCAATAATAACCACAAAGGCAGCAATACGCACTTTGTCAGGTATTAGATTCTTAAGCAGTGCAATAAAAAGATTAGAAAAAACAAGCACAAAAGTAGTAGCTGCACCCATACCCAAACCATTCATGGCAGCAGTGGTAACAGCTAAAGTAGGACAAGTTCCGAGAACCAGAACCAAGGTTGGATTTTCTTTCCAAAGCCCGTTTATTAAATGTTTAAAATTACTCATTTTCAAATCCTCCTATTTGTTAGTTGCAACGGTTTGTACAGCAGTTGCTGAATCGGCAGCAGCATTTGCTTTTCCTGCAAATTCTTTCATAAACAATTTATATGCACGGTTAATACCATCGCAATAAGCTCGTGAAGTAATGGTTGCTGCCGAAATGGCATCAATATCTCCCCCATCTTTCTTTACTTTTAATTCTCCCTCAAACTTCTTGTTCTCGAACTGAGAATAGAATTTGGGTTCTTTCATTTTGGTTCCTAAGCCGGGAGTTTCTTTTTGGTCTAAAACCACCGATTTATTAATGGTACCATCAGGTAAAAAGCCTACCATTAAAGTAAATTTACCAGAAAAAGCTTTCTCAGTAAAAGATTTAACAGCGCAACCAACAAATTGCCCGTTTTTAAATGCAGGATAAAAAGTTAAACTATCTTTTCCATTATTCTCAATAGTTGCTATTCTTTTCATTTCCGTAACCGGATCATTGTCGAAAGCCGGTAAAACCATTTTCACAGCACTCACCTCTTTTTCTTTATTGGCTTTTTCGATAGGTTCTTTGGTTAACAAATATACATAACCCAAAGCTGCCGACATTCCCATAGATATAAATACCAGGGAAAGTACCATATTTTTTAAATTTGATTCTAACTTTGCCATTATTTTACTACCTCCCCAAATCTTTTTGGTTTGAAACCTTTGTTAATTAACGGTGTTACAGCGTTCATAATCAGAATAGCAAACGAAACACCTTCAGGATACGAACCCCATAGTCTGATTAATACAGTTAAAACGCCACAACCAATTCCATAAATAATCATTCCTTTGTAAGTCATTGGCGAAGTAACCATATCAGTTGCCATAAAAATAGCCCCCAACATCAAACCACCAGCCAACAAATGAAACATCGGATTTATATAATGTTCTGGATTAATCTGCCACATAATACCGGTAAAAATGGCTACAGTTGCAATAAAAGAAACCGGAATATGCCAGGTAATTATTTTGCGGAATATCATATATAAACCACCCAGAATTATTGCTGCAGCAGAAACTTCGCCAAGCGAACCACCTATGCCACCGATAAATAAATCCTGTAGCGAAGGCAATTGTGATGCCAATTGAGAAACAGTATCACCTTTGGCAACTCCTTCTTTTAAAATACCTAATGATGTGGGTCCTGTAATGGCGTCAACCATTGTCCAAACTGGTTTTGGTAGAGGCCATAAAGTCATATCTACTGGAAAAGAAATCAAAAGGAAAACACGTCCAACCAATGCAGGATTGAAAGGATTTTTCCCCAAACCTCCATACGACATTTTTGCTATTCCGATAGCTACCAATGCTCCGATAACCATCTGCCACAAAGGAAGACTACTTGGAACGTTAAATGCCAGCAACATACCTGTAATAATTGCCGAACCATCTGTAATAGTAGGATTTTGTTTTAATAAATACTTTTGAATCAAGTATTCAAAAACAAGGCATGAAATAACGGCTGTAAGTGTAATGATGATAGCTGGCAATCCGAAATACCAGAAAGAAACCAGCATAGCAGGAACCATAGCAATTACTACGCCCCACATAATTTTTTTTAACGATTGATCGCTGTGTACATGCGGCGACCCTGAAACTGTAAGTAAATTCATTTTTTAATTATTTGCTCTGTTTCTAATTATTTGACCCACTTTATTTTTTCCAACTCTCAGGTAATCCAATAAAGGTCTGCCCGAAGGACATGTATAATGACAACTGCCACATTCTATACAATCCATTACTCTTTCGTTTTCGGCAGTTTCAAAATTTGCGTTTTCAGCCACCTGAGCCAAAAGATAAGGTTCCAAACCCATCGGACAAACGGTAATACATTTGCCACAACGGATACAATTCTGAATTTCTACCCGTTTTGATTCCTTCTGAGTCATTATCAGAATACCTGAAGTACCTTTAACTACCGGAACTTCGAGAGAATTCAGGGATTTTCCCATCATAGGGCCACCACTGATTACTTTACCTGTATCTTCTGGCAAACCACCTGCTTTTTCAATCAGTTCGTTTACAGTAACTCCCATTCTAACCATAAAGTTAGATGGCTTTTTAACCGATTTTCCGGTAACGGTTACTACTCTTTCGAAAAGGGGTTTATTTTTCTGAATGGCTTCATAAACTGCAAAAGCAGTACCTGCATTGCTAACCACACAACCTACTTCAATCGGTAATTTTCCGGCAGGAACTTCACGATGGATTAAAGCTTTAATCAATTGTTTTTCTGCACCTTGAGGATATTTAACCTTTAAAGCATGAACTTCAATTCCTTTAAACCCACTTGCTATATTATGTAAATGACTGATGGCATCTGTTTTGTTATTTTCAATACCAATCATGGCTTTTTCAACACCTAAACCTTTCATCAGTATAGAAACACCTACCAGCATTTCTTCCGCTTTTTCGAGCATTACTCTGTGGTCGGATGTAAGATAAGGTTCGCATTCAACTCCGTTTATGATAAGAACATCTGCTTTTTTACCCTGAGGAACCATTAATTTTACATGAGTTGGGAAGGTAGCTCCACCTAAACCAACTATGCCCATGTCTTTTATTTTAGCTATGATTTCCTCTTTGGAAAGTTTGATTTCTTTAACGATATTTTGTGATTTATCAATACTTTCTTCCCATTCATCACCTTCCACATCAATAAAAATTGATGTTTTTCTGTAACCACTGGTATCAGTAACGGTATCAATTTTTAAAATTTTTCCTGAAACGGATGAATGAACATTTGCACAAATAAAAGCATCAGCTTTCGCTAACAATTGACCTACTTTAACAATGCCACCTTTTTCAACTACTAAAGTTGAAGGTGCACCCAAATGTTGAGTTATCGGGATGCAAACTTTTTGAGGTATTGGCAAAACTTCAATTGCACTATTTGAAGCCAGCTTATTTTCTTCGGGATGAACACCGCCTATTTTAAAGGTTTTCAATTCGTCTCCTCCTCTTATTTATATGATTATTTTATTTTTTTATTACTCTGCAATTACTGATTCTGTTTTTTCTGCCTTTGGTTTTCTGGGCGGAAAATTCAATTCATTGATAGCATGTGTTGGACATTCTTCAACGCATTTGCGGCAAAGGGTACATTTGGTATAATCGATATAAGCTAAATTATTTTTCAATATAATTGCCTCAAAACTACACACTTTAACACATTTTCCACAACCAATACAAGCAACTTCGCAATTTTTCTTTGCTACAGCTCCTTTTTCCTGATTGATACAGGAGACAAATATCCTGCGGTCTTTTTTGTTTTTATTTCTGATTTCAATTATTGTTCTCGGACAAGCTTTTACACATGCACCACAAGCTACACATTTTTCGTTGCTTACAACTGGTAATCCTGTTATTTCATCAATATAGATGGCATCAAATTTACAGGAAACTACACAATCGCCCAAGCCCAAGCAACCATGAGGACAACCGCTTTCGCCAGCAAACAAACTATGTGCAAAAACACAGGTAGATGCACTGTCGTATTCTGCCTTTTGAGGTGCATTAGCCTTTGATCCACTACATCTTACTACTGCAATCTGTGGATCTTTTTCTACAGCAACAATTCCTAAAATCGGAGCTACTTCTTTAATTAACGAATTCCCTCCAACTGGACAATTCAGATTGTCCATATTGCCAGCTTTTACAATGGCTTCAGCAAAATTGCGACATCCTGCAAATCCGCAGCCACCACAATTGGCTCCGGGCAATTTGTCAGCAACTTCGTCAATTTTGGGATCTTCTATTACTTTGAATTTTTGTGCAACAAAATAGAGAATTATTGCAGATACTGCTCCAATAGAACCTAAAGCAATGATGGAATAAATGAGAACCTGATTCACTTAAAATCTCCTTATTTTATTAGTATAAGACTTTCTTAATAATTGTAAGCAAAATTAAAAACAAATCCCTAATTTCACTGTTTTTTATTGTTTTTTTATTAACAATACAAGTATCAGTTTTTCAGTATTATATAAATATTGTAAATATGAAATAAATGAAATTATTTTATATTTAACAGACAATAAGGGTTTTATTATATTATTTAGAATTTGTATAAATTTCTAATTATTTTGTTCTTTTCAATCAATCGAGTGCAAAACGTTTTAATATCTTAAATATCTGCATTATAGTTAATTTTTGAGTTGAAAAGAAAAGGTTTTACTTAATCTTTTACGAAATGCTGCAAGTAATAAATAATAAGAACTAAGAACTGTTATAGTAATTGCTGCACTTATTGCTTCATTATTTGTAATATTAAATGAGGCAATCAAACTGCAAAGTAGAAGTACGAATGGAATACCATAACCTAAAAGAATAGCTTTATTTCCCATGCTTAAACTCATAACAACTTGCACATTATCACCAATTTTAAATTTGTTAGTTTTAAAATAATAAATATCTACTATTTTTTCTTTCATTTCAGACATACTACACATACTTTTTGAATGACATGCTGAACAAGCGGATTTTGCTAAAATTACAACCTCAATTCTATTATTTTCAATAGATTTTATAATTCCTTCATGATATATTTCGGTTTGTTTACTCATAAAACTAAGGTGTTGAAATTGAAACTGGTACTATTTTTCCATTCATATAATGATGAGCATTCTCCGCAAATTGTTTAATGAAAATTGCCATTTCTTTTGGATTTGTTGGTGCTTGATAATTTGGAAAAGCATCTCTAAGCATTTCTGTGTTTACAGCTCCTAATGACAGGCTATTAACTTTTATGTTTTTTTCTTTTAATTCTTCAGCAAAACACTCTGTAAGTGTGTTTACTGCTCCTTTACTAGCACTATACAACGAAAGTCCATTGAACTTTGTACTTCCCTGAAATCCACCCATACTGCTTATATTTACAATGTGAGCGTTTCCTGAAAATAGTGGAAAAAGTTGTTGTATGATTTTAAACACAGCTTTTACATTTATGCTAAACATCTTATCGAAATCATCATCTTTTAATTCTAAAAATGATTTATTCACTAAATATCCTGCATTATTTATAAGAATATCTACGGTTTTAATATGCTTTTCTATTGCTTTCTTAAAATCAGTATCAATATTTGACAAATCATAATTTAATGGTATAAATTTTGAATTTTCTCCTAATTCTTCGATTGTGTTATTGCTAATTGAACGGGAAATACCAATTACACAGTTATTGTTATCTTTACAAAAAAGTTTGGATAGTTCTAATCCTATGCCGCGACTACTTCCTGTTATAATTATGTTCATGAATCTTTTTTTATCGTTTCTAAGCAAAAATAAAACAATTTTGTAACTATTAACTTTATTTTCTATCAAATATTTTCATTTTCATTGAATCTGTATTAAAAATAAATTGTTATTACTATTCCATGCTTTGTTTAATAATAGATATAATTGATTTTTAAGTAACTTTGCTGCTGATTTGCTGCCATAATCAGACACATCTAAAACCCATGAAACTAAAAGCATCCCCGCATAACGAAGCCATAAAACACCTGATGTATCGGCATTTTGAGCAAGAATATTTTTTTCAAACCTCTCGTAGCAGTGGTCCCGGTGGACAAAATGTAAATAAAACTGAAACTAAAGTAGAGTTACGTTTTCATGTTGAAGATTCTGCTTTGTTGAGTGATGAAGAAAAAGTATTGATAAAAAGCCGTTTAAAACAAAGAATAAATGCTGATGGTTATTTGCAAATAATAGTACAGGAAAGTCGTAGTCAGCTTGCAAACAAACAATTAGCCGAAGGATATTTTTATGAAATTCTTCTGAAAGCACTCAAAAAACATACAGTACGTAAAGCCAGTCAGCCCACTTTTGCCTCAGTAAAAAGAAGATTAATTACGAAAAAATATGCTTCCCGAAAGAAAGAATTACGTTCAAAAAAAAGATTGGATAATGAAATAGAATAGCGATTTTATTCTGATTGTGTGGGCTGTACAAGACTCGAACTTGTGACTTCTACCCTGTCAAGGTAACACTCTAAACCAACTGAGTTAACAGCCCATATTATTACTGCAAAAGTAGTAATATTTTCTTATGCTGATTAAACAAAATAACAATAATACATAAAGCAGCAAGAAAAACAATTCCCAGTCACCATGCACAGGTTTTTGGTCATCGTGCACAGGTTTCTGCATATCGTGCAAAGGATTATGGTCATTGTACACAGGCTTTTGGTCATCGTGCAGACGATTCTGCACATCATACACAGGTTTTTAGTTATCATATAGAGGTTTTTTGTCATCGTACACAGGCTTTTGGTAATCGTGCACAGGTTTCTGGTCATCGTGCAGGTAATTTATCTTAAAGTGAATTTGGGACATTTGTTATTTTAGGGACTTTAAAAAAAACAGTTTGATTTTTAGAGAGTATAAATCATTTAGTGACCTGCCTACCGGCAAATATCATTAAGTTAATGTTTGGAAAGTAAATATAATTTGCCCGTTAGGGCATTCATATCAATAGAAAAAAATAAATTCAATTTTTTAATTGTCCGTAGGACATAAACATTTAAAATAAAGAATAAGAAGTTAATTCCCTACGGGAAATATAGAAATTAGTAATAAGATGTATGTAATGTCATATTTTAAACTTTGAATTTAAATGTTAAAAACATCAGAACGCGGATAACGCAGATACGTTCCGTAAACGATGATTTTACAGATTTTTTATAATCATCTGATTTTAAAATAATAAAAATCCGCTTTTATCTGCGTTTCCCAAAGGGATCTGCGTTATCCGCGTTCTAAAAAAATAATTTGAAGATTAAATAAGGGATTTTAAAATGTTGCAATAAATGATTCTTTTTACTTATAACCCAATATTTCTATGGATATTTATCTCCTACGGAGAATATTCCTTAACTTAATGACATTGGGCTATCGACAGGAAAATTTAGTAAATTAAAATTATTTTTGTTTTTATTTGGATTTGTTAAATAATTTATTGTAATTTTAACGCAATTTTTAAATTTTTTATAAACTTATCAATTGATTAAAAACAATTTATTTATTAAAAAGAAAGGAGAAACAAAATGGACAAACCACATGTAAGAAAATTACAGATGTATGAAGCTGTTCTTGTATATCTGGAATTAAAAAACGCAATCTGGACAGCATCCACAATTTTTAATGCCGAAGTTAACGCTCTCAAAGCGGGTATCATTGAGATTAAAGAAAAAGATAGAATAAACAAAAAATCTAATGATGCAACCAAAGGCAAAGAACAAAAGCGTGATGCAATGATTAAAGCTACCTCTAAAATTTGCGATGCTGGTGTAGCTTATGCCGACAGTATTGATGATGCCGAATTGAGAGGCAAATTTGATTTTTCGCCCAAAGATTTGGAAGAAGGCAATGTTGAAATAGTAATTGCCAGATGCCGACAAATTGGAACAGATGCAATACCTGTTACCTTAGGTTTAAAAGATTGGGGATTGCCTACAGAATATCTTGCCATACAATCGGCAGCTGTTGACGCTTTTGAGTTGGCTTCACCAAAGGGAAAAGAAATAGTAACTACAGGTAAGAGTACCAATAAAGAAATGAATTCGGAATTTAAAGTTGTGGATACTCATTTAAAAAGACGCCTTGATAAACTGGTGAACAGCTACCAAGATGCAGCACCCGATTTTGTTACCGAATACTATGATAAACGTTATATCGGCGGAAGGAAAAAGAAAGTTGTGCCACCGACTCCTCCTACACCACCGATTGTTTAAAACAGTTACGAATTACGAAAAAGACAGCCTCATCTGCTTTGTGAGGCTGTTTGTTTTAGAGATATGAGATAAAAGAATAAACGAGGTGGGACGACTTGTTAAAACAAGTGTAGCGAGGATGCTACGATTAACGGGAGAATATGTAATTTAAAAATGATTCAGACGCAATGAAAATAGATGAAAAGGAATTTCCTATTTTAGGATGTATTAAAAATAACAAACTTACTGACAAAATTCAAAATATGCTTGAAAATTCAGGCTTTGATGACAAAGGAATTACAGATATTAAGCAAAGTTTTGATTTTTTTAAAGGGAAAACTTTACGGATAAACTATATTACAACAACTATTCATGAAAAACTCTCATTTACTGACAATTTTATAAAGGCAAAATCACTTTTGATAAACTCACCAGAAACTACAGGACTTCTTTTGTTACCTGAAACAATTGTACCAGACTTTACTAATGTTCCAGAATATGCTCAAGCAAAACCTCAAGATTATCCAATTAATGCAATACTTTATAGTTGGTTATCAGCTAACAATCATGATAAAATTTATAATAAATGTCAACTTGAAAATCTTCAACAACGAATTAAAGCAGGTGAGAAACCTCAATCAGGTGCAGATTGGGATAGTTTTATGAATTATTTGCAATTAGAAGATGAGTAGGATGAGGAAAGTAGAACATTAGTTATTATTCCTATTGATAAAAGTAGGATTACTCAAGCAACAAGCCAATATCATTTAATTAGTGATGATGTAAGTTATGGAATGGAATATAGCGAACAAGAAGGTAGGGCTTGGTATGGTAAAATTCATGATTATGTTATGTCATTTCTACTTTTTTACAATAATGCAGAAACACTATCAATAAATGACATTGACACTGACAAATCAAGAGAATTAAAGATTGAAGACGAAATATCACTAAATGTTACAACTAATAACATTGAAATTATAGATATAAATTATTTTGCAAATCTTAGAAGACAAAGGAATTAATCAAAAAAATTAAACATGAAAACAAAATTTTACATCTTATTCTTAGCTTTATCATTGATAAGCAAATGTAATTATGGACAAACTTTTACCGAACAAACTGGTATTAGCTTAGTTGCTGGAGTTGGTGGTTCTGTTGCATGGGGTGATTATAATAATGATGGGTATCTTGATATTTTAATAACGGGTCAAGATATTAATGGTTCTGTCTCAAAAATATATAAAAACAATGGAGATGGTACTTTTACAGTACAAACAAATATAAGCTTAATTGGTGTAAGTTCCAGTTCAGTAGCATGGGGTGATTATAATAATGATGGGTATTTGGATATTTTACTTACAGGTTCATCTAGTAATGGTCCTATTTCTAAAATCTATAAAAATAATAGAGATGGTACATTTACATTACAATCAGGAATTAATTTAACTGGTGTAAATCATAGTTCAGTTGCATGGAGTGATTATAATAATGATGGGTATTTGGATATTTTATTAACAGGATTAGCAGGATCTACTATTATTACAAAAATATATAAAAATAATGGGAATGGAACATTTACCGAGCAAACAGGTTTAAATTTAGCAGGTGTAACCTATGGCTCAGTAGCATGGGGTGATTATAACAATGATGGATACATGGATATATTACTTACAGGATATAATACGGATAGTGTTAGCAATAATGTTAATTATTTAATTAATCCTATTACAAAAGTATATAAAAATAATGGAGATGGGACTTTTACAGAACAAACAAATATAAGTTTAGAAGTAGTTGGAAGTAGCTCTTTAGCATGGGGCGATTATAATAATGATGGGTATCTTGATATTTTATTAACTGGTTTTACTGGGACAGGTGATGTTTCAAAAATATATAAAAACAATGGAGATGGTACATTTACTGAGCAGATTGGGATTAGTTTGACTGGTGTTGATGGTTCAGTTGCATGGGGTGATTATAATAATGATGGGTATATAGATATTTTATTAACTGGTTATGTTTCTTATAATAATTATATTTCAAAAGTTTATAAAAATAATGGGAATGGAAGTTTTTCAGAGCAGACTGGGGTTAGTTTGACTGGTGTATATTTGAGTTCCGTAGTTTGGGGTGATTATAATAATGATGGGTATTTAGATATTTTATTAACGGGGACTATTGGTTCAAGTTATATTTCTAAAATTTATAAAAATACTTATTCTATTAATAATAATAGTCCGTCAGTTCCTACAAATCTTCAATAGAGTTTATACCGAATAAAAGATTAACAGTGCTAAGTTAGTAAAAAAATAAGATATTAGACAATTACGTTCTTTGAGATTATAAATTCGCAATATGAAAATGCGATATGAGAATTTA
>Ga0247840_10002658_pt1 | contig 31474 bp, 27 predicted proteins | sample LaCruzMarch2015__FD_192404 | JGI IMG/M metagenome (GOLD analysis project Ga0247840, IMG submission 192404) | Freshwater microbial communities from meromictic Lake La Cruz, Castile-La Mancha, Spain - LaCruzMarch2015_17m | ecosystem: Environmental > Aquatic > Freshwater > Lake | place: Spain...
TACAAAAAAGACCAAGTTTTTCTTACAAAACTTTTGGTCTTTTTTATTGCTTGATTTTAGGCTTTAAATACAATAGAAACTGGTATTGAAAATCGTGTTTTTTTCACGTTGGAAAGAAAAGAGCCTGAAAAAAGTATTGTTAGTTGATAGCTCTATACTTATAATATTTTTTTGCAATAAAAAGAAATTTATTTACTATGTTATATATTATTTCTTTTCAAAAAATCATATGAAAAAAAGAATATTATATATATTAACATTTTTTATATTTATTATAATAGCAAATATTTTCCATTTAGAATGGTTGGTTTGAATATTGATTATTTGATTATTTACTTATATAATTTTTCATTTTTTAATAATATGATTTAATAAATTTTTTTATAATAGAGAAGCTTTGAAAAATAAAATATGAAATGTAATAAAAATAATAATTACATATTTATTGTTATTATCAATACTAATACTATTAAGTATAAATGTATATATATCAACTCTTATTTGTATAATATTAATTACTTTTACCTATAAATACATCAATAAATTGGTAATTTATTGATTATCCTGTTTATTTTTTTTAACACTAATTCCAATTTATTATTCAATTTGTATTAATATTATAAATATAACTAAATCTTGATATTATGATGAGACATGAATTTTATTAAGTAATTATGAATTTTTTAGATTGATAATAAAGAGTTGAATAATATATGATACAAAAAATCCAATTTTCATAGCATTATTTATTGTATTAATTCTATTTTGATTCTTTTTAACTTTATTTATAAAAGAATGGATAATTAAAATTAAACTCAAAAAAGTTATTAATTCTAAATAATAGCAAAAACAATTATCAACTATTTTTGCTATTATTTATATAAATCAATATGTTTTTCTAAAAGTTTTCAAAGCTCTACTATAGGATTTATACTATCATCAATTCTCAAATCTATTATATTACCATTTACCTCATTTTCTATATTAGAGCTATTTACTACTAATAGTGATGCAGATTGCTTCCCTCTTTTATCTCCTCATTTACTATCTCAAACCAAAAGAGCATTATAAAGTCTTTGAGCTAAACTTCAATTTGAGTTTTCAAATGCTTCTTTCATTGCAATTATAGTACTTTCTCAGGTTAACATATTTCATTGTACAACGCAATTTTTTGAAACTATTCATCATGCCCACTGTGTACACTTTTCCCCTGTATAAGTAGCTCAATTTCAATATATATCCATAATAGCAAGCTGTCTTAATTCTGGATTAAAATCATTTAATAATAATTTATCTATTTCATGAAAATTTAAAACTAATGATTGCATATTTTTTTTAATAAATAAATAATAAGTTAATTATAAAAAAAATTAGTTATAGTAAAATTTTTATTTTAATTGTAAGACAAAAAAATCAAATATAAAATTATATTTGATTTTTTTCTCGTTTCAAATTAGGTATTGAATATCTTATTATTATTTTTATTGATTAGTTGAACTTAGAGTTTCCTCTACGCTTTGTCTTGAAGTTCTACTAATTTCTAATATATTCATAAGCCCCACTAATTCTCTTATTAATTTTGATATATTCTGAATTTCTCCTATATCAATAGGCTTTTCTGCTTTTAGATTGGTTCTAACAGAAATAAGATTCCTAAGTAATAATCTTAATTCACTTTGGATATGTACACATTTTAATCATATATTTAATCCCCTAAAAAAAGTATCTTTATTAATACATTTTATATATACTTCATTCAATTTTTCCATTAAGGATGGACTCACAGAAGGATATATTTCACTAAAAAATGCCAAAGCTTCAGCTTCAATTCTAGCTTCAGCTCTAGCTTCATCATTATCTTGCAAACGAAATTTTCAATAATCGTCCCAACGAACTAGTACCATAATTAAAATGATTAAAAATTAAAATCAAGTGTATTGTAAATATTATTATTTATATGTCAAGCGGATTTATTGTAATTGTCTATACTAATAAAGATTTCAGGCATAATCTAAATTTTTGGATAATGGCTTAATCTTTTTTGTATTTTAAGAATAATAACCGATAAAATACTCAACAAAATACTGTTCATCATAAGAAGTTTCAAATAGTTACAGGAATAGCATTTTTTGTTAAAATATTTGTGAGAGTGAAAACTTCATTATGATTTTGTGAAATATTTGTAAAATGTGCTATTAGATAACCGTATGGTAAATAAAACATATTAGCAACAATATGCTCAAATCATATAGCAGCAAATGCAGTAATAGGAAATATTATAGCCATAACTTTATCAGTGGCAGTTTTTCAACTGTATCAAACCCATATAGCAAAACATACAAAAATATTACAAAGTATTCCCATAACTACAGCTTGTGTAAAAGAAAGGGCCAGTTTATGAGAGGCAACTTTTAGTAAAGTATTTCAAACTGCATTATCCGAAAGAGCATGAAATCCTCATAAAAAAAGTAGAATAACAATAATTAGAGATCAAACCAGATTTCCTATCCATACTGCAAACAAATTTTTTAAAAATTGGTTAGTTTTTATCTTTTTTTGAAGCCAAGCAATAATTAATAAAACATTTCATGTAAATAATTCTCCTCCTGCTAAAATAACTAGCACTAATCACAAACAAAATACAAATCATCCAAAAAGTTTCATCAATCAATACGGTAATTCTCCTCACATTCCAGTCATAGTATTTATAGAAAATGCGGCTCACATAGCCACAAACATTCATCATAATATTCATAAAACAAAAGTTCTTCTAAAAGAATTTGTTCATTTTTTGATTCATAATTCTTCTGTTTTTTGAGTAATTTCAAGTGGAGTATACATAGAGAATATTTAATAAATAAGTTAAGCTGCAAAATGATAACAAAAATTTATTAAAATCAAATTTTAGTTTAAAATATTTAAGGAAATATAAAATTATTACCAAATTACTTGTTAATTTTAAAAAACAAAAGCTAATCTAAATTAACTTTAATATTAGCTTTTGTTTTAATACCAATATATTCTCCACTCTTTAAAAAGATATGTGAAATTATACTAATAACTATTTATATAAATCAATATGTTTTTCTAAAAGTTTTCAAAGCTCTTCTATAGGATTTATACTATCATCAACTCTTAAATCTATTATATTGCCATTTACCTCATTTTCTATATTAGAACTATTTACTACTAACAGTGATGCAGATTGCTTCCCTCTTTTATCTCCTCATTTACTATCTCAAACCAAAAGAGCATTATAAAGTCTTTGAGCTAAACTTCAATTTGAGTTTTCAAATGCTTCTTTCATAGCAATTATAGTACTTTCTCAGGTTAACATATTTCATTGTACAACGCAATTTTTTGAAACTATTCATCATGCCCACTGTGTGCACTTTTCCCCTGTATAAGTAGCTCAATTTCAAGAAATATCCATAATAGCAAGCTGTCTTGATTCTGGATTAAAATCATTTAATAATAATTTATCTAAAACTTCTTGAGAAGTATATCCTGATTGTAATAATTCTAATCATTTTGGTCAAAAAGATATATTTGTATTTGCTTGAGTAGCAATTGCTCAAACACCAGCCTTAACATACGGTACTATTGCCCCTACAGCTAACCATTTACTAGCAACAGCAATACCTAACCCCTTAGTTTTAGGATCATACCCTATAATAGAAAAAGTATTTATTTGAAATTCTTTCATAGTATATAAATGATTATTAATATAGATTATTTAATTAAATATTAATTTATAAGTTATTCAATCTTTCCATTCAAGGTTATCCCATTTTATAAATCAAAATTTTTCACATAGTTTCTGAGTAGGAATATTATCAAAAGCAGTTTCAGTAACTACTCATATTGCATTCAATTTTTTTGCATGAATAATGCATTTATCAAATAATTCAGTTCAAATATTGAGTCATCTGAATTTTTTATCGACTAAGATTTCCCTAATAAAAAATATCATTCTTCCCACCATCATCTATCAATAGAACAAAATCACGCAAAATCTTCATTATTTTTAGCTAGTATATAAAAACTATTATCTAATATAAATAGTTTTTTAAGATTTTCTATTCATTCTTCATCGTGTTTATAGTTGAATACTTCTCTTCCTTTTAAAATACCAATTTCATTAATATCTATTATTTCATTATACTTTATATTTGTAGACATATTATTTATTTATTTATTTAGTTAAATAAGTATCCATTAAGCAAATCTCTAATTTATTTTTCAAGCAGAATATTTTTATAATTCATAACAATTTTCATCATTTAGTAAAATTTTATATATATTAGTATAATATGATGGTTTATCAATATATATGTTCAAAAATATTGTAAATAAAAATACTTGACATTTCTATAATCCCCTGTATTGTATATTTAATATATTCTTAATTATAATTATTTATATGAATAATTATCAAGACTTCCCTAATCTGGGACCTGCACTGCTAAGCTCTTATAGGAATTGAAAAAATATAACAGATAGAAATGAAGATTGCTGGTCATGAGAAGAGACCGTGGACTGATATTTTGATTGAACATTTATAAAATGGAGAAGTGAATTTACCGAAAAAAAATGGAAATTATGAATAGATTTTATGTGATCATGATTTTCAACTTCTAAAAATATATCACATATTATTTGAGTTAGAATGGTTGACCATTGAATAGAATGATTGCAACAATTTATAAAATGATATGCAACTTATTGAATAGGATACAATGAATGAGACTTCGTAAAATGGTCTTCAGTTGCTGGAAATGTTTATGGATGAAAACTATGGAAAAAATTAAAAGAAGAAGTTGAAAAATTTGAGACAAAACCAGATTTTATAGTTATTAGACCAAGATGATGATGGGATTTCATAGACTTACAATATGATTATTCTTCAAAAGAAAGTTTAGATAAAATATTTGCATCTATTTGAGCTAAATTCATTTTAATAGAAAAACTTTATAATTTACTTGATGAATGATGAGTTATGTATGTAGAAATTCCTATGCCATTATTTTATACTAAATCTTTTAACTGATGAGAAGATACAGAAAGGGATATTTTGGATAAAATAATTGAAAACTGTTTTATGTGATGAATAGAAATAGATAACACTTGAATTGTAATAAGTGCTATAAGAATAGAGAAAAATCGTTATACTAATCCTATTATTAATTTAAAAAAACAAGCTTTAAAAACATATAATAGATATTTTGGATATCTTTGTTAGGAGCTCTTAAAAGCTCCTTTTTTATTTAAACTCTCGATTTTCAACTAACCAATTATTAAATGCTTCATAAAATTTTCAATTAATACTTAAATCATTGAGTATTTCCTCATTATTTTCATTCTCCATTATTTCAGCACTCTTTTCTGGTGAAAATATTTCAAGAGGTCTTACTGCTATTTGAGTATCTGTTTTACCATCCCAATTATTAATATGAAACAAATTTTTTATCCCAATATCCCATGTAGCATCTATGATAACCCAGTTATTAATATATACTTCTAGATATAGATGTGTACTATAATCATTATGAGAAATGTTTGAAATCTCTTTAGGTATATCTATTGTACTCCACAAAAAAGAACAAATTCTATATCTAACTTTAAATCAATTTTTAGTAAAAATATCTTTCAATATTTTGTGTTTACCATTACAACAATTATCTACCTCATCTAATCAAGTAGGAATCCTATAAGGTATATCACGAATAGCTTCAAAATCTTTTATAATATTCATAATAGAATTATAATAATAATTAATTAATTTAAATTATACAAATAATGCATTTTTATGCAAATATAGCCCCCTTAATAATCTAGTTAATACACAAAAAAAGCTGGTCTAGAGTGCAATCTAGATCAACTTTTTTATTTTATTCTATATTTGGTGGGACATTCGGGGCTCGAACCCAAGACCTTCGCCTTAAAAGGGCGCTGCTCTACCTACTGAGCTAATATCCCATAATTTCTTATGTTTTCAAATCAATAATTAATATGAAATTTACCTAGATTATATCTAAAGCTCGTGTATTGTATAAAAAAAAATAAATTATGCAAATTTTTTTATATTTTTCTCTTTGCTCTTAAATATTCTCAATCATATTCTACTATATTTGTTACTTCTTGTCCATCAAATACAAAAAGATCTTTTCATATTTCATAATCAAAATCTCCTCTTACTTTTAATCCATTATTAATTTTTTCTAGTATGCTCTCTTCTAAAGTAATAAATGATTTATTCTTAAACAATTCTTTTATCTTTAAAGATTTTTCAGAATCAAAAAAATCTAAATCTTGTCACAAAGATATATCCAATGCTCAGATTTTTGTTCTTCTAAGTTTTGTTACATATCATCATGTTCAAAAAAACACTCATAAATCTAAAGCTATACTTCTAATATAAGTTCCAGCACTTACCAAGGCTCTAAAACTTGCTTTTGGATATTCAAAATCTAATAATTCTATTTCTTTTATAGTTATTTCCCTACTTTTCATTTCAAAATCTTCTCCTGAAATAACTCTTTCAAGAGCTTTTTTCCCTCCCATCTTTAATGCTGAATACTTCGGTGGAATTTGTGAAATTGTTCAAGAAAAATTATTTATCAATAATTTTTCTAATTTTTCTTTTGTAATATTTTCTTTTGCTTTTTCTTGTTCTTGCTTTGAAATAAATTGAACTTCTGTTCATAAATCAAAAGATTCTGATACTCAATCAAAATTTACATCAAAAATATATTCTTTCGTATCTTTTTCAAAATATGGAATAAGTTTAGTATAGTTTCAAACAGCAATTAAAAGCCCTCCTGTAGCAAGAGGGTCCAATGTTCAAGTATGTCACATTTTTGAGGTATTTAATTTTTTCCTAAGAATTCTAATAACATCAAAACTTGTAACACCTAAAGGCTTATCTATCAAATAAAATCTATTCATATATAGTGCCTCTTGCCCTTAGACATAAGGGAAAGAATTCAAGTTAGGGTTATTTAATATTCAAAACTACTTGGAGATTCAAAAAATCTTGGTTCTGTATCTATTCAAAGATTTGGTTGCATAAATGAAAAAGATTTAAGATTAAAATATCATAAATCAATAAAAAGTCTACCTGTTATATCTGATTTATTAATGAAATTATCTTTTCATTCTATAGCACAACTTGAAAAACATTCTCTTGAATCCGTTGAATGATTTCTATTATCTCACATCATAAAATACTGTCATTTTCAAAGAGTATATTTATGCATTATTTTACTTCATCAAACATAAGTAAATCATTTATTTTCATCATTTAAATACTCTTCATCTAATTTTTTATATTCTTTTTCCCCTGCTTTTTTTAAATACACACTTCAATTCTCAATTTTTATATTATCTCAAGGTATACCAATTATTCTTTTTAAAAAATATTTTTTATCCTCACTAATATGAGGTTTAAATACTATTACATCCCCTCTACTAGGTTCAGAAAATCTATAAGTAATTCTATCAACTATTATAAATTCTTTATCATAATATGAAGAATACATAGATTGTCAGTTTATTTGGAATGGCATTGCTATAAATGTTTTTATTAACAATACAACTACAACTATAAAAATTAAATCCTTAAAAAAATCAATTACATCTTTCTTATCCATTAGTATTTTACAAGTTAAATTTATATTAATTCAGTCAGATTATATCATAATAATAAATAATTGCAATAAAAAAAATATTACATTAATTTTAAAAAATGAGAATTTGATTAAAATTTAAAAAAGAACTAGATTCAATTTAGTATCTAGTTCTTAAAATATAAAGAGATTCTCTGTACAATGTATTTATTATTTATTTTGGCTATTATTATCATCTTTATCTGTGTCAGTATCTGTTTTTAACCAATCAGGAACTTTCATTCAGTCATCCCACAATTCTTGTCCTTTTTTTTCTTCTATAATACTTTCTTCTTTCTTGGTAGAGTTTTTAACTGGTTTAGGTTTAGATACATCTGTTAAAGCTTTCTTTTTTGTCGAAGGAACAATCTTCTCAGATTTTTTTAATTGTTTTGTTTTACTGACAATAGGTTCTTCCTTTGTAATAATTTCCGACTCTTTTGATTCCAACACTATTTTTGGTTCTAGTTTTTCCTCTATATTTGTTATTGTCTCTGTTTTGTCAGTAGTTATTCATGTTTTTAACCAATCTGGTATATTATCATCCTGTTTAATTTCTGTTTTTACACTTTTTTCTTCAGAAAAACTTCATTTCAACCAATCTGGTATATTATCTTCTTCTATTTTTGTGATATCTTCTAAATTATCAGTTTTTATATCTTCAACTTTTTCAATACCCTCTTTTGATTTATTTTCAGTTTTTATCTCTTTTTCTTCTACAAAACTTCATTTTAACCAATCTGGCACATCTTCTGTTTTTACATTTAATAATTCTTCTTCTTTATTTTCTGGTTTTATTTCTTCTATTTTTTCTTTTTCTTCTACAAAACTTCATTTTAACCAATCTGGCACATCCTCTTTTTTTACATTTAATAATTCTTCTTCTTTATTTTCTGGTTTTATTTCTTCTATTTTTTCTTTTTCTTCTACAAAACTTCATTTTAACCAATCTGGCACATCCTCTTTTTTTACATTTAATAATTCTTCTTCTTTATTTTCTGGTTTTATTTCTTCTATTTTAGTTGTTTCTACTATTGGTAAATTTTCAGATTTCTTTTCTAATTCTTCATCATTGAAATTTCATTTTAACCAACTTGGTACATCTTCTGATTTAGTAGATCTAACTGATACATCTTCTTGTTTCTTTATTTCTTCTTTTTTTAATTCAGGAGTTTTTATTATTGGCTCATTAAATATATCTTCTAAATCATCTTTTATAGGAGACCCTTTTCACTGTACATTTTTTGAATTTTTTCATCATGATGTTTTCTCTATAATAAAATCCTGAAATCATATATTTTTATCTCTATTTACCAATAAATAAAATATATAGTAAATTAATATAATTCCTGAAAATCATAAAACAATATATAAAACCCACTTTAATATATTCATTAAAAGTCCTAATAAATTACTTTTTGAACTACTTTCCTCAATAATAACTTCTTGTTTTTCAGTTTCAGGAATATTTACTACACCTCAATAAACAAGAGTTTTTAATATAGCTTTAAAATCAGTTTTTTCTTTATTAGTCATAACAGAATCCGTAGCTATAACTGTCAATATATAGGATCATAAAGCTTTATTTTCTTCAACATTTTCACTATCTCTTATTGTTTCTAATTTAAACACCAAATCCTCATAACAATTATTAGATGTAGATCATGAACCTATACATACAATTGTGTTAGGAATTAAATTTTTAAGTGCATTAAATGTAATAGATTTTTCACTTTTATCCTCTTGATCATCTACTAATAATCATTCTAATAAATTAATAATTTCATCTGGATTTTGTATTCATAGTTCAGATATAAATCATTCAAATTCTAAAATTATATTAGTTTTTTCTCTATTATCAAACCATCATTCTTGTAGTTTTTGTACATACATCATTCACTTTAATTTATCTTCTTTTGGTAATGAATTTATTAATTCTTTTAATTTTTCTATTTTTAATTTAACAGATTCAGAAACTCATTCAAAAACTATACTATTTAAATCAATAGTTTCTTCTTGAATATAGTTTTTAACTATTGTTATATCTTTTGAATCTACCAATTCATTATCTATATTTTTTGTAAATATTCTTACTTTTTGAAATTTTTTATCATTAAGTTTTACATTAGATACTGATGTAGATACATAATTATCTAAAAATAAATTATCCTCATCATCATCGGTTCAACCATTTAAATCAGAATCATAACTTAAATCAAAATCAATTACATATTTATTAGCAGATCAGGCACTATTTCATAAATATAGAAATGCTTGCTGATTAGGATCATCTAATACAATCTCATTTTGATCATTTAGTTCAGGATAATAGAAAACAATCAATCACTCTTTTCTAGAAGATATAACATTTTTTACATTTTTTACTACCTTTTTCTCTACTTCTTTAACTTTTGTTCATTCAGATATCTTTAAAGTTACTAAATGTGAAGAAAGATTATCAGAATATTCATGAACTATATTATCAGTATTTTTAATAATTGTACCATCACCTAAATCCCATTCATTTGAGCTAGAAGATCATAAACTATTATCAAAAAATACAAATTTATTTCATATAGAAATATATCAAAAATCTGGTTTTAAAATATTTGACACATTAATAGTAACACTTTTTGTATTACTAAATCACTTATAACTTACTTTTACTTTTGCATGTTTTTCTCATGAAGTCGTATATTTATTTGTTGTTGTACTTATTGTTGTTTCTTTATCATAAAAACCATCCCCATCAAAGTCCCATGAATATTTTACTTTTTGAGAAATATCTTGTCACAAAATATTTTCCACATTTGTATTAAATGTTACTTCATCTCAAATAGCAACTGAACTATCACTAGTAGTTAATTTTATAAGAGGAGTATTAACATTGTCTCCAGAAAGAGTAATAAAATATTTTGAATCATTTAATTCCTCAGACGTAATTCTAGTTTCATTATTATCTTTCATTATTACAACAAAGTAGTAATTTCAAGTAACTTTTGGTAACACGAATGTCGTAGAAGATAATTTTGTTGATCTAAAATCTTGTGGTTCTGAATCAACATCAGTATAATAATACCATAAATATGATTGTATAACTCAATCTCTATCTTTTGCTAATGTAGCACTCAAATTTATAATTACAGGATCTGATTTTTCATCTTGTACTCTAATATCTATTGTGGATAATGTAGGAGCTAAATTTTCAACACTTAAATAAGAACTTGTGCTATGTGTTTTTCAATTATTTTCGCTTGTAACTGTTAATTTAACTGGAAAGCATCATAATTCTTCGAATTTTTTTGTAAACTCTAAAGAACTATTATATGTGTCATTTCAGACCTTCCATGAATATGTTAATCAAGTATTTTTTCAATCAACATTAATACTATCTTTTCATGAAAATTGAACAACATCTACTCTATTAACTTTATAAGCTCATTCTCAAGAACAAGCTGTTTTATCAAATTCTATTTCATTTTTGTTAGAATCTAATACAGATAAAAAAGAAAACGGAGCTTCAGATTCTCATATATATACATTTTTTGAATGTATGTTTTCTTTGTCATAAGCATCAATTACTTTCAATTTAACATTAAAAGTTCAACTTTGATTATATTCATGAGATATATTTCATTCTTTTCATGATTTTGTTACTCCATCTCAAAAATCCCATTCATAAAACCTTGCTTCTGGTGAGTCTACAACGAATCTTACTACATTTGATCTTTGAGCTACTCTAGGAAAAATTGAGAAATCTACTGAAAGTAATGACTTAATACTTATTTTTTCATTTTTAGTAGAAATAATTCAATCAGGATCTGTTACTTCTAATACAACAGAATGATCTCAAACCGAATCAAATGTAAAATATCAATTTGAACCATTAGAATTTGGAAAATCCAATTCAACTCTTTCTCAATCAATAATCCATGCAAATTTTAATTTTCAATCATCAGAATAATCAGGATCATAACTTTTTGTTGCATCAAAGAATACTCTATTAGGTTTATTTGATAAAGGAATAGTTAATAAATAATCTGCAACTGGTGCTCTAGAATTTATATAAATAATTTTAGTGTCTGTATCAGTATCTCATGAAGGTTCTCTTACACTCATTTTTACATTATATTTTCATTTTTCATTGAAAGTATAATTAAATATTGTTCCTGTTTTTCTAATAATTACTTCATCTTTATTTAAATCTATTATCTCCCAAGAATAATTTAGGTTATTATTTGTACTATTTTGTGCTGAAAAAGTAAATTTATCTCACAGAAATCACTCTTCTGAAGAAGAATTGATTGTTGCTATAGGATTATGTATACTTACAACAAACTTTCTTTCTACTTTTTTTAATTCATTTGTTTCTAATTTAAGTGTAACATTATAATCTCATTCATTAGGATATATTACCCTTTCAATTTTAGGATTTCATTCCCTTTCTCTAATTATTCAATTTCAAAAATCCCAAGTAGTTTTTATAAACTTAGTTCATGAAGTAGGTGTAGAATTTGTAGCATCAAACAATAATCAGTATGTTGACTCTTCAGGTGTAAATTTTATCAAATCATTATTTAATAAATTTAATGAATTTACTTTTAATATAATTGAAGCAACTTTCTCTTTTATTACTACATCTGCTCTAGAAGAAAATGACAAAACATCTGTATATCAAGCAGCATTTTTATGAGCCGATGATACATCTAAAAATACTGAGAAATTTCACTCTTCTCTAAATGTATAACTAATAGATAAACCATTACCTAATACAACTTTTCTACCATTTTGATACATCCACCATGTATGATTATACTTAGGTATTACTGTTCATGTTGGGTCAGAAATACTTCATCTAAATGTAACTGTTAATGGTGCATTTCAAGTACTTGGAAAAGCTTGAACTTTTCAAGTTATTGATTGTATAGTTGTTTTATCTAAATAATTTTCAATAGCTGATTCTATAGCCGTAAAGTTAGACGAATTATTTGGATATAATATTCCTCTTTCTAAAGCAGTCTTTAAATAACTGTAATAATTTTTATTACTTAAGCTATCAGGTAAATAATTATAACCAAGTTTTGCATAATCAAGAATTAATCTTGCTGATGGAATATCAATTTTTCAAGTCAATTCATATTTATTTCTAAGACTAAAAAATGAATCAGTAATCTTATATCTATATTCATTAAAAGTCCCTTTATCTACAATTCTTAATTGAGTATAAACAGGCTCATTATTTAATGTATATGCTGGACTACTATTATAAGCTATAGTTAGACAGAATAATAATAGTATAAGTTTAATTTTTTTTAACATATTAATTGTTTACAAAGTAGTTATCCATAAAATATTAACATAAATTTTTCTAATATGCAAAAAAAGAGTGAAAATATAAAGTTTTTTTATTGATTAAAATAAAACAATTAATAAAATACACATACTATAAAAAAATTATGTAATTAAAAACAATGAAAATAAAAACAATTACATACCCTATTATTATTATGATGCTACTATGAGTTCCACTAGTTAGATATTATTCAAGTACTCCTGATTTAAATGCATGTATACTTGATTATGTAGATAATTTAGAAGATAGTGATTATAAATGATATATGTATGATATAAATGGTGTAAAACATATAGAACCTCTAAATTCTGGGATGAATGAAAGTCTTAAACAATACAGAATATGAGATGCAAATTGATGTCTAATGTCAAGTGGTAATATATTTAATGATATGAATAACACATTTTATTGCACAGTTACATATCTAATAAGGAATGCCCCAATAAATGATAAACTTAAACAACCTTTATGAATTCTTAAGGATGAATAGGTAATATTTAAATATATATTTTAATTAATAAAAATAAAAAATGGAAGCAATAAGAAATTCAATGTTAATGATAATTCTAATTCTTTGTACAATTACTATTATATGAACAAATTATCTATTCAGTAAACAAACAGTAATTAATTTAAATAATACTTTAACTGAAAATGAATACATCAAAATCTGATGAAAAGAAAATTATGTACTTTTACAAGAGATACAAAAAAGAGAAATCATGACTTATTTAAATAAAATAAGAACAGAACAACCAGATCTCGTAAATGAAATACTAATAAGTAATAAAGAGTGAGAAAATTATAAAATATTAAGTGATATTATTATAAATGATTTAAAAAAAGATGTATATATAAAAGGAAAAACTGATGCTACATATTCTATTATAGATTTTTCTGATTTTGAATGCACCTTTTGTATTAAAGAGCACAATGAACAAAATATATCAAAAGTAGCAGAATGAGAAGATAGTGATATAAATTATGTATTTAAAAATTTCCCACTACCAGTACATAAAAATTCTCAGATGGAAGCTGAAGCTAGTAAATGTGTAGAAAAAATCGCAGGATGAGAAAAATATATAGAATTTGTAAACGGTATTTTTTCAAAAACAAAATGAGGTTGAGAATGATTTAGTTTAGAAGATTTAAATAATTTAGCTAAAAAACTAGAAATAAATACTGATAAATTTAATTCTTGTTTAAAAGCTTGAGAAACAAAAGAAATTGTTGCTAGAGAATTTGAGCAATGAGCAATGATATGAGTGAAATCAGTTCCATCTAAACTAATTATAAATAATAAAACTTGAAGATATAAATTAATTACAGAAGCGATGGATGCTTCACAATTGGATTGAATAATCGAAGAATTAAGTGAGTAAAATAAAAAGCTAGAAATTTTATAAAATTTCTAGCTTTTTATTTTTAAATAATTTTAATTGTCTATAATTATAATAGTTGGAATTCCTCTTAAATAATGATAATTGAGATGTTCTATTGATTAAAGCATTCTTCCCTATTTTTAAATTCCATACTACTTGCTTTGAATAATATAAAAACCTCAGACAATTCCAGTAGTTTCTGTTCTAAGAATTCTATTTCATAAAAAAACTTTTTTTCAATTAATTTTATTAAAATTAATTATTTCATCATCACTAAATCATCATTCTGGTCATACAAACAAATTAATATTTTTTGAATAATCAAGTACTAACTCTTTCAATAATAATGATTTTTCTCATTGTGTATGGAAAAAGATATTTTCATCATCTTTTAATAAAAGAATATCAAATTTATCTAATATAACTAATTCTGGTATATAATTTCTACCAGATTGTTCTACTGCTTCTATAATTATTTTATTTAATCTTTCTTGTTTTGTTTCACTTATTATCAATTTCTGACTTCTATTACTTCTATAAAAAACAAAATTTTTTATTCATATTTCTACTCATTTTTGTAAAATATACTCAATTTTCTCCATTTTATTAGGAATTGACTGGTATAAATTTAATTCAAAATTTGTTTCAGAGTTTTTATTTTCTCTTCATATTTGTTCTAAAACTAAATCCTTTTTATTAATTTGTCTAATTTCAAAGATATAATCATAACTATCATTTCAATCAAAAAAAATAATTTTTTCTCAAACTTGAATTCTAATAACTTTAACTAGCTGATGAAAAATATCTACATCAGTTAAATTCATAGTATAATTTGTAGTTTTTAAATCTGGAAAAAAAAATCTTTGCATATTTTTTTATTGAAAAATATAAAATAAATAACCCATCCTTGTCCACAGGATACCTCCCTTCGGGCATAATTTCCTTCCCTTATGTCTAATGGAAGGAGGCTACAGTTTTTATATTGAGCCCCTTGCCCTTAGACATAAGGGAAAGGATTCAGGTTAGGGTTATCTATTATCTAGGCATACCATAAAAATCTAAACCTTTACTATCAACCATAGTTTTAGTAAGAAAATTTTTCTTTTTTCATTTCACAAAAAATCATCTATCATCAATAATCCCCTCATCTTTTAATGATGAAGGATTTTTATTTGCTAATTTCTTTTTTGGAAAACTCTTTTTATTTTCATAATAATGAATTCTAGCTTTAAAACTCTGATTTTTCCTAGATTGAGGATTTTCATTTCATATATACACCTGAAAAGCTGCTTTTTTTGTTTTTGCATTTTTTCTAGAAGCTGCTTGTTTTTTAACAATGCTTGATTTTAATCCGTGACTATTTGCCATAATTCAATTTTTAATATTAAAGTCTGTAGTATTATAATTACTTATTACAAAAAATAAAGCTTAAAACTCATTTTTTAGATTATTTCTAAACGATAAGGTCTAAGCTGTATTATATTGGAGCGGGGAACGAGGTTTGAACTCGTACACCCAAGGGTTGAAGCCTTAGTACACTCACTCTTTTATGTTACCCCCGCATATAATTCAAAAGCGCAGGAGCATTTTATAAATTTTATTTATTTAGTCAATTTTTTTTTTGTTTTTTGCAAAAGTATGTTAAAATGATTATATTAACAATAATAAAAAGATATGCTTAAAACTTATATAAACAATATAATAGATAACTTTTACTCAAATATTTTATTAAGTTTAGAAATATACTTACCTAAAATAATAGAGGCAGTGGTTATTCTTTGAATAGGAGCTTTAATATCAGTATTAATATATAGACTTGTAATGTATTTTTTCAAAAAGTTTAAATTAATAGAACTCATTGACAAATTAAATATAGATTTTACTGAAAATGAAGACCAAACAAAGAAAATAACAATTTGAAATAAAAAGGAAAAAAAGTTTTCAGATCAAATAAAAATTGATGAAATTACTTCAAAGGCTACATCATATTATGTATTTTTAATTTTTTTTAGATTATCAATTGTGGCAATTTGAATAGAGGAAGTTGAACAATTCCTTGCAGACTTACTTAGATATTTACCTAGTCTGTTTGTTGCAATAATTGTTTGATTTTTCTGAATAAGATTTGCTAATTTTATTTATGATTTAACTTTTCATGCACTTGATTTTAGTAAACAAAAAAATGCAAGAATAATTGCTAGCTGAGCAAAAGTTATAATATTATTTTTCACATTAATGGTAGTATTAAGTAAAATCTGAATTGCCACTGAAATTACATATACAATTCTTATATGATTTATATGAATGATTTCAGTTGCATGAGGGTTAGCTTTTTGATTATGATGAAAAGAAATTGCTAGAGAAATACTTGAGAGCTTTAAAAAATAAAAAACTAATTTATTTTAAAAATTAGTTTTTTATTTTATCTGATAAAATCATCCTCTACTAAATATTTTTTTATTATCATCCGAGGTTATTGCTGGGAAAATAATATCACATTTTCTAAGTCAAGTGATAAAATCTAATGAATAATCACAAGGACAAGAATTACAAAGAGTGTTTCCAAATATCACATTTCATCATCTATAATCACAACTGTTATTCAGAATATTCGGCTCACATACATTCTTTTTACTACAATAAGTTCATTCCTTACATGCTTTTTTTTCACTACATAATTCTTCCAATATTGGACATCATTTATTATCTTTACTTCAAACAATTAATGGACATAAATCATCGATATCCATGACTCTATCATCATCTGAATCTATTAAACTTTTATTTATTCATTTAACTTTTATTACTAATGATGCAAATCATTTTTTTCAATTCTTATCAGTCACGTGTAATACTACATTATAAATTCATTCGTGAATATAAATATTTTTTTCATCATTCTTAAATCAAGTATTTCCATCTCAAAATTCCCGAACATATTTATAAGGTCATTCCCCTCAATATACCTCAGTATTAAAATCTACAGATAATGGTCAGCTTCAATATGTAGGATTAGCTGTAGAATAAATAGAAAGACTATCAGTTATATTATTCTCCTGACTTCATGAACCACTTCAATTTAAATTTTCTCATGCGTTTACATATATTGAACTATATACTTCTCCCGTATCTCAGCAACTATCAATTACTCTTAAAAAAATGATCCGATTTCAATTTGATAAAAACTTATAATTATCAATATATTTTCAATTCTTTATATATTCTTCTCAAGTATCACTATTATAAAATCGCCAAATATATCACTCAGGATCTTTTATTCATCACTCACAAATACTAGTTATATTTTCAGTAAAATCATAAGTATTATTTGTTTGATTTAAATTTGTTAATTTACACTTAACATTATTAGGTTTACATATAGAATCTTTAATAATAATATTTATAGGTAATGTATTTGTCTCTTTATTTATACAAGAATTTGCCTTTAATGCGACAAAAGCCATTTTCAAAAAATCTTCCTTAGAAATTGTCTTCTTTGGTCTAATTTTTCAATCTATAACATCAATTAATCTATAACTCTTTGTTTTTCATTTAGCATCAACTTCTACCAATTCATAATCCAGTGCTTTTTGAAAATCTGGATAAAAACTATAAACACTTCAATCTATATTCTTAGGGCTAACATCATCAGATAAAATTTGAGTAATTTTTCAATCATAAATATCCTTTCTTATTCTATTAGCTTCATCATAAGTTAAAATTCAAGACACTCTTAATATTATTGATAATGCTTCTTCTAAAATAATATTATTATTTGAACAAAAAGGTTTTTCTCATAATTTATATGTTCAATCATCACAAGTAGTCGATTTATCATAACCATTGACAGATAAATTATTTTCTGAATCAGCTATACAATAATAATATTTATTTGTTTTATTTACATCAAAAAATACTTTTTTATTTTCATATTTTTTTACTAAATCGTATGCAGTAAATGGTTGTATACATTTTTTACATGTTACTTCTGATAATATTCATACAAATTCATCACGCCTTAACAAAGCTCTTGGATTAAATTTTCAGTTAATATCGGGTACAATCATTCCTTTATCATATAGTGTTTGAAGTTCATTTAAATATTTATATTTTGAATCAATATCTATAAATACATCCTGAACAGGAGTAGAGTAAGAAAATACATTTTCACATAAAAAAAATGAAAATTGTACAATAAATAACATCAATATAAATTTTATTTTCATCATTTTTAAAATATATTTATAAACTATTTACCCTTTAAAATAAATAACCCATCCTTGTCCACAGGATACCTCCCTTCGGGCATAATTTCCTTCCCTTATGTCTAATGGAAGGAGGCTACAGTTTTTCTATTTGAGCTCCTTGCCCTTAAATATAAGGGAAAGGATTAAGGTTAGGGTTATACTATCTATTCCACCGCATACATAACTATTCAAGCTGCAACTGATACATTTAAAGATTCTTTTTTTCCTCTCATTGGAATAATAACTATTTCATCTGATAAGTCCAATAATTTACTATTAACTCATAATATCTCATTTCACATTATTAAACAAACCTTTTCATCATTTTTATTAAAAAGTTGTCTATAATCTATACTTTTATCATCTAATTCTACACTATATATTTTGTATCAATCTTTTTTGAGTTTGTCCACAATCTCAACAGAATCTTTATAATATTCCCAATCTATCCAATTCTCTGCTCACAGAGCGGTTTTTCTGATATCATTTCTTGGTGGAGTTGGACAATGTCCAGTTAAAATCACTTTTTCAAATCAAGCTCAGTCGCAATTTCTAAATATTGCTCAAACATTTTGCATACTACGAATAGAATCAAGAAGAATTATTTTTGACACAGTTTTTTTATTAATAATTATTTATATGATTTATACAGATTTTATTGTTTTTTTCAAGAATTTATTGTTTTTTTATTATCTTATAAAATCAATTATTGAAAATTCAATTATCATTTTTAAAGTTTAATATAGAAGTTTCTCAAATATTGTTTTTTATCACTTGGTACTTTTTTAATCATGAAAATAAATATAGTATAAGGAATAGTAATAATCATAAAGGAGAAATAATTGGCAATAATATAAGATTTAAGAAATTTATTCTTGTAAAGTTATCAATTTTTTCTCCAAATTTCAAAAAAATTAATCGTATTTTTTTGTTTTTTATCATTAAAAATTCAAAAATAAAAAATGCAATTGAAAAAATTGTTACAGAATATGCTATAGCAATATAACCAAAAATATTTACAATAAAAGTAATAATTAATCCAACAATAGTAATAAATAACAAAACGGTATTTAATAAATTACTTTTTTTTAATATAAAATAATCTGATATATTTTCAATTTTATCATTTTTAAAATAATATGATCAAACAATAAAAAAAAATATAGGAATGTGTATAATAGGAAGAAACTTTCAATGACGTCAATAATAATAAAAAATAAAAAAAATTAAAGAAAATCAAAATCAATAAAAAATTATTAAATAAATTATGCTTGTATAACTCAAAATTTTCTTCAATATTTCATTTCCCAAAAAACTAGCAATTACTTTCTTTTTCTCATTCTTCCCAAAAATATAATTTTGGCTATTATAAAAATTCTTATTATAATTTAATAAGTTGTTTTGAGTTTCTGGATTATTTAATGTTTTAGTTTGATTCATTTTTATTTTCTTATTATTTTATAAATTCAATTTTCAAAAACTCAGTTTTTTTCTATAAAATCTAATTTAGATGATTTTGTTGGATTATTCTTAATTATTTGATATTTTTTAAGTCAATTATAAATATACATTAATAAATATAATAATATACCAAATATAGATAATAATGGTAACAATAATAGATTTAATACATCTATCCTGGCAATGAAATTTACCACTTTTTGAATATATACACTAATTTTTCAATTTAATATAAACTCAAATATAACGAGTAAAACAATAATACTAATAAATATACCTTTAAATACCATAGTAACTAAATCAATCAAAATAATATTTTTTTCAATAATAAATAAAGGAATAAAAATAATTCCAACAATAATTGATCAAAATGATAAATATGAATTTAAAAAATTTTCTTCTTTTAACAAAAAATAATCTGAAATTTTATTAACTTTTCTTTTATGATAAGAAAAAAGTCACATAATAAAAAAAATAACAGAGAAAAATAATCAGACAAAATGATTTAATGTAATTAAAAATATAGACAATACGATTAATGAAAAAACCCGAAGAATAATTGAACTAGTAATTTTACCTAAAATTTTAGTACTTAAAAAACTAGCAAGAACTTTCTTCTTTTCACTCTTCCCTAAAATATAGTTCTGGTTATTTATAAAATTCTTATTAGTTAATAATGATTTCTTATTAAAGAATTTATCCAATATTTTTAATTTAAACATTTTTATTTTTTTTTATAATATAAAAATTATACCATAATATTTTTTATTAACAAAATTTTTCATTTTATAAAAAAATGTGATATAATTAAATTAATTAACATTGATTTAAAGAAAATGAAAAATTTTATACTAATTTTTTCTGTATTAATAGTCTTTTCTATAGCTTTTTTCATAATCTATATATTATTTAAAAGAAAAGCTGATTATAAAAGAACCTTAGAATTAACTTTTTTAAAAGTTACTCTTCCTAAAAAGAATAGCGATTTAGATGAAAAAAAAGAAACAACAAAAGACTTCAAAGAAATGATTTGACTTATGGAACAACTTTTTTCATCTTTAAAATCTGTGTATTCTAGAAAAATTTTGAAAAAAATACTTGGTCAAGATTTATTAAGTTTTGAATATATAGCTCATGAAAATGAAATACTTTTTTATGTAGTTATTCCTAAAAATTATAAACATTTAATAGAAAAACAAATAAATTGATTTTATACTGATGCCATAATTGAAGAAACTACAGAAGTAAATATATTTAAAAATAGAAAATATATAGAAGCAACTTATTTAAATACATCAAAAGAATTTTTCTTCCCAGTAAAAACTTATCTAAAATTGGAATCAGATCCTATTAATAATGTAACAAATGCATTTTCTAAATTAGAAGAAGATGAATCAGCTGTTATACAAATACTTTTAAGACCAACAAAAGATGATTGGCAATGACAATGTAGTAAGGCAAGTTCATTAATAATGAAAGGGAAAAAAACATGGTTTACATTTAATCCTCTAAAAATAATAATTTGATTAGCAAATATTATTTTATCAAGTAACGAAGAGGAAAAAAATCAAACCCCTGATAGTAATACTTCAGCGCTTACACAAGAAAGGGCTAAAACAGTAGATGAAAAATGAGACAAAACTGGTTTTGAAACTATTATTAGAATTATTGCAACTGGTAATAACAAAGTAATGGTTAATACTGAACTAACAAATATTGTTTCAGCATTTACTCAATTTTCATATCCTGATTTTAATAGATTTTCAAATACTATTCATCATAACAAAAATTCACTGATTAAAAAGTATATTTATAGATTTTTTAAAAAACCATTTTATCTAAAAAAAATGATTTTAAATACTGAAGAATTAGCTTCAATATTTCATTTTCCACATATTAGATATAATTCTACCCCAGAAATAAAATGGCAAAATTTTAAAATAGTGAAAGCACCACCTAATATACCTAAAGAGTGATTATTATTATGATATAATATTCACAGGTGAATTAAAAAAGAAATTAGGATGAAAACTGAGGATAGATTTAGACATTTTTATGTAATATGACAAACCGGTACTGGTAAATCAAGTATCTTACAGGTAATGGCCAGACAAGATTTTGCTAATTGAGAATGAGTTTGTATTATAGACCCTCATGGAGATTTAGCTCGTGATTTGATGCCATTTATACCTAGAGAAAGAGCTGATGATGTAATTATTTTTGATCCAAGTGATTTAGATAGACCAATTGGTTTAAATTTATTAGAAGCAAATAGTGATGAAGAAAAAGAACTTGTTGCAATGGACGCACTAAACATTATGATAAAACTTTTTTGAAATGAAATATTTGGACCAAGACTACAAGATTATTTTAGAAATGCAGTATTAACACTGATGGATTACCCTCAATGATGAGCTATTACAGATATAGTTAGATTATTCACTGATGTAGATTTTCAAAAAGATAGAACTAGACATGTAAAAAATCCTATAGTAAAAAATTGGTGGGATAAGACATACGCTTCTATGTGAGAAAGAGAAAAATCTGAAATAATTCCTTACTTTTCAGCAAAATTTGGTCAATTTATTACGAATAAAATGATGAGAAATATCATTTGACAAGTTAAATCAAGTTTTGATATTTTAGATATAATGCAAAATAAAAAAATATTACTTGTAAATTTGAGTAAATGAAGACTTTGAGACTTAAATTCAAAACTATTAGGTATGATTTTAGTTTCTAAAATACAAATGGCAGCTATGAGAAGAGATAGAATTGCAAAAACAGAAAGAACTGATTTTTACTTATATATAGATGAGTTTCAAAACTATGTAACAGATTCTATTGAGTCAATATTGTCAGAAGCCAGAAAATATAGACTTTCACTAAATATAGCTCATCAATATTTATGACAATTAGAACAATCAGATGCTTTGACTAAATCTAGTCTAAATCTGAAACAGGCAATTTTCTGAAACGTATGAACTGTAATGAGTTATAAAATTTGACCAGAAGATTGAGAATTTATGGCTAAATATTATGCACCAACATTCTCAGATCAAGATCTAGTAAATATGGATAAATTCAAAGCTGTTATGAAACTCTCAATAGACACTCAACCAACAATACCATTTTCTATAATTCCTGTAAATCCATATCTAGAAAAAGGTGATGAAAAACTTGCAAAAGCCTATGTAGAGCTTTCTAGATTAAAATATTGAAGAGATAAAGAATTTGTAAGTAAAGAAATAGAATATAGAATAGGAAGTAAGTAGGAAATATATGTTAAAATAATTATGGAAAATTTCCATAATTATTTTTTTTATAATCTCTAAAAAAATTCTGTCTTTACAAATTATCTATATTCAATAAAATAATAGTATAATTTATATCTTAAGTAATAAAAATAAATGGACCTATATAGTATATTAGAGATAGAAAAGTGAGCAAGTAAAGAAGAAATTAAGAAAGCTTATAGAAGACTTGCAATGAAATACCATCCAGATAGAAACTCTGGTGATAAAGCAGCTGAAGAAAAATTTAAAGAAATTAATGAAGCATATTCTACCCTTTCTGATGATGCAAAAAGACAACAATACGATATGTTTGGTAAGAAATGATGAGCTGGATGAAACCCTTTTTGATGAGGTTTTGGTGGATGAGTTGATGTAGATTTATGAGATATATTTGAATCATTTTTTGGTTGAGGTTTTAGCTGAGGAAATTCAAGAAAAAGAAAAACAAGTTTTGCATGAGAAGACATAGAAACTACATTAAATATTGATTTAAAAACTAGTATTTATTGATGAAAAGAAACTATAAAATATAACAAAAAAGAAACTTGTGTTACATGTGATTGAGAATGATGAAAATGAAAACAAACATGTAAAAAATGTAACTGAAAATGACAAGTAATATATACTACCCAAAGCATGTTTGGAACCATTCAACAAACATGAACTTGTGAATCATGTTCTGGTACAGGAGAATCATTTAGTGAGGTGTGCTCAAATTGTCATGGAGAAAAAAGAAAATTGGTTAAAAAAGAAATAAGTATAGATATTCCTGCTTGAATTGATGATTGAATGATTATAAAAATTTGATGAGAGTGAAATGATTGAGTCTGAACAAAAACTAGTGGAGATTTATATGTTAGATTTGGAGTTAGTCTAGAAGAAAAATGATTGAAAAGAGATGGTGTTAATTTGTATTATGAAATAGATGTCGATGTAATTGAGGCTATCTTAGGGACAAAAAGAGAAATAATTATTCCAGTAATAGGTAAAAGAAATATAGAAATAAAAGCTTGAACTCAACCTGAAACAGTGATAAAAACTTCATGAGATTGAGTAAAACATATAGGTAGTGATTCTAAATGAGACTTATTCATAAGCCTTTCTATAAAAATTCCGAAAAAATTATGAAAATCAGAGAGAGATTTATATGAAAAAATAGCAAAAGAAAAGAAATTAAATGTAAATAAGAGTTGAGTTTTTGAAAAATTATTCTGATAAAAGATGAAAATAACCAATAAATTAATTTCAATTATTTTCATAATTGTATTTATAATAGTATTTACTTATTATAATTTTGATGAATACAGGACTTTTCATCAAGATATTATTCAAACTGAAAAAAGTAAAATAGAGTTATTAAACAAAATTGAAAATTTTAAAATAGAGGATATCAAAAATATTAATAATATAGAATTTTATTATACTCCTAACAAAGAATTACTTACAAAAATAATTGATATAATTAATAACTCAAAAAAAGAAATATATTTAGAGACATATATGTTAACAGAATCTAGAACACAAGAAGCCATAATAAAAGCCCATAAAAGATGAGTAAAAATTCAAGTTATTCTGGAAAAATCTCCATATATGTCTTATAATATAAATAATAAAGCATATGAAAACTTGAAAAAAACTTGAATAGAAATAGTATGGTCAAATAAAAATAATTATTCATTAAATCACTCAAAAGTATTGCTTATAGATGATTTATCAATTATTTCTACTGGTAATTACACTTATTCAACATTTACAAATAATAGAGATTTTTTTATTTTCACAGATGATAAAAATATAAGAAAGGCCCTATATGAAAATTTTTTAAATGATTTTGTATGAAAAAATATAAGTATTTATGATGATAATTTAATTTTCAGTCCTAGTTCATCAAGGATAAAATTTGAAAAATTATTTGAAAGTGCAAATAAAGATATAAAAATTTATTTTCAATATTTATTAGATGATTCCCTTTTTGACAAATTAGTAAAACTAAAAACAGAAAAAAATCTGGAAGTAAGTATAGTTCTTCCAGAAACTGCTATAGATGATGAAAATACAAAAAAAGCAGAAAAAAATTGAATAAAGATAAGTATTATGAAAAAATGAACAATGCATGCAAAAGCCATACTTATTGATGAAAAATATTTATATATTTGAAGTATTAATTTTTCTCTAAATTCTATTGATAATAATAGAGAAATTTGAATATTATGTAATAATAATAAAATTATTAATGAGTTCTTATCTATTTTTAGAGAAGATTCAAAAAACGATAATTAGAGAAATAAAATTTTTGCAAAATAGTATTTTGATTATATAATAATAAAGAATCCATCTGTTTATCTTTTAAACATTTAAAAAAGTGAATATATTATCAAGAATAATCTATACTACAATATTTGTCAGTTTATTAATAATTTTATTGTTTGTAACGTATTTAACAAGTACATATACTGATTCAAAACTACCTTATTACGAAAAAATTAGTACATGATCATTTGAAATAAAAAATAATAATGGTATTTTTGCTATTGATAATCTAAATAATGAATCAGGAACATGAAATTTTTATGTAAAAATAATTAATCCAACTGACAAAATTTATTACTCAAGTTGAAATATAGAATTTAATGAAAATAATTGAGTGAATAATATTAATATTTCTCCTTGATTTTATTATTTTGATATTAAGAATATTGATTCAGACTATTTAATAAATTGAAGTTGATTTATAATTAATAATAAGTGACCCTGAGCTTTTTTTGTTAACAGCTTAAATCCAACTAAAAATATAATTCTATCAATGAATTCATTATTAAATCTAAATTTAATTAATATTAAAAATAATGAAAAAATTAATAATCTAGATGTTTATCCTCATACATATTTGACTTTTAATCTATTAAAAAATGGATTTATAAAAACCCCAGATTTATTAAAAATATTCCAAACATTCACCTTATGATATTATAATAATCAAATAGCTATTCAAAATGAAATACCAAAAGATTTTTTAGATATGATGTCTTCAAAGAATAAAGAAAAAGAAGTTGATATAAATAATTTTATATCAATAACTAAACAGAATTATAATGAAATGAATAAAATATATAACAAATTTACTGAATCCTCTTTTATTACCTTACCAGGAGAAGATTTCATATTAAAATATTCAGTAATGTTTGTTAATTCAAGTAAAATCAGTACTTTTAATAAAAATGTTATATTAAAAAATTTATACAATCTTGTAATAAGTGATGAATTAGATCCAATTTTAATAAATAAAATCATTGCAGATTGTAATTCACTAAGAAAAATAGATGAGAAATGATTTGAACAAATGAAGGATATAATTACTTATTATTATAAAATTGTATTATCTAGTAATAACAGTTCGAATTCTAAAATAAATTTAACAAATTTATATATGAATTTAAATAATAAAAATACTAAAATAAAAAGTGAATCACTTATATTTCTTGGAAGCATATTTTTCAATTATGATTTTTTATCTAGTGAATGATTTTACAAAGATATTTCTAATTTTAAAAAAGATTACTTTGATTTATTAAAATTAGATTTGAAATGAAGTGATGAAAATTATAGTATTGATAAAATTGAAAATATAGATTATTTATTATTTTTCCTAGAAAATATAATTGTCTCCTCAAATTTTTCTAGTTCAATTAATGATACAAAAAATCTCATTGATTTATTTAATGATTATGTGATAATAGCATCGTCTTTTTATAAAATTAGTGATGAAAAAATAAAAAGAACTTGAATATTCACAAATTATAAAATTCTAAATAAATTTCTTACTATTTTAAAAGACAAATACTTCGAAAAAGACAGAAATGAAAATAAATTATTAGTAATTAAAAATGACCAAGAAATAATAAATGAAGATATATCTATATTAAATCAAAACACAAATGAGCTTATAAATTTCTTTGAAAATCAAAAAAAGATATTAGACCCATATAACAATACCAAAGATAAAATAATTATTAAACAATATGAAAATATTTCTGAAAGATATAAAGAATATTTTTCTGCACTTAGTAATTATGAAGAATATAAAATAAAATTCGATAAAAATAAAACTAAATTACTAGATACTGATACTATAAATGAAAATGATAATAATTTAGTTTTATCACAAGATACTGTTAAAGAGTTTTTAAATAAATTTAGTTGATTAAATTTATCAAACACAATAATAAATATAATGGATTATAATTATTGTATGTACCCAGTACCAGAAAATGAAATTAGTAATATTGAAATCCCCTATTGTTACAAAATAGAAAATTTAAATGTAGATTGAAATAATATATCTTTTCTAATATATCCTTTTGAAAAAAATAAAATAGATGAAATAATAGTTGAAAGTATTAAAAGTCCTTGATCTTATAAATTAGATGAATTAAAAACAATTTTAGATGAAAAATATAAAATTGCATCTGAAAATAGAGAAAGATATAATTTTTATAATTTTTTCATCAATACTTTTTGACAAAAAACTGTAGATTTAGATTATGAAAATTCTAATGATACAGATAATACTGATATTGAATTAGTTGAAGATTCTATAGTGAAAATATTTAAAAGAAATAAATTACTATGAAATAGTTGAGATTTTTCATCACTTAAAGGTTTCTTAGATATAAATTATAATGATTTGATAGTTGAAAATAAATCTAACTGAGAATATTCAATATTTATTAATAAATCATTATTTACCTATGAATTAGAGAAAGATAATGAATTTTACTGATATTTTTCATCAAATTATGATTTTTCTAATAAACATAGTTTTATAGACCCCGAATTAATACTTCTGGATAATAATAATAATAATACTATACTACTATGAAATAAAATAAGTATCACTTGAGAATACAAAGTAGATAAAATGCAAGAAGAAATAAAAGATTTGTTTGATAATTATGAATGAATAGATTTCATTACAAGTTATTTATCAAATAATATCAATCAAAATATAAAAATCGATTATATAAAATCACTTAATCAAGTAATATTTGAAACTATTTACAATTGAAAAGCATTATATATAAATTTAAATAATTGATATATTACAAAACTTACATATAATGATGAAAATTATTTAAGTGATCAAATAAATTACTTAGAAATTTATTCTATTTTAGAAAATATAAAAAAATAATATGGCAAAAAAAATTAAATGAGTACAAATTATGGCATTCTTAGCATTGTTTTGAATAGTTATATGAATTGTTTGAACTTGAATATTATCTCTTTATGGATGATGACAAACTATTAGTAATGAACAAAATATTAATCCTGAACAATACAAACAACTTCAAGATTTAATTAAATCTCAATGATGAACTTGAACACTAAATAGTTCTTGAACTTTAATAAATACTTGAACAATTATAAATACATGAAGTATAAATTCTTCAGAAAGTTTATCTTCTTCTGGTGTTTTAAAATAATAATTTAATAAAATAAACATGAATTTAAATACTAGAATAACAGGCCCTGCTTGAGCCTGAATTAATTCTACTGTTGATATAATAGCTGAATTATTTGCAGAACTATGATATGATTTAATAACTGATATAGAGTATGAATCAAGAATCAAGTGATGAGTAAATTTTTTTGATGTAAATATTTGTGATAATACCTCAATGTTTCTTACAAAAAAAGTAGATATTATTTTAGCATTTAATTCCGAGAGTCTAGAGAGACAAATTCCAAAATTAAATTCTCAAACTACATTAATCATAAACAAGAAATGGCTTGATAAACTAGCAATAGATCACCCTGAATTAAACTCAGGTAGTTTTAATGTATTATCTATTGAAATAAACGATAAATATGATAATACATATTTACTATGAATTTATGCATTATATTTAAATCTAGATATAGATATTATTTTAGAAAAAATATGAAATGTATTCGCTAAAAAATGAGAAGAAGTTGTTGAAAATAATAAAAATATAGTTAGAAATATTTTTAACACATATAAAATAAATAAAGTTTCTGAAATAAAAATATCAAGAATAGGAAAAGCAAGAGAACTTATATATTGAAATAAATCTTTAACTTACTGAGCTATAGAGTGATGACTTGAATTTTATTCAGCCTATCCAATGACTCCAGCCTCTACTATTCTCACAGAAATAATTAATTCGAAAAAAGTAAAATATATACAAAATGAAGATGAAGTAGCTGTAGCTAACTCAGCACTTTGAGCCAGTTTTACTTGAGCTAGAGTTATGTGTTGAACTTCTGGATGAGGTTTTGCATTGATGAGTGAGGCTTTGAGTTTTGCTGTACAAGCAGAATTTCCTATTACTGTTGTATTAGCTCAAAGGGCTTGACCATCCACATGAACACCAACTTACCACGAGGCTTGAGATATAAACTATGCTCTAAACCCAACTTTTGGTGACTTTAACCATGTTGTAATGTATCCTTCTAGTTTGGAAGAAGCATATTATTTCTGATGATTAGCTCTGAATATTGCTGATAAATATCAAACACAAGTAATATTATTAATGGATAAACAATCTTCTGAGTTGATAGGTACAGTTAGTAAACTAAAAACTATTATTGTAGATAGATGAATTATTCTAGAAAATCCCCCTATTGACTATAAAAGATATGAATTAAGCGAATCTTGAATTTCTCCAAGAGTAAAAGTCGGAACAAAAAATTGAGATTTTATAGCGACAAGTTATGAACATGATGAATATTGAGCAACAAGTGAAAATTCAGAAAACAAGAAATCAATGACTGAAAAAAGATTTAAAAAATTAAATGATTTTTTTAAAAAAGAATGATATAACTGATATGAAGTAATTAATTCTGACGCTAAAAAGATGATTATAACTACTTCATTTACTAGATATACAGCGGAATATTTCATAAGAAATAATCCCGAATTTGGTTTAATAATTGTTAAATTTTTGAAACCTTTAGATGAAAAATTATTAGAAGAAATAAAATGAAAAGAAGAAATTATTTTCGTAGAAAATAATTATTCATGACAAATAGAAAATTATATATCAAAAGAATTTGGTTTAAAATATATTCCATGACTAAAAATTTCAAATATGAGGAAATATGATTTATACCCTTTTTACATCGAAGATTTTGAAGAACTGAAAAAATAATGAAAAACTTTTAATCTATCCCTAACCTGAATCCTTTCCCTTTAATAAAAGAGCAAGGGGCTCAAATTAAAAGTTGTAGCCTCCTTCCATTAGACATAAGGGGAGGAATTCAAGGATGGGTTACTTTTTATAATCCAATTTTATATATGAGATCTTGATTAAATAATATACAGTGGTGTCCTGGTTGTTGAGACACTTTAATAATATGAGCTATTAAAAAAGCTTTTGAAGAATTATGAATAGAATCTCATAGAAGAGTGGTAGTTTCTGGTGTTTGATGTAGTGGTAAAGCAAGTCAATATATTGATTGATATGCAGCAGAAACTCTTCATTGAAGAACCCTTCCTTTCGCTACTTGAGTAAAAATAGCTAATCCAGAATTAACAGTTCTAGCAACTGGTTGAGATTGAGACTGATATGGTATATGAGTTTGACACTTTATTCATGCTTGTAAGAGAGATTTAGATATTACTTATATCGTTATGGATAATGAAAATTATGCGCTTACAACATGACAAGCGAGTCCAACAACTCCTATTTGAGCAAAAACAAAAACTACTCCAGATTGAAATTTATCTGCACCTTTTGATCCTATATCTATAGCAAAAGATGCATGATGTAGATTTACAAAAACAGCCGATTCAATAAAATTTTTAGAAATGAAAGAAATTATTAAAGAAGCTATTTTACACAAATGATTTTCTCTTGTAAATGTATACCAAGCATGTCCAAGCTATAAAAGATGGTAAAAAACACTTTTTACAGAGTGTTTTTGGCTCTTTTCATTTCATTAGGAAAGAAAAGTTAATTTTTATTGATAAAATAAATAAAAACTAAGTAACAGTAGGCTAGAAAAAAAACTAGCCTATTTTTTTGCAAAAAAAAAGGAAAAATGA
>Ga0247840_10002660_pt1 | contig 31441 bp, 32 predicted proteins | sample LaCruzMarch2015__FD_192404 | JGI IMG/M metagenome (GOLD analysis project Ga0247840, IMG submission 192404) | Freshwater microbial communities from meromictic Lake La Cruz, Castile-La Mancha, Spain - LaCruzMarch2015_17m | ecosystem: Environmental > Aquatic > Freshwater > Lake | place: Spain...
CCAGGCCGCGGTCGAGCAGGAAGCCGCAGCGGAGGCCGACAGCGCCCGCGCCGATTACGAGGACTACCGCGAGGCCAACGAGACCGCCCGCGACACCCCGGCGCCCCCGCAACTCCCGCCCGACGACCTCAAGGAACTGAAACGCCTCTATCGACGGGCCAGCCAGAAGTGTCACCCGGACAAGGTGGGCGCGGCCGACCACGATGGGACGGCTCGATGGAAATCAGTAGCAAAATTTACTACCATCGGACCAGGAGGTACTGACCCATGCCAAACGTCGAGAAGCTCAGCATTGCCCTCACCCCCGAGATGGCCGGCTTGGTCCGGGGCGTGGTCGAGAGCGGAGAGTATGCGACCACCAGCGAAGTGGTTCGTGAGGCCCTGCGCGAGTGGAAACAGCGGCGGACGCTCCAGCAACGCGATATCGAGGAACTGCGGCGGTTGTGGGCCGAGGGGCTCGCCAGCGGTCCCGGCCGCTTTCAGGACATGGACGCGATCAAGGCGGAGGCCCGGCGCCGGTGGGACGAACAGCAGCACCCTGGATAGGCCCCAGGGATAGCCACGCACGATGCCTGTCATTCGTCGCACCGCCAGGGCAGAGGACGATCTGGTCGATATCTGGATCTACATCGCCCACGACAACCCCGACGCCGCGGACCGACTCCTTGAAGAGATCGACCGCAAGTTGGTTCTCCTTGCCGACAATCCACATCTCGGCCGCGCCCGTCCTGACATCGCCCCGGAGTTTCGCCACTGGCCTGTCGGCAACTACTTGATCCTTTATCGGTTGGTGACTGATGGTATCGAGGTCGTGCGGGTCGTGCATGGCGCTCGCCGACTCGATCGCCTGCTGTGATGCGGGTTTCGGCTGGGCAGCACACAGCGCGGGCATTTTTCGCATCAGAGTCGCCGCACTGTTTTTCGCTACCGTGGTACGTCCGCTATTTCCCTTTGCCGGTGCGGAGTTGGTTTCAGTCGCGCCCTTCGAGGCGGTGGCGATCAACCTGGGTGATTTCTGGACACCGAAAGTAGACTAAACCAGTTCCCCACACTCGCCATCGGAGAGGTTTATGAGCGCCAAGTCTATTCAAGAGTTTTTTCCGGGAAAAGCCTGGCCGTTCCTGATTACCAGCGGGACTACGCCTGGAAGGAAGGCAATGTGGACGACCTGTTTAACGATGTGGAGGAGGCGCTGCAGGCGGGTGACGGCCATTACCTCGGAACTTTCATCCTGTCGCAGACGAAAAAGGCTTCGTCCCTATTGGTCGTCGATGGCCAGCAGCGTCTGACAACCCTGACAATGCTCTTGGATGCGCTGATTGATGTGGTGGAAGACAGCGCTATCAAGCAGCATTACTACAACACCTTTATCAGCCACTCCATCACCGGAGCCAAGTTTAGCGTTCTAGGCGGCAACGACACCTTTTTTCAGGCGTTGCTCGCCGAGAAGAACCCTGAACCTGAATCGGACGGCCAAAGCCGACTGCGCGCAGCCTATTCACATATTCGCCGTCGTGTTCACGCGTTGCTAGATCGCGGCGGTCAGGACCTGATCAAGCAGTGGCTACAATGCGTTTGCGATATGCAAGTGCTTGAGTTCGTCGAGCCCGATGAGGGTAAGGCGATACGCATGTTTCAGTCAGTCAATGACCGCGGCGTGCCGCTCACCAAGATCGATATCGTGAAAAGCCTGTTGGTCTACTACTCGAACCGCTATCTTGATGGCGCAATGGATAGCTATATATCCGGCAAATTCGGAATCGCCTTCAAGAGCTTTAGCAAGGTCAAGCGCCTGGCTAATGAAGACGGCTACAAGGTCCGCCTGGTAAGTCGCGACTCCTTTAGCGAAGATGATGTGCTCCGTTACCGCTATTTTGCTTTTGACTCATCCCCGTCTGGAGTGACCGCTGGCGCAGACTACACAGCCACGGCAGAAACGGTCTTGGGGACATTCCTGAAACCTGCCTTGCAGGGCCTGCGTAACGACTGTAGCCGCTTACAGGACTTCATCAAGGCCTAAGTACATCAATAGATTTTTTTGTAACACCGCAATTATTATAACCAACGGAAAAATATAGTTTTTTAATTTTCACGCAAATTCATTAAATTACAAACAATTCTATTGATGTACTTACGTGGACGACCTCGTGGCCTTCTTTGGTGGTCTTGAGGCACTTTTTCAGCTGACCCGGACTGATCTCCCGACCTATCTGCTGTTCGTCGTGCAAGACCTGTCCGCAATACTGTATCCATTGATCATTCGCTTGCACCTGATGGGCTTGCTCTCGCGGTCGGGAGCACCGAGCGATTCACGATGCGTGCAGGATATCATCGAAACCGTCGATCTCCGGGTTTTCAAGTTGCGCGGCACCAACCCGCAAGCCGATATTTTTCGTATTACCCAAGAATTGCCGAAGCTGTCCGTCGACCAAGTGGTTTCACAGTTGCAGTGGTTCTGTCAGAAGTTCATGCCAGACGCCATGCTCTCGTCGCGCCTGGTGGCGGAAGATGTGTACCGGAACTTAGGACTCCCGCGGATGCTGTTAGCGGAAGAGGAAGCGGTAAGGACCACGGAGAAAGCGCCGCACCTGGATATCCACCAGCTCTCAGTCCTCAACCGCACAGGTTTGACGGTGGAGCACATCTTTCCCCAAGAGCCCAGATTCAACGTCCGCGCGTATGGGTTCAAGAATCCTGATGAATACGAACAAGAAAATCACCGCATCGGAAATCTGGTATTGCTTGAGGCGCCGCTGAACAGCCGCTGCAACAACCGGACGGTTGCTGCCAAGATGTCAGCGCCCGATCTGTATTTGTCTTCGGGTTTGGATGCGGTCAAGAAGCTCTCAGCCGATCATGCCGGATCGGCGCATGGCTTCCAAAAACACGACGCCGATGCGCGTTCCGACCTGCTGGCAAGGCTTGTCGTCAAGCGATGGCCGATCATGGGATAGCGCACGGGTCCAGTCAGGCGCGTCCGACGCGCGTTCTGTCGTCCGCGATGTCGGACGCTTTGTCACCCGACAGGGCCGTAGGTTGGGGTAACGCAGGAACCCCAACATCGTCCAGGCGCAACCACACTTGGAACAGTAAACCGAGAAACGGAGGCAAGTAGTGCCTGCGTTCTTTGAATGGGATAAGGCCAAAGCCCGGTCTAACATCAAGAAGCACGGCGTCAGTTTCGAGGACGCCATGGCCGTGTTCCGAGACGCACTTGCCAGGACCTTTACTGGCGAATGACAATCGCTGGGTGAGCGGCACGAGATCATCATCGGGCATCTGCGCGATCGAAGGTTGGTCCTCGTGGTGTTCTGCGAGCCCAGCGAGGATCGGATTCGCATCATCAGTGCCCGGCCTGCAACCCCGAGAGAGAAGAAAGATTATGACCAACACGCAAGATGAAGACCTGTTGCCGGAATACGGATTCGATTACGGCAAGGCCCAACCGAACCGCTTCGCCGAGCGGACCGCTGTCGCGGTAGCGCTCCAAGCCGATATTGGCGCTTATCTCCAGGCGCGCGCTCAGGCGAAGGGCCTGCCGCTCGGCGACCTGGTGAATAGTATGCTCAAGCGAGACATTGAACTCATCGAATCCGTCAAATAGTTAGGACGTCGGCACAATGCTGAAGAAACTCACGGTGCATGGTTTCAAATCGATCGAGCGGCAAACGATCGAATTGGAGCCGCTGAATGTACTGATCGGTGCCAATGGGTCCGGCAAGTCCAATCTCATCGATGCCGTTACTCTTTTTCAGGCATCAGCACTCGGTGAACGGGATATCCTGGTCAAGCGCATGGGCGGTGCCGGTCGCATCCTGTTTCATGGCAATAAAGCGACCAAGGCGTGTTTCTTTTCATGCGAAGCAGCTGAGTTCGCTTACGAACAAACCTTGATCCCGGTTGCCGGAAACAGTCTCGATGTCGCCAGTGAACGCCTGACGATCAGGGACTCGGCAGTAGAATGGTCAGCAGGCGGGACTGACCTCGAGGCACTGGAACGGCAGCTCAAGGAGGATGAGGAGCGTCGGCTCGCGGATGCGGTGGCCACCGGCGAGCTGACAGAAGAAGAGGCCGCGGCACAACGCAGTGAGTTCCCGTCGGTGCGGTCGTACATCAAGGGCTGGCGACGGTACCACCTGCATGACACCTCGGCGACTGCCGCCATAAAGTCCGCCTGTCCCGTCGATGACAATCGTTATCTTCGTGGGGATGCTTCAAATCTTGCCGCCTATCTCTACTGGCTCAGGAACATGCACCCTCCGGAGTATCGTCGTATCGTGGCGATGGTACGGCTTAACGCCCCCTATTTTGAGGATTTTGTCCTGGAGCCCCAGCGACTCAATGAGAAGATGATTCGATTGGAATGGAAGCAGCGCCAATCGGATGCCTACTTCGATGCCGATTCGCTGTCGGACGGCACCTTGCGCTTCATTGGCCTGGCAACCTTGCTCAATCAGCCGAAATCGGCCATGCCGAGCCTGATCGTCATCAATGAACCAGAACTGGGATTGCATCCGCTCGCCATTCGTCTCTTGGCCGAAATGCTCGATGCCGCCGCGGAGACGACACAGCTCCTGGTGGCTACCCAGTCGGTGACTTTGCTCGATAATTTCCCGATCGGGCAGGTCATCGTGGCAGACCACGACGGTCGCGGCAGCCAGTTCAGACGCCTGCATTCGGATGACTACCAAGCGTGGCTGGAGAATTTCAGCCTGGGTGAACTCTGGGAGAAGAACGTGCTTGGGGGCCGACCGTGACGCGGTTGCTCGTATTAGCTGAGGGCGATTCTGAGGAGCTGTTCGTGCGGGAACTGTTGGCACCGCATCTCATCCGATTCGGCATCTACGCGTCGGCAACCGTCGTGCGCACCAAGCGCTTGGCTAACGGCACCACCTATGCTGGCGGTAATCGTTGGGGTAAGGTGTGCAACAGCCTTCGACCGCTGCTTGCTGTACATGAATTCGAGGCATGGTACTTCGCCGATCCAGGCCAGGTGGAAAAATTTTATGGCCAGCCTGGAATCGCTCAATGGATGCGGCAGGCGAGCGAAACGGCGGGCGGGCCGGAGTCGATCAACCAGGGTAAGGAGACCCACCCGAGTAAACGCCTGGAAGGCTATGGGATCGGATTTCGCAAGACCGCCGGGGTCGCCGTGCTGAAAGAGATCGGTATTCCTGCCATTCGCGCGGCCTGCCCACACTTCGCCTGCTGGCTGGGCCGGCTTGAAGCGCTGGGACGGGATACCTGATACCGGAAGCTGTCGATCCGGGCTTTTCGCCCGGCGAACGCATCATGCAGCAAGCGTCCTCCGTGGTGACCGCGAATGCAATCATTGAAAAAGGCCAAGGTTTCCTAAACCCTGCGGGCGCGCCTTCGGTAACAGGACCTCGGCGGGGGATAGCCCGGTGGCAAGCATTGCCACTTCCTCGCCGGTCGCGCCGCGGATCTGGGAACCATCGTCGGTGGGTATCACCAGAAGAATGGCGCTCGCGTCGATGCTGTTACTCAGCATTGCCTCGCTGTGCGTGGTGATCAAGGTCTGCCGACGATACTTTGCCTGACGCTTGATCCGATCGATCATTGCGGAAGTTCAGCCAGTTCTTGAGGCGGAGTAGCCGTTCAGAGACCCCTTGACCGCTGCCTCCAGCCCGATCAGGATGTCCCCCTACGCTGCCCGATGATACCGCGCCACTGACCGGGAGACGCGCCCAGTGTCGCCTACGCCGGCTTCCAGTCAGTCGATCTGGTGTGGGACGATCCCGCGCAACCGGGCCTGCACCTGCGGGGCACCGACCATCGTTTTTATGACAGTCTGTGCGGCTGCGGTCATCACACGCGCGCGCGTCCCGGCGAAGGCCTGGTCGATGACCCAACGTTCGATCCGGTGGCCTTGAGCGAATGGCGTGTGGTCGGGGCGGGGCTGGCGACCCTGATCGTCGCGCTGCATCTGCGCTTTCGGATGTCGTACCGACGGATGCGGGAGTTTCTGCACGACTGGCTGGGGTTGAGCCTGAGCGTCGGCACCCTGGATCGCACCCTGCGCGAGGCCGCCGCCGCGGCGCTACCGCTGGAACAAGAATTGATCGCGGCGGTGGTGGCCAGCGACTTGCTGTATGCCGATGAGACCTCCTGGCCGCAAGGCGTCGAATTGCTGTGGCTATGGGTCTTCACCAGCGCCACCGTCACCCTGTTCGTGGTGGCCAAGCGCGGGCGCGCGGTGCTTGATCGCCTCCTGCCAGGCTTCGCCGGCTGGCTGATGAGCGACGGCTGGCAGGCGTATCGCCACCTCCCGCAACGGCTGCGCTGCTGGGCGCACCTCACGCGCAAGGCGCAGGGGTTGCTCGATAGTTTCGATCGCGAGGCGCAAGCCTTTGGGCACCAAGTCCAAACCACCTTCGACACCCTGATTGGCGCCATCCATGCGGCGCGCGCGGGGCCGCCGGCCGAGCTGCCGCAGATCCACGCCCAGTTGCTGGCCGAGTTGCATGCGGCCTGCGTGCAACTGCTCGGGCACCGGCACGCCAAGACGCGCGCCTTGGCGGTCGAGTTGTGGAACGACTGGGACGCCATCTTTCGGGTGCTGGAGAATCCCCAGTGGCCGCTCACCAACAACGACGCCGAGCGGGCGCTGCGCCATTGGGTGATCGCGCGGCGGATCATGATGGGCACGCGTTGTGATGCCGGGTCGCGCACCTTCACCCTGCTCGCCAGCGTGATTGAAACCTGTCGCCAGCGCGGCCAGGTGCCGTGGCCCTATCTGGCCGGCGTGATCGCTGAGCGCCGCGCCGGTCGCGCGGCCGCGCCGCTGCCGGCTCCAATGCCGGGTCTCTGAACGGCTACGTCGAGGTTATCGTAGCGCCCCGGATTCTCTCGTACGCCAAATTGCATCGCTTGTCCGATTACGACAACGATAGTATCGTTTTTAACTTGTCGCGCGGTTGCAACCGGTTGCGCCCCGCCGGCTGGGACTACCGCGGCGGGAAGCGGCTCAATTGGCTGGCGGGACATAGCCCTCGGGCAGTTCGGCCCCGTCGCCGAAGAAGTAGCGTTCCATCTGTTCTTCAAGGAACTTGCGGGCCTTGGGGTCCATAGGGTTCAAGCGGTTTTCATTGATCAGCATGGTCTGATGGCGCAGCCACTGGGCCCAGGCCGGTTTGGAGACCTGCTCGAAGATGCGCTTGCCCAACTCGCCGGGGTAGGGTTGGCGGTCCAGGCCTTCGGCGTCCGCGCCGAGCTTGATGCAGTGAAGGGTACGGCTCATCTGGTTTGTTCCTGTAGCGATGGTTGCTCGGGATCCGGCGGGGCCAGGTCCGCGAGGATGGTCCGCACCGGCGCCGGCAGGCCCAGGGCGGCCAGCGCGCCGGGGTGCCACCAGGCCTCCCGATTCGTGTCGGCGATGCCTATGGGGGCATCCGGGGTCCAGACCTGCGCGATGTGCATGGCGAGTGCGAAGTGGCTGAAGGTGTGACGGCGCGGCGGGTGCATTTCAAGGCGCAGGGGTGCAGCGCCGGTACGCTCCCGGCACCAATCGGCCGGGTCCCGCTCGGGGTCGGTCTCCGGCAGGCTCCAGAGGCCGCCCCAGATGCCGGTGGGTGGGCGGCGCTCCAGCAGGACGGCGCCCTGGGGGTCGCGGGCCAGGATCATGAGGGTGGCGCGCTCCGGCAGGCGCCTGGATGGCTTGGGTGTGGGCAGTTGCGCCTGGCGTCCCTGGCGCCGGGCGACGCAGGGGGCCGCCACCGGGCAGCGCTCGCAGGCCGGGCGGGTGCGGGTGCAGAGGGTGGCGCCCAAGTCCATCAGCGCCTGGTTGTAGGCGTCCACCCGCAGGGCGGGTGTAAGCCGGTGCGCGAGGCGCCACAGATCGGCCTGCACCGCCGCCTGGCCGGGCCAGCCCGCGACCCCGAACGAGCGCGCCAGGACGCGCTTGACGTTGCCGTCCAGGATGGGGTAGCGCTGCCCCAGGGCCAGCGAGAGCACGGCCCCGGCGGTGGAACGGCCGATCCCGGGCAGGGCCTCGACACTCGCGATGGCCGTCGGGAAGTCCCCGCCGTGGCGCTCCCGGATCAGCACCGCGGCCCGGTGCAGGTGGCGGGCACGGGCGTAGTAGCCGAGCCCCGACCAGTGCGCCAGGACCGCATCGAGCGGGGCCGCGGCCAGTTCGGCGAGTGTGGGAAAACGCGCCATGAAGCGCTCGAAATAGGGGATCACGACGGCGACCTGGGTCTGCTGGAGCATGATCTCGGAGACCCAGACCCGATAGGGCGTGGGCTCGCGCTGCCAGGGCAGGTCCCGGCGCCCGTGGCGGTCGAACCAGTCGAGCAGGGCCTGGGAGAAGGTGTCGGAGGACACGTCGATCAACCCCGCGCCCGCCCGCAGTTCCAGCACAGGTCGAAATCGCCCTCGACCTGTTCCCCGCAGGTCGGGCAGTCCCAGTCGGCGTCCGGGGCCGCGGGGGGCGGGTTCAGGAAGTCGTTGAGCAGTTCCTTGGCGCGCCCCAAGTCCCGCTCGTCGATCAGCCACAGGGTGGGGGAGATGTCGGCGGGTAGTTGACCGGCGGCGCCCGCCAGGTAGTCACCGAACACCGCAGCGTCGATCCGGTGGCGGGCGAGCAGATCCAACAGAAGTTGCGCCTCGATCCGGTCGGCGGCCTGGTAGAGACGCTGCATCGCCGGGCCTAAGGACAAGGGGCGGGGGAAGATGGAGCGGGTGATGGGAATCGAACCCACGCTATCAGCTTGGGAAGCTGAAGTTCTACCATTGAACTACACCCGCGTCGGAGGAGGATTCTAGGCACTCCCGGGCCGCGGTGCAACACCCGGAACGCTTGCCCAGCCCTGAAACATAACCCCTGAAGCATAACCCTGCCGCCGACCGACATCGGGCGGCGTTGGCGCCGTTGGGCGCTGGCGTTGGCCGCTGCGGGGTGCGTGTGCCCTGACCGGGGGTTGCGGCAGAAGCCCTGGCGGGTGCCGGGAGGGTTGTCGGAGTTGTCCGTAGCGCCTGTTCGAGATGGGCCAGGTCGCTGTCGCGCAGCAGCCGAAACAGGGTGTCGGCGGCAGCAGGGTCGCCAGTTCGGGGAACAGCAGCAGCCCGTAGCGCAGCAGCACGGTGAGCCGATGGCGGTACTTCTTGGGGTTGCGGGGCTCGGGAATCTGTCCCAGGCGGGCGAGCAACGCGGGCAACTCCCGGCGCAGGACGCGCACCTGGCAGCTGACCGCCGTCTCGCGGGCCTGCTGTTCTGCGGCGATGCTGGCGTACGCCGAACCGTGGTTCGGTAAGGGCGCCGGTGCGTGGGGGATCAGTCCGGCCTGGCGCTGCTGCTCGCGTAGCGCCTGCTCCACCTCCGATTACGACAGCGACAACGACAACGATTGTGTTGTGTCTAACTTGTTGCTGACCCGTTACTTAGGGGCCGCGCAGATCGCCATCAAGGCGCACGGGCAGGCCCAGTTGGCGCGTGCTGCGTAGCCGTTCGGCGCCGACGACCGCCGCCAGGTCCGCCACGGCGGTCTCGAAGCGGTCGTTGACCACCACGTAGTCGTATTCCTCCCAATGGGCGCAGTCCTCCCGCGCCTGGGCCAGCCGACGCGCGATCACCGCATCGCTGTCGGTGCCGCGGGTGCGCAAACGCCGCTCCAGTTCGCGCCCGGACGGCGGGAGGATGAAGACCCCCACCGAGGCCGGAAAGCAGGCCCTGACCTGGCGCGCGCCCTGCCAGTCGATCTCCAGGATCAGGCCGCGACCCGGGGCGCAGTCGCGGCGCACGTCGGCCGCGCGGGTCCCGTACAGATTGCCAAAGACCTCCGCGTGCTCCAGGAAGCCGCCGGCGGCAAGCTCGGCGCGAAAGGTGTCGACGCTGAGAAAATGGTAATGCACGCCGGCGCGCTCGCCGGGGCGCGGCGCCCTGGTGGTGGCCGAGACCGAGCGCCCGAGCCCCGGGTCCCGCTCCAGCAGGGCCTGGACCAGGCTGGTCTTGCCGGCCCCGGACGGGGCTGAGACGATCAGCAGGATACCGTCATGCATGATTGGGATCCGACTATTCCAGGTTCTGGATCTGCTCGCGCATCTGCTCGATCAGGACCTTCATCTCGACCGCCTCGCGCGTGACCGCCACGTCCGCGGACTTCGAACCCAGGGTGTTGGCCTCGCGGTTCAATTCCTGCATTAGAAAATCGAGCCGACGGCCCACCGGTTCGTCGCGCGCAAGAACGTCCCGGACCTCGGCCACATGGGCCTCGAGCCGGTCCATCTCCTCCTCCACATCCAGCCGGGCGGCGAAGAGGGCCAGTTCCTGCTCCAGACGCCCCGGGTCCAACTCGGCGCGGATCTCCGCGAGCCGGTCGGCCAGGCGCTTGCGCACCCCCGCCAGGACCTCCGGCATCCGCGCGCGCACCCGCACCACCGACGCCTGCAACCGATCGCAACGCTCACTCAGGAGCAGGCCCAGGCGCGCACCCTCGCGCTCCCGGGTAGCCGATAATGTGGTGAGCGCCTCGTCCAACAGGGTCAGAGCGGCGTTGGTCACCCGATCCAGGTCCCGCTCCTGCTCCTGGATCACCCCCGGCCAGCGCAGCAGCTCGAACCCGGTGGGCTCCGCGGACCGGCCGATCAGGTCGGCGATCTCCTGCCCGGCCGCGAGCAATTGCTCGACAAAGGGGCGGTTGACCCGCAGGCTGCCGGACATCCCCAGCGCCGGGCAATAGCGCAGGGTGCAGTCCACCTTGCCGCGCTGCAGCCGCGCCGTCAGCCGGTCGCGCACAGCCGGCTCCAGAGCGCGCAGTTCCTCGGGCAGCCGCAGATGGGGCTCGAGGAAGCGGTGATTGACGCTGCGCAGTTCCCACGCCAGTTCACCCAGGTCCCCGGTGCGGGTCTCCCGGGCGAAGGCGGTCATACTCTTGATCATCCGAGGTGGCCTATGGTTGCGCGCGGCGGCATGATGCAGCGGCAGAGATTGCAGTGAGGGTAGCGCTATCATACCCTCGCAGGCGGGCGGGCGAGATCACTCGCTGCGCTCGGTGCGGGCGCGGCACGCTCGCCCCGCCGGCACGCGGCCCCGGCCGCGACCCACGACTCCCATGAGGTTCGGCCCTTACCATAATGTCCGCCGCCCGCGAAAGCCTGCCACCCGACACCATGCTGGGCGCCTATCGACTCGTCGATAACATCGGCAAGGGTGGTTTCAGCCTGATTTACCTTGCGCGCGCGGAAGAAACCGGCGACGAGGTGGTGATCAAGGAGTTCATGCCCAAGAAGATCGCCCGCCGCGACCACCGGGGGTATCTGGTGGCCACGGAGCCTCAGTATATCGAGAACCTGCACCGCGGGCGCCGCCTCTTCTTTCAGGAAGTCAAGGCTCTGGCGTCGCTCAAGCACCCAAATATCGTGCGCGTCCTGGACTTCTTTCTCGCCAACCAGACCGGTTACCTGGTCATGCCCAACGAGCGCGGACGCAACCTCGGAGCCTATATCCAGGAGCGCCGGGGCGGCCTGAGCACGACCTTCATCCTGGACGTCTTCCTGCCGATCCTGGACGCCCTGGCCTTGCTGCACAGCCGCTCCATGCTCCACCTGGACGTGAAGCCCGGTAACATTCACCTGCGCCACGGCAACCAGCCCCTGCTGCTGGATCTCGGCGCCGTCCACCCCTTGAGCCGCGGGCGCGCCCGCGGGGGTCAGGTCATCACCGCCGGCTACTCGCCGGTGGAGCAATACTACCGTGGCGGCCATGTGGGCCCCTGGACCGACGTCTATGCCGTGGGCGCCAGCCTGCGCACCTGCATGGAGGGCCGCACGCCGCCGCCGGCGATCGATCGTCACCAGAACGACCGGCTGATCCCGGCCGTGGTCGAACTCAAGAATCGTTATCCCAGTTTCCTGTTGGAGGCCGTGGACTGGTCGATGTCCATGGACCCCACCAAGCGCCCGCAGGACGCGGGTGAACTTCTGAATGCGCTCGCCCGTCAAGCCGCCGGCCTGCCGCAGTCACGCCTGGCCGACCTGCCCGAGACGCAGCGACCCAGAGACACGGCCTGAGCCGGCCGCCGACCAGTCACCCCACCCCAGACCACCGGAGACTCAAGCCCCATGCGATCCTCAACCCGCGAGCCGGACGAACTGCGCCCGATCCATTTCACCCGCGGCTACACCCGCCACGCCGAGGGTTCGGTGCTGGTGGAGTTCGGCGACACCCGGGTGCTGTGTACCGCCAGCGTCGAGGAGCGGGTACCACCCTTCCTGAAGGGTCAGGGCCGGGGCTGGATCACCGCTGAGTACGGCATGTTGCCGCGCGCCACCCATGAGCGCAGCCCGCGGGAGGCGGCCCGCGGCAAGCAGAGTGGGCGCACCCAGGAAATCCAGCGCCTGATCGGGCGCTCACTGCGCGCGGCGGTGGATCTCCAAGCGCTGGGTGAGCGCACCCTGACGCTCGACTGCGACGTGCTCCAGGCCGACGGCGGCACCCGCACCGCCGCCATCACCGGCGCCTGGATGGCGCTCTGGGATGCCCTGGCCGGGCTGCGGGCGAACGGCACCCTCGCCGCCGATCCCATCCGCACCCAGGTGGCCGCGGTATCGGTAGGGATACACGAGGGCATCGCGATCCTCGATCTCGACTATGCGGAGGATTCCAGCGCCCATACCGACATGAACCTGGTTATGGACGGTGAGGGGCGCTTCATCGAGCTCCAAGGCACCGCCGAGGGCGAGCCCTTCACCCGCGCCGAGTTGGATGGGCTGCTGGAATTGGGCGGCTATGGGATTCGGCAACTGCATGACATGCAGCGCGACGCCCTTGGCATCTGAGCGCCGGCCCCCTGACCAGCTTCATGCAAATGGACAGGATTAATAGGATTTCGCAGGATTAACAGGATTCTTCTCAGCACCGTTGTCGTTGTCGTTGTCGTTGTCGTTGTCGAGGTTATCGTAGCGCCGAGGATTCTCTCGCAAGCCAATTTGCAGCGCTTCTCCGATTACGACAACGACAACGACAACGATTGACGAAGTCCTATCTTGATGCCCGCCGACTTGCGAGACCGCAAGTCCGAGAGAACGAGCCCATGACCAGATCCCACCGCGGTGAAACCATCGTACTTGCCAGCAACAACCCCGGCAAGGTGCGCGAATTCAGCCAATTGCTTGCGGATGCCCGGATTGCGGTCAGCCCCCAGGGGGCGCACGGGGTGCCGGAGGCCGCGGAGACCGGCCTGACCTTCGTCGAGAACGCCATCCTCAAGGCGCGCAACGCCGCCCGGCACAGCGGGCTCGCGGCGATGGCGGACGATTCCGGCATCGAGGTGGATGCGCTGGACGGCGCCCCGGGGATCTACTCCGCCCGCTATGCCGGCCCCCAGGCCAGCGATGCCGACAATCTGGCGCGACTCCTGCGTGACCTGGAGGGGGTGCCCGATGACGAACGCACGGCACGCTATCAATGCGTCCTGGTCTATCTGCGCGACCCGCAGGACCCCACGCCCCTGATCTGCCAGGGCACCTGGGAGGGGTTGATCCTGCGCGAGTCGCGCGGCGCAAACGGCTTCGGCTATGACCCGGTGTTCCTGGTCCCGACCCATGGCTGCACCGCGGCCGAACTCGACCCGGTCGAGAAGAACCGCATCAGCCACCGCGGCCAAGCCCTGCGTGAACTGCATCGGCTCATGGAGGGCGGCGCACCGGCCTCTGGGCCTTGATCGTCACTCCGGCCGCAAGGACACCGGAGGTCGAGGCTTTAGCCGGTCGACCTCGCAGATCAGCGGCCCATTAGGGAATGGTCGTCGCGTCGTTGTCGTTGTCGTTGTCGGGGTTATCGTAGCGCCCCGGATTCTCCCGCACGCCAAATTGCCTCAGCTTCTCCCATTACGATTACGACAACGACAACGACAACGACAGACTACCAGCCGGAATTATGAAAGCCAATCAGAACATTGCGATCGATGTCAATCTCGCCGCGGTCCAGGCCCGCATCCTGGCCGCGACCCGGCAGGCCAGCCGCGCTCCCGACAGCGTGGGCCTCATCGCGGTGAGCAAACACCAGGGCGCGGCGGCGCTGCGTGCCGCCTATGCCGCCGGCCAGCGTGCCTTCGGCGAGAGCTATGTCCAGGAGGCCCTGGACAAACAGGCGCAGTTGACCGATCTGGCCATCGAATGGCACTTCATCGGCCGCATCCAGGCGAACAAGACGCGCCCGATTGCCGTCGGCTTCGACTGGGTCCACGGGCTCGCGGACCCGGGCCACGCCCGGCGCCTGAGTGAGCAGCGGCCCGCGGGGCGCCCGCCGCTCAAGGTCTGCCTGCAGGTCAACACGAGCGGCGAGGCGAGCAAGGGCGGGGTCGCGCCCGGGGCGGTCGCGGAACTGCTCGCGGTCTGCACCGGCCTGCCCGGGTTGCAGGTCATGGGGCTCATGACGCTGCCGGCCCCCGCCGCCGACCCGCACGGCCGGCGCGAACCCCTGCGCGCGTTGCGCCTCCTACGCGACCGCCTGGCGACCCCGGAGCGGCCGCTCGGCTGTCTGTCCATGGGCATGTCCGACGACCTGGAGGCGGCCGTTCTGGAGGGGGCCACCCTGGTGCGGATCGGTACGGCGATCTTCGGGGCGCGTCCGTATAATAAAGCAACGGCCTTGGCCGGCCCTTGAGTGGGATCGGCCTGTCTACGGCGTTTTCCGACGGTCCATGGGGACCGCAGCACCATGGGAACCTTCATGAGCACACCCAGTATTGCCTTTATCGGCGGCGGCAACATGGCGGGCAGCCTGCTCGCCGGGCTGTTAGCCGACGGCTGCCCACCCGCATCCATCCGCGTCGCCGAGCCCAACGAGGCCCGCCGCCAGGAACTGACCGCGCGCTTCGGCGTGCGCACCTGCGCGAACAACCGGCAGGCCGTGGGGGAGGCCGCGACCCTGATCCTCTGCGTCAAGCCGCAGTTGGCACCAAAGGTCTGCCGGGAGATCGGCAGCCTGGTCTCCGAGCTTGGGCCCTTGGTCATCTCGATCATGGCCGGGGTCACGGAGGCGGCCATCCAGACCTGGCTGGGCGCGCCGGTGCCGGTGGTGCGCACCATGCCCAACACCCCGGCCCTGGTCCAGACCGGGGCCATCGGGATGCACGCGAGCCCCGAGGTCACCGAGGAGGGGCGCAACCAGGCCGAGACGATCCTGCGTGCCACCGGACTCATCCGCTGGGTGGACGACGAGGCGCAGATCGACGCGGTGACCGCCATCTCCGGGAGCGGCCCGGCCTATTTCTTCCTGTTGATGGAGGCCTTGGAGCAGGCCGGGATCGACCTGGGCCTGGACGCCGAGACGGCCCGGCTGCTAACCATCCAGACCGCGCTGGGCGCCGCGCGCATGGCGGTGGAGAGCGACTCCCCCCCAGCACGACTGCGTGAACAGGTGACCTCCCCGGGCGGAACCACCGAGCGCGCACTCGCGGTCTTCGAGGAGGCCGGATTGCGCGCCCTGGTCGGGCGCGCCGCGCTGGCCGCCCGCGACCGCGCGGCCGAGATCTCCCGGACCCTGCTGGAGCAGTCATGAGCGGCGCCTATTTCACCAATCCCCTGGTCTTCCTCGTCCAGACCCTGTTCGGGCTCTACATCACGGTGGTGCTGATCCGCTTCCTGCTGCAATGGGCGCGCGCGGACTTCTACAACCCGTTCTCCCAGTTCATCGTGCGCATCACCTCCCCGGTGCTGCGCCCACTGCGTCAGGTGATCCCGAGCCTCGGCGGGATGGACACCGCCTCCCTGGTGCTCGTCTGGCTGCTGCAGACACTCGAACTGGCACTGCTGGCACTGCTGCTCGGGTTCAACCCCATCGGCGCCCCGCTCTGGTCGCTACCCGCGCTGCTGGAGCTGGTACTGAACATCGCCCTCTTCGCCGTGCTGATCCGCGCCCTCCTGAGCTGGATCAATCCCGACCCCTACAACCCCGCCATCGGGCTGCTCACGCGCCTCACGGACCCTCTGCTGCGCCCCGCCCAGCGCGCCCTACCCCCGATCAGCGGCATCGACCTGTCGCCCCTGGCGGTCATGATCGCCCTGGTCCTCCTGGAGATGTTGCTGGTACCGCCGTTCAAATGGCTGACCGGCAGCCCGTTTTGACGCAGACGATGCCAATGGGCACGGCCGGGACTCCCACCGATGATTCATAGAACTGAAGACCTGGTCGATCATGTCAGCGCGCTCGGGCTGCGGACCAACATCGCCGTGGCGGCGGCCGACGACGCGGACACGATCAAGACGATCCATGAAGCCTGGACCCACGGGATCCTCAATGCGACCCTCGTGGGGCCGCAGGCCAGGATCCGGCGGATCGCAGAGGAATTGGCGGTGGATCTCAGCCGCTTCCGGATCATCGATGCCGCCGCGGACGCCGAGTGCGTCGCGTCCTGCGTCCAACTCGTGCGCTCGGGCGAGTGCGAGGTGGTCATGAAGGGCCGGGTCAGCACCGCGGACCTGATCGGCGAGATGCTGCGCAAGGACAACGGGCTGCGCACGGACCGGGTCTTAAGCCACGTCGGCGCCTTCACCTCACCCGGCGAAAACCGGATCATGATCATCACCGACGCCGGGATCAACATAGCCCCGGACCTGGCCCGCAAACGCGATATCGTCATGAACGCGGTGGACGTCATGCACGCCCTGGGTTATGAACACCCGGGGGTGGCGGCGCTGTCGTTCATCGAAAAGATCGAGAACAAAGACCTCCAGCCGAGCGTAAAGCAGGCCACGCTGGATGCCGAGCAACTCACGCAACTGTGCCGCCAGGGGCAACTCCCCGGCTGCACCGTCGATGGTCCCTTCGCGCTCGACAACGCGATCTCCCCCTACGCCGCCGCCCACAAAGGAATCAAGGGCGAGGTGGCAGGGCGGGCCGACGTACTGCTGGCCCACGACATCAACATGGGCAACGCCATCTACAAGGCGCTGCAAATCTGGGTGAAGGTGGTCTTCGCCGGGGTGGTAGTGGGATGCAAGACCCCGGTCGTGGTGCCCTCGCGGGTCGACAGTCCGGAGAGTAAGTTGCAGTCGATTGCGCTGGCGATACTGCTGATGAAGAAGAAGGTCGGCGCATGAGGGGCGCCGCGCCTTGGTGAGACGGCGGGCGATCAGGCGAACCCGGGCGGTAAGGCCGTAGGTTGAACGGTGCGCCGGCGATGTTGGGGTTCGTTCCTCACCTCCCAACCTACGGGGCTAACGGTGCAACGCGCGGGCGCGCTTAGAGCCTTGACAGCCAGTGGAATTTTTATCCACCAGAAGTGCGGGATCTCGCGGATAAGAATTTTTCACTTCTCAAGAATGACCCGTGTCATCCATCGGTGCGGTTAAAAAAGGTCGGCAACATCTGGTCTGCACGGATCGGTTTGCGCTATCGGGCACTAGCGAAAGAACGCGAGGAGGGGGCACAATGCGCGCTGACCCGAACAGTTACGACAACGACGTGATGGCGTGGGCCAACGAACAGGCGCGGCTGCTGCGGGCCGGTTGTCTTGACGCCCTCGACATCGAACATATCGCTGATGAGATCGAAGACGTAGGCAAGAGCGAACAACGCGAATTGGCAAGTCGGATGGCGGTACTTGCTGGCCCATCTGCTCAAGTGGCAGCTGCAACCGCAACGGCGCGGCGCCAGTTGGGAAATCACCGTCCGGACTCAGCGCAAAGCGATTACGTTACACCTGAAGCAGGTCCCCAGTCTGAAGGCGAAACCAAGCGATGCCGAATGGTGGGACGTCGTCTGGGGTGATGCAGTTTCGCAAGCGGCAAAAGACACCGGGACAGGCGATTTCCCGGAATCCTGTCCCTGGACTTTCGACCAGATCATGAATCCGGAGTTTCGGCCGGCATCGCTCGACTGACCCAGTTCGCGGCAAGCCGGGGTACGTCGAGCGGGCCTTGGTCGTCGTTCCGGCCAGCATCGGCGGGAATGAGGTCTTACGGGGGCGGTCCCGAACCGCACAACGAGCCAGAAGCCAAAATAATTAGAAAGGATTAACAAGATTTACAAGATGTTATTCGTTTTCAATCTTGTAAATCCTGTAAATCCTGTCAAGAAATCTCGGAACTGGTCAGGGGCGTGGCCGGAACCATGATCAAGGCCGTCGAGCGCGACCCCGAGCGGACGCGTCTCTGCGTCCGACCGCAAGAGTGGCCGTGCCCCAAGAGCGTGATCGCTTTACCGGAGACCTGTTCGAGGAACTGGAGCGGAATCAGGTAAACTATCCCCGGTATTTGCCGACCCGACCAAAATGCCCCTCACAGGGCCGGTTATGGTCGGGGGAGGGTCGTCCCCACCCGCCCCCCGTGCTAGGCTTTCTCCCAGGCAATCCCGCAAGCAAGGCCCATCCCTATGTGCCCAACCGCCGCGACCCTTCGCACACCGGCGCACCAGCCCCCACCCCCCGCCACCGCCCGCCCGCCCGGCGTCGAACCCCAGCCGCCTGGCGAGCCCCGCTGCGCGGACGGTCTGCGGGTCTCGGAGGAGACCTATTGGAACGAGTATTACCTGGAATCGGATGTCCATTACGAGTGGAACAACGGTCGTCTGGAGGAGAAGCCGGTGTCCGACTACGGGACCTTTCTGGTTTACGCTTGGTTCGTCAGGCTCTTGCAGCATTTTCTCGACACCCGCCCGATCGCCCGGATGGTGGCGCTGGAGATGGGCTTCCGGCTGAAGCTTCCGACCGGGACCGTGATCCGCAAGCCCGATTTCGGGGTCGTGTGCAACACTAACCCCCAGCCGCTGCTGCCGTTGGATGTGTCCTATCACGGGGTGTTCGACCTGTGCATCGAGGCACTGTCGGACAAGGAGTGGCGCGGCAGTGAGCGTGACACTGTCAGCAAGAAAGCCGAGTATGCCGCCGGCGGCGTGTCCGAGTATTACATCCTGCACCGGGAGCCGGAGCGCCAGGCGTTCTTTACGCGCACCGCCGCCGGTGTGTATGTCCCCATGGCGCCCGACGATGGTGTGATCCGCTCGCGGGTCCTGCCGGGGCTGCAATTCCGGCTGACCGACCTGTGCGCCCAACCCGAGCCCAAGGCGATGCACCTCGATCCGGTGTATGCCGATTTCGTACTCCCTGAATGGCGGGAGGCCGAACTGCGCGCGGCGGCGGAGGCTCAGGGCCGACGCGATGCCGAGGAGCGTGCGCAGGCCGAGGCACAGGCCAGACGTGACGCCGAGCGGCGCGCCGAGGCGCAGACCCAGCGCGCCGACGCCGAGGCGCAGGCGCGCCGACAGGTCGAACAAGAGTTGGCGGACCTGCGGGTGCAGTTGGCACAGCGACTGCCGCCACCCTGACGTGGGTGGTGAAGGCACTGAGGGGCCAGCGGCCGTTCGGCTCCGGCTGAAGACTCGACCTCCAGTTGGTGCGTGATCACCCGGAAGGTCGAGGCGTTAGTTTCGTCTCAGACAGCGCCGGGAGTGGTGTGCCAAGGGGAACGGATGCCCCACCAGCGCAGCAGGTTGGTCTGCGCCCGCTGTGCCAGCACCAGGGTCTCATCGACACCCTGGAACCAGGCCCCGACCAGCCCACGCGGGCCAACGAACCAGGGCAGGACCCAGGCCGGGGGGGCTGGGGACGGGGCCGATGCCGGTGCGACCATAGGGGCTGGTGCCGGGAGTGACTCCGGTGCCAGGGTCGGCGCCACTGCCGGGGCGGGCGTCAAGGCGCAATCGTACTCCAGGGTGCCGTCCTCGACGCGCCGGGCCGTGCCGCCCATGTGGTGGGCAAGCTTGCGCATCTGCATATTGTCGGCCAGCACCTCAAAGCACAGTTGGCGGATGCCGGCGGCTGCGGCCGCCTGCATCAAGGCATCGGCCAGCGCGGAGCCCAACCCTAGCCCCTGTTCGGCGTCCAACACGGTGATGGAGAACTCGGCGCAGGGGCCGCGCGGGACCAGCCGAACACAGCGCACAAAGCCCAAGGCCTCCTGCTCCTGTCCCTGCTCGTCCAGTCGGATCGCGGCCAGCGCGATGTGGTCGCCGCCGTCGGCACCGGAAAAAAAGTCGAGCTCCTTCTCGCTCAGGGCGCGCTTGGTGGCGAAAAAGCGCAGGCGGCTGGACTCGGGCGAGAGGGTGCGAAAGCACAGGTCAAGGCGCTCCCGATCGGCGTGGCCCGAGGGGCGGATGCGCAGATTCAGCGGCGTGAAGCGCGGGTCTAAGCGCCGCATCTCATGGTGGAGGTGCGTGGGTGTCGTCATGCGGATCCCCTGCCGGTCGGGCAGTTGGGCGAAAGGCCAGGGCGGCGAAGTGACCGCGGTCATTTGTTGCAGTGCACAATAGAGCACGGCGCGGCAGGCCAGGCAACCTCAGAACGACTGCCGGTCCGACGGACGGTCATTCACGACGCAGACGACGCAGGTCACAGCGCCGCTCGCAAACCACCATAGAAAATTACTATAGAGAAGATTAACAGGCTTCCCAACGCCCGTTGTTGATGCAGGTCGCAGCCTGGACATGCTGCGCCGATCAGAGCAATGCCGTCAGACTCCCCGGGGCGCAGACCGGAAGGGCGCCCGCAGGCACGCGATGGCCCGTGACGCCCACCGCGCGACCCAGGTCCCGGCGCGACCCGCGGCGGCGGGTGCGCCCGCGGTATCGCACCCCGCGGGCATCGGGGAGGCCTGCTCCAGCAGGGCCGCCAAGGCCGCCCCGGAGAGCGGCGCACTGAACAGGGGTCCCTGTGCCTCGTCGCAACCGTATTGCGTAAGGATGCGCACCTGACCCGGCGTCTCCACCCCATCGGCCAAGACCGCCAAACCAAAGGCGTGACCCAGCGCGATGATCCCCTTAACGATGGTCGCGGCGGCCGGGTTCGCCTCCAGGTCCCGCAGCAATGACGACTCGATCTTCACGCGGGTCAGCGGCACCTCCCCGAGTTGGCGCAGTGCAATGGCATCCGACCCAAAGTCCCGCAGCGTTAGTTGCACACCTTGTTCACGCAGGCGCGCAAGTGCGTGAACCGTGCCTTGCGAATGGCGCACGATGACTGATTCAGGGATCTCCAGTTCTACCACGAAGGCCCGTGCGGACAGCGCGGCGCTCACCCGCCGGATCAAGGGTGCGAGGTGGTCCGGATCGAAATGGGACGCCGCGATGCCGAAGGCGACCCGCAGCGCGCGCACACCATTAGCGCCCGCCCGCTGTGCCTGCGCCGTCACCGTGCGCATCAGCCAGTGCTCTAACGCCGTGACCAAGCCGGTGGTTGCGACGAGCGCGGAGAAGGTTCCCGGGTCGAGCAGACCGTGCCCCGGCCGGTTCCAGCCCAGGATGGCCTCGCAGCCGCTGATCCGCAGGTCGCGCAGTCTGACCCGCGGCTGGTACCGGATGACCAGTTCCCGGCGGCCCCAGGCGTGGCGCAGGTCCGCTGCCAATTCGCCGTGCTGCTTGAAATCGGGACTGGTCTGCGGCGAATAGAAGCAGGCCCGGTTGCCGCCGGCCTTCTTGGCCTCGTACATCGCGCTATCAGCACAGTTCAGAAGGGTTTCCAGTGTCTTGCCGTCCTTCGGGAAGAGCGTGATGCCGATGCTGGCACCCACGCTCAGCTCCCGGCCATGCTCGCGGAACGGGGTCGCTGCCAGTTGCGCGAGGATGTTTGCGGCGACCCGGCCGGCAGCGCCCTCCACCGAGAGATCGGGCATGATGATGGCGAACTCATCGCCGCCGATCCGTGCCACGAGGTCCGTCCGACGCACGGACGCCTTGAGCGCGGCGGCGAAGAATTGCAGCAAGCGGTCGCCGCCGCTGTGCCCGAGGCCGTCGTTGACCTCCTTGAACTTGTCCAGATCGATGTAGATCAGCCCCAACGGATGCTTGTCGCGGCGCGCCGCGGTCAAGGCGCGGCCGAGGTGCTCGAGCAGGCTGGCACGGTTGGCGAGCCCGGTGAGGCTGTCGCAATAAGCCAGTTGGACGAGTGAGTTTTTCGCGGCATCCTGGCCCGTCATATCGGAGAGCATGCAGACGTAGTATTTCGCCTCGCCATACGCATCCGGAATGGCGTTGATCTGCGCCCACTCCATATAGGGGTCCCCGTCCTTGCGGCGATTCGCCATCTCGCCCTGCCAGTAACCGCGGGCGCGCAATTGTGTCAAGATCGGATGATCAGAACCCTCGACCCCGCCGGCCTGGAGGAACACGCCGGGGACTTGGCCCAGGTACTCAGTGGCAGTGTACCCCGTAATCGTGGTGAATGCGGGATTCACCGCGATGGTGCGATAGGCAGCATCGGTGACGATGACGGCCTGGGCGCTATGCTCCACCACGCTGGCGGCCAGGCTGAGACCCTCTTCCAGTTCTGCGAGCCCGGAGGCATCGAGCAAGACGGCGCGCAGTGGCCCGTCCCCCGGGGTGCCGAGATTGAGCGTCTCAATGCGCACCGGCAGCGGTGGCCCGTCGGTGCGCTCGAGTGTGAACTCGCACAGGTCGAAGGCGGCCCCCCGGGCGAGGCGTTCGAGGTGCCCGGCGACCTGGTGGGCGCTGTCCCCGGGGCAGAATTCCCTCAGGAAGTGCCCGTCGAGCGACGCCTGACCGGGCCGCAGGATGGCCGCGGCGGCGCGATTGGCGCGTGCGATCCGGCCGTTGAGGCCCATGACCAGGAAAGCGACCGGCGCCCGCTCGAAGAGGTCACGGTAGCAGTTGAGTTGGTCCCGCAGGTCGGCAAGGTCGAGGTCGGGGGTGGTGAGGGCCTCGTCAAACCGGCTGGCCGCCGCCGCAAGCGCGAGCATCCCCTGGGCCTGGGGCCGGGCCGCGTCGCGGTGAGTGGCCACGCAGAGGTTCGCAGTCGCCGACCACGCGCGACGACGGAATTCAACCACATTGGACTTGCCTGGAACCATCTTGCCTAGTCGTCCGAAGTTCGGTTGCCCAACAACGACTGGCGCCCACGCGAGACGGATCGCCGCCGCGCGGCGGCGGGTTTGTTCTTCTTCTTTGCCGTAAGGTTAAACGCAGAATGCGCGGCGAAACGTGACCGGGTTCACGGAAGGCTACGGGAAATCCACCCGACCGATGATCCCTGCGTTAATCGTCTAAACCGCCGAGCGGTTACCGCGGGACCCGGGCGGGCGGGGAGTCACGGGCGAACGGCGGTGCCGCCCGCTCGGGGCGGGCGTGCTCCAGTGGCCCAGCGTCGGGACTGCCGACAGGCGTCGCTGCATTCCCGCCAGCGATTGGTGCAATACCCGTAGAGGTTCTCGCTGCACGACCACCAGGGGTAGCCGCATTCGGGCTCGCTGCTGGAGTTGCACCAGCGGAAATCGCGTTGGGCGACCTGATAGCCGGCCTCGCACTGTCGGTAGTCGTAACGGGCGTCGTCGTCGCACCGATCCTTGATGGTCTGGCAGCGGCTGAGGCATCCAATCTCATGCACCTGCCGCGCCGCCGCGTCGCGGGTGGGCGCGGAGCACCCCGTCAGGGTAAAAAGGACGGCGGCGGCGATCCACCCGGCGGCAACGCGGTGGCGCCGGCCGCCCATCGTTAGTGCGGGATCGGGGTTTCTGGTACTGGGGGTTGGACTCATCTGGGTGATCCCGCTCCAAGGTGAAGGCGCGACGGGGGGGACGACAGGCCGCAACCGGGTCCCGGTTCAGGATCGCCGGTACCTCCGCGGGCCCCTGACGGGCCCGCGACGGCGTGGCGCCATGGGCCGCAACTTTACCGTGAAAGCGCGACTTCGCCTAACAACGCCTCCCAGGCCGGCAACGCCTGCTGCTGCCCGAAGCGATCCTCCAACATGCGCCGCGCATTTCTCCCTTGGCGCTCCCACGAGTCTGCATTGTCGCGCAACTGCCGCACCGCTGCGGCAAAGCCCGCGGCGTCCCCCCTCTGCGACGGCTCGGCCGCAATCATAGCCTCGCGCCGCCGGAACCGGCTACACTGGCAGGGTCCGGACCCAGGCAGTCCAACGGCACCGACGCGCGGGGCGGGGTTGCGATCCCCGGCGGGCGGCGCGACCGACCGGGGCCATCCGCTGAGAGCAAGACCCATGCACAGACCCGTCCTGGCTACCCCGTTCCTAACCGTGCTGCTGAGCGGCTGCGGCTCCTTTCTGCCCGGCCATATCGGCGGCATCGTCACCTATGTCTCGCCCGACGATTACGCCGAGCGCCTCTGCGCCCATGTGGACCTGGAAAGCTATCCGTCCTGTGTGAGCCATGTCCTTGACTATTTCGAGGAGCCGCAGGCGGAGGATGTCCCGGTGACCGAGGTCACCTCGGGGCCCTTCGCCGTGGCGATGGACAACAGGCTCTATCTCGGCACCTATCGGGGTGGGCTCTTCAGCTCCAACTTCCGGGTGACCAGCGGGCACAAGACCTGTCGGGGCGCCTACAGCGCCTACACCGGATCGCGCGACGCGATCTACGACGTCTACTGCAACGACGGCCGCGCCGGCTGGGCGGCGACCATCCGGGATCAGTCCGGCAGTAACGGCATAGGCCAACTGACGCTGAGCGACGGCACCAAGGGCGAGATCATCTTCGGCTATGCCGCCCTGGGTCGCGCCAGGCCCTATCCCTGGGGGGACGTCTGGCGGCCGCGGCCGGGGCAGACAGGTCCGGCACCGCGTTCGGGGTTCGAGGTCGACTAGGGGCTTGACGCCGGCTCTTGAGCCGGGCGCAGCCCCGCAGGCGCCGGACCTGCCGACACGGGGCCGGGCACGGGGCGGTCGTTCCCCCTTGTAGTGTCCGCCCAGGGTTTCAATATTGGACGGACGCTAGACAACTGCCCAAAGCATTTATGGGATTCGTTCGTCCGACGGCGGTTATCAACAATCGGGGGGTCGCGGTGTCACCAACATCGATCGGGGTCGTCGGGGGCGGAATCGGGGGATTGGCGGCCGCCTGGCTGTTGGATCGGCGCTACGAGGTCACCCTGCTGGAGGGCAACGACTACGTGGGCGGCCACACCAACACCCGGATGGTCCCGCATCCGGACGGCGACTTTGCGGTGGACACCGGCTTCATGGTCTTCAACGACCGCAACTATCCGCTGCTGTGCGGACTCTTCGCGCACCTGGGGGTCGCCTCCTACCCGACCGACATGTCCTTCGCTGCGAGCATCGACGGCGGCCGGGTGGAGTACGCGGGGTCCGACTTCGGCGGACTCTTCGGGCAGCGCAGCAACCTGTGGAACCCGGCCTTCCTGCGGATGCTGATCGACATCGCCCGCTTCAACCGGGCGGCCAAGGCCTTCCTCAACCGGCCGGCGGACGACACCCTGTCCCTGGGCGATTTTCTGGACCGGGGACACTACGGCAGGCGCTTCGCCAGCCACTATCTGTTGCCGATGGCCGCGGCCATCTGGTCCTGTCCCACGCAGCAGATGCGCGCCTTCCCGTTCCTCTCCTTCGCCCGCTTCTTCAATAATCATGGGCTCCTGGACCTGGCGGACCGGCCGCAGTGGCGCACCGTCAGCGGGGGCAGCCGCAGCTATGTGCAGCGCATGGTAGGGGAACTGCGCGGCACGATGCGCACCGATACACCGGTGCGCCAGGTCAGGCGCACGGGCGGCGCCGTCGAGGTGGAGACCGTCGGCGGCGAGCGGCTGACCTTCGATCAACTGGTCCTGGGCTGCCACGGCGACCAGGCCCTGGCCCTGATCGCGGACCCGAGCCCCCTGGAGTCGGAACTGCTGGGCTGCTTCCAGACCAGGCTCAACCGGGTCTATCTGCACCGTGACCCAGCCCTGATGCCGCGGCGGCGCCGGGTCTGGTCCTCCTGGAACTACCTGCGCGGCGCGGCGGCGGACCCGGCCGCGTCCGTCACCCTGACCTACTGGATGAACAGCCTGCAGAACCTGCCCAAGGACGATGACGTCTTCGTCAGCCTGAACCCGGCGCAGCCCCCGCGCGCCGATCTCGTGATCGAGCAACTGGACTACCGGCACCCGGTCTTCGACGCCCCGGCCATCGCCGCCCAGGCGCGGATGCGCGAGATCCAAGGCCAGTCCGGGATCTGGTTCAGCGGCGCCTGGCTGGGCTACGGCTTCCACGAGGACGGCCTGCGCGCCGCGGTCGAGGTGGCCGCGGCCCTGGGGGTGCCCACCCCCTGGCCCGACACCCGCGCCCGTGCCCCGGCCCCCGCCGCCGGGAGTCCGGTCGGCGCCCGGCCCCAGCCGGCCCATTCATGAACGCCGCCGCGGGACAACTCCTGTTCGGTCAGGTAATGCACCGCCGGTTCTTCCCGGTGCGCTATCGCTTTGTCTATCGGGTCTTCAGCCTGGTCCTGGATCTCGATCGGATCGGCGAGCTGGCGGCCGGGAGCCGCTGGTTCTCCCATAACGGCTTCAACCTCTTTGCCTTCCATGATCGGGACCACGGCGCCGGTGACGGGACCCCCTTGCGCGACTGGCTGCTGGGGCAGGTCGCCCGGCTGGGTCTGCAGATCCCGATCGAGCGGATCGCGATCCAGTGTATGCCGCGGGTCCTGGGCTATGGCTTCAACCCCATGACCCCCTGGTTCTGCTATGGCCCCGACGGTGAATTGGTCGCGATCCTGTGCGAGGTCCACAACACCTTCGGCGAGCGCCATGGCTATCTGCTGCACCAGCACGGCGCGCCGCTGCAGTGGCCGGTGTGCCAGTCCCGCACCAAGGGCTTCCACGTCTCGCCCTTCGTCGGGATGCAGGCGGACTACCGCTTCCGCTTCACCCGCCAGGGCGACGAGTCCAGTGTGGTGATCCACGAATACGAGGACGGCCAGTTGATGCTGGTCGCGGCCCAGCGCGGCACCCTGCGTCCGTTCACCGACGCCAACCTGCTGCGGGCGGCCCTGGCCTTCCCCTTCCTGACGCTGAAGGTCGTCACCATGATCCACTGGCACGCGCTCAAGATCTGGCTGGGCGGCGCCACCTATTTCCCCAAGCCCATGCCGCCCCGGGAGGAAGTCACCTGATGTCTGCCGAAGAAACGATCGATGCCCGACCCCTGACCAGCCGGACCCGACCGGCTGGTCTGTCACGCCTGTTCGCCGCCCTGTGCCGTCAACTCGCCTTCGGCAACCTGCTGGTGCGCCTGCCCGGGGACCGGGCCGACCTCTATCGCGGGCGCTTCGCCGGACCCGCGGGGGAGATCGTCATCGCGCGGCCCCTGCGCCTGCTGCTGCGCCTGCTGACCCGGGGCGACATCGGTTTTGCCGAGTCCTACATGGATGGCGACTGGGAAACCCCGGACCTGCCGGGCCTCCTGGACGTGCTCCAACTCAACGAGGAACACCTGGGCGCCGGCCCCAAGGGGCTGCGCTGGTCCCGCCGCCTGGACCGCCTGACCCACCGGCTGCGCGATAACCGCCCCGGCATGAGCCGGCGCAACATCGCCCGTCACTATGACCTGGGCAACGACTTCTACCGCCTCTGGCTTGACCCGGGCCTGACCTACTCCGCCGCCCTGTTCGCGGACCGGGAGCGCGAATCACTGGAGACCGCCCAGGTGCGCAAATACGCACGCCTGCTGAATGATCTCGACGCCCAGCCCGGGCAACACCTGCTGGAGATCGGCTGCGGCTGGGGCGGGCTCGCCGAGGCCGCGGCGCGGCGCGGGCTGCGCGTCACCGGCGTCACCCTGTCGCGCGAGCAGTTGGACTATGCCCAGGCGCGCATCGCCGCCGCGGGGCTCAGCGACCGGGTGGAACTGCGGCTGCAGGACTACCGCGACATCCGCGGCCAGTTCGACCACTGCGTCTCCATCGAGATGCTGGAGGCGGTCGGCGAGGCCTACTGGCCCACCTACTTCCAGGCCCTGCGCCGCCTGGTGCGCCCCGGCGGGCGCATCAGCCTGCAGGTCATCACCATGAACGAGGACGACTTCCTGCGCTACCGACGCAGCGCCGACTTCATCCAGCTCTACATCTTCCCCGGCGGCATGTTGCCCTCCCCGGAGCGCCTGCGCGCCCAGGCCGACGCCGCCGGCCTCACGCACCTGGAGGAGCGCTGGTACGGTGCCGACTACGCCGAGACCCTGCGCCGCTGGCGCCGCGCCTTCCACGACCAGGCCCCGGCCGTCGCTGCACTCGGCTACGACGCGCGCTTCCGCCGCATGTGGGACTACTACCTGGCCTATTGCGAGGTCGGCTTCGACAGCGGCGTGACCGATCTGCTCCAGGCTGTCTTCGAGGTCCCGGGGCCGGAAGCGGCGTCCGCAAGTGAACGAGAATAAAGGAGCGGATGCACCGGATGGTTCCCGTAGGATGGGTAGAGCGCAGCGAAACCCATCATTCGCCTGGAATCGGCAATTGTTCACGCAAAGACGCCAAGAACGCAAAGAAGAATAGAACGTTGCAATCGATGATCCCGTCACCCGGCAGGGGAGCCGTGCGACAGAGACATCGCTTTAAAAATTTTTGCGTCTTTGCGTCTTTGTGTGAAACAAATACTTCTTCCAGTCGTCCCGAACAGGCTGCTGCCCCCCGCCCCATGTCCGCACCCCAAAGCACTCCGACCGCGACACCGGACCCGGACCCCGCCGCCGCCGCCCAACACAGCGCCCGCTTGGGCGAACTGATCCGCGCCGAGATCGCCGCCACCGGGGGCCTGCTGCCCTTCGATCGCTTCATGGACCTGGCGCTCTATGCCCCGGGGCTCGGCTACTACGTGGCGGGGGCGGCGAAGTTCGGGGCGGGCGGGGACTTCGTGACCGCCCCGCAGTTGTCCCCGCTCTTCGGCGGCTGCATCGCGGTCCAGGCGGCCGAGGCCCTGGAGCGGCTCGGCGGGGGCGATGTGCTGGAGTTCGGCGCCGGTGACGGCGCCCTGGCGGTCGCGGTCCTGACCGGTCTGGAACGTCTGGGCGCCCTGCCCGGCCGCTACCTGATCCTGGAGCCGAGCCCGGACCTGCAGGAGCGCCAGCGGGCACTGCTCGCCGCCCGGGTCCCGCACCTGGCCGGGCGCTGCGTCTGGCTCACCGGTCTGCCCAAGGCCCTGCGCGGGGTGGTCCTGGCCAACGAGGTGCTGGACGCCATGCCGGTCCATCGCTTCAGCATCGGCACCGGGGGGGAGCCGCTGGAGGTCTGCGTGGGCGAGCGTGACGGGGCCTTGATCGAGATCGAGGCCCCGGTGCGCTCCCCGGGCCTCACCGCGGCGATCACTGCCCTCCAGCACGCCGGGCTGGCCCGGACCCCGGGCTACACCTCGGAGATCAACCTACGCCTGCACCCCTGGTGCGCCGCCCTCGGCGGCTGCCTGGACGCGGGTCTGGTGCTGCTGATCGACTATGGCTATCCGGCGTCCGCCTACTACCAGCCGGACCGCACCATGGGCACCCTGATGTGCCACTGGCGCCACCAGGCCCATGGCGACCCCTACCGTCACCTCGGCCTGCAGGACATCGGCGCCCATGTGAACTTCAGCGCCGTGGCCCAGGCCGCCCTGGCGGCGGGGCTCGCGGTCGCCGGTTTCGCCACCCAGGCCCAGTTTCTGATCGGCTGCGGTATCGACCGGCTGATGGCGGACGCGGTCGGCGGCGGCGCGGCGGACCCGAACCTGGTGCAGGCGGTCAAGCAACTGCTGCTGCCCGCCGCCATGGGCGAGCGCTTCAAGGTACTCGCCCTCACCCGGGGACTCGAGAACCCCTGGTGCGGGTTCTCCATGCGCGACCTGCGCGACCGGCTCTGATCCATCAATTCCCCGCTCGCCGGCGCGGCCTGGTGGCATCACCTGTTGCCGATAGGCCGGGCCCACTGGGGTGCGGCGCTCCCAGTCGGTCGGCCTGAAGGCCGACCCACAAGCAACCCGTCGCGGCCGGGGGGGCCGTTCCTACGGGGGTAGGAGCGGCCCCCGGCCGCGACGAATGTCACCCGTCCAGTGGCCGGAATAATGTTCAACGTCGGCTGGCACACAGTCTCAGGACGCTAAGCGCGCGAGCGCATGACGGCTGCTGCGACCGCCCCCGGGCAGGCTGGTCAAGGCGCCTAAGCTTAGTTCAATGGCCGCTATGGGGTCTCCTGCAAAGGATCGTCGTGATAACGATATGATCCCGTGGTGGCCACCCTTTTTTCCCGTCCCAGCACGGTTTCGATCGTTACTCCGGCGACCCCGCGGGTAACATTCGTCGCGGTCGAGGGGGCGCGACGACTCCAGTCAGAGCGACCCCCGACCGCGACGGGGCGCCGCGAGGACGGTGGCTGGAATTTTGATCACGCGGGCCCCCCGCGCGTTGAGGTGACTTTTCGCCCAGGACTCGACGCCGCGCACGTAACTCACTGATCGTTCGCTCTACGCAGGCACCAGGTTGGGGTAAACGAAAGTTTCCCCGCGCCGCGCGACCTGATCTTTCAATGAGGTACGGACATCGCCAACGGCTCTCCGGTTGGGCGGGCCGGCTCGGGTCCGCCCTCCGGCCGGCGTCGTCGTCCGCCACGCGGATATGGACGCACCGCGCCGGCCCCTGTATCCTTTACAAGTCGCGTAGAGCCGACCGCAAGGGTCCCTCGCCAACGCCGAGACTTACGACCTTGAGGGTCAAGTCACAAGCGCCCGTAGCTCAGATGGATAGAGTACAGCCCTCCGAAGGCTGGGGTCACAGGTTCGAATCCTGTCGGGCGCGCCAAAGTACATCTGAATCAAACTGACGGCGCCATCCCGATGGCGCCGTCGGCGTTTTCGCGTCCGCAGATTTCTCGGCCGCCAACCTAGTGCGTTAGGCTGCGACACACCTGTGACACCCGGAACCGCACCGATGGCGACCCCGAGCACTTCCCTTCGACTAGCCGAGCCTGTTGCACCCGTATTACAGGCAGCCCCCACGGAAGGTACGAGCGCCGCGGTGCACGAGGTCTTGATGATGGCCCTGGAGCAGGGGCTTGCCGCCGCCACCCCCCGCCGCCAGGGCGGCCGGTCTACCCCCAGGGAAGTCCGGCAGATGGCCCAGGCGATGACGGACCAGGGCGCGCTGCCAGTCGAGTTGACCCGAGCGGTTGAGGACGCCTGCGGGCATGTGAGCCGGGTTCCAAGAACTGGTCCAGAGTGGGTTTGCTTTCGGCCGGGCTTGCCCCATACTTTGTCACCCGAAGTGTAAACTGGGCATGACAACAGAATCACCCGTGGAGAAGCTCGCTAGATCCCCCCTTGTCTATGTGGTGGCCCAGGTGCGGATCGGGGCCGTCCTCAAAATGGGGGACTATGTGCCTGAGATTCAGGAGCACATGCGTCAGGCGGGCTACGCGCTCTACCGGCCGGGCGAGGTCCGGGATCTGCAGTTTGGTCCGGGCGGGACGGCGCTGCGGGTTGCCCGGCAGTGGGCCTTCGATCGCATTGATCGGACCGCCGGTTTTCTCGTGCAGGAGGGCTCCGTCACCTTCCACACCACGGCCTACGATACCCACGAGACCTTCTTCGCCGAACTGCGGCAAGGGCTTCAGATCGTTCAGGACGCGGCGGGCATCGGGGCCATCGAGCGCCTGGGTCTGCGTTACGTCGATGCCTTCCAGCCCGACACCGATCGCAGTCTGGGCGACTATCTCAAGC
>Ga0247840_10002673_pt1 | contig 31345 bp, 32 predicted proteins | sample LaCruzMarch2015__FD_192404 | JGI IMG/M metagenome (GOLD analysis project Ga0247840, IMG submission 192404) | Freshwater microbial communities from meromictic Lake La Cruz, Castile-La Mancha, Spain - LaCruzMarch2015_17m | ecosystem: Environmental > Aquatic > Freshwater > Lake | place: Spain...
TCCCGGCCTGCTCCAGGATCTCCTTCTTCCACTGCCCCACCTGGGCTGGATGGACCCCATGATCCTGACCGATCTCGTTCGTCGTCTTGACCCCGCGGATCGCCTCCAGACCAACTTTGGCCTTGAACGATGCCGTGTACGTCTTGCGCTTCGCTTCGCCCATTCTGACATGCCCCTTTTGGTTCGACGGGAGCTTAAATCGCTGTCCGGTTTTCAGGGACCACTATAGAGTACCGGCCACGGGGTCGATGGTCAGACGCTCGATCTTCGGGGCCAGGACCGGGCGGTCGGGCGCGAAGACTTGAGGCGGGACGCTCGAGCCGGGGGAATTCCGGGTAACGGACCAGGTCCAGTTCAAGCGTCCCATCGTCGCGGTCATAGCCCTGGGCGATGTGGAAGACGAGGTAGCGGCGGGTCAGTGCGAAGTCGTGGATGAAGCTGCAATGGGTACCATTGGCCGCCGCGAGGATCTTGACCATGTCGGCGCTGGAAAGGGTGGCGGTCATTGGATCGGTGGTGCTCCGGGATGGATTGGCGTGCCCTGACCGCGACACTCACGGGGTCGGTGCCGCCCCCGGCACTGGCGCGGTCGTCGGATGGCGTTGTTCGAGCACCGGCCGGAGCAGCTCTTGAAGGTCCCGCCGCAGCGCCCGGGCGGCCTCCACCGAGGCCTCGCTGCCCGCGGCGAGCTGTGCCAGATGGGTCTGACGCTCCTGTTCGAGGTAGGCGCAGCGGGCGCGCAGGGTCGCGCACTCGGCGTCGGCCTGGGCCGCGGCGCCGGCCGCTTGGTCGCGCTCGCGCGTCGCCATCGCCAGCGCGGCTTGCATCTCGCGCAGTTGCGCGGTCTGGTCTTCCCCGCGTGCGCGCAAGGCGGCGACGGCGACCACCTGCTCTTGGAGGTGTCGATCCAGATCCGCACCGCGTTGGCTGGTCCGCGCCAAGTCGGCGCGTTGCGCCGCCTCGGTGTCCCTGATTTGGTCCAACGCCCTCTGGGTCTTGGCCAAGACGCCCTCGGCCGCCTTCAGACGTTGGCGGGTCTCATCGACCTGCTGGAGCCAGGTTGCCTGATCACCCGCGCGACCGGTGCGCTCCGCCGCAAGCTCGCCCCGTAACGCCGCGGCGACCGCTTCGAGGCCGTGCACCCGATGCATCAAGTCGGCCGCCTCCTGGCGGGTGGCACCGAGCGCCACGGTCGCCTCATCCAGGCGCGCTGTCAGGTGCCGGTTCTCGACCTCGTACTGGTCGCACTGGGCCAGCAACGCCACTTGCTCCTCCCGCTGCCGATCAATCACGGCCGCCAGGTCCGCCACCCGAGCCGCGACCGCGGCGCGCTCGGTGTCCCATTGCTGTGCACCCTCCGTGAGGGCGAGCGACCACAAGGCGGCGGCAGCATCCACCACCGTCGGCGGCAGCCGTGGCTCGCACAGGCGTTCGCCGAGCGCGGCCCAGAACTCATCCAGGGCGCTGAGGATGGTCTGCTGGGCTCCGTGACCAACTTCGGCCCGGACCTTCTCCGCAGTCGGCCGTTCGCCGCGGCGCAGGATCGCCAGGGCCGCCGTCTTGGCCAAGTCGCGGGTTGTCGGAGTGCTGAGCATCTGTTTGCCTACCGTGAAGTCGCGACCCAACCGCCCCCCCAAGGGGCGGCGCCCTGCCCTGCCCTGCCCTCGCGCGGCCTGCCGTGCGCCATGAGAGAAAAACACTGACAGTATGTTATCTGCTTTTCAGCTAAAAACACTGCTTTTTTGTTGATAGGTTGCGATAATATCTTTTCTCGTCACCAAGCGCCGTTTGGACTACCATGGCGAATGCCGTCGCCTATCCGGCGGCGCCTACACCAACGCGGACCCCAGCCGCGCAACGCTGCGCGTCACCCCGCCCCCTGACTTTGGAACCGCACCACCATGGCCGCCAACGCCCCTCCCCTGCCCTGGCCCGTCGGCGCGCCGTCCGTCGCCGCGGACGCGCTCCTGGGCGACGCGGACCGGACCCGCCTCGCGCACTACTTCGCCGCGCGGCACGCCGCGGCGACACGCCGCGCCTACCGGTCTGATTGGACGCTGTATACCGCCTGGTGTGACGCCCGCGGCTGGTGCGCCCTGCCCGCCACGCCGGAGACGGTGGCGGCCTACCTCGCCGCGGAGGCCGAGCAGGGCCGCAAGGTGAGCACCATCCGCCGCCGGGTGGCCGCGATCCGACTCGCCCACCGGCTATGCGACCACGAGCCGCCGACCAACGCGGAACTGGTGCGCGGCACCCTGCACGGCATTGCCCGCACCCATGGTGCGGCGCCGCGGCAGAAGGCCCCGGCGCTCGCTGAGGTGTTGCGGGCGATGGTCGATACGCTGGATGCCGCGACGCACCAGGGACGGCGTGATCGGGCCCTCCTCACGCTCGGGTTTGCCGGCGCGTTGCGCCGGGCGGAACTGGCGGCCTTGCGCGTGGAGGATCTCGAGGAGGTCCCGCGCGGGCTGCGGGTGCATGTGCGTCAGTCAAAAACGGATGCCGAAGGGCTGGGACAGATCGTGCCGGTCATCCGCGGTGAGGTCTACTGTCCGGTGCGGGCGGTGCGCGACTGGCTTGCCGGCGCGGCCATCATCCAGGGGCCGGTCTTTCGCCGCATGTACCGCGGCGACGTGGTGTCCGGGGAGTCGCTCAGCGCTCACAGCATCGCTGCCGTCGTCAAGCGCTGCGCGCTCGCCGTCGGCCTCGATCCCGACGACTACGCCGGCCATAGCCTGCGCTCCGGCTTCATGACCTCGGCGGCACTGGCCAAGGCGAGCCTGTTTAAGATGATGGAGGTCTCCCGCCACAAGGACCCGAAAACCGTGATGATCTACGTGCGCCGCAGCGCGGAGTTCCAGGATCATGCCGGTGAGGGTCTGCTCTGACGCCGACGCGACACCAGCAGGTTCCCCGCCGCGCAGCAATGCCGACATCGCGTGAGCCAGCCCCGCGACGCGCCGACCACCGCGAGGTTAATCTGCGGCAATGCGGATCACCAGTTTACCGACGAAAAAATCCGGGTGCAGCGAGGCCGCGACCCAGGCAAGCCTGCCGCCAACCATGATCGCGCCGAGCGCCACCGGTGCGGCGTCGGATGGTGCATCACTCATGCGGCCCCGCAGGTACGGGTCTAACGACAAGTACAAAGTGCGCAGCAGGAGTGGTCCCGCGGCCGGCGCCGCAGCGGCGATATGATGGCACAAGGATCTGTTATCGATAGATTTCGCTGCGAATTTGCGAGAGTTGCGCCCCGAAGCAAAGGCTACTAAAGTGCTTGCTTAACCTAGCGTGCAGTCACCTTTTTTAACTAATCAAGTTCAACGCACCATGAGGAAAAGTCAGAAAGTCATTGCAGATAGCGTCCCGGTGCCAGCGACCTTGGCGGAGCAATCGGATGACGGTCAGCCGGTACTTCGAAAGTACGCGGGGGCAGTGCATATCGGTGCGGATCTAACGTTGTATCAGCGACGTGCGTTCAATGTCCTATTGTTCTGGGCAATGCCCGAGATGCCACGTACCACTCGGCATGAAATAGATCTGGATGAACTTGCCTGGGGAATGGGGTTGGAACGAGCATCGCAACGCATGCAACGTTTAATCGAGAGCCTGGACAAGATGATGGAGGCGCGAGTCGTCTGGAATCTTTTGGACGATAAGGGTGAACTGGAGGAATGGGAAAGCGCGACACTGCTCCCCTACGTCAAAGTCAGCAAAAAGACCAGGACGGTACTTTATGAATTTACCAACGCTTTCCAGGAGCGGGTATACAACCCATCAGAATTTGCAGAAATTGCTCTGCGGATGCAGAGGGTGTTCCGCTCCGAGCATGCTCTAGCACTCTACGAGAATACCCGTCGGTTCCTCATCAATGGCGAAACACCATGGATACCGTTGGAGACTTTTCGATCTCTTATGGGCGTCAACGGAAAACCATATTACGATGAGTTTAAATACCTCAGTGCGCGCTTAATCAAACCTGCGATGCAGCAAATAAACGAGTGCTCGGACATTCAGCTTCAGCTGAAAACGAAGCGGCGGAACCGCACCGTGGTCGAGATAAAGTACAGCGTCAGCACTAACCCGCAAATGACATTGTTCGCGGAATCGCTTACGCAGGAACCGACGCAGATCAATACCGATGGCGAGCGGCGGACGCTGCTCCGGCTATCAGGTTACCGGATCACCGGCAAACGGGCCGAGCTTCTGCTCCGCGACTATACCGAGGAACAGATCATCCTCGCACTTGACGCAGCGGATGCATGGATGGAGATAAAGGAAGCCGGGCGTGAGCCGATTGTGAATCCCGCGGGGGTTGCTTACAAGGCAATCACCGAAGGGTGGCGTACGCACTCGGAAGAAAAGGACATTGCAACGACCGGGACATTAACCCTTGAAGATACGTCTCCGCCTAAGCTGCTCCACTCATCTCCAGAGAGACAGGAGGCATTTGAGAGTGAATTCCGAAAAAAATGGTATGCGGAGTTCATTGAGCGAACCCCAGAGTCGAAACTCGATTTGCTGAAATCTGCATTTGAAGAAACGCTTGTTGCATCCCCGAGCGACCGCATTGTTCTCGAAAAATACCGACAGCAAGGTCTGACAGGTATCGCGCGAGGGCTCTTTCAACACTTTCTCGCATCGCAAGGCATCCGGCCTACGGAGGAAGATATCAAAGCATACACTGAATCAAAACGCCTTCTGAGAAACCAAGCTTAGCCACAAAAGGACCTGATAATACTCCCTGTGGCAATTGCCACAAAGTTAGGTAACAGTATGTAAAGATAGGCATTTCAGGCTTGCATTGAAACATCTGTCAGTAAGCACCCCTCCCCCCGCTTCTCCCATACTACCCCCTGGATAGACCCCGTTTTTCGGTCGCCAGGCGGACTCCCATCGCAGTCTCCTGCATCAGTCCTTAGTACCTCAAGGGAGCCCAATTCGACCGCCACAGCCCGCAGCACACCGTTTTTTCCTGGGGCCAAACGGCCGCGAGCCTGCTACTCAGCCGAACTCGCAAATCGTGTTTACGCGACAAAAATGGCATCCGAGCTTCTCAAAGGTGCTCAGTTCTGTTGGATTAGTACCATCGTGCTGCTTGATGTGCCCGGTGAGGTAGAAATGGAGACCCTTAGGATGCGCTGGTGGGCACGACCTCCTCAAGCGGCCGCTGTTACACCGGGACTAAACTTACACTGACGGTGGTGCGCAAACGCTTACCACCACAGATGAAACCCGACTCCCGCCCGATATTGGCACTTGTCGCAAGCAAGCATGCGTGTCTAGGTCCTTTCGTTTGAGCCGTTGTGGTTGACTTAGCTAGCATTGTTTAGCGTAAGACATCGCCCGCGATGGACCCGATTGATACCCCGGCGCAATTCTTGGAGGCTAATTCTTGGAGGCTCTTTCTGCGTCTCGGACGGCTGCGCCTAATCCTCGCCAGGCAGGGGAGGACAGAAGTCACAGGCAGGGAAAAGTGCCAATTTTGTGCGTCGATCATTTTCGCCGTTAGTCCAAGCTATTAGACTAAAAAATCATAGGCTTGGCTGTATCGTCCTTGACCAGCCCATCAAACTATCCGGGGGAAAGTGCCAAGTTGTGGCTGAGACGTGCCAATTTTTGGCGATCTAAATGCATCAAGTGCTGATATTGGGCGCCCATTGTTGCCACCTGGCCCGCCTTTTCTTAGCACTTCACGCCCGTTCTTGGCACTTTAGTGGCATAACATATTGATTATACGTCACGTCGTTGTTCCTTAGTAGTATCTTTAGTAATTTAAGTCTTCAACAACTCTGGTGTCCAACTATTATTTAGCGCAAGTCGCGGCTATAATCAGCCACAACTGCTAGAAAGGGGGGTCTTCGCTGGTGGCAAACGCCGATCCTGTTGAGTTGGAACAACTCGAATTTCTCTACTCTCGGTCTCAGGACGTGTTAACGGCGCTCCGTCACGATGTCTTTGCGCCAGAGGGAGTCAAGACTCTGCGCAAAACGTGGACGATCTCTGAGGCTGCGGAACTTGTAGGGCGTAGCCAACAGTCCATCCGCCTTGCCGAAAAAGAAGGCAAACTTCCTCCATCACAGCGTCTCGAAAGCGGTCGACGTTGCGGCTATTCCCTTTCTACCATCAACCTAATGAGGGAACTTTTCGGCACTTCGCCGCGTCGCGCGAACAGTGATGATCCCGTCATCCTAAGCTTCTCCAATTTCAAGGGCGGTGTAGGTAAATCCTCCTTCGCCTGTCACTCGGCTCAGTACTTTGCTATTCGTGGATACCGCGTTCTTTTGGTCGATCTCGACAGCCAGGCCAGCACAACCACTGTATTTGGTTTCAATCCAGATCTTGACATTACCGAACACGATACAATCGCGGCCTATCTCCTAGGCGACCAGCACTCACTGCACTACGCAATCAAGGCCACACACTGGCCAGGAATCGATCTTATTCCCAGTGCTTTACATTTCTATGGGGCCGAGTACGAACTCGCTGCCCAGGTATCAGGTAACGTGCCGTTGCTCGAGAGCCTCCGAGCCGGACTTGACGGCATTTCAGGAAAGTACGACATCATAATTCTAGATCCACCGCCGGCATTGGGACTCGTATCCGTCAGCGCTTTGGTTGCCGCCAACGCCCTTGTGATACCTGTCCCGCCAGCCAACATCGATTTCGCTTCCACGGCCCATTTTTTCGGCATGGTAATTGACACGTTGTCCAGCCTTCGCAAGCACGGCGTGACGCCAAGTTATAAATTCGTCAAAGTTGCTCTCTCGAAGTATGACGAGCGGAAATCAACGCAGTCGGCAATCGCCGGGATGATGAGTCAGGTTTTCGGCACATCCTTACTCACGACCCCAATTAAGGATTCTGCGGAAATCGACAATGCGTCAGCCCGCTTTGAAACGGTCTATGAGCAACCCGCTCCGCTGACGTCGCGTGAGGTACACAGGCGCTGCCTGGCGTATCTGGACGGGCTGAATCGTGAGTTGGAGATACTCATCCGCAAGACCTGGGCTAGTCATCACGGTGCCCTGCGTGAAGCCGGCCTGATGTAGAGGTAATATGTCCAAGAATCGCAACCTGATGTCAGGAATCGCCGATCGCGTCATCAAGGCTCCTGACGAGTCTGCCGATGGCAATGCCAATCTGGGCCGGCGTCCCGAGCCATTGGCAGCAAACCTGGGCGGAGTGACAAATCCGCGGGCTCCGGGGCAACCGGACTCGAAAATCCAGAAGACCGCGATTCAGCGCCATATTTTGGTGGATCCGGCCGTATGTCGTCCATGGTCCCACCATAACCGAATTTACGAATTATTAAATGAGGATCGCTGCGCCGACCTGATTGCAGGATTCCGGTCCCTGGGGCGGCAGCAACGCCCCGCCATTGTCCGCCCATTGATTGGCGATGCGCGTAGCGATGGATTCGGCCGCGAGCATGATTTCGAGATCATTTCCGGCGCACGTCGACATTGGACTGTGTCCTGGCTGCGGGCACACAATGAGGTCAACGCCGACTCCGAACCTTTCCTCTTTCTCCTTGTTGTACGCGACGATCTTGGCGATGCTGCTGCTTTTGAATTATCAGACGCAGAGAATCGGGGTCAGAAGGATATCTCTGATTACGAACGCGCCAAAGAATACCGGTGGGCGCTGGAGAACCTCTACGAAGGGAATATCTCGCGCATGGCGGATGCCATCCAAATGGACCGGTCGCAACTGACGCGCCTGGTAGCACTCACTGAAATGCCAGACATCGTTGTACAAGCCTATCCGAGCATTCTCGACATCCGCCTACACCATTGGCGCGAACTCGGCCCTTGCTTTTCGAGCAAGGAAAAAGCGAAGCAGGAGGCAGTGGAACGGGTGCTTGCATGCGCTAAGTCGATAGTGAATGCCCGCGAGAGTCACAGCAGCAAGGTGCCAACAGATGGTGCTCAGACCGCTGCTTTACTTATCGCTGCCTTGAATAAGAAAGCAAGGGGAGGGGACCGAACTCAGATTCTCGAGACCGTCACTGCGAAAGCGACTGGTAAGGTGATGCTTACGATCAAGCGAACCACAAGAGGTATGACGTTTGATCTTCCGCGTACCTCGGGTGCCACAAAAGATGAGGTGATTGACGCGCTGCGCCGAGCGATCGACGAACATTTCGAGGCAGGATAATTAGAGAATCTGACGCTCTTTCGTATGCCCATCAAGATGTTCAGACATAAGAGAGTGTGCGATTACCGGCGCTGGACGACTGCTGTGTGTTGACCCCAATCAGCCGAGAAACGTGCGCTCGCAGTCCTGATGCTAAGATGGCTGTGGCGATTGCCACAATCGATGATAATGTCTTAATTTTTAGAATAAAAAATGGCACCATTGAATCCTCGATCGGCCCCTGTTCGCTCTCTGATTGACAGCACACGGCCGCCAGACACTAGCACCTAAGGGATGTTTTTCCAAAAAAACCCTAGTACTCGACAGGGGCTGCCCTGACTGACCGATCCCCGGTGTCCGCACTTGTCTATGATCACTGCTCGGTGTGCGCCAAGTCACTTGCGATGCATATTCTGTAGTGAAGGGTGAAAGGTGCCAAGATTGGGAGTCGAGCCCAGCGCGTTGTTGTCACGTGGCAACCTCTGAAGAGCCGAGCGGGGCGGCGTAGTCCAGCGGGGCAAGAACACCGGGAAGGCGCGTGACCAGCTTGGCCATGGGTTGGCCCTTCTTCGGTTTGGGGCCGCGCCGTCCCGGCGGCACCGGCGACGCGAACAAGCGCACATCCAGTTTCTGCGAGCCCGCGGAGGACTTCGCGGCCCGCCTGCCGTCCTGGTCCGGGGACCTGTAGCTGAGCTGGGGCTGCGACTGGCTCCGCATCCACACGCAACGCGCCTTGGACCTCATGCGGGCAGGACCGGAGCGTTTCGTGCATTTCCATCCGGCCTTTCCCGCCGAATCGGTGCGTATCGACCCCCTGCACAGCTTCAACCGTGCCACCGAACTGGCGAGCCGGGTGGCGGCCCTGATCCCATCGGAGACCGGCAACGATCCCTTCAAGATCTTCGGGCAGTCGGTCTGGATTCCCTGTCGGACACCATGGTCGGGTCGGCCGTCGGCTCGATCCTCATCGCCGATCTAGCCGCGGTCGCCGGTGATCGCTACAACCACCAGGGGCGCCCGCGTCCGGTGAACGTGTTCATCGACGAGTCGGCCGAAGTGGTGAACGACCGCTTCATCCAACTCTTGAACAAAGGCCGCGGCGCCGGTTTGCGCCTGGTCGTCGCCGCCCAGACCTTCGCCGACTTCGCGGCCCGCACCGGCAGCGAGGCCAAGGCCCGGCAGGTACTGGGCAACATCAACAACCTGGTGGCCTTGCGCGTGCTGGATGCCGAGACCCAGGAATACGTGGCCGAAAGCCTGCCCAAGACCCGCGTGGTCAGCATCATGCGCTCGCATGGCAGTACCACCGACGCCGGCAACCCGGTGCTCTATACCGGCAACACCGGCGAGCGTGTGGTCGAGGAGGACAGTCCGCTGATCCATTTCTGGTCGGCGCGGGCGCTGTTTTGGATTCTGATCGGGACCTTGATGCTGTATCTGATGTCACCCGCCCTGCGGGTCGACGTGCTGCGGGTCCTGGACGCCAAGGTCGCCGAGACTCGACGGGAAAAGGTCAGTCTGGCCTTTGAGCCCCGGGCCATCAGTCGCGATCCGGCGAGCGGCACGATCTACATCACCGGCACCTCAGTGACGGGCAGAGCAACGACCTGGCGTTGTTGCTCACCCTGGCCCCACGGTATGTGCCGCCGCGCGAGATTCGCCTCACCGTCCCCGGGTATCACGGCAAGGGTGCGAGCGGTGCGGCACCCGACAGCGGCAAGTCGGCGTTGCTGCCGCTCGCCGGGGGGGATGGCCGCGGTAGCGACTCCTACGTCGCCGCCTTGACCGATCTGTTGCGGGCCATGGCCCAGCGGCGACTACCGGCCGGGTTCCAGGTCAAGGACAGCGGCCCGAAACGTCAAGGAGTGCTTTGTGATCGTCGGTGGCTTTGCGGATCTCGGGTCGGAACGGGCCTACCTGCGCGCCGAGACGCTGACGTGCGTGCGCACCGATGACGGGGTCATTGAGGTCCCGCTCGACGCCTACGCGGTCGCAGAAAACATCTTCCCGGTGCTCGAAGTCGATGCGGGGCGCGGGATTGAACTCATCATCAACAAGGGCACGTCGCTCATCTCGGACTGCAGACCTCGACCACCCGTAGACCTGGGCGGCCGTTGCATCGCCCCCGGTGAAGGCGAGCACCGAGAAGGCATCCCGCGGATAGTTCCCGAGCGGGGTTCCGGACAACGCATAGCGCCGCTTGGTCGGCGGCGCGTGGGCTCAAGACCCCGGACGCGCCTGCGGCAGCGACTCGAGCCAGGCCTCGAAGACGGCGCGAACCGCGGGCGGGGTCAGCACGGTGCCGCCGTGCGGCGCATCGACGATGGTGAAGCGATGCAGCGGCGAGCGCCCGTCGTACCAGGGGTCCGGGGAGGCATAGCCGGGGCGCGGCGTGCCGCGGCGCTCCTGGCCGAGCGCCCGGCGCCTGGCGGTCTCGGCGTCCTCCAGGGCATCGCCCAGGCCCTTGAGGTCCACCCCGGCGTCCGGCTGGACGAACTCGGCGGCGAAGTCCGGGGCGGCCTCAAGCTCGGCCCCGAGCGCGGTGAGCGCCAGGCCCGTATCGAGCCGCGCCAGGACCCAGCGCACCAGGTCGGCACCCGACTCCAGGGCGGCGCGGCTCGCGGCGTCCGTGTCCCTCCCGCCCGCGGCGAGCCGCTGCCGCGCCAGGAAGACCGAGTAGGGGGTGACGGGCCGCACCGGGTCGAGCCGGGTCTCGCCGCGGTCGATGGTGCAGACCCAGTCCGCCAGGCGCCGCGCACCTTCCGTCACCCGGCCGGCCAGCAGCCGCTCCACCAGCACCACGGCGGTCGTCGCGTCCAGGTCCGGCCGCTGGTGGGTGACGATGGTCAGCGGCGCGTCCGGGGCCAGGTCCGCGAGCGGGCCCGCCGTGTCCGCGCGGCTCGAAGGCCGCGTCGATGCGTCGCTCGATCGCCTTGAAGGTCTGGCCGCGATCAATGCTCCGGCGCGGCGCGTGATCCGCCGTTGGTATACTGTGTCCACTCTCAGATCCGCACCGAGATTCACCATGTTGACCGTAACCGCCACCGAACTGCAAAGGCATTTCGGGCGCTATCGGGGCAGCGCCCTGCAGGAGCCGGTCGCTATCACCGCGGACGGCCAAGAGAGCCTGGTCCTGCTGTCCGCGGAAGAATACCGACGGCTCAAGCGCCGCGAGCAAGAGGCGCTTTCGGTCGAGGCGCTGAGCGAGGCCGACCTGACGGCGATTGCCCAAGCCCGAGTTCCGGACGCTTACGTGCATCTCGACAGCGAACTGGGCTGACGCCGATGTCCCTGCCCTTGCCCCATCCCGGAATGGTCATCGGCTACCGGTACCTCTGGAACGCCGAGGCACAGGCGGGACATCAAGAGGGCCGCAAGGACCGCCCCTGCGTTGTCGTCCTCGCGGTGACACAAGCGCAGGGTGGGCCGGTCGTCACGGTCGCGCCGATCACGCATGCGGCGCCCCGGAACCCGGATACCGCGGTCGAGGTTCCCCTGCCCACCAAACGGCGGTTGGGACTGGACGCCGAACGCTCCTGGGTGGTGGTGTCAGAGGTCAATCGATTCGTCTGGCCCGGCCCCGACCTGATGCCGATCTCGCGTGCCGCGCCAGGGCGGTATGACTACGGTGTCCTGCCGCCGCGCCTGTTCGCCCAGATCGTCGAGCGGCTACTTGGCGTTGCGCAATCCCGCAAGGCAAGAACGGTCGTTCGCACCGACTAGGGTCAGTGGCGGAACGGGGTAGACCGCTACCCCGCCTCGTAGCGCAGCGGGCCGTCGAAGGTCTCGGTGCGCACGGGTAGGTCCTCCAGCAGCCGCTGGTCGCCGGTCATGTGGACCATGCCCCCGGCGTCGAGCTGGAAGTTGCAGGTGAAGAGCGCGGTGCCGTGGAGCACGGTGCCGTGGGGGCGCGGGTAGCCGGCCGCATCGGTCGCGAGTCCGAGCGGGCGGATCAGCCGCGCGGCCTGCGCGCGTAGAGCCGGGTCGGCGTCGTCGCGCCAGGGCAGGTCCTCGCCGCCATCGACCACCAGGAACCGCTGCTCGGCGCGGATGGCCCCGCAGAAGAAGCGCATATAGGCGAGCCGGTGCCCCAGCGTGCCCAGGTCGGGCCGGAACAGCGCATTGGCGGCATGGATGGCGTGGCCCTGGCCGGTCAGCGGGATGACGCCGGCCGGGCCTTCCAGCAGGGCCACCGCGGCCGTGCGTCCGCCGTGGACGAGCGCGACCTCCGCGAGGATCCAGCGCGCCCCCCGGGTCCGGCATGGAAGGGCAGCGCGAGCCGGCGCAGCCCTTGGACCCGCGCACCCGTCAGGTCCAGGCCCAGCCGGGCGAGCGCCGACTCCAGACGCGCGAGCGATCGGCCGGTCTGCTCCCGGGCCGGTCCGTCGCCCGCGGACACCGCCTGCCAGTCGCCCGGGATCAGGGGCGCCGGGCGCCAATCGGGGCGCTCGTCCAGCGGACCGACAGTCCAGCCGAGCGGCGCGGCGCCCGCCGACAGACTCTCTGCCGCGGCGGCCAAGAGGGTCAGATAGGCAATGTCCAGGTCGTCGTTCGGCCCCAGCGCCCCGGCCGCCCGCAGGCGGGCGAGCCAGTCGCCAGCGAGTGCCAGCGACTCCCCATAGCGTTCGAGTGCCTGACGGGCGTCCCCTTGGGCATGGTGTGCCTGGCCCAGGAAGCGGTAAGACCAGATCAGGTCCCGGGCCAGGTCGCTGCGCTGGGGCTCGCGTTCGTGCAGCGGTGTCAGGATCGCTCGCGCCATCTCGAACAGCACCAGCCGCCGGGACTCGGCGGCGAGTCCTTCGACCCGATCCGGCACGTCCCAGATCAGCGAGTAAGCGAGCCTATATCTGGCCAGATCGTCGGCCAGCCCGTCCGCCAGCGCCCGAAGCTGCCCGGCCGTCGGCGGCACGTCCCCCACCAGCCGCACCGCCAGCATCCGCTCCCAGGCCCGCCGCGGCACCTCGGACTCGCCGATCAGCGGCGCCAGCTCGGCAAAGCGCCCACGGTCCCAGAGCACCCCGGCGACATGCGCGAGCGCGCCCTCCAGGTCCTGCGAGTGCGACAGCGCCAGCCAGTCGGCGAGCGACTCCGGCCGGATCGCCGGGTCCTGCTCCAGCAGGTGTTGAAAGAGCATCTGCTCGCGCAACCGCTGGAAGGGGATGCGAAAGCCGGCCCCGTCGGCGCCGGTGCGGTGCACCAGGATGCCGGCGGCGAGCGCGGTCTCGATGGGGTTGAAGCGCAGGCGCCGCTCGGTCTCGGTCCGCTGTTGCTCCCAGTCCGCGCGCAGCGCTCGGTCGTCGTCGGTGTCGAGCTCGGCGCGCCCGGTCGCGAGCATGCGTGCCAGGATGGCGGAGAGGCTGGGGCGCAGGTCGGGGTAGCGCCGGTAGCTGGTGTCCAGATAGGGGAGTTCGAGGCGCAGTGGAACGGAGAACCGGGTTAAGCCAATTCTTGTGTACGAAAGGGCGTTGGCGGTCGGCATTCTGCACGCGGCGAGTTCGCCTATCCCTCCGCGGGATCACGCAATGGTCGCAACTCGCCCTTGGCCACCGCCTCCGGCACGGAGAAGGAGTAGCGCCCCAGCATGTTGATGTGCTCGTGCAGCAACGGCGACAGCCGCGCCACGTCAGCGTCGCTGACCGGGTAACCCTGTGCGCGTAGCTGGTCCAAGGCGGCCTCCATGTAGAGCGTGTTCCACAAGACGATCATGTTGAGCACCAGGCCGAGCGGGCCTAGTTGGTCTTCCTGGCCCTCACGGTAATGCTGACGTAGTTCCCCGCGCTTGCCGTGGAACACGGCGCGGGCGACGCTGTGGCGATCCTCGCCCCGGTTGAGTTGGGTCAGCGTCGCCCGGCGCTTGGCCTCGTCGTCGATGTAGGTCAGCGTGTGCAGGGTCTTGTCGATGCGGCCGAACTCGGCGATGGCCTGGGCCAGGCGGGTGGGGCGCTCCCCGACCTGGAGGGTGCGCATGATGCCGGCGGCCGGCACGCGCCCGAGCTTGAGTGAGCCGACCAGGCGCAGGATGTCGTCCCACTGCAGGATGATCCGCTGCAAGCTCAGGTGATGGGCCGCTACCGCGTTGAGCGGGCCGTAATCGGCCTGTTGGTCGATCCGCCAGAAGCGCGTGCCGCCGACATCGGCCAGCCGTGGGCTGAAGCGGTAGCCGAGCAGGCGAAACAGACCGAAGACCACGTCGCTGTAGGCGCCGGTGTCCGTCATGATCTGGGTCGGCTGGAGGTCGGTTTGCTGTTCGAGCAGCACGGCCAGCAGGATCAGGCTGTCGCGCAAGGTTCCGGGTACGGTGATGTCGTTCAGACCGGAGAACTGGTCCGACAGCAGGTTGTACCAGGTGACCCCGCGCCCGACGCCGAAGTATTTCGGATTCGGACCGGCATGGACCGAGCGCACCGCCACCACGAAGCGCATGCCGTCGGCCGAGGCCACCTCGCCGCCGCCCCAGAGGTTGGCGAGCGCCAGGCGACTCTGGGCGGCCACCAAGGTTGCATTGGCGGCGGTCAGTGTCTCGTCGCGCAGGTAGTTCTGGTCGACCCAGGACAGGCGGTCACGCTTGAGGGCCGGGATATCGCCGCGCGTCAGCGACTCCAGCCCGGTGTTGCAGGCCTCGGCCATCAGCACGGCGCACAGGCTCACTTGCAGATCGGCCGCGCGGGCCGTGCGCTCCGACAGATGGGTGAAGGCCTCGGCGAAGCCGGTCCGCCCGGCAATCTCCAGGAGCAGTTCCGGCAGTTCCACGCGGGGTAGCAACTCGGCGACCCGCTCGCGCAGCGCCACCAGCGAGGCCGGTTCATCCAGCTTTTCCAGCGGACTGAGGATCAGTTCTGGGGTTTCGTTGATCAGGTCAAAGCGCACCGCCGGTTTGTCGGGCAAGCGCGACGCCACGGCCCGGTAAGTGCGGTCCAGTTCGGCGGCCATGGCGGTCAGCGTCGGCTCCGGGCTGGCCGACAGCCCCAGGGTCCGGCAGATGACCGGCCGGGTGGCTTCCCACTCGCTGCCGGCGAGCAGGCCGGCGCGCGGATCGGTATAGCGCCAACTCGGTGCCACGAAGACCTCGCGGCGGCGCAACGCGGTGTGCAATTGCTCCAGTACGCAGAAGGTGTAGGCACGCAGATCGACGGCGCCCTCCTCACGCAGCACATGCGGTTGCCAAGGTTTGGTGACGACAGCGCGCGGGGCCGCGGTCGGGCTGGTGCCGCTTCAGGTTGGTTCGCAGCCACGCCAGCGCCGCGACGATCGGTTCCCCGGCGACATTCGCACCAAAGCGTAGCTGTTCAATCAGCGTCGGCAGGAAGCGACGGATGAGCGTGTACTTGTCGTCGAGCGCCCGGTAGTACACGTCGTCGGCCGGTCGGATCAGCGCCGTGACCGCGGCGAGCGCGTGCGTGAGGGTTTCGCGCGGGGTCGTTGCGAACACGCGGGTGCGCAGGTCGACATCGGCCACCCCGGTATCCAGCACCAGTTGGCAGGCGCCGGCCAGGGTTGCCGCCGCCAGATCGAGGTCCTTCAGGCTGCGTAGGCGCGCCTTCTTATCCGCCTTGCGGGCGTCGCTGAACACCTCGCGCAGGAGCGCATCCAACACGTCGAGGGCGTCGTCCTGCGCGGTGGCTTCCAGGTCATGCACGAAGGCGACCAGCGTGGCCAAGCGGCGGCGTGTGGGCAAGCGCAGGATCGCCGTGACCTTGGCGGCGCCCGCAAACCGCGCCAGGGCGGCCACCCGGGTCACCGGGATGCGCGTCGCCGTCGGCACCTGGATGCCCAACGCCCGCACCTCCTGCAACCGCCGCAGGGCCAGCACCAGGGACCGGCTGCTGATCGTCACCGGCCCGGTACGCAGGCGATCCAAGGGCGAGCGGCGACTACCGGGCGGAACCTCCAGCAGACCTTCCAGCCGGGTCTGTTGGTCACGGCTGATGCCGCGCCCGAGCCAGCGCCACAGCCGTTCCTCGACCCGGCTGCGTAGGCGGGCGATGTAGCGTTCGAGGGTACTGCAACCGGGCAGCAGGACCTTATGCATGACCAACCAGGTGGTCGCCCGCTCGAACAGCACGCTCGGCCGGTCGGTACCGCTCCTGTCGATCTCGGCGGATGCCGACCGGGCCTGGCTGCCGGCGGCGGGCTGGTGATCTCGGCCCGCCCTCCTCGCCCAGTCCGGCGGCATCGCTGTCGCTCCGTCGGCCGGCGAGAGCGCCGGGGCGTCCGTGTAACCCTTGAATCCTGGGGTGTAGAAGGTATCGGCGTCGGGTCTTGAGGCGCAGCGGACCGGAACACCGGGTTACGCGTAGCGTCGCCCTTAAGAGACTTGATGTTAATAGGTGTTCTTGGCTGTTCTGGTCAGCATGTCCGCACTCGCCAAGATGGGTGCACAGAACCTGTGGTCAACCCGCTGCCGGACGGTCGCGTCCCGGCTGGTTTCGCGCCCGGCGCGCCGCGGCGCAGATCCTCGGACAGGCGCTGGCCGCCGACCCCGGCCGCGGGGCGCCGGTCGCCCCGGCGGGCTGACCGACTCCCGCGTCGGCGCTCGATAATGCCGCTGGGTGATGACCCTCAATCCGCGGCCAGTCCGTTCGCGGTCGGCGGCAGACCGCCCTGCGTCGCGAGCGGCACCAGGCTCCCGTCCGCCGCGATGTCGAATGCGCTGAGGGTACCGGTGCGGGCGCTCAGGGCGTAGAGGAAGTGGCCATCCTCGCTGATCGCCAGATCGATCGGGACACTGCCAGGCCCGGTGGAGGCGGTGACGCCGTCCGCGTCCAGCCGGGTGAGCGCGCCGCGCCGGTCGGCGCGGAACCCGGCGATGGCGCTGCTGCCGGCCGTCGCGGTGTAGACGTAACGCCCGTCGGGGGTGACCACCACCCAACAGGCGGCGGTCAGGTCCGTGGGCGCCGCGGCGTCGACCAGAGCGAGACCGCCGCCGCGGGTCAGTCGGTAGGAAGACACCGAACTGGCGCCTGGTGCGCCGCCCGCCGCCTCGCTGACGAACAGGTTGCGGTGCTTGCCGAAGTCGAAACCGAAGGGTGTCTGGCCGGCGGAGTCGATGATCTCGGGCGCCTCTTCCGGCAGACCGTCACGCCCCACCTCATAGACCAGCAGGAGGTTGGTCGCCTTTTCGGTCAGCACCAGCGCGCGGCCGTCCGGGCTGAATTGAATCTCCGCCGGGGCCGTACCGGCGGTGCTCAGGGGCCGCGTGGAATCGGCGATCGGCTCCAATTGCCCGCGGCGGTCCAGCCGAAACCCGGCGATGCTGTCGCTGCCCGCGTTGAGCACATAGACCAGTTCGTCGCTGCTGGTGACGCTCACCGGGCGGTCGCCCGCGGAGTCGACCGTCCGCGGCGTGCCGAGGCCGTTCGGTCGGACCGGGAAGACGGTCAACTGGTCGCTCCCGGCGTTGACCGCGAACAACCAGCGGCCGTCCTCGCTTAGCACGACGCCGCCCTGGTTGCCCAGGCCGCTGCCCAGCCCGCGACCGCCGGTGGCGTAGGTGCCGGCCGGGGTCAAGGTCCCGTCGGCAGCGCGCGTGAAGACCAAGACAGCGTTACCGTCGGCGGCATTGGTCATGGTATAGACGGCGCCGCTGCGGTCGCGGTCGTCGTGGCCCGAGTGACGCTCGGGGGTCCAGTCGGCGGCCTGGACGGCGCCGAGGGCGGCGATGGCACTGGCGGCGAAGAGTCGGGGGACAGGGTTCATGGCGGTGGCTCCACAATCACAATGGGAGGCCCGGCGTACGAACGACGCCGGAGTTGCGAGACGCCTCGCGGGCGGTCTCTGCAAGCGCATTCGCGCCGACGTGGTGGATGGTTACAGGTCCGGGCACAATGCCGGGGCCTGGGGGCACGCCCGTGCGGGCACCTGTAACCACGGACCGAGATTGAGCGAATGACAGAACAGTCAGGAGTCGACGTCACCGAGGAATGTCTGCGCGGCTGGCTGCTGCGCGGACTCGTGGGCGATGCGCCGGCCTACCATGACTTCCTCAAGGCCGCGAGCGTGCACCTGCGCGCCTACTTCAGGAGGCGCCTGTCCCGCTTGCCCGACGACGTGGAGGACTTGGTGCAGGAGACCCTGCTCGCCATGCACAATCAGCGGCAGACCTATGACGTCGGCCTGCCCCTGACGGCCTGGATGTACGGGATCGCGCGCTACAAGCTGGTGGACTTGCTGCGGCGGCGCGCGGTGCGCGAGCTGCTCACCGATCCGCTGGACGACGACGACGCGCGCTTCCTCTCGAGTGCCGACAGCGAGGCCGCGGAGGCTCGCCGCGACCTCGGCAAGCTCCTCGACCGGCTGCCGGAGCGTCACCGCCTGCCCATCGTCCATACCAAGATCGAGGGCCGGTCGGTGGCGGAAACGGCGCGTCTGACCGGCCAGTCGGAGTCCGCCGTCAAGGTCGGGGTGCACCGCGGACTCAAGGCCCTGGCCGCGATGATTCGCGCTGAGCAACGAGATGAACCATGAAGACCGATGATCTGATCGCCCTCTTGGCCACCGGAACCGCGCCGGTCGAACGGCACCCGGTCGGCCGCCGCTATGCGCTGGCCATCGGCCTGGGCCTGGCCGCATCCGGCGTGCTGATGCTGGGCACGATCGGGCTGCTGCCCGACCTCGCCGGGGCGGTGCGTCGGCCGTCGTTCTGGGTCAAGGTCGGCTTCGTCGCCACCGTGGCCTGGGGTGCGCTGGTCGCCGCCATGCGGCTGTCGCGCCCGGGCCCGTCGCTCACCTGGCTGCCGGCGGCGCTGGGCGCGCCGGTACTGGTCATCTGGGTGCTCGCCGCCGCCGCACTGGCCGGCGCCGCGCCGGGGGCGCGCGCCGGGCTGGTCTTGGGCACCAGTTGGTGGGCCTGTCCCTGGCTCATCGCGCTGTTGTCGCTGCCGGTGCTGGTGGGCGTGCTGTGGGCCATGCGCGGCCTGGCGCCGACCCGTCTGGCCCTGGCGGGCACCGCCGCGGGACTGTTGGCCGGGGCGCTTGGGGCCCTGGTTTACTGTCTGCACTGCCCGGAGCAGGCGGCGCCGTTCGTCGGGTCCTGGTACCTGCTTGGCATGCTGATCCCCAGCCTCGTCGGCGCCCTGTCCGGCCCGGTGCTGTTGCGCTGGTGAGCGGTCGGCGCGCCCGACACCGCGGTCGCGCACCTCACCCGCGATGAAATCTCGTCGGCACCTGTAACCAATCAGGGCCCCAGCGCGAACTGTCTTGCAGAGGCCGCGACCACCGCTGGGTTCCAGCACCGGTCGCCGTCGACCCGATCAGCAAGCAGAGGGCAGGCGCGCCATCATGAGCGAGACGACACCGACCCGCGCGGTCCCCATCCATCCGTTATGGCTGCGCCTGACCCATTGGCTCAATGCCCTGGCGGTGTTGGTCCTGGTCACGAGCGGCTGGCGCATCTACAACGCCTCGCCGCTGTTCGATTTCCGCTTTGCCAATGACCTCACCCTGGGCGGCTGGCTGGGCGGGGCGTTGCAGTGGCACTTCGCGGCCATGTGGCTGCTGGCGGTCAACGGCACCCTCTATCTGCTGCTCAATGTCGCGAGCGGCCGGCTGTGGCGCAAGTTCCTGCCGCTGTCGCCGCGCGCCGTCTACGCCGACCTCAAGGCCGCCCTGCGCGGCCATCTGACCCACGCCGATCCCCGCCGCTACAACGCGGTGCAGCGCGCCGCCTATCTGTTCGTGATGCTCGACACCCTGCTGCTGGTGCTGTCGGGGCTGGTGCTGTGGAAGTCGGTGCAGTTTCCGCTGCTGCGGGAGTTGCTGGGCGGCTACGAGACGGCGCGCTACGTGCATTTCTTCGCCATGGTCGGGCTGGTCGGCTTTGCGGCGATCCATCTGGCGATGGTGGCGCTGGTGCCGCGCACCCTTCTGACCATGATCCGCGGCCACTCATGATTTCAGTCGAGGAGACCCCGATGCGCACGCCCCTACCCCCTGCCGACCAGGACGCCATCGTCGCCGCGGCGCTTGCCCGGCTCGACTCGCCCGCCCGTCGCCGGTTCCTGACCCGCTCGCTGACCCTCGGCGGCCTGTCGCTGTTGACCGGCTGTAACCTCACCGACACCGCCGGCGTGGAGGGCGCCCTGGCGCGCATCTCGCGCCTCAACGACCGGGTCCAGGCGTGGCTGTTCGACCCCAACCGTCTGGCGCCGACCTATCCCGAATCCATGATCACGCGGCCCTTCCCGTTCAACGCCTTCTACGGCGAGGACCAGGTGCCGCGAGTCGGCGCCGACGACTTCCGACTGGAAGTCAGCGGTCTGGCGGCGGACCGGCACGTCTGGACCCTGGCCGAACTGCGCGCCTTGCCGCAGACCGATCAGATCACGCGGCATATCTGTGTCGAGGGCTGGAGCGCCATCGGCAAGTGGGGCGGGGTGCCGTTCGCGCTGTTCCTGCGCCGCATCGGCGCCGACCTGGGCGCCCGCTACGTCGGCTTCAAATGCGCCGACGACTATTACACCAGCATCGACATGCCCACTGCGCTGCATCCGCAGACCTTGCTGGCGCTGACCTATGACGGCGAAACGCTGCCGCCGCGCTATGGCTTTCCGATGAAGCTGCGGATGCCGACCAAGCTGGGCTACAAGAACCCCAAGCACATCCAGGCGATCTTCATCACCAATACCTACCCTGGCGGTTACTGGGAAGACCAGGGGTACAACTGGTTCGGGGGCAGTTGAGAGACGCCCTGAAGCACCGGCCGCACGGCCACACATCCACGCCATCCACCGGAGTTCACCATGATCAAGCTCACGACCGTCATCGCTGCACTCGGGCTCGCACTGTCCGGCGGCGGCCTCTACGCCGCCGATAACATGCAGCACGACTCCATGTCCAAGGACGCCATGACAAAAGACGGCCTGTCGAAGGGGGACATGACCAAGGACAGTATGTCCAAAGACGCCATGAGTAAGGGCACCATGGGTAAGGACAGCAAGGCGAAAGACCGCATGGGTCAGGGGGCCATGGACAAGGACGGCATGGCGAAAGACAGCATGGGCAAGGACTCGATGGCGAAATAGTCGGCGGACCAGACCCCGGGTGGGGCGGCTGCCCCGCCCGCCCGACGAGCGGCACGGCACACGCGGAGAATGAGTATGAAACGCAGGTTCCTTCAAACCGGTCTCGGGGCCGCAGCGCTGGCCGCGGTGATCTTGCTGTCACTGGGCGGCGCGGCGCCGACGGCGGCGGGTGCCTGGCCCGATCCCGTCGTCGATGAGTCGCCGGCCCCCGGCCGCCACACCGCCGTTTTGGCCGGCGGCTGCTTCTGGGGAATCGAAGGCGTGTTCGAGCACGTCAAGGGGGTCAGCGCCGTGGTCTCGGGCTACGCCGGCGGCGACGCCGCGAGCGCAACGTACGAACAGGTCAGCGCGGGCAACACCGGCCATGCCGAGGCAGTGCGCGTCACTTACGACCCGGCTGTCGTCACCTATGGTCAACTGCTCAAGGTGTTCTTTGCGGTGGCCCATGACCCGACCGAGCGCGATCGGCAGGGCCCGGATACCGGCACCCAATACCGCTCCGCCCTGTTCTATGCCACGGACGAACAACAGCGCATCGCCGCGGCCTACATCGGCCAATTGCAGGCGGCCCAGGCCTTCCCACGCCCCATCGTCACCCAGGTCACGCCGCTGACGGGTTTCTATGCGGCCGAAGCGTACCACCAGGGCTATCTGGCGCGGCACCCGGACCAGCCCTACATCGTCATCAACGACCTGCCCAAGATCGCCGCACTGCGCCAGGAACTGCCCGGTCTCTACACAGAGCACTGAGCGGCTGAAGCCGGCGCGTGCCGGGCGGCGCGTGTTCGCCCGACCCATGCCTGGGGCCCGGCCGTGGACTAATATCCCAGTCGATCACCAAATTCTCCCGCACAGACCCGGCGCCCACCGACCGCTCGATACTTGCAAAACCGGATTAAGCCAATTTTTGTGTACGGGGTTCGAGGTTTTGGGCTGGTCAACTTGGATAGCCAGGTGGGAGGTGGCCAACTTGGGTCGCTTTGTTGAGTCGTTGGCCGTCCGTTTCAGGGCCGGCCAAGTTCGATCTACCCATCTTGGTCTGTACGGACAGGCCCACGTCAACCAGCGAGGACCGCCAAGACCCTTTATTATCAAATTTATCAAGGACGGCGCCGCGCTTACCCCGGTTTTCCGTTCCACTGCGCCTTCAACCCCATAGGCGCGAAAGAGCGCGTCCTCGCCGCTCACCGTGGTCGCCTCGCGATTCGGGAAGGTCTCCATCCACAGGTGCAGATAGAGCAGGCGGACCAGGAGCCCGCGGCGGGTCTCGGGCGGGAGCCGCGACCAGGGGGTGGTGCAGGCGGGGATGCCGACGCCGGACTGGTAGCGGGCATAGACGGTCTCGGCCTCGGTCTCCGCAAACTCGGGCACCCGCCAGGCGGGCAGGTCCCCGAGCCGGTTCGGGTCCAGCGCGGCGTCCGGGGGCGGCGGCTCGAAGCAGTCGTGTACCCGGGCGAAGGGGCTCGACTCGGTCCCGGTGGCGCGGGCGTGCCAGACGGCGATGAATTCGTCGCGCAGGGCGAGCACCACGCGCAGCCAGGGGTAATGGCGGGTCAGCTCGACCAGCTCCAGGGCCTCCTGGACCCGGGCGCGGGCGTCGTCGGTGGCCTCGTTGAGCCCGTCGAGCAGCAGGACCAGGCGTCGGCCCTGGACCTGATCCTCGCGGCGGCGGGCGTCGAGCGCGGTGAAGATGGATTGGGTGTCCTCGATGGCGGTCTCGGCGGGATCGACCTGCTGGCCCCGGGCGAGCGCGTCGCTCAATGCCTGGCGCGTCGGGCTCGCGGGGTCGAGCCCGATCTTCTGCTCCAGGTTGGCGCGCAGTTGGTTGGACCCGGGCAGGCGGTTGAGCGCATCGCCGCGCAGCAGCAGCACCAGGTCCTGGCTCAGACCGGGACCCGGGTCGGGGCCATCGGACGCCTCGCCGGGTCCGGCGTCGGCGCGCTCCAGGAGTCGGCGGGTCAGGTCGCACAGCAGCGCGGACTTGCCGGTGCCGGCGCGCCCGACCAGCAGCAGGGCGCCGCGCTGGCGTCCGGCGCGGATCTGCGACTCGTCGGCGGTGGCGAGGCGCCAGAGCGGTGCGCTCAAGGCCGGGCGGTCCAGATAGGCAGCGGGGATATACTTGGTGCCTCCCAGCTCGGCGACGGTGCGCCGGCTGTAGTCGTTGACGCTGTCGCGGATGCTCCAGAGTGCCAGGTCCTCGCGCTTGAAGTGCCACTGGACGTGATGGGCGTCGAGCATCCGGCGCAGTTGGGCGCCGGCCGTGCACGGAGCCGGGTAGCCGACCGGCTCGCCGTCGTCGAGCGGCAGGCGGCGGATGTCGCCGAGATAATAGAGGGTGTGGCGGAGCGTCTCGGATTCGGCGTCCTTGAGGTAATAGCCGTCGAGCAGGCGCACCGGCTCGCCTTCCAGGTGTCCGTGACAGAAGGGAAAGAGCGGCTGGACCCGGCCGTCGGGCGCGCGCAGGGCCACGGGCGAGCGCGCGAGGGCCGCGCACAGTGCCGGGTCGCCTCTGAGGTCGTGCTCCTGCGGCGCGGGGGGCTCGGCACCGCGCAGCAGGCGCAGCGGCACGCACTCCGGATCGGTCTCGTCGCGCGCCAGGTCCGCGTCGGCCGCCAGCAGCGCATAGTCGGCGAGGAAGTCGAAATGGCCGAGCAGCCGCTCCAGCGGGGCGCGGAACAGGGCCAGGTCCTCGCGGCAGACCTGATCCAAGGTCTGGCCCGAGTGGGCGGTGTGGTTGCGTAGCGCCAGGAAGGCGGCCCAGAGGTCGAGCCGTTGCACCAGACGCCCGGCGCCGTCGCGCACCGCGTACTCGCGCGGGACCTCGACCGGGGCGGTCTTCGCCTCGGCATCGATCGCCGCCATGGCGGCGCGGAATCCGGGCAGGATGTCGAGCCCCAGACGCTCGCACCGGCCCTTCTTGGCAAGGGCGCGCAGCAGGTCCCGCCAGTCGGAGAAGAAGGGCGAGCGCAGCCGGGCGATGGCCCCGGCGATGGCCTCGCGGTCCTTGAGCAGGGCCGGGTCCGCGGCGGGCGGGGTGCTCAGGTATTGGCCGAGCAGCGCGAGCCCCAGCGTGCGCATGAGCTGGTAGACGGCGAAATAGAGCGCCTCCTGCTTGAGTTGCAGCGAGGCCTGCGGGTCGTCCAGGGCCGCATAGGCACGGGCGATCGGATAGGGATAGGCGGTGCGGATGCGTGCGGCCTGGTCGGTAATGGCTTCAGTCCCCCCGTTGTAAGGTCCGATCCCCCGGTGCTTGGGCGCGAGGGTGCGTGGTGTGCGTCGGGTGCGGCGAGCGAGAGCGAACCACGCCGCCAACGCAGCCGTCAACGATTCGTAGTGCGAGTGGGACGACCGTAAGGCCGCGCTCAACCTGAAAGATCATCGGGTCAGCTTCGAGGAGGCTTGCACGGTATTTTCCGATACCCTGTCGGGTACCATCCCCGATCCGCTGCATCCTGCGAGCGAGGCGCGGTTCATTACGATCGGTCTATCGGCGCAGGGACGCTTGTTGGTCGTGGTCCATGCGGAAGTCGGCGAGCGGATGCGGATTATCTCGGCATGCTGCGCCACTTCACACGAACGTAAGAGGTATGAAGAAGGCTATGTCAAAACGCACTGATCCCGACCTGCTCGATGAGTACGACTTTACCGGTGCCGAACGGGGAAAATATGCGGAGCGCGTCCGGGAGGGAACGAACATCGTCAAGCTCGACGACGATGTAGCGGAGTTGTTCCGGAATGCGAAAGAGGTGAACGATGCACTACGCTCCATCGGACTGATCATCCGCGCGCACCGCCAAACGGGGCTTGGCGATGCGCCGGCTGGGGAGCGCGATGCGAGCCGGTAGGTCGGGTTAGCGCAGCGTAACCCGACCGCGTCGGCGGCCCGTCGGGTTACGGCGCGCGCCAAGCGTCTCGCAACGCGCGGCCGCATCGGGGCGTGCCTAACCCGACCTACGGGGCTTTCATCTTCCGGGGGTGCGGCGGCTTTCTTCATGGCCGTTAGCCGCGACGAAACCTCGCGGGTGGTCCGAGCGTCGCGGTCCACCGCGGCCTTGGGTCGCGGCGAAAGCCGCTCCCACCGCGTTGTTGCGTGACTTTTCACGGTTCCGCCATCCCCCGCTGTGGACTGTCTTCAGCACCGATTCTCCGGACCGATCAGCGCGGCCAGGCTCTCGGCATCGAGCAGGCCGTCGATCCAGGCATCCAACTGGGCGATCTGTGCGGTCGCGATCCGCTCCTCCGCCCAGGGCGGCAAGGGGCCGAAACGGCGGGCGAGGAGGCGCTTGAGTCGCTTGGCCACGCCTTCGGCTTCGCCCTTCGCCTCGCCCTTGACGAAGATCGACTGATAGGCGCGGGTCTCTTCCAGAGGTGTCAAACGCTGTAGCATGGTCCAGATCTCCTCTGCGGTCAGGGTACGGAAACGCTCGAAAAACAAAACCTCCAGGACTTGCGACAGGGTGACGCGGGTCGGCTCGGGCAAGTCGGAGTCCTGGATGGCCTGCCGGAGGCGCGGCGCCCGGGCCGCCAGGTCCTGGCCGCACTTCCGCACCGCGAAGACGGCGACAAAGGGGTTGTCGGGCTCGCGCTCCAGCCACTCCGGCAGGAAGCGGTCGAGGTATACCGCCGTGAGCGGAGAACCCTCCGTTGCGAAGCCCGCCGGCCGGCCCGGGTTGTCGCGCGCATCAAGGAAGACCACGATGGCACGGACCTCGGCGCTTGGGTGCTGCTCGCCGTGAAAGTCGCGTAGCGACGCTGTGGGGGCAGCGTGCGCCCCATCCTCTTTCGTGGGAAAAAGGACGGGCCGATCCGTTTGGACGTGCCGTGGCCGACGCTGGTGTTCGCCGCCAGCGATGGCGCCATCCGGCTCGCCGCGATCACGTCACGCGGACGGCCGGGTGTGCCTCGGCAGTGCCACGGTCCCGTCCCTGGACGGCATTGATGCCATGCCGGGGTACGAGCGCGCGATCTTCGATACCCTGTTCAGTCATGGCAATTTCCGGGGGAACCTGGCCTATCGGCAGGACCGCGGCGAGACCAGCGACGGGGACCCTGTGCGGTTCTGGCGGAAACTGGCTTGGGCCAAGGCGCCCCGCTTTCCGCCCGCGGCCCTGGTGCCCATGGGGCGGCGGTTGGACACCTGGCTGGGGTTGGAGCGGAGCGGTTAGATGGTTCCGGACGAAATCAGCGTAACGTGCAGGTGCCAAGATTTGGCACCCATGGACCCGTTCGAGACGGCGATCACCCAGGGTAACTGCGGCCCGGGGCGACGGCCTGTGGCAAGCTGGGCGCGGGAAACCAACGTCACCGCGAGTGGCGCTGTGACGCCGCCGAAACTGCCCCGTGTTTGGTGTAGTCAAGTGAAAAGGAGTTGCGAGCCAATGCTTCGCCCCCGTCAAATCCTCGAAACCTTCGGTCACGTCCACCCTGGGTCCTGGCGCGCCCTGGAAGACTTACGCCAGCGCCGTGCCGGCGCGTGGCCCGCCTATGTCTATGCGCCGCTCGACATGGCCGGAGTGGCGCTGGCGACCGCGCACTGCGCCGCGGGAAGGGCGCTGCCGTCCCATGCGTGGGAGATCGTCGCTCCGGCCCTGGAACTCGCCGGTCTGGCCGCGTGGCGGGCGACGCAACAGGTGTTCCGCTTCGACCCTGACCTCTACACGGCGCTGCTGGAGACGCCCATCGCAGGGCTCATCCCCGGCGAGCATTTTCGCCGGTTGCCGGCGTGGGGCGTCTATGTGGAGACACCGGGGCTCTGCGCGCCCCTGATCGGCGGCGGTGACGCGCCGGTGCATGGGGCCTTCGCCTGGCTCGACTGGCGAGCGGATCGCTGCGAGGACATCCTGACCCTGGGCCTGGACACCGATGTGCAACTTGCCATCGGGCATGTCCCGTTGGTCGGGACCTTGGAAGAAGGACTTGCTCAGGTCGAGGCGGAGTGGCGGGAGGGGATCGCCGCCGGCGTCGCGGGCGGTGGAATTCCGGACGGGTTTGCCGCCGCGGCGCAGTCGGTCTATGGGAGACTCTTGTCCCTGCTGCTGTACCTGTGCGCGGAGGACGCCGATTACGAACGCCCACCCTGGCCAGTCACGAAGCGAACCAAGAAGGGCCTGCGCCTGACGGTGCGACCGGTGCGGGACCACTAAGCGCGATCCATGAACTACACCGACGAACAACTGCGCGCCATCGAGCACACCGGCGGTCACAGCCTCACCTACGCCGTGGCCGGCTCGGGCAAGACCCACATGCTGGTCGGCCGGGTCCTGTTCCTGCTGCCGCCCTGCGCCTACTTCGTGCGGGCCTTCGCGCTCTTTTGAGCAGGCGCGCGAGCGCGCGGGCCTACGGTTCTTCGCCGACCTGCTGTCGGACCCGGTGGCGGTGATGCGCACCAACCCCAAAGCGCTCGCGCTGGTCACGAACAAGCTGGACCTGGTGGTGGTCGATGAATTCCAGGATGTCAGTCGCGTCCAGGTCGAACTGCTGATCCAACTGGTGGGCACACCCGGGCGCACCTGAACGCGGTGGGCGATGATTCGCAGTGCATCTACGCCTGGCGCGGTGCGCGACCCGCGATCATGGGGGAGGAGTTCGCGCAGCACTTCCCTGGGGCGACCCGCTACACCCTGTCCCGGACTTGCCGTTTCGGCCACCGGGTGTCGCTGGCCGCCGCCCAGTTGATCGGCCACAACCGCAACCGCATGGATACCCTGTGCGTCTCGGCGTCGTCCACGCCGGACACCGGCATCGAGGTGCTCCGTGCCACCTCGGCCGGGGATCAGGTGGCGGTGGTGGCGGCCATCGACGGCTGGCGGCGCGCCGGGCGGTCGCTGCGCGAGGTCGCGGTCCTGGCCCGCCTCTGGGCGCAGACGCTGAGCCTGGAACTGGCCCTGCTGGAGCGTGACATCCCCTACGTCAAGGCCAAGGACGACCTCTTTCGGGTCCCCGAGATTGCCGGACTCCTGGGTTACCTGCGCCTCGCCGCCGGCACCCTCTTCGCCGAGCCGCGGGCGCGCGAGATCGTCCGGTACATGCTCTCAACCCCGACCCTGTGGCTCACGACGGCCACCCTGGATACGTTGGCGGATGGGATTCTGCGGGCACCCGCGCAGGCCCCGGCCCTGCTCATGGAGACCGCTCGCCAGGCCAAGAAGCCCTATCATGCAACGCGGCTCGCCGATCGTGCGCAGGTATGGCACGAGGCCCTGGGGTGGGCCGACCTGCCGGCCGCCGATGCGCTGCGGTTCTATGCCAGCACCACCAACCTGGTGAGCGCGTTCGCCACCGCGGCGACCAGTGAGGCCGCGGCCGAAAAGGAGTTGGCCTATCAGACGCTCCTGGACTGGGCGGTGCGCACCCGCACCACGGTGGGTGAGTTCGTTGCCCGCATGGATGCGCTGCGGCGAGCGCGGGAGCGCTACGAGGCCGGCGGCGACGCCGTGCTCTTGTCGTCGATTCACCAGGTGAAAGGGCGCGAGTTCCCCTTGGTCATCGTCACCGGGCTGGAAGACGGGCTGTTCCCGTCGCGGCGAGCCGGTGCCGAGCCAATGCCTGAGGAAGAACGGCGGCTCGCCTATGTGGCAATGACCCGCGTCCAGGAACAACTCCTGCTGGTCGTGCCGCTGGATGCGCGTTTCGATGCGGTATGGCTCGGCATCCCTACCCAGGGTCCCGGTCGGGCGAAGAGCGCCGCCAGCCCCTTCGCCTTCGAGGCCAATCTGCGCACCAGCACGGCACTCGGTGAGGCGATTACCCGCCGACTGTCCGGCGCCGACCCCGGGGCATCGTTGCCGGAGGCATCGCTTCAGGCGGCTCCGGTGCTCAACCGGTATCTGGGGGAAGTGGGGCTTGAGGAATGTTACCAAGCGTCGGTGGAGCCACCGACAGCGCCGGTTCCCCCCGGCGGTTGGGAGTGGAGCTTCGCACCGCCATCGCCCTGGAAATCGGCCGCCTTCACCAGCCGGTCATGACCGACTACCAGCTGGGTCGCCTGGTGTTTCGCCTGTACCAGACGAAGACTTACCGCGGCGAAGCCCTCGGCCAACTTCAGCAAGCGTTTCCAGAACGCGCCGACTACACCCGACTGCTCGGTAGCCTGGTGACGGACGGCATCCTCCAGCGCACCAAGGATGTCCCCAACAAGGACGTGTTGGTCGTGCTGGGTCAGGATCAAGCGGCGGCAGAGGACATCATCTGCTGTGTCGACCCCTTCTGTTACCTCTCGCACCTGAGCGCCATGGAGTACCACGGTCTCACCGACCGCCTGCCCAAGCTGCTGTTCGTGACCTCCTTGCCGCCGCCCCAGTGGGGCCGGCTGGCCACCGAGAGGATGCAGAAGGATCTGGGGGCCGCGGGCCTCGCGAGCTATCTTGCAGCGGGACTGCCGCCGCTGCGCCGCCTGCGGCTCGACAAGTGCCAGCGCAAGATCCTGAGCGTCCACACGCGCGTGCAGTGTGACCCCGGGGCCTACGTGACCGTGCAGGGCAAGCCGCGCCGCGTCGCCACCATCGGGCGGACCTTTCTCGACATGCTCCGCGAACCCGATCTGTGCGGGGGCATCTACCACGTGCTGGACCTCTTCGCCGAGGAGGCACCGCGCTATCTGCGCCTCATCGTCGACGAGATCGACCGCCATGGGACCACGATCGACAAGGTACGGGCAGGCTACGTCTTCACGGCCGTATCCGGAACGCCCGAGCTCCAGACCGCCATGGTGATGAAGGGCGGGGTGCTGCTGGCGCTGCGCTATCGCAGCCGGCGCCACACCGCGGACATCGACTTCTCGACCGACTCCGGCTCGACTACAGCCTCAACGAGCCGGTCGGCGAGACCGACCTGTTCGAGCTGGAGGAGGGCCACGTCATCCGGACCTACAGCCTGGTCGAGATGGTCGCGGAGAAGTTGCGGGCGCTCCTGCAACAGGAAGTCCGCAACCGGGTTCGGCGCCAGGACATCTACGACCTGCACTACCTGCTGAGTGAACATCCGTTCCGCAACGAGCCGCTGACCCGGGCGAGGATTCTGGAGCGTCTGATCGCGAAGGCGCGGGCGCGGGATCTTGAAGTCGGCTCCGGCGCCATGGCCAACCCGGAGATCATCCGCCGCTCGCGGGCCGAGTACAAAAACCTGGCCAGCGAGATTGAGGGCGACCTGCCGGACTTCGCCCCGGTCTATGGTGTCGTCGAAGCCTTCTACCGGTCCTTGCCTTGGGGACCGGAGTGATTTCCGGCGCACCGTCATTTTCTTGCTGTGCTCGTGCGTGCCGCGGCTGGCTGGCGGGCCGGTTGTTGGGCGGCCGCGGTCGGCCGCGAGGCAGTCGGACGCCGGCACGCGAGGTCAAGACCGGGCGAACTGGATCGCTTGATCCGCGCCGCGCCGTTACGCTCGCGGGCACGTTCCTCTTGTCCAGGTCGGATGCCGTCTGCAAGGGCGTAACGCCCGGGGATACCAATCTTCTCGGGGACCGGCCCCGCGGGCGCACACGCGTCGGTGGACGTCAGGGCTGGGGGCTCAAGGTCACCCCCGGGGCGGTGGCCATGGCCGCGCCCGGGGCCTGCTGGGCCGGTCTACCGGTACCATCGGTCAGCTCAGATCCCGCGCCGACCGCGGGGCTCGCGGCGCCGTGCCGGTGACGGACCGCCGCCGCGGCCCGCCCCGCCTTTTTTGGGTCCTGGGCGGGATAAGCCAGCATTATCACGGGTGGGATGGTGGCCCGCGAAGGGGCGGCGCCGGGCCTGGTCAGTATGTAATTACGCGGTATGTACCACGGTACGCTATTCACGGCGACCCCGGGGCCGTGCCGGAGCGACTGCGGCCAGCGGGAACGGTCCGTAGCGGGGGCTGACAATCATTGGAACGATTATGCAAAGCTTTCCATAATCGCGCCGATGATTGTCAGACCCCAAGAACCCTGCGGTCGATCTCGCCGGGCGCGAGCGGCGCCAGAACCTCGGTCCTCGATGTCCCCCGCAGCTCGTCGCGGCGTGGTGGACCGACGACTGGAACGCCGGTCGCCTGCGCGACACCGACTCTGTGACGAGGAGGCACCCGGGCCCCGCAGGCGCGGGTAAAGTGGACCCCATGTCCAGGACAGTTTTCCCTCGAATTTAAGCTGTCGTGCCGCCGTTCATCGCAGCGGTTTGGCGCTGCCCCAGCCGCGGCGGAACCGTCGTTCACGACGGCATCCGACCAGC
>Ga0247840_10002675_pt1 | contig 31341 bp, 45 predicted proteins | sample LaCruzMarch2015__FD_192404 | JGI IMG/M metagenome (GOLD analysis project Ga0247840, IMG submission 192404) | Freshwater microbial communities from meromictic Lake La Cruz, Castile-La Mancha, Spain - LaCruzMarch2015_17m | ecosystem: Environmental > Aquatic > Freshwater > Lake | place: Spain...
GTGACTACTTGGACTTGTTGATGCCAGTTAGTGCTAAAGTCAGCCCAAATGATTTATTTGTCAAAGACAAATATGTGTCAGAAGAGTTGCGTAACTTGGCCAAAGAACTTAATGTACTATTTGTAACGGCAAGTCAGTTAAATCGTAGTGCAGTAGAAGAAGTAGAGTTCGATCATAGTCATATTTCGGGTGGTATTTCAAAGATTAATACAGCAGATAATGTGTTTGGTATCTTTACAAGTCGTGCAATGCGTGAGCGTGGCAAGTATCAAATTCAATGTATGAAATCTCGTTCAAGTACGGGTGTTGGAATGAAAATTGACTTAGACTATAACATTGAAACCATGCGTATAACAGACCCAGGTGAAGAAGCTGGCCCAGTTAATTCGTTTGCTAAAGGTAACTTGTTAGATAGTATTAAAGCTAAAAGTACAATGATTAACGGAACTGAGTCTGCTGACCCTGCAGAAAGAGAAGATGCGGGTAAAATTACTGCGGATGTGCAAAGTGCTAAACTAAAGCAGTTACTAGGACAAATTAAATCCAATTAATCAAAAGTTATTTAGAGTATTAAACCGATAAATAATAAAAAGGTCCTGGCCACATGCAAAAGAAAACCCGTAGTTTACTAGAAGAACTAGACTCAATGTACGTTGAGCGTGATAGCCGTCATGTCATTGAAAATCGCGCTGCCAATGTCATAGCCAGTGCTATACGCTTGCTAGAGCAGATTGATTCCAGTTACAGCGCCGAAGATGCACAGAACCTACAGCGTAAACTGCTGAATGCCATTAATCAGCGTGACCCAGGCAAATTTACTCGAACAGTGAGACGAACCGATGCAAATTTATGAACTAACAAACAAGAAACAAGTCGAACTAGAAGAAGGTATAATTGATTCTGTTAAATCTGGTATTGCTGGAGCTAAACAAGGGTACCAAACAAGTAAAAAAAATCGCGGAGTAGACGAACTAGCCGATAAAGCATTTCGTGCTTGGCAAGGTTACGTTGGACAATTAGAACAAAGTATTGCAATACAGCCAGCACCGGCAGCCGGGGCCGCAACAACATCGAGCACCGGCGGCCAAACTCAAAAAACAGCCACTGGGTTAACGCACACAGCAAATGCTAACAATCCTAACAAAACTGCAACACCACCTGCAACAGTAAACGCAACACCCGGTACTACTGTTCCACCAACTACACCCGCACCTGGAACAACCGCAACACCAGCTCCAACAACTGCTCCAGCTACTACGGCCGCTGCAACAACACCTGCAAAACCAAATTATGGTGCACAGACCGGAGCAGGAGCCAAAGTTGCATATAATCAACCTACCGGTGTGCCAACCCCATTGGTAAAAACACCACAACCAACTAGTCGTAACATGGTACAACCACCTGCTACTGCACCGGCCACTGTGGGCAGTACAGCACCCGGGCAACCGATTACTGTAGGCGGCCAAAAGATAAAACCTGGACAACCTGGATATGACCAACTAGCCAAGGCCACCCTTAAAGAATTACAAGCACCGGCCGCCGCGGTTAGTCCTGCACTAGCCGCATTTAGAAATCGCACAGATGGCAAGTATGAAGCTTATCTTACAGCCTTTGTGCAGAAAAATTTATTAGCTGGTTTAGGTTTCAGAGGACTGGTTAACCAACAAGAAATTACTAATGCTATCAAAGCAATTGCTTCACCAGAAAATGCTGCTCCAGCCAAACAAAGACCATTGTGGACTGATTTAGCTAGAGCAACTGCTCTCGCTGTTCCTGCCGCCGGATCACTAACAGGCAGAGATCCTAAGGCCCCAAAAGATCCTAATGCTACAAAAAATAATGTAGTTAAAGCAACTAACGAAAATAAAAAACTCAAAAAGAGAACAGTTTAATGAGCACCAGTTTGTTCGAAGGCGGCAACGTATTCAAAGACAGCAACGGCCGAGCTGTTACACAACGAATCAATCAAACCGATGTTAAATCAACCTTGGCTTGGCTAGAAGAAATGTTGCCTGGGCTTGATTTGCAAAATAACACTCTTGGGTCAACCGGTATTAAAGATACATCGGGTGACTTAGACATTGCCGTTGATGCCCAACAATTAACCAAAGAACAATTAGTAGCACAACTTACACGTTGGGCACTTAGCCAAAAGCAAAAGCCCGAAGACTGGATTAAAAAAACAGGAGCAGGCATACATTTTAAGACACCTATCAATGGTCGCCCTGATCAAGGATTTGTGCAAACTGATTTTATGTTTTTGCAAAATGTTCCGTGGAGTAAATTTGTCCTAGGCGCAATGCCCGCTGATAGCAAATACAAAGGCCGCGAACGTAATGTATTAATGAATTCTATTGCTAAAAGCATGGGTTATAAATTAAATCAAATTGCTGGAATTGCTGATCGTACTAGCAATAAAATTATAACAGACGATCCCGATAAAGTGGCCAAAATGTTATTGAACAAAACAGCCACACGTCAGGATCTAGCCAGCGTAGAAAACATACTACAAGCATTAAGCACAGATCCTCAACGCGATGCTAAACTAGCAGATTTTAAAACTCACATGGAACGTGAAGGCCTACCATTTATGGAAAGCGGAGCTCCGGCGGTTACTGGATATACTGAAGTAAACTTCCTAGCTCGTCTGCGTGATCGTATTGTTAATCAAGGTCTGCAGGTTATTGTTGAAGCTGAAGTACAAGGCGGCCGGGCCAAGGGTATCGAACATCTAGAAGATCTTGTGTTCCGTAATGGCAGCGACGGTATAAAGCGAGCACTGGATATAGTTAAACATACATCATCTGACACAGGTAAAACTACCACAGTCAAGTGGGACGGCAAGCCAGCACTGGTTTTTGGCCGTGATGCTGACGGAACATTTATACTCACCGATGTGTCAGGATTTACAGCCAAGGGCTACGATGGATTGTTTACTAGCCCACGTCAAGTTACAAGACATTTAGCCGCGAGAGACGCCGACGCAGAAGCTCAGGGCCGGCCAGCTAATCGTGTTGCAGACCTAGCACCAATCTACACACAATTATGGCCCATGTTAGAAGCCTCGTTGACCAAAGATTTTAGAGGGTATGTTCAAGGTGATCTATTATACATGAATACACCGCCGTTAGAATCTGGAAATTATGTGTTTACACCCAATGCCATAGAATATAAAATCCCAGCTAATAGCGACATAGGACAACGTATAGGTAATAGCAATGTTGGTATTGCCATGCACACCAAATACTCAGAACCCGGTGCACCCAAAGAACCTCTGGGCAATGTAGAATTTAAACGGGTACCTGGATTGCTATTATTAGAACCAGTATATGCCAAGGAAAATGTACGTCCAAACAAAGAATTAGTACAGCAGGTCAAAGACATTTATAATACCCAAGGTGCAGCTATTGATCAGTTGTTTAATCCTGCAGATCTTCGTACCTTACAAATTACAGATTTACCTCGACTATGTGTGGACTATATTAACAGTCGTGTAGGCGCAGGATTTGAGAATTTACTAACCGAGTTTGGCCCTTGGCTGCAACAACGAGTTACCCCTAAAAAGTTCAATAATATTGTAGAATATCTACAAAGTCCTCGTAGCAATTTAAATGGCATGGCCGCGGCATTTACAGCCTGGGGATTACTGCACGATATTAAGATGGATATATTAAATCAACTTGATTTACAGCACCCGGGGCAAGAAGGCTGGGTAATGGCCACAAATGCCGGTATGGCCAAGGCTGTTAATCGACTAGCTGGCGGATTTACCTCGGCAAATCGTCAATTAAATAACCCAGAAACAGCGGCCTAACTCCTGGTTTTTGTCAAAAGACATAAATAAAAGTAGGCCCATTGAGGCCACTTATTAAGGAGATTTAAAATGGCATATATTACCCCAGTATCAGGTGGATCACAACCAGTATTCAACCTCGACGTATTGAATGGCCCAGTAGCACAAGGTGCAAACATTTCTGCACAAGGTCCAGTTCAACCAGCAGGTCCTAAGTTAGACTTTTTCTCAGTTGTGGCTAATGCTGCATTGACAACAACAGTTGGTGGTGTTAACCAGTATGTTGCAAACGTATTGCAAGCTGTTCAACAGACTGCTACAGTTGCTATCTACCAAGTTGGCCCAACAACAGGTCAAATCAACTTTGCAATTTATCCAACTGGCGCATTTGCTAACACTTCTGTATTCGTTACTGCTGTTCAAACAGCTAACGGTGCAATTGGTGTTGACACAGCAAACGTATCTAACGTTGCAACATTCACAAGTTTAGTTTCTTAATAGATTCTTAATTTGTAACACACTAAACCTGCTCCGGCAGGTTTTTTGTTGACTTTTTTAAATGACTTAAATACTTGCATGATGGTCAGCAAAATAACAGAATTAACCATATTTGAAAGCCCAGACGGTGGACGCACAGTGTATGCCCGTTCACCAGGTAGTACTAACCGTGAATTACATAGCCAAGATCCTAAACTACAACAAGAACTCCAAGACTTAGAAAGTTCAAAACGCTGGGTAGAAATTTTTCAAGCTCGACGTGACAATACTGAACTTGATCATTTGTGCGAACAAGTAGAAATCTTGTGGGAATTAAGCCGGGTGTCTAAATGAAGTTTGCCTGCCAAACCTTATTTGATATTACCGCCACGGGAGTAACCGGGCATTGTAAAGTTACCCGTATGCCGTTCCGAGACTCGGCCGGGCAAGTAATTAGAGACATTGAATCCTGGAATCGTAGTCGTAATCAACAACGCAACTGGGAAACACTTACACAGATTTTAAGTTTACGCACACAATTATTTGCTCTTACAAGCCCTATCCAAGACCAAACCGGCACCCGTTGGATGTTTGAATTTGAAACGGAAACCGATGGCATATATGGCCCTGAATCAGACCCGGTGTCGGTATTGAGATCCGACGCGGTCGGCGTACCCATGATACGAGAACTTAATAACGATCCGGATATTGACACAATATTGGTTACCGAAGGTCCTAGACAGAATATTTGGTTTGCACCTATTTCCATAAATAGTTGACTGGAGAAAATAAAATGGTCGAAGCCACAGAAATTGAAAAGCATAGCTTAGAAGCTCACGTTGAATTATGCGCCGAGCGTTATAATGCATTAGAAATGAGACTTGATACTCTTGATGATAAAATTGGACTTGTCGCTGCAATGGTTAAAGAGGTCAAAGATGCTGTGAGTAAAATGGCTGAAAAAAACAATGATCGCTTAATTGCCTGGGGCGTTGGTATTATAGGTACACTAGTTGCCACCACAGTATATCTGTTTACACACTACATTATTAAATGAAAACAGATCAAGAACTTGACCGCCTATTTAAACAAGAATATCGGGACGTTCTTTCCAATACAATCTGGAAAAACGACAATGGAGTATATGAAGTATTTGGGCATTATCGTATAGAGCCTGTGCGACCCGGATATCGAGTAACATGTGCGGCCACAGAAGTGGGCGTATTTGCCAGTACTAAAACCGCACTTAGCTGGTGTATAGCCGATAAAAACCGTGCTTACAATACAGCCCGAGAATTACTAACCCTAGACAACAAAGTAGCCAGTATTACGCATGATATTGCTACTAGAGCCGCAGTCGGCGATCGTAGTCAAAATCCTGGGTTACGTGAAATTATTTTAACTAAGTTAGAAAGCAAGATTATACAGAAAAAAATGTTAGAAAATCAACTAACCAAATGTGTAAACTGGGCTAAACAAACCCAATCTCGTGAATTCGTAACAAAAAAAAATAATAAAAAATGAATACTTATACTTTATATGTTAAAACTCATAGAAAAACAGGACTAAAATATTTACTGTAATAAAGAAGGCAAAGGCTTAAGTAATTTTAGTATGCATACTAAAAAATGTATTACTAAACCTATGTCATTTAGCTAAATAATTAAAGAAACTCATAAAAGGATTTAAACATGAAACTGCAAGAACTAGCTGTAATTAGCCCAACAAAACAGGCTGCTGCGGTATTTGAAAGTTATTTCGGAACTAGTATCAAATTTGATACTATTTCTCAACGCCAAGCGCAAAGTCTATTAAATCGTGTGCGCTCATTAATCAGCGAGCACCGTCGCACTCCAGCGTTTCATAAGAGTGAGCAAGACCCTGCATATCTTAAATTGGTAATGTTAGAGCAAGCACTGGCTACCCAGGCAGTTACGGGACAACCTGCAGCTAATCCTCAGCAACAGGCTGCATTGCAGACTGCACAGATGGCACAGAACAAACGTGCAATTCAAGACCAAATTAAACAAAAGCAACAAGAAATTCGACAACTTCAACAGCAGATGAATAATCCTGTAATGGCCGCAGAAAGTCGCGCAAGTTTACGTAAGCGTTTACAAGAATCCGAAGTTCAACAGGCTCAAGTTGTCTTGGCCAGTCAAGACATGGTTGACCAAGTACAAAAGATGTTAGAACAAGTTAGTGCCATGCAGTTTAAAGATTTGCCAGCCCTGGTTGATCAAGTTAAGAATCAAGTTGGTGTAGACCAAGCTATGCAATTTAATACAGACGCAAGTGCTGCATTGACAGGCATGATTCAAAATCTTCAAGCAAGTAAACAACAACTAGAAGGTGCACTTGGTGTAGTTACTGGCCAAGCTCCTGTTGTTCCTGGTGAAGAGATGGGCGTAGAAATGCCAGACACCGGCGAAGAAGTTCCAGCAGAATTGCCAGCACCAGACGGTGAAGAAGATCTCGACGCCGAAATGGATGCTAATTTAGGTGTGCCAGCTGCATCATTGGGCCGTGGCCGCAGATAATGCTAATTTTTGAAGTAGAGGATCCAAATGGACAAAAACTCATGGCACTTAGCCAGTTTTTGTCGGGTCGTAGTGAGGATGAATCTGCAGAAAAACAAATTAGCCAACAAGCATTTATTGATTTGGCTAAAAGTCTAGGTGTTAATGTCACGCAAGAAAACCTAGGCGACATGATTGCAAAACCACCACTTAGTAATATTTTAGAACCACTAGAACCAAACTCTAGTGTAGTTCGTTTCAAAGGCGACACCGAAGCTGCTACAGGTATGAGTGTTGACCAAGCTCGTGCGGTAGTAGATTCAAATGCCAAATCGGCAATGAAGCACCGACAATAACCAAAACAGTTGTAAATAATCTAGTAACATGTTATAATATACAAAGGAGTATACGATGGCCTATTCAGAAGCGGTACTTGATCATTATAATAATCCACGCAATGTTGGTAAGATGGATCCTGCTGATGTAGCAGTGGGCACAGGACTTACCGGGGCCCCAGCGTGTGGGGATGTTCTTAGATTGCAAATTAAAGTAGATCCAACAACAGATACTATTATAGACGCCAAGTTCAAGTCGTATGGGTGCGGCTCAGCCATTGCATCGTCGAGCCTGGTGTCAGAAATGATTAAAGGACTAACATTGGAGGAGGCCGGGCAAATTAAGAATTCGCAGATATCAAGCGAACTTTCTTTGCCCCCTTGAACTTGTAAAAATTCATTGTTCGATCCTTGCAGAAGATTGTCTGAAAGCAGCAATCGCAGACTACCGAAGTAAACAAAATAAAAATATTCCATTGTAAGTATTTTGATAAATATTTATAGGAGGTAATGTCTATGCATTATTGTGAAATTTGTAAGAAAGAATTTGTGCCTAATGACCTAAAACGCCCGTCACGCACCTGCTCAAAAGAATGCAAAAACAAGTTAGCAAGCGCAATTACGATAATACAATTCAGTGACCCTGCTGCACGAGGAGTCCAACGACAAAAAAGTTTTGCCAAAAAGAATGATCCGACCTACCAAGAAAATTATAAAAATGGTATTAACAAACGACAAGCAAGATGGGAAGAACAAGGGTATCCGAGAACAGGAATGACTCAATCAGACTCTGCTAAACAAGCAATCGGTGATGCAAATAGAGGAAGATTTAAAGGAAAGTCGTGGGATGAAATTTACGGTAAAGAAGTTGCAGATCGCCGCCGCATTGAAAACTCGGTCTCAATGGCTACAAAAAATGAAATATTATTAAAAGAAAAACGCAGTAGTCTAGAGGAAAAATTATTACCATATCTTCCTGGTTACAAAAATAATATTCGCGTAGGTCGGTATAATGTAGATTTTATTAATAAAGAAACTAAACATATTATAGAAGTATATGGAGATTATTGGCATTGCAATCCTGCGATGTATTCTCCGGATTTTATACAACACCATTTAAACAAATCGGCTGAAGACGTAAGGCTTAAAGATCTGTCAAGACAACAGGTCCTTGAAGCCGCAGGATATTCTGTTACAGTGGTTTGGGAAAGCGATTTAACAGAGTTTATAAAAACATTATGATTAAATCAACCCCGTGGCAACATATTAATACGTTTGATGAAAAGATCAAATGGTTTAAATTAAACCAACATATATGTGTTAAACCATTTCAAACGTTGCAGATAGAAGCATCTGCCGACAATAAACTTATAACCAGACCTTGCTGTAATTATAAAGTTCCCGAAGAATTTAAATTACCGGTCGCTGAACAATTTGCCGAAGTTAAAAATGATATCCGTACTGGTAAGAAAAATTCTTTGTGTGGTACTTGTTGGACAATCGAACAAACTAATGACTACTCAGAACGAATTAGAGAGATTACGCCGTGGAATATTGTGTCAAATGACTTGATGTTATCGGACCTGTTAACAGAAAAACAATATTCTTCTGAATTTAACATAGGTATTAAATTTAGTAATTTCTGTAATCTTGCTTGTAGATCCTGTAACATATATGTTAGTAGCACCTTCGCATCTACCATTGGCAATACAAACATACCCGTTGGTATTACAGATGATATTAGCAATGATCCTGTTAAGTGGGAATTATTAATCGACGGCATTGATGAAATATTAAAACATAATCAGTATGTTAATATTGGTCTCATCGGTGGAGAAAGCATGATACAACCCGGAGCTATAAAATTAGTTGAGTATCTTGTTGAACAAGAAGTATGCAATAGAATAACTTTAGGAATGACTTCCAATTTTACAAATTTAAATCGACAAATAGTTGATCATTTTGATAAATTTAGAAAAGTCACACTAACTGCCAGTATTGACAGCATAGGAGAAAACTACCATTATGTTCGATGGCCAGCTAAGTTTCCAAAAATACAAAGGCACCTCGATGAGCTCGCTGAGTTGCAAAAACAAAATACTAACATAGAATTAACCATAGCTTCGGTATTCGGGCTCAATAATATTTTTTATATAAATGAATATCTTGACTTTCTATTAGATGCACTAAACAATAATTTTTCAACACGCATACATGTGTTATTTTTAAAAAGTCCAGAACTTATGTCTATTGAAAATTTACCAATAAAGTATAGACCCGAGTTATTAGAATATGTGTGGGCAGCATTAAATCATCCTGTGCTAGAATTAAATAATGCCAGTGGCATGAAATTATTTTTACAAGGAGTTAAACAATTTTTAACAACAGATCGGGTTGTTTATACTTTGTTTGGGGATTTTTTAAAATTTACCGCTGACTTTGATCAAAGAACCAACTGCTATTTTGAAGAATTTAATCAGAGATTTTATAGTCGGCTCGACACCAACGATCGTTTGCTATATAACAAATATTTAAAATGATTACAGTAACAGAAACAGCCGCTAAGAAAATTAAACAAAATCTAGACAAGCGCGGTTCTGGTATTGGTATACGAGTTGGTATAAGAACCACCGGTTGCAGTGGACTTGCTTATGTATTAGAATATGTTGATTCAACAAATGCAGATGATACTGTGTTTGGCAGTCAGGATGTAAAAGTAATAATTGACGCTAAAAGTTTGCCCATACTTGGCAACTTAGAAATAGACTATGTTCGTCAAGGGTTAAACGAAGGATTTGAATTCAACAACCCCCAGGCCAAGGATTATTGCGGGTGTGGCGAATCGTTTAGAATATAATAGCGGTTGGTAACTCAATAAAGTTATGCTATAATAGTATGATTAATATAAATGGATACTAACTTTGCGCAGACTCACTAAGGAAATAATAAATCAGCGATTATTAGATGATAATCGAGGAATATCTTTTGTTGGTAATTATACAAATGCTAGAACAAAATCGTTATTTGAATGTTTAAAAAAACACCAGTGGCTAGCAAAACCATATTCAGTGCATAAACTTAAAAGCGGCTGCCCGCATTGCGACAATCAATTCCCACTTACTAAAGAAGAAGTCAATAAAAGAATTACTAGTCGCAGTATTATCATGATTGGTGAATATATTAGTTCAGGAAAACTTACGCAGTTTAAGCATATACCGTGCGGAACTAAATGGGCATCAACTACTAATAATATTTTAAATGGGAATGGATGTCCGAACTGTACGGAACACGGATTTCGTAACAACGAGCTGGCGTACGGATATTTAATAAAATTTAACACTCATATTAAGTATGGTATTACAAATCATTTAACACAACGATTAAATCAACATAAATTAAACGGGCAATATACAATCGTTAAAACAATGTCATTTAGTCTTGGAAAAGATGCCCGAGCTTGGGAGAAAAAGATAAAGCAACAAATGGGCGGTGGATACATTGATAAATCAAAAATGCCGTATTCTGGGCATACTGAAACTCTGCACGTGGACAAGATACCAGAATTACTAAAATTTTTTGAATGATTAACTAAATGACAACCCGCTACATACCAAAATTTAATTACCACGAATTAAGCAGAACCACAGAAGAAGGCCGCCGCTTATATTCTACGCCAGATGGCAGCAGAGTTCCTAGCGTAACAACCATCCTGGATAAAACAAAACCAGCAGAATCTAAAGCCGCCCTAGAACAATGGCGTAAAAATGTAGGGCATGTAAAAGCACAACAAATCACCACAGAAGCGGCCAACCGTGGCACACGCATGCACACTTACTTAGAACACTATGTTAAAACAGGTAAGCTAAAAGATCGAGGCACTAATCCGTTTGGCTGGGCAAGTCATGCAATGGCTAATACTGTAATCGAAGCCGGACTATCTAATGTTGATGAGTTCTGGGGAGTAGAGATTCCCTTGTACTTTCCAAAGCTATATGCCGGAACCACAGACTGTGTAGGCATACATCAAAAAGACGAAAGTATCCTAGACTTTAAACAAACAAACAAACCCAAGAAGCAAGAATGGATTACAGACTACTACTTACAGTTAGTGGCCTATGCTTTAGCACACAACGAAGTTTACGGCACAAATATTCGTAAAGGTGTAGTGTTAATGTGTGTTAAGCCTGATACAGATTCTATGGGTAACTTGCGTACTCAACCCGTATATCAAGAATTTACACTGGAATCTAAGGATTTTGACTACTGGGCTGACCAATGGTGGCGTCGTTTAGAGCTTTACTACTTGACCAGCTAAATACTGGATAGATTAAGGAACATATAATGGCAATTGTACAAATAAGCCAAATCACTAACCGCAAAGGGTTAGCAGAAAATTTACCACAGTTAGCTGGCGCTGAATTAGGCTGGTCAACAGACACACGTCAGTTATACATTGGTAACGGTACTCTCGAAGATGGCGCCCCTGTTATTGGCAACACCGAGATCCTTACAGAATTTTCTGACATTATAAACTTTACTAACACCTATACCTACAAAGGGCAAGCCGCCGGGTACACAGTACAAACAGGCGCAACTGCTGGATCGCCAGTTACATTAAGCCTGCAAAGTTGGATGGATCAATTTGCCAGTGTGTTGGATTTTGGTGCAGTAGGCGACGGCGTCACCGACGATACTGATGCTATTAATCGCGCCTTGTATCAATTGTACTGTAGAGAAGTTAATCCACAGATCCGCCGCAGTTTATTTTTCCCAGCCAGCGTATACCGTGTAACTGGCTCTATTAATATTCCTCCTTATGCCACCTTATGGGGTGAGGGCAACAATAATTCTGTTATTACCATGGACGCTGGGATTGCCGAGTATGTTGCTCGCACAGCAGATAGTTTACAAAATACTGGTGTAGATATAGGCAATGCCGGAGCTACTCCGCCTGAATATATTACCATTACCAATTTAGGATTTACCCACCTGGACGCCGAGGGTAGTGTATTCATGGTCCAAGATGCTACTAATTGCAGTTTTCAAAATGTTGGATTTCGTGGGGCATCAACTACAGCTAACCTAGACTCTGATTTTAATGGATCTATTGGTGTAAGTTTTGCTAGTACTAGCAGTCTAGTTTGCGAACAAATTACATTTGATGGTTGTGTATTTTCAGGATTAGTTTGGGGAATTAACACTGATCAACAAACAAAGGCAGTTACAGTTTCCACAGGCCAATTTACTACTTTATACAGAGGTATTGTGCTAGGGTCAGCTGTAACAACCAATGGCGGCCCAACTGGTACAAGAATTATGGGCAACATGTTTGACACCATTTATGCCGAAGGAATTATTTTTGGTAACAATTTGAATTTAGCAATCAATGCCAGCGGTCACAATATTTTTTACGACGTTGGTAATCACTTCTCCGGCGCGACAGGAACTCCTGCCACCAGCATAATTAGCATACAAAGTAATAACAATGTCAGTATCAGTGATTTATTTGAACGTACCGATGATTTTGCCATAGTGTATCCAAGGATTGATCTTAACGATACTCTTAGTATTGCTACTACCAATGGCGGGCAATTGGCCATGGGTACCTATACACGTGACAGCGGTACCCTGTTTACATTAACCAATAATACCACAGCCGTAGTATTTGAAATCGATGCCACAGCAATTCGAGCATTTAGTGTAAATTATACTATTATAAGAAATTTTGTATATCGTACCGGTACTATTCTAGTAGCCACAGACGTTGGCGATTCTAGTATAGGAATTACCTCCAGCGACGACTATGTAGAAAATGGCACCACTGGTATCACCTTAATAGTCGATCAAGCAGGCGATACCGTTAGCCTAGAGTACACAGCCACCAATACCGGCATTAACGGCACTATTTCCTATTCTATTACATATCTAGCTTAATGTGGCCAGTTAACTTTGCTGACAGGCTTACGGCCTGGGCAGATCTTCGCAGTCAATCCCAATCTCTTGATTTAGAATCCGCATTAACCGCCATTAACACCTGGTGGTTTAACGCCCCGTGGCAACCGTATTTTCTACACTGGGACGATCAACCGACTTGGCCAGATCCTTGGCAACTTTTGAGTGATAATGTCTATTGTGATCTTGCAAAAGCTCTTGGAATCCTGTATACTATAAGTCTACTAGACCGTGCGGATATGGCGGATGCAGAGCTGGTTTCCACCGAAGACGGTAGTAATTTAGTCCTAGTGGCAAAAAGAAAATATATACTTAATTGGAACAAAGATTCAATCGTAAATAACAAACAAAAAGTTAAACCAGTTCGGCAGTTGCGACAACACCAAATAAAATAGTAGCATATTAAGAAAAACGAGAGTAGAATGATGCAAATCACAGTTGTAAAACGAAGCGGTGTAAAAGAGCCACTACTTATTGAGAAGTGGCAGGCACAAGTTGCCAAAGTATGTCAAGGTATTGCAGATGTAAGTCAGAGTATGATCGAGATTCGAACGCAATTGCATTTCTTCAACGGTATTACCACTGAGGAGATTGATGGTATTACTCTGAGAGCTATTGTAGATCTAATCGATGTGGAAGCAAATCCGGATGTTGGCCATACCAACTATCAATTTGTTGCCGGCAAACAACGTCTGAGTATGTTAAGAAAAAACGTATACGGTAGTTATACTCCTCCACACCTATACGATATTGTAAAAAAGAATGTTGCCACTGGATTATATACAAGTGAACTACTAGAATGGTACACTGAGGAAGAGTGGAATAAGATGAATGAAATGTTAGACCACGACAAGGATGAGCAATATTCCTATGCTGCAATCGAACAACTAATTGAAAAATATCTTGTTAAAAATCGAGCCACAAAGGAAATATATGAGACTCCTCAAATTCGGTACATGGTGGCGGCCGCAACTGTGTTCCATAAAGAAGAACCTAGTGCGGCTCGCATGCGTTATATCAAAGAATATTACAACTGTGCATCCGATGGCCTGTTCACTCTTGCTACCCCTGTGCTTGCTGGCCTGGGGACTCCTACAAAGCAGTTTAGTAGTTGTGTGCTTATCCGCAGCGATGACGATCTTGATAGTATTTTCGCATCTGGAGAAATGATGGCCAAGTATGCGGCCAAGCGAGCTGGCATTGGCTTGGAGGTCGGTCGCTTACGTCCACTAGGGTCTGCTATTCGCGGCGGAGAAGTTATGCATACAGGCATGATACCTTTCCTTAAAAAGTGGTTTGGCGATTTAAGAAGTTGTTCACAAGGGGGTATTCGTAATGCAAGTGCTACCGTATTTTATCCTATTTGGCATTATCAGTTTGACGATCTTATCGTTCTCAAGAATAATCAAGGAACTGAAGAAACTCGAGTCCGATTTATGGACTACGGAGTTGTCCTTAACAGTTTTTTCTGGAGACGCTTTAAAAATAAAGAATCGATTACTTTCTTTGATCCAAACGAAGTTCCAGACTTGTATGAAGCCTTTTATAAGAATACAGAATTATTTGAAGAGCTTTATGTAAAGTACGAACGACGCAAGGATCTTAGATCTAAAACTATGGCCGCCGAAGATGTATTCAAAGGCGGCATATTAAAAGAGCGCACTGACACAGGACGTATCTATCTTGTGTTCATCGACAATGTACAGAATCAAGGCCCATTTGATCCAGAGTTTCATACCATTTATCAGTCAAATTTATGTTGCGAGATCCTTCTTCCGACTGTCCCATTTAAATCATTAGATGATGAGGGTGAATTTAAGTTAACATTAGATAATGGAGAAGAAATAACTCTACCAGGTCAACATAAAGTTTTATTATCTACCGGAGAAAAAAAGAAAGTAAGAGAATTGACTGAGGACGATGATATACAGGATTTAATGATATGACTCAAGCATTTGTTTACATTTGGAAAAATAAAAGAACATTTAGATGGTATTTAGGATCGCATACAAGAAAAAACTGTTATCCGGGCAACGGATATATTTGCTCCAGCAAGATAGTAAAGCCATTAATTAAACAAAATCCTAAAGAGTGGGAAAGGACAATTGTAGAGATTGGAACTCCTACCGAAATGTTAAACTTAGAAACTGAATTATTGGAAATGTTGGATGCAAAATACGACAGGCGAAGTTTTAATATGCATAACGGCGATGGTAAATTTACAACACTGGGAATTAGTTTTGTACCTGTAAATAAAGGAAAGCCTAGTCCAAGAAAAGGATTGCCAAATCCAGGAGTTTCTGCGGCTCTTAAAGGAAAAACACCACATAATAAAGGCAAACCTAGCCCGAGAAAGGGTGTTGCAAATGAAAAAACAAGTATCAAATTAAAAGGAAAAAAGCAACAAACAATTTGTAGAATTTTTGACAAACAAGAAATAAGTATTTCAAATTTTCTTAAATGGTGCAAAAACGAAGATTTTCCTGAGTTGAAACTAAAGAAAAGCAACAGTATGTCAATTGCAAAAAAGGGAATACCAATGAGGAAAGTTGTATGCCCTCATTGTAATAAAATTGGTGGTGTCAGTAGAATGAAACAATATCATTTTAATAATTGTAAATTGTATAAGGTAGAATATGAAAATAATTAAAAAAGAATGTACTAGAGCAGTACCAAAAATTGCGCTCTGTACCCTCGGGTCAATAAATTGGGGAAGTTTTAGACACCCAGAAGACATGCGCCGTGCTTGTCGTATTTTACAGCGTAGTCTATGCAATATACTTGACTACCAAGACTTCTTAAGTATTCAAAGTAAATTAAGCAACGACGAAATTAGTCCACTAGGTATTGGAATTACTAATCTTGCCTATTGGCACGCCAAGCGTAGTTTACAATACGGTGAAACGGATGCACTTGCCGAAGTTAAGACCTGGATGGAGCACCAGGCATTTTATCTAACTGAAGCCACTGTAGAACTGGCTCGAGAACGCGGACCTTGTTTGCATTCAGAAAAGACACGATATGGCCAGGGTGTATTTCCTTGGGAATTGCGTGCCACGGCTGTGAATGAACTGACAGACTTTGCTCCTGAGCTTGACTGGGAAACTCTGCGGGTCAACATGAAACAATATGGTGTACGCAATGCTACTCTAATGGCAGTGGCACCGGTGGAGTCCAGCAGTGTAGTCATTAACTCAACCAACGGTATTGAAATGCCCATGAGTCTGATCACAGTAAAAGAAAGCAAGGCCGGTTCGTTAATTCAAGTTGCACCCGAGTACAACAAGTTAAAAAATAAATATCAGCTGATGTGGGCACAGAAGGACTGTATTGGATATTTAAAAACAGCCGCAGTTATCGCAGCCTATGTGGATCAGTCGATATCCACAAATACTTTTTATTCACCGAGACACTTTGCTGATCGTAAAGTGCCTACTACCCTGATTGCTAAGAATTTAATGTTGGCTCATAGGTTTGGGTTAAAGACCCTGTATTATAGCCTGCTTGAGAAAACTGGAAGTAAAGGTCAAGATGAGCCAGCAGAAGCTGGCAAGTTAGAAGTGATTGACTTTGACGATGAAGGTTCATGCGATGCATGCAAACTTTAAGAAAGTATGTTACAATAGAGTATGGATTATCAAACCATTTACAATAACTTAATAGATCGTGCTACACGCAGGGTTAGCGAAGGCTATGTTGAAAAACATCACGTAGTACCTCGCTGTCTCGGCGGCACAGATGCTAAAGAAAATATTGTAAGTCTTTACCCCGAAGAACATTATCTTGCTCACCAATTATTAGTAAAAATCCACCCAACTCATTATGGCGTATTAAGCGCAGCAATGTTAATGACAAAACATTCTAAGACAGACAAAAGAATGAATAACAAGTTGTTTGGTTGGTTAAGAAAGCGAGCATCGTTACTTACTAAAGGCGTTCCTAAATCCAACCAAACAAAATTAAAAATGCGTAAACCAAAAAGTGCCGAGCATAGATTAAACATAAGTAAAGCACAAATAGCAAACGGTGGTAACGGCCCAGCAAAACATAAAGAAGAATCAAAAAATAAAACAAGAGAAACAATGAAATCAAAACCGCCACGCCCAAATAAAACTTGCCCACATTGTGAGAAAACTGGTGGTGCGATATCAATGGCTCGTTGGCATTTTGATAACTGTAAATTAAAGAGAGAAGAACATGTCTAAAGCGCAGTATGATTTAAGTAAGCAAACAAATTATTTGCAAAGAACAATGTTTCTTGACCCGGCAGGTCCTGTGACCATACAGAGGTTTGAAGAAACCAAATATAATAAATTAGCTAAATTTGAGCAAGAACAGCGTGGATTCTTTTGGGTGCCAGAAGAAATATCATTGACTAAGGATGCTAACGACTTCAAAGAATCTACGGATACTGTGAGGCATATCTTTACAAGTAATTTACTACGTCAAACAGCCTTAGATAGTTTACAAGGTCGAGGTCCAGTTCAAGTGTTCAGTCCTGTGTGTAGTTTACCCGAGCTGGAAGCATTAGTAATGGTATGGTCGTTTATGGAGACAAATATTCACAGTCGATCATATTCACACATTATTCGTAATATATATTCTGTGCCAAAAGATGTGTTTAATACCATTCACGACACACAACAAATCATTGATATGGCCTCAAGTGTCGGCAACTACTATGAAGCATTACACCTAGTAAATTGTCGTAAAGAACTTGGCCAACCTGTTACAGAAAAAGAATATATCCGAGCAATTTGGATGGCATTACACGCATCATATGCTCTAGAAGCATTCCGCTTTATGGTATCGTTCGCTACAAGCCTAGCCATGGTAGAGAATCGAATCTTTATTGGCAATGGCAACATCATCAGTTTGATTCTACAAGACGAAATCTTACACAAGGATTGGACCGCTTGGATAATCAATCAAGTGTGCAAAGAGGATCCTAGATTTGCCGAGGCACGAGTAGAGTGTGAAGCAGAAGTGTACACTCTCTACCAAGATGTTATCCGCGAAGAAAAAGCCTGGGCTGACTATTTGTTTAACAAAGGTCCAGTGATTGGTCTCAATGCTGCTATACTGAAAGAGTTTGTGGATTATACCGCAGTAGGTGCACTCAAGGAAGTTGGTATTAAATATTTAAGCCCTGCGCCAAAGTCAACACCAATTCCTTGGTTTAACAAACATCTGAATATAAGTAATAAGCAGAGTGCCTTGCAAGAAACTGAGAGTACCAACTACGTCATAGGCGCCATGTCGGATAATTTAAATTATGATGAATTACCAAACTTATAATATCAAGGAGAAAAATATGCAAGCAGTAGTATGGAGTAAAGAGAATTGTCCTTACTGCCTTCAGGCAAAAGCATTATTGGCATCAAAGGGTATTGAATTTGAAGAGCGCAATGTAAACAAAAACTGGACCAAAGAACAGTTAATGGAGGCTGTACCAAATGCCCGCACACTCCCCCAGATCTTTTTAGACGATAAATTAGTAGGCGGATTTGTGGAATTACGAAAACATTTACAAGGATAACATGAAAGTAGAATTAGACGAAGTATATACACTTAAAATTGCCAATGGCGATGAAATTGTAGCAAAAATCATTGAACAAACTGACACAACCTATACTGTTACTAAACCGTTGACTGTAATACCAGGCCCGCAGGGCATTAATATGATGAATAGCCTGTTTACTGCAAATCCAGACAAATCTGTGACTATAAATAAAGCACAGGTAGCATTAGTAGCACTGGCCAGAGATGAAGTGGTTGATAGTTATGTTGAAGCAACCACTGGTATCAAGCCAGTTAGGAACAGTAAGATTTTAATGGGGTAACATGGGTCGAGCAATACAGCGAGTAGGAGATCAAAACACCGCAGGCGGAGTAATCCTTAACGGTGATTCCACAGTGTTAGTCAACGGTCGTGCTATCGCTATAGAAGGCGCATCAGTAAGTCCCCATCCTTGTTGTGGACGTAAAGGGTGCCCGCCCACTCACTGTAATGCAAAAACTCACGGCAACGAGTCTACGGTATCGGTCAACGGTATTACCTTAATTTTCACCGACGATAAGGACACCTGCGGCCATGCTAGAGCCGGCGGCAGTCCTGATGTGACCATAGGATAATTATGTCGTTGACACCGTTACAACTTAATGCCGCCGCCGGGCTGTTACAAAATGAAGGCTTTGGAGTTAGTGCCAATTTAATTTCTGCAATTTCGTCTTACGAAAATACAACTTTAATAGTACCATTTTTAAATACTATTTCTGTGGGTAGTACTGGAAATATACTCTCAGCAAATGTTATTACCATTGTCGAAACACTGGCCGCCAATACCTGTCCTGCATTAAGTGACAGCGTGCCAACAGCATACAGCAGCCTTGGCACACAAATGATCACTGTGGTCATTGACCAGGCTAACATAGACATCTGCGGCAATAATACTAGTAAACTAATACAAGCAGTGAATCAAGCAGAAGCGTACACTAGTCAAACCAGTATATTCATCAATAGCGCAGTAAATTCGCAAACGTATCTTGGTAATACATTTACCACAATGAATAATATGATTACTGGCAGCGCCACATCAATAAACTTATCTACTCCTGCATTTGGCACCGACTTAAAGAATCTAGGGCAACTAATCAATCTCAAAGATCTTAATAATTTTGGTAGTCCGTTTGCGCTGGTACAACAGTTGTATTCAATAGCCGGTGTTGTTTCGACAGTAACAGCGGCATTTATAACAGCCGGTGTTTCTACTGATGTAGTATTGAACATAACAAGTCCTACTGTTTCGGTAACCGACAGCACCGAAAAACTTATGTATCAAGCAATGACACAAATCACAGGCACTGATCTGAATCAAATATTAAGTGTGCTGGGCGTAGTCACCGTGGGCATTACAACCATGGCCGACTTATTAAATCCATTAAAATTATTTCCTAACAGTTTTCAAAGCCTAACCGCCCCTACTGCCAATGGCCCAGTGGCTATATACGTCGATAGTGTTGGCTCGATTAATACTAACTTAATTAGACAGTTACCACCTTACGTAATAAGTAGCCTAGTATGATAGCATATGATAGACTAAGTCAAATTGTTCCAGCCGATCAAGCTCTGGCCGCTAAAGCTCTGGCCACCAGCCTACAACAAATTGCCGGCATTACAAATACGACCTTACCAGTCCTAACCAATACAATAGGTAATTTACAAACTACTAATAATCTTCCATTAATTAGTGCGCTAACACAGGCAGTTCCAGCTAATGTGGCCAGCTATCTTTCAAACATAGCCGGAACCGACGGAACACCAGTTGGAGTATGTGATGTACTAGGAATTGCCGCAGGTTATCAAATAACTGACAGTTTTATTAACACAGTATCTACCTTGGCTAATACCAATGTTGCATACCTGACTACAATATATAATAATATGAACAGCGTAGTAGGCAATATCTACGGCGATCCTGTTGCTGGACCAGTAATTATTCCAGGTGGCCAACCAGCTGCCGGAACTTATTATGCTGTTACGTCTAATGCAGTGGTGACAACCACAGCCGCTGACACAGCAATGACTGGCACTGGTGGAGATACTCCACCTACCGGTCCCGGGCTAATACCAGTGGCCAACGTTGAGATTGGTAATATTGTCACAACAAGTTCTGCACAAGTGACCGCACTTAATTCGTATTTTACTTCAATGGCCGCACAAGTAGTTCAAGAACAAACTCTACAAGCCGCGACACAAATAGACTTTGGAAATCTTATTGCTAATAATAATCCTACAGTCTATAGTTTGATTAATAGTTTACCTAGTTATGGTCGTCAGACCGAAACAGGTGGTCAAGCTCAATTCTGGGAAGGTGTAGCCAACATATCTACATTTACAGGCCAAGCTATTGTGGCCACATTACGAGAAGGCTATAATCAATCCTACCTAAGCAATGCCGGGATACAAACTAATTCTGCCATACCGCCTGCCCCAACGCCACCTATTCCTCCGGCAAATTTAATACCATCAACTTATAGCTCGCAAGCCGCAGCCAACGCAGTAGTCACATAATCTGTTGTAAAAAACCCACATCTAAAACGGTTGACCCAAAATGCTCCTTTTGCTATAATATATGTATAGTGAAAATAAAGGAGCAGAAATGTTTGAAACTCTAGTAGATCAATTAGTTAAGGTAACCCTTACAAACGAGCCCGTAAAAACAGAGTTTTATAATGGCACGTTGTTTGTTAGAACTATCACCGAAAAACAAGCTCGCACCGTGTTCCACAGACTGAGTAAACAGTTCGGCTTGGGCACAGTCCAGGTAAGCCCAATTGGCGACACCGGTGAATATGCTTTTGACTTTGTTGCGGAAAAACAACAGTCAGAATCTGAAGATTTTAGCCCGTTTGCTACTGTAAACAGTTAGGTTGACCAAAAATACCCAATTTGTTATAATAGTATTATAGTAAATTAAAGGAGCGAGCAAAAATGGCATACGATCACTTAGCAAAATTAGATGTAGAAGGTTTGCAAGGTTACTTCTCAGATTTCCATAAGGACTTTTATGGCACTCGCCCACGTTTTGCTACTCCTGAACAATGGCGTGACCGTAGTTGGTTAGAATCGCAGATCAACGCTATCCACGATGCTATGGATGCAATGAAGAAGACCTTTAGTGGTCGCGAACAGCTTCGGTCCGAAGGTTGGGTAGTTGATGAAGCTGAGTTTGCTGATATTGTTGATCTAATGGAATACGCTGAATGGTGCGCCGATGCAGATGCGGAGTTTCTTGGTCGGATGCACAGTCGCTATGCTGGGGAGCCAACATAATGGGATCTTTTAAACATATCGAAATTGAAATTATGCACTGGCAGGCATGTGGCCGCACTGTAGAAGAAACCTATATCTATTGGAAAGACTATGTAACTCAGGAAGATGTAGCTCGTATCTTTGCCCAGGAAACAGTATAATGGAATCAAAAAAACCTAAATTTGTTTGGTATGATGCCCTGAAAAAAGAAGTCGAAAAGGCACGTTCAGAATCTCAGTACAAGATCAGCTACAAGATGAAGCCAGAAGATATCATGACCTTTGTATCAGGACTACATCAAGTTCAAGCAGACATGATTGAAACTACAGTTGCAATGAAAGAAAAACAAGGCTTTCCAGAAGCTATGGCTGTAATCAAGCACGTCATGGAGAAGAAATGAAACCAACACCATTTAGAATGTGGTTGCAACGAATCTATATGGATCACAAAGACGAAACCCAATTGTATGGCTTACCTACTTGCAATGCAGATACTTATTTTCGCATGTACAAGTTTTGGTTAAAACGAGAGTTCCGTCATCAACAAGATAGAGTCAATGATTAAGTTATTAGTTTTGGTAGGTATCATAGCCCTTGGTGGCTGTGCCAGCCAAGCAACAAAGTCATACTATCCAGCAGACATGACTAACTTTGTGGCTAATTGTCGTATGGCAAAAGTTCAAATTGATTTCCTAACTCAACAAATCGACGAGTATACTGCATATCATCTAACCCAGCCAATTACTCTAGAAGATCGTAGATACTACGGTAAATTGAAAAATAATCTTTGGTCATTAAGATCGTCATGTTCCGCACTACAGCGTTAGTCCTAGCACTGGGCTTCCCAGTTACAGCATATAGTGAATGCTATATTAGATCGGCGGTATCTAACCAAACATCCATGACAATTACCAGTGTAGCTGATATTGAGCCCATGGTGGTTCCTATTTCGGCAACTCAAAACAAGTGCATAGTAAATTTTAGGGCCCAGGTAAATGGCAAGTGGATTACTGCCGAAGGTGAAAAGACCGGTGCAAAAATCATAAGCGAGCGAGAGCTATGTGCCGGAGCAATGGATCAAGGTCGCATACAAATATTAAGCCGTGCCAACGGCGGCCGTATGAATGTAGAACAGAATATGGTGTGTAATGATCAACCTGAAATTCAAGTAAAATCGGTTAGACGTGGTGAGATGGTCCGTGAAAGTGAAGTTCGCCCCCACCCACATTTTCCAAAACCTTTTGCCTACCGAACTGCAACCTGTCGGTGGTTTATTGAACCTGAAGTACATCCTGGACGTGACCTACTACAACGCCAGGGTATTATTTGTCAAGTAAATGGTAATGAGTGGCAAGTGGTTGACAAATGGTAAGGATTGTAGTAATATGTTGTTATAGTAACCAAACCTTAGAGGTGATGAAATGAAAAAATTAGCAATCGCAGTAGCAGTAACCAGTGTTTTGACAGCGTGTGGTACAACTGGCACAAATTACGGTGCTCAGTATAACCAGCAATCTACTCAAGTTTTGGCCCAGATGTCTAATGCTGTTAGTCAAGCGCCGGTTTGGATGAGCAAGTTGCCCAAAGCTCCAGGATTTATCTTTGAAAACGGTACAGCAACCAGCAGTGATTTTGGATTTGCCGATATCAAGGCCAAGACAATAGCTTATACTAAGATTTGTACAGCCGCAGGCGGTAAAGTGCGTAGCCAGGTTAAGATGTATAAAGCCGATAACGGCGACGTCGGCACCGAGCAAAGTGAAATGGCCGTGCGTAGTATGTGCCCAGATGTGGACCTCACAGGTGTAGAAACTGTTGAAATGAAACATGTAGCCGACGGCAATCGCATTCGTACCTATGTGTTGGTAGCGTTGGCCACAGATGGTCGTATGAACAAAGACACAAAGGCCTCGGCCAAGGAAGCATTTAACGAGCTCGACGAAATTACCGGTAATAAACCAGTTGGTAACAACCCAGTTGAAGTTACGCCGGTTGTTCCACAAAAAGGTCAAGCGATTAGTGTGGTTAAGCCAGACGGCACTACATCAACGCTTAATCTGATGCCAGTGGAAAACGCCGAGTACAAAGCTCGTCGAGAAGAAGCCTTGAAAAAGCCCGGTGCTGTAATCGGTCAAGTTTCAGTAGCACAATAAGATTACCTTAACCTGAGTAAATAATTGTGACGATCGATTATACATCATCCGACTTTGAGGGAATCAAATTGGCCGCAGACTGGATCCGGGACTTAGAGAGCAGTGATAGTCGGTTACACAAGGAATCGGTAATTGAAAAAGCATTAATGGCCGCTAAATTAGGGTCATCGAATGCTCAATGTTTCTTGTTTAACTGTTACCAAGCCTACAATCCCTATTATGTCTTTGGTGTAAAGAAAGTTCCCGAAACAAACGACCTTGTTGATAAACCTAATCCGTGGCCAAAGTTTTGGGCCATGCTAGAAGGACTTAGGCTCCGCACCCTTACCGGTCACAATGCCAAGACAGCCATTGAATTTATGTCTGAACAGTTTGATTCGGTAGAATGGAATGGCCTTTGCCGTAGAGTTATTATTAAAGACCTACGATGCGGTATTTCTGAGAAAACGCTAAACAAAGTGCTGGGCAAAACAGAATGGAAAATTCCTGTGTTTACTTGCCAACTGGCCCAAGACTCGGGAGATCACCCTAGTAAAATGAAAGGCACCAAGCGACTTGAAGGTAAGTTAGATGGTGTGCGTGTGCTGGCAGTGGTTACTAGAAACACAGTTAATTTATACAGTCGCAATGGCAAACCATTTGATAACTTCCCCCAAGTACAAGAAGCAATTAGTCAAATAGCCAGCAAATTTTCCAGGGCTAACTTTGGCACCGAGATGCGTTTAGTGTTTGATGGTGAGATTGTTGGTAAGAGCTTTCAAGATTTAATGAAACAAGCACAGCGTAAATCGGATGTTAAAACCGATGATATGGTTTATCATATTTTTGATTGGATGCCATTTGCAGAGTTTGAAATGGGCTTTTGTAATAGTCAGCAACGCAAGAGAACGGAATGGTTGGAAGCTCAGCGGGCACTAATCGAAGGCCACCCTTGCTTAAAAGTTACCGAAGGTATCCTAGTAGACTTAGACACCGGCGAAGGGCACGATCAATTACGACGTTATGCCGACGATGCAGTGGCAGCCGGTCTTGAAGGTATTATGATTAAAGAGTGGGAAGCGCCGTACGAATGTAGACGTAGTAGTTTTTGGATGAAGCGGAAACCAACAATTACAGTCGATTTGAACATTGTTGGATTTGAAGAAGGTACCGGTCGCAATCAAGGGCGGTTGGGTGCTATAATTTGTGAAGGAGTTGATAATGAGCGAGATATTAGTGTTAATGTTGGTAGTGGTTTGTCTGATAGCAATCGTGATGAGTATTGGTCAACCAGGGATAGCTTACTTGGCTGCGTGGTTGAAGTCGAAGCTGACGCTGTAACACAAAATCAAGACGGCACATATAGTCTACGGTTTCCTAGATTTGTCAGATTCCGTGGATTCGAAGCTGGAGAGAAATTATGATTGATTGGATGCTTGAACATTGGTTTATTGAAGCCATTTGTATTATTTTTTTATCTTTTATTGTTGGCCTAATTGTTGGCAAAGCTATTGCCTGCGTAAACGGTGAAGACTAATGCCAACACTAGATCCTAGAGACGTTGATATGACCTATCCAAATGGTTCTGTGGGTTCATTTAAAATGCCGTCGCCCAACTTAGTAGCAGACAAAACGGGTCTTTACCAAATATATGACAGTAAAGAATATCAAAATTCAGTAGCCTTTCATGCCGGCGGCGATGAAATGCTACGCCTTAGTCCGGAAGCATTTTATGTTCGTGGAAAGAAGATTGCACTGGATGACAACGAAGCACAAATAGTATATAATAGTTTTAAAGAATGGTTAATTTGGCAACAACTCAACAGAGGTTAACATGGCAACTCAGCAAGAAAAAGAACTCCTGATCAACACATTAAAATTCACTCCACGTACCTACAAGGTTAGCATGTGGGGCTACGGTGGCGAAAAGGTCATGGGCACAGTAGATCAAGAAGTGTGGGACTATTGTATGGCAAATCAAGTTGAGCTAAGTGACATTGCTTGGGACTCGGATGCCGCAGAAGATATGAATCTTGACGAGGATAAGCTACCGTTTCCTCCAGGCGCCTGGTATGAGTGTGATGGAATGGGGCACATTAATGGTGTAAGTCGCGGCGCCGGAACCATCCAAGTGTGTGACGAAACCGGCAACACGGTGTATGAACGATCACTGGATGCGTGTGATGGCTGTGATGACAGTCCTGAACTGTGCTGCATTGATGAAGTGTGGATTGGTTCACGCAAAGCAGGAGAAATTGTATTCATTGGATCAAGCAACGAAAAAGGTACATTCTTTGAAGGCGACATTGAACTTACAGCACCATTTGATATTACTAAATTAGGATTACACTATGATGAGTTCGATGGCGAAGATATTGTCACCGGGTTAACCTATGATGGCGAAGAAATCGATAACAATGGCGGCGGCACTGACGGAAAGAGTTCAGACTTCAGTATGGTCCGGCTTACAGACGATGACGGCAACTTCGAACGTTATGAACCAGAAGAAAAAGATTGGGGGACTCCGGAGTGTGGTACTAGCCCAAATACTTGGGAAAAGTCCCCTAGTTTTAAGTTTAAGAAATACAAGCCAGTTCATGTAGGTTGGTATAATGCAGTATGGTCAAACTGGGGTACAACATACGGATCATTGTACTGGGACGGTAAAGAGTTCGGCGAGTTTGAGTATGGTAAGTTTAAACCACAAGCCGGCGTTGACACATGGTCAGGATATAACTGGGATACTACAGATTGGGATAACCAGCCGATAGAACCATTTGATATTATTTGCTCCAACGAAAAATGTGGGTGGGTTGGTAAAAGTGACAAGCGACGTACAGACGATAACTATGATGATCACTGCCCTAATTGTGATGGTACCGAGTTTAGCTGGATCGATTACGATGCTGAAACTAAAGAAGGTCGTGCGAATCGCGAAAAGTATTGTAATAAACCGTACGATAATCGCACAGGCGAAACAGTAGCACCTACAGGCTCTTGGCCATTTTAACTTAAGGAGAAGGATATGAACACAGCAGTTTATCGCAGTGCCGCAGGTATTAACGAAGCAATGGGCCGTGTGTATGCTCACATGAGTTTAGCAGTTGTTACCAGCATGATTGTTAGTTATATTGTAGGAACCAGTCCAGAATTATTACAATTCTTTTTTACAGGTGCTATGAAATGGATTGTTATTTTTGCTCCATTGGTAGCTATCTTGGGAATGACATTTGCCTCAAAACGGTTTAGCAAGACTGGATTACAAGTATTCTTGCAGGTGTTTGCCGCATTGATGGGCTTGAGTTTTGCCACAATCTTTGCTGTGTTTACCATGGGCAGTGTTGTTACAGCCTTCATGGGCGGTGCAGTATTGTTTGGCACTATGAGCATATATGGATACTTTACTAAAAAGGATTTAACTTCAGTTGGTTCTTTTATGGTTGTGGGCTTGATTGCTATTGTTATTGCCAGCATTGTCAATATCTTTATTGGTAGTACAGTATTGCAAATGGTTATCAGTGCTATTGCTATCATTATCTTTTTAGGATTGACTGCCTATGACACACAAACAATTCGTCAACTGGTGTCTCGAGACACCGACACGGGACGCGAAGAAGTGTTAGGTGCCCTTAGCTTGTATCTGGATTTCATCAATTTATTTTTGAACTTGTTACAGTTGTTTGGCGGAAGGAAAGACTAATGCAAGCAAAACCAGGAACAGCAGGACTATGTGGATGCGGTCGTAGCCCAACAGGAAAATGCTGTGGGTGGCATGCTCTCACAGAAGATGAATATCGTGGTAAGAAGGATGAATACGAACTAGCTAAGTATCGCGAACAGGCCGAAGAACTTTGGTTTGATGGCGGCTCTTGCACCGGAGGTCGCCCTGAGTGATTTAAACATCCGAATTACTATAGTGTTGGCCATATATTTTGCTATAATGTTGTTAATAGCAATACTAACCCATGTATTTACAAAGAAATATAACGACAAATGAATCCTGTTACACTATTAACTGATGGTTTGAATAATTTATGGTTTTGGACCTATGGCATTATTGCCGGGTGGGGATTAACTGTTACGTTGGTTGTTGCGGCCTTGGTGGTATTGTTAATTCGTACCATTAATCTACAACGTAGAGTGGATCGACTTGAAAGTCGGGTAGTTATGAATGAACGAGATTATAACCTTACGGTGAACAATTGGAAGAACAAGTAATTCATACCTGCAATGTTTGTTCGTGCGAATTTACCGACGATGAAGGTGGCATAGATGGATACTTCGGTATCCTCCCTGTGCATTTTTGCCCTACTTGTTTCTCTTGTATGTGTGACATGGCCGGTCAGTTTATTGACCCAGAGGAAGATGAATTAAATCCCGAACATGAACAATTAATAGAACATCTGCGTGGTCTACGCAAGGTTGTTATTAATACTCAGCACGGTGGGTTTGGCCTAAGTCACCAGGCACAAATAGCATATCTTGATGAAGCAGACATTGCGTACACCTTAGAAGATCGCGAAAGTAGAGATACGACCCAGCGACTTGGTCAGTATATTAAAGTCGCCGGTAATCATTGGTCTGACTACACCATTGCCAGGGACGATCCGGTGCTGGTTAGTGTAGTAGAACACCTCGGCAATGGTGCCGATGGCAATTTTTCTAGCCTTAAAGTAGTTCAAATCCCAGCCGATGTTACCTGGGTTATTGAAGATTATGACGGAAAAGAGTGGATTGCTGAACAACATAGAACTTGGAATTGACAATAAATATTAAGTTATGATATTTGGTTATTTGACTTTATTCACCGCACTTATTATTAGTTTAAGTGCCGCAGTTTATTCCATCCTGGGATTGACTGCAATCTTCGCCGCCGCATTTTGGCCAATTGTTATCATGGGTGGCAGTCTTGAAGTTGGTAAGATTGTTACTACCTTATGGTTGCACAAGTATTGGGACCGAGCGGAAATACAATATAAACTGTATCTATGTTCCGCAGTAGCGGTTCTTATGTTCCTAACAAGTATGGGTGTATTTGGATTCTTAAGTAAGGCCCACTCAGATCAAAGTTTAGTATCCGGCGACTCTGGCGCCAAGGTTGCTATCTACGATGAGAAGATTAAAACAGAAAGAGACAATGTTGAAGTTAACCGTAAGGCACTTAAACAAATGGACGAGGCTGTTGATCAAGTCATGGCGCGAAGCACCACAGAAGGCGGCGCCGACAAAGCAGTGGCTATTAGACGCAGTCAACAAAAAGAACGCGGTAGACTCCAAGCAGAAATCAGCGACTCACAGAAAAAAATTAGCGGTCTTAGCGAAGAACGGGCACCTCTTGCTGCCGAGAATAGAAAAATTGAAGCAGAGGTAGGCCCTATCAAATACATAGCCGCAATGGTCTATGGTGATAATCCTGATGCAAACGTATTAGAACGAGCAGTACGTTGGGTTATTATTCTTATTGTTGTTGTGTTTGATCCGTTAGCACTTACATTATTGTTAGCGGCCACCAAGGCACTTGAATGGGAGCGTGAAATTACTGTATTTGCTCCTAAGAAAAAAGAAGAAGAAGAGCCCGAGTACGAAGCCGACGATGGCCCGTTAACCGATGAAGAAATTGAACAAATTCGCGAACTCGCCAGGAATGATTTACCAACTGGTGAGGTTATTACTAAAGAGGACTTATTTCCTAAGCCAAAAAATAAAAGATTTGACTCTATTGGGTGGATGTTTAATCCTATTAAAAAAGACAACACAATAATTGAGCCAGTTGAAGAAAATACTCCAATTGACGAAGACCACCCGGACTTTGAAGATCATCTCGATGCAACAGAAAAGGCGGCCCAGCGGGCATGGAAGATTGCCAATCCAGATGAAACAATTAAAAAACATAGAACATTGCATCGGTCAGGCCTGATAGATCAATTGCCATGGAATCATCCAGATTATCAAGAGCAATTAAAGTTAGAAGCCGATAATGTACCATCCGGAACCACAGGCGAAATGCGTGGGTTTGGAACTAGCTTTCCCGAAGACGCAGTTAAGGGTGACATGTTTCTGCGTGTAGATCAATTGCCAAGTGTATTGTATAAGTTCAATGGCAATCTATGGATTGAGGTAGATAAAGCACTAAGCGACCAACATGCGTATGATGAAGCCTATATTGATCATCTCATTGAAAAAATTAGCACTGGTGAGTACGATCCAGAATTATTAAGCGATGCCGAACGTGACAGCATCGAACGTCGGTTACACAATAAGACAGGCATATAATGAGTGTTAACATTGAACATTGTAGTTTTTGCGACAAACACAAAGATCGTGTTGGTAAACTAATTGTAAGTCATAAGGTAGCTATCTGCAACGAATGTATAGATTTGTGCGGCGGGTTACTAAAAAAAGACACTAAACTAGATAAAAAATCAACAACAGTTGCAGTCCCGGATCCTAGAGACATAAGAGATTATCTCGATCAGCATGTAGTAGGGCAACCAGCCGCAAAAATTGTACTGGCCGTGGCAATTACAAATCACTATAAACGTATTAATAATATTAATACAGACATAGCCAAGGCAAACATTTTAATGGTTGGACCGACCGGCACAGGCAAAACCTTAATGGCAAAAACAGTAGCCGACTATCTAGATGTTCCGTTTGTTGTTGCAGATGCAACTACACTTACCGAAGCCGGATACGTAGGCGAAGACGTGGATACACTAATTACACGGTTATATCAAAATGCCGGTAACGACATTGATCGCACACAGCGTGGTATTATATTCCTAGACGAGATTGATAAAATAAGTCGTAAAAGTGAATCGTCGACTGTGAGCCGCGATGTATCCGGCGAAGGAGTACAGCAGGCCTTACTGAAGTTGGTAGAAGGGACCAAGATTAAAATCAGCCCCACCGGCGGAAGAAAGTCTGAAACCACAGTTGAAATTGATACTACTAATATTTTGTTTGTCGCTGGCGGCGCATTTGTAGGACTGGAACGTATTATACAAAATCGTGTGCAAGGTACTAGCATGGGGTTTGGTGCGCAGATATTGTCAGCGACCACTGTGGAAAATGAACCGGTTACTCCAGACGATCTGGTCAAATATGGAATGATTCCAGAGTTTGTAGGAAGATTCAGTAATTATGTGAATTTGCATACGTTAACAAAAGCTCAGTTAATTAGTGTACTCACCGAAGTAAAAGGTAATTTTGTGGAGCAATATAAATGGTTGTTTGACCAGGACAATGTGGCTTTAGAATTTGATACAGAAAGTCTAAACCTTATAGCCGAACAAACCTTAAAAACTAAAACCGGTGCC
>Ga0247840_10002684_pt1 | contig 31274 bp, 26 predicted proteins | sample LaCruzMarch2015__FD_192404 | JGI IMG/M metagenome (GOLD analysis project Ga0247840, IMG submission 192404) | Freshwater microbial communities from meromictic Lake La Cruz, Castile-La Mancha, Spain - LaCruzMarch2015_17m | ecosystem: Environmental > Aquatic > Freshwater > Lake | place: Spain...
AACGCCGCCCCGCTGACCGAAGCCGAACTGGCCGAGCGCATGGCCGCGGCGGCCACCGGCGTTACCGTCCCCGAGTTGCACCTCCAGGCCGACCGCCGGGTGCCCTATGGGCAGGTCGCCGCCGTCATCGCACTCGCCGCGCGCTCCGGGCTGACCCGTATCGGGTTCGTCACCGAGCCCCGGCCGCTGCCTTAGGAGCATTTGTCCGCAAATGAACGCGAATAAGAGAAAAATCTGACGGCCTAGCGCCGCTCACCCGGACGGGGTGCGGCACCGCCTCACCGCTCGCCCATTGGATGGGGTCGCTTGCGTCCGCGCAGGTCGACTGCCTGTGCGCCCATTACTGCCTTTCGTTATATACCGAAGGAGATAACGCTTGTCTGCACACCTGACCAATCACCGCTCCCCCTGGCCGCTGGCGCTCGCCGCCCTGCCCGCCGCCCTCGGCCTGGCCCCGCCCGCGCCGGGCGAGGAGGCGACCAAGCTCGCCACCGTCGAGGTCAGCGCCGCCGCCCCGCAGGGCGCCGCCGTCACCCTGCCCAGCCCGACCACCACCACCTATGAGGTGGACCCCGAGGGCATCCGGCTCTGGGGCGGCGACGGCGCCACCAACCCCTATCGCGCCGTCAGCGGCATGCCCTCGGTCAATGCCCAGACCCCCGACGCCTATGGCCTGACCAACCTGCCGGGGGGCGTCAAAGGGATGCGCGTGCGCGGGGAGCTGAGCACCCACGGCGGTACCGGCACCGTCGAGGGACTCGCACTCTCGGGGATCGGCCCCGGACCCGGTTATCAGTGGCTCTTCGATGCCGAGAACTATGCCTCGGTGTCCCTGGCCCAAGGGCCCATAGCCCCGGACCGGCTCAGCTTCTATACCACCACCGGGGCGCTGAACACCGAACTGCTCTGGCCCCAAGCGACCCCCGGGCTCCAACTATCCCAGACCCTGGGTTCCTTCAGCCTCGATCGCACCTTCGCGCGGCTCGACTCCGGGCGCCTGCCGGACGGAACCGCGATCTTCGTCTCCGGCTCCCGCACCAGCGCGTCCAAGTGGCGCGGCCCCGGCGATTCTCCGGGGGAGCGGACCAACCTGGAGGCGGCCCTGTCCAGGCCGCTGGGGGAGCGCGGCAACTTCAAGGTCTATGCCGCCTACAACGACATGCAGCAGGATAACTACCGGGCCCTGACCTATGCCCAGGCGCGGGACCTCGGCAAGTACCGCTTCTTCGACTATAGCGACACCTCCAGCGCCAAACCGGCCGAGGCGGTGAACTATTACGGCTACAACCGCCAGGATTTCAGGGACTGGACCATCCTCTCAGAGTTGTCCTGGCGCCTGGGCGAGGTGTCCCAAGTCGTCTTCAAGCCCTTCTATGTCAGGGAAGAAGGCTACTATCTGGACGGCCAGGCGACGGGCAAGGTTCGCCAATGGCTGATCGACCACGACTGGTACGGCATGACCCTCGAATTCGTCACCCGCTTGGCCGAGACGGATCTCAAGATCGGCTATTGGTGGGAGTCACTGGACCCGCCCGGCCCGCCGACGGCCTGGAAGATGTATACCCCCAACGCGGCCGGCACCCTGGGGGGACCGGTCACTTGGTCTATCCTGTCCAAGGTCGCGGACCGGCGCCAGTACAACAGCGCCTATGCCATGGCGGACCGCCGCTTTGGTGCACTCCAGGTCCAAGGGGGGCTGCGCTATGTCCAGGACACCCAGCCGGGGATCGACTTCTACGACACCACGGGGATCGGGAATGTCTCCTATGATCAGGCCCTGGCCCAGTCGAAGGGGGTGATCCCCGGGCGCAGCGTCACGCCGCTCACCCTGAGGGAGGCACTACCCTTCCTGGCGCTTGGCTATGAGATCAACCCCCGAGTGTCGCTCAAGGCCAGTCTGGGGCGCAACTACGGCGCGCCCGGCTTCGATGTCTGGCCGGTCTATCAAACGAGCTATCCCGTGTTCAAGGCCATGGGCATCACCGCCAACCAACTCTGGCAGGCAATGAAACCCGAAACCTCCAATGCCCTGGACCTGGGCCTGCGCGTCAACCTGGAACGTGGCTGGATCGCCCCGACCCTCTATGTCGCGCGCTATTTCAACAAGAGCGTCGCCTATGACGCGGACGGGACCGGACCGCTGGTCGCCTATTCACAGAACGTCGGGCAGACCCGCGCCTGGGGCGCGCAGCTCGCGGGCAACTGGTCGCCCCTGGCGGGGCTGACGGTCTTCGGCTCGCTGTCCTTGGACCACAACGAGTTCGTCGATGACCTGCCGCTCCTGCGCGGCGGCGTGCTGGCGGTGGCCGGGACCCAGGTGCCGGACGTGCCGCTGTGGTCCGGCAATCTGGGGGCCACCTGGCAGCGTGGTGCCTTCTCGGTCTCCCCGGTGGTGCGCTACATGGACTCGCGCTACGGCGATACGGCCCACACCCAGGAGGTCGGCGGCTACACCACGGTGGACCTGACGCTGCGCTATCAGCACCGCATCCCCCGGGGCACGCTCACCGCCAGCCTCAGTTGCAACAACCTGTTCGATGCCGAATACGTCGGCTTCATCAACGCGAGCTATTACCAGCTCCTGAGCGACGCCAACACCATCTATTACCCGGGGGCCCCGAGGTCCATCGTGGCACGACTCGCCCTGGCCTTCTGACGGCCGCACCCCGGGCACTGGCGCCCGGGGTGTCGACACCCACCCGAACGCAGCGTCAGCCATGACCGACTCGCCTGCCGCTGCGGCCTGGTCCAGCGCATCACCCGCGGGGACGGGCCCGCGGAGGTCGTCATCGCGCTGCCCGGGCGTGACGGTCCGGGGGGTCATTGCCGCCGCGGCGCTGGGGCGCCTGAGGCTTGCACAAGAGGCCCCGGCTGGCGCCGTCTGTTGCGCCGCCGGCGTCATCATCGGCGTCGATAACTGAACCTCAGCCTTGTGCCCCCGCCGCCGGGGCAAGGCGCACGTCCTCATAGATGGCATCCAGGGTGCACTCGAACCCCAGGGTCGCGAGGGTGAGCCGCCCATCGTCGGGTACCGGGTCCAGCATCCAGCCGTCCGGATGGCGCCGGAAGACCTCCACGCAGCGGATCCGCGAGTCGATCAGCACGTATTCCTCCAGGGTCGGCAGTTGCCGGTAACTGGCGAACTTGGCGCCCCGGTCATAGGCCTCGGTGGACTCGGAGAGGACCTCGACGACGACCCGGGCGCGCGCCTTGACGGTCGGCTCGGCCGCGTCCGCCGCCTCGCAGGTGACGAACACGTCCGGATAGAAAAAGGCCCGTGCCCGCTCGACGCGCAGCTTCATGTCGGCGATGTAGACGCGGCAGGGGCCGCCGCGGACATGGGCGCGGAGCATCGCGAAGACATTGCCCGCGATGGTAACGTGCTCCTCGCTCGCCCCGGCCATCGCGAAGACCTCGCCCGCGACATATTCGTGCTTGATCGGCGAGAGCGCCTCGCCGGCCAGATAGTCGTCGGGCGTGATGAAGGGGATTTCGGCGAGATTTGACATCTTAGACTCCGCAATAGGGGTCGAACGCGGCATAGTGTGTCAGGTCGACCGCGCCGGGACCCTGGTCTGCGCGCCCGCCGTCGGGACGAAGCGCACGTCCTCGTAGATCGCGTCCAGGGTGCAGTCGAACCCTAGCGTCGCGAGATCGAGCCGCCCGTCGTCGGGTACCGGGTGCAGCATCCAGCCGTCCGGATGGCGCCGGAAGACCTCGACCGAGCGGCTTCGCGAGTCGATCAGCACATATTCCTCCAGCGTCGGCAGTTCCCGGTAACTGGCGAACTTGGCGCCCCGGTCATAGGCCTCGGTGGACTCGGAGAGGACCTCGACGACGACCCGGGCGCGCGCCTTGACGGTCGGCTCGGCCGCGTCCGCCGCCTCGCAGGTGACGAAGACGTCCGGATAGAAGAAGGCCCGCACCCGCTCGACGCACAGCTTCATGTCGGCGATGTAGACGCGGCAGGGGCCGCCGCGGACATGGGCGCGCAGCAGCACGGCGACATTGAGCGCGATGGTGACGTGCTCCTCGCTCGCCCCGGCCATCGCGAAGACCTCGCCCGCGACATATTCGTGTTTGATCGGCGAAACCGCCTCGCCGGCCAGATAGTCATCGACCGTGATGAAGGGGACTTCCGCAAGATTGGACATATCGGCACTCCGAGTGGGTGGACCACGCTCAGATTACCGCATTGCGCGAGGGCGCTGCCACCGGTCCGCGGATTGCCCGCGCGCCTTCGGCGCCTCCGTCCGGCTGAAGCCTCGGCCTCCGGTTCGGGATCAGAACCCACCGCCGGTGCGAAAGCCCCCTCCCCCACCACCGCTGTTGCCGCCACCTGCGCGGCCTCCCCCGCCGCCCGAACCGCCCCCGCCCATCCGCCCGACGATGTCGCCCAGGTCACGCAGGTCGGCGCCGCCACCGCCCCAGACGGTGCCGCGGCCGAAGCCGCCGGAGCCGAAGCCTGGATCGGCCTGCTCCGGGCGGTAGCGCTGCTGCTCCTGGAGCACGCGCCACAGTTGCCGACGGTCGAGTATGCCGTTGACGAACTGACCCAGCATCATGGCGATCATGGCCTCGTCGCCGAAGCTGGAGCCGGCGCGGTCATAGCGCTTGGTCTTGAAGTCCGCGCGCAGGGCCTCGGCCTCGTCCAGGCGTTGCTGCTGCGCCGCGAGCGACTCGCGCAGGCCCTGGATGGAGGCCGCCAGGCGGCGGCCCTCGTCGTCGCGCTGCATCAGGCGGGCGACGATCAGGTCGTCGTCCGGGGTGGGCGAGGCCAGGGCCGCCCGGCGCAGTTCCATCAGGTCATCGCGCTGGAGTTCGCCGGTCAGGAGTGCGACCGCGGCCTTGGTGTGCTCGTCCTCGCCGACCGCGTAGAGCGCCTTGCGGACCTGGAGCGCCTGGCGCTCGGACGCGGCCTGCGCGATCCGCTGATCGATGGCGTCGAGCTTGGCCTGTTCCGCGGCCAGGTGCTGCGCGGGCGTCGCGATGCCGTCCGCCGCCCGGGCGGCCTCGTCCAGGGATTGCAGCACCGCGAATTCACTCTCGGCCTGGGCCTTGAGTCCGTCCGCATGGTCGCGCAGACGCTCGGGGATCTCGCTCAAGCGGTCGTAGTTGGCGCGGGCATCGAGAAAGCCGATGAGCCGCGCAACCTTACCGTCCAACCAGCGGGTAAGGCCCCAGCCGCGGTACCCAGGCTGGCCGAACTTGCGCTCCCACAGGTACATGAAGAGCGGGTCGGCGCGGTAGGAGGCGCCCTTCTGCTCCCGTTCCTCGGCGCTACGGGTCGCCTTCTCGGCGGACTGCCCGGCCCGGCGCTCGGTCGCGCGGGCGCGCTCGCGCTGGGCCTGGTAGGCAGGGTCGGCCTCCAGGCGCGCCTGGGTCCGGGCCTCGGCCGTGTCGAGCGCCCCCGCGGCAGCGTCCACCGCGGCGGCCTGGGCGGCGCGCTCCGCGGCCAGGGCGCGCTCCGTCGCCTCGGCCGCCTGGAGCTGGCCCTGGAGTTGGGTCAGGGCCGTCTCCCGCTGGGCCAGGAGCGCCTTCACCTGCTGCTGCGTCTCATCCAGGCGCTGGACCATGGCGGCGTCCGCGAGCAGGCCCAGGCGGACCTGCGCCAAGGCCCGGTAGTCCGCGGTCTGGGCCTGGTGCTGCTCGGCCAGTTGCCGATTGACCGCCTCGATCTGCGCCTCGACCGTCGCGGCCTTGGCCTGCGCCTGTGTCACCGCCTGGTCGATGGTGGCCAGGGTCTGTCTGCCGGAAACCATGTCTATCTCCCTGGGATTAGGAACGGTTCACCACTCACCACTTCGTAATAGCCCCGCCGGTAGTCTTCATCTCATACCGGGGCACCAGTTCGCCGCGGGGTTTGTAGCCGAAGCGGTCCTGCTCGATGATGCCGTCGTCCTGCTTGTCGCGCTTGACCGCCTCGAAGGTGCGCTGGTCCACCCGCAGGGCCCAGCGGTCGACGGCCTCGGTCGTGCGCGTCTCCTCGTTGGCGATCGGCACCTTCTGCACCCGCCCGGACGGGTCCACCGCCTCGACCACCACATAATAGTTGCGCGCCCCGGTGTTGATATCGGGGATACGAAAGACCCCGGACTGCACCCCCTGACGGTTGACGATGCGCACCAGATACTCCTGCCCCAGGGTGGCGCGCGCGGACTCGAGGTCCGCGAGCGCCGCCTTGGCCCGCGCCTGGTCGCCGTTGCGCAGCGCCGCCTGACCGGCGTTGAAATAACGCTCGATCGTCGCGCGCGCCTGGTCCGTCTTGGCGAGCCCGAGCGCCTCGGTATGGACCCGCGCCAGGTCCTGCGGGATGGCCGCGGCGGGGGCCGCGATGAAGACATGATGCAGCCCGAACAACAGCACGCCGACCAGGGCGAGCCCGCCCAGCCACTTGCCCGCGACACCGCGCCGGACATAGAGCCGCGCCAGCCGGGTGCCGAGGGTATGCGGCGGCGGCTGGTAGGTAAAGCGCCCCTCCTTGAGCGCGGCCACCGCCTGCTCGATCACGCGGTCCGGGACCTCCAGACCCTGGTCGGCGTAGACCTTACGCAGCCGCTCCTTCAGGTCCTCCTCCCGGCCCTGGTCGTCGAGCTCGTTGTTGGCGATACGCTCGCGCCGCCGCAGCGTATCCACCACGTCCATGGCGAGCATCACGTCGTCGAGCGGCGGCTTGGTCCCGGCCGCCCCCCCGGTCTGAATGGCCGCCGTGTCGCTCATGACTGGATCGCCACCTCGAGACCCTTGCCCTCCTGGGCCAGGCGCGCGAGCTTGCGCTTGCCGTCCTCCACCGCGTCGCGGATCTCATTGGCGTTGCGGGTGCTTTCCTTGCGCATCTCCTCGATGATCTCAAAGGACTTGCTCTGCCAGGAGACCACGGACTCCACCAACTTCTTGACCGAATCGGCGCGGATGGTCGGACCATAGCCGGCGCGCACCGCCGCCTCCTGGACCTTGCCGCCCATGTCCGCCAGGACCTCCAGCGACTTGCTGACCCCGTCCTTCATGGCCTCGACCGTCTGGGTCGCCTCGTGCAGCCCGAACATGCCGGTGAAGGAGGCCGTAAGCGCGGTCAGGACCACCTCGTTGGTGCTGAAGAAGCTGACCGCCTGCGAATAGACCCGTTCTTTGGCGTTGGTGGTCTGGACCAGGCGCGCCATCACGACCTCGGAGGTGTTGTAGGAGACCGTCAGGTTGTCCGACAGGTCCTTGGCGATCTGGTAGCGCTTCTCCTCCAGTTGCAGGGCGCGCACCTCTTCGTCCCGGGCCAGTTCCAGGCGGGCCCGCTCCGCCGGCTCCTGCGGGACCCCTTGGGCACCGGCGGCCTCCAGCACCTTCATCGCCTCCTGGACCGCGACCTTGCAGGCATCCAGCCGCACCTGCGCGGTCTTGAGCACCTCCAGCCCCAGGACCTCGGACTGCTTGAGCGCACCGCGGAAGTCCTGATAGGCCTCCAGGATCCGCTGCTCCCGCCCGATCTGGTCCGCGGTCGCGGCCGTGACCTCCTGATAGGTGCCCTTGATCTTGTCGAAACGGCTGGCGATATCGCCGCGGGTGACCTTCATCCAGACATTGCCCATGCGCTCGAACGTGTCGAGCTTACCGTCCGCGATCTGGTCCACCATGGTCTTGGCGTCGTCGCGGATGCTGTTGAAGGCATTGGTGATGTCCTCGTAGCGGCTGCCGATGCTCATGGCCGCCACCTGCTTGCGGACCACCTCGTTGAAGAGCGACGCCTGGTCCAGGGTGCGGGCGATGGCGGTCACCCGCGCCTCGTCGAGGTCGGAGATCTGGTTCAGGAGGGCGATGATCGGGTCCACCCGCTTGTCGGCGTCCGTGGGCACCAGCCCCAGGTCGTGCAGGCCGTTCATGGCCTTTTCCAGGTACCTCATGGGGGTCGCCCGGGCAATGGCGGTCGCGTTGGCCGTCGCGGCGGCAGCGGCGGTGGTGGCGGTCTCGTTCGTGCTCATGGTTACTCCGGATCGGGTCGTGTGGGGACTGGCCTGCGGGTGGCCGGGGCGGTGCCGTTCAGGGTCCGCCGCCCCGGCGCCGGAGTGTATCGCCTAACAGCAGTTGCGTGGTATCCCTGAGCGAACTATCTTGCAAAGACCGCAACGAATAAACCTTGACTGAACCGAGGATCTACGCATGGTCGATGCAGCGCTGATTTCACAGGTGCGGAAACTGGACGTGGCGGATCGGATCGAACTGGTCCGCACCGTTTGGGAGACCTTCGAGGAACCGGACCTGGCCATTACGGAAGCAGAAAAAGTCCTCTTAGACGCGCGCTTGGCCGACGCAGAAAACAACCCCATGGACCAGAGCCCATGGTCGGAGGTTCAGTCCCGCTGATCTACCCGGTGGTGTATCGCGGGGTACGCAGAGCGGTCTTACACCGGTTCCCATACTTGGTCTGGTAGCGGGTACAGGACTCGGTGGTCAGGGTCCTTGCCTGCACCCATGCCAAACGCCACCCGGACATGGCGCGCGCACGGCTCGCCGATCAGTAGGCCAAAAGGTTGCGGACGGGGCGAATGCCCCGTCCGGCCCAGGCTACTGGGAGCGCCGCACCCCAGTGCGGCGCGGCCTCTGCTCAACCCGCACCGCCGGGGTTGTCCGCGAGCGCGCGCCGCACTGGGGTGCGGCGCCCCCAGGCCGGGCCGATGTCCCGCCCGGGAGCGCGGCGTCACCCGCGCCGAAACCGCGCTTGGACTGCCCCGCCTATTCCGTATACTGAGGCACCCGTCTCCCCCGGGGCCGAGCCTGCCGGTTCGCCCCCGCGCTCGCCCCTTCCGGATCAAGAGGAATCGCCGTGTCCAAGAACCGTCCCGCGCTCCTGACCCTCCTGCTGCTTGGGGCGATCGGCCCCGGCGCCGCCTGGTCGACCCCCGACACCGCCGCCGGGGAACCGGCGGCGGCCAAGGCCCAGACACCCGCTGACCTGCGCGCCCGGCTCATCGAGCTGCGCAACCGCCAGCAGGCCGCGCCAAAGGACCCCGAATTGAGCTACCAACTCGGCGCCCTCTATCTGGACGCGGGTGACCCCAAGGCCGCGGAGGAGCAGCTCAAACGCGCCATCGATGAGGAAACGACGGCCGCGGATGCCTGGGTCCTGCTCGGTCAGGCCTGGCTGCTCCAGGAGAAGTTCGTCGAGATCCAGGCCCAGATCCCGAGCGACGAGATCCCGGACCCGGCGGCCAAGGCGGGGGTCGCGGTGCTCCAGGGGTTTGCCTGGCTGGCCAAGGACCGCCCGAACGACGCCCGCACCAGTTTCCAGGAGGCCCTGACGCTGGAGCCGGATTTTTCCTCCGCCTACCTGGGGCTCGCGCGCGTCAGCATGGCCGAGGGCAATTCGGCCGCGGCGGCGGAGGCACTGACCAGCGCGGCGGGCGGGGTGCGGCCGGACCAGGCCGAGATCGAGACCCTGCGCGGTGAGTTGGCCCAGGCCAACAAGGATCTGCCGGCCGCGGAGCGGGCCTTTCAGGCGGCCCTGGACGCCAAGCCCTATCAATACTGGCGCCGCCGCCAATTGGCCCACACCCAGGTCGCCCAGAACAAGCTGGACGCGGCCGACGCCAATCTCACCGCCATCCTGGCCGCGCGCCCGGGTGACCTGGCCGCCACCTATCTGAGTGCCTTCAGCGCCTATCTGCGCGGTGACTACCAGCGCGCCTACGACAGCATTTCGCCGCTGCTGAAGGGTCAGGTCGAGGAGCCCGGGGCCCTCTTCGTCGCCGGCGCCGCGGCCTACCAGCTCGGCAATTACAACCAGGCGCGCGAACTCCTCACGCTCTATCTGCCGCGTCAACCCGCGGACGCGAACGCGCGGGCGATACTCGCCGCCGCGCTGCTGCGGCTGGGGGAACCGCAGGAAGCGCTCGCGACCCTGAAGCCGCTCTTGGACGGGAACCCGGACGCCGGGGTACTCGCGCTGGCCGGTCAGGCCGCCACCCTGGGCGGGGAGCCCAAGGAAGGCGTGACCTACCTGGAGCGGGCCCTGGCCTTGAGCCCGAACGAAGCGGGCCTCGTCGGCCTGCTGGGTGCCGCCCGGATCGCCGCGGGCGACCGCCAGGCCGGCATCGCGGAACTCGAGAAGATCATCGCGGCCGGCGGGGACGGGCTGCAGGATACGGAACTGGCCCTGTTGCGGGAACGCCTCAGGGCCGGGGACCTGCCGGGACTGGTGACGGCCGCCGAACGCTTCACCAAGCGCTATCCCAAGAGCCCCGATGGGCCGCTCCTGCGAGGCATCGCGCAGGCCCGCACCGGGGCCCTCCCCGCGGCCAAGGCGTCCTTCGAGCAGGTGCTCAAGCTCAGCCCCAACAACCTGGACGCGCTGATCGGACTGGCGGATGTCAGCCTGCGTCAAGGCGACCTCGCGGCTGCCGAGACCGCCATGGGGCGCGCCCTGGAACAGCGAAAGGGCGATCCCCTGCTGCTGCGTAATTTCGCCAACATCGCGCTCGCCGCCGGCAAGCCCGACCAGGCGGTCGCCCGCCTGGAGCAGGCGCAGCAGGCGGACCCCGGCAACCAAACCCTGATGACGACCCTGGCTGCCGTCTATACGGCAGCCGGACGGCCCCGCGACGCGCTGCGGCTGCTGTCCGAGCACGGTGACGCAAAGGCACCCGCCGTGCTGGCGGAGCGGGGCCGCGCCGAACTGCGCGCCGGGCAAGCCGACGCGGCGGCGGAACACTTCCGCCAGGTCGCCGAGCTGGCCCCCGAATCGGCGCAGGCGCAACTGGACCTGGGTCGTGCCCAGGAGCGTCTGGGGCATCTGGACGAGGCGGACGCGGCCTACCAGAAGGCGCAAGCGCTGCAGCCAGCGAACGCGGCGGCGGCACTCGGGGCCGCGCGGATCAAGCTTCTTGCGCTCGTACCGCCGGTGTCGGAGCAAATGGCCAAGAAAACCCTTGACCTGATCACGCAAACCCTCAAGGACCATCCGAACGGCTTTGAGGCGACCCGACTGCGTGCCGCGGTCGCATTGTCGAGCGGCCGTCCGGACCAGGCGATCGGACTGCTGAAGCCACTGTGCGAGGTCCGTGCAGAACCCGAGTGCGTCTTCGGACTCGCCGGCGCCTATGCCGCAGCCAAGGACCCCAAGGGAGGGATCGCGGTCCTTCGGGGCTATGTCCAGCGTTTCCCGAAGGACTTGGCCGTCCGCCTCGTGCTCGCCCGGTATCTGATGGCCGACGAACAGCTCACCCCGGCGGCCACGGAACTGACCGCGATCCTGGAACAGGATTGGGGCACGACCGACGCCCACGTCGATCTGGCCGCCGTCCTGATCCAAACCGGCCGCGCGCGCGAGGCCGTCCCGCACTTGGCGGAGGCGGCCAAGGCACGGCCCAAGGACGAGCGCATCAAGGCGCTGCAAGCGGCCGCACAGAAGCCCGGCCCGAGCAGATAGGGCCGTCCGGCGGCCGTCTGGTGGGTAGGCGGTCCGGTGAGCGGTCTGACCAGACCGGTCACCGGGCCGCCCGGCGTTCGGTTTCCGCGGGCGCGCCGCGTTCGCACTGTCAGGTTTTTTTACACTTCCGATCCGGCGGCACCCGGCAACGCTCGTCATACTTAAGATTTTATTGATAAAAACTTTTCTGGCATGTCTTGTGCTTAGATTATCACGACAGAGGTTAAAGCATGACACGCATGACTTACCTCTGACGCAAGACCTGATCGAAACCGTTTCTGAGGGTCGCGTCAACCCTAAGACGGCAATCCAGGACCGAGACGGCGTTGTTTCGTTGTCAACACAACTTTCAAGAGAACAGATCATGAAAAACTTCTTTAAGATCGCGCTTGCCGGCGCGGCACTCTCCGCTGCGGTGCTGAGCACGCCGGCGGCTGCGTATTCCCTCTCGTTCTTCATGACCGGTGTCCCGATCACAGAGGGCATCTACACTTACACCTACGTTAGCTCGGATGCTGGGCTCCAGAATTACGCGGCGGGAGGCAAGGGCGCGGTGTTCATCACCGAGACCGTGAACGGGCCGTTCGAGAAGTCGAGCTTCCAACTGGCGGACTTCGCCGGTCTGAACAGCCGGGCAGAGGCGACCTATTTCCTGTCCTATACCGTCGAGATTTATGCAGCCGCCCCGAACTCTAACCCAGACATACGGTTACAGCAGATCGGTCTGGGCGCGGACGTGAACTCCGGCTCGGGTAACATCGGGACCTCGAAGGAAATCGTCGGTCAGGTTACGCCGATCGTCCCGTCTCCGACCTTCGATGAAACGATCAATACCACGCCGAGTTCGCTCGCCTCGACCGTCAACTGCGGCGTGTGCCGTAAGTTCCTGGTGACCGATACCATCACGATGCAGTACGTCGGCGGCAACCCTCGAGGCATCATCAACGGCATGAGCAACTCCTACGACACCGAGCCGCTACCGGAACCGGCCACCCTAGCCCTCTTCGGTCTGGGCCTGGCTGGCTTGGGCGCCCGCAACCTGCGCCGCAAGAACAAGGCTGCTTGACACGGCATCCTTCTTCAAGTCAGCAAGCGCCGCACAATCGCCGCGCACGCGCAAGACGGCCCCAGACGGGGCCGTTTTTTTGCCCGCAGGAAAGGCCCGGCCGTTGCCCCGCGCGGGATGGGCATGGGATTACTCTCGTTCCCACGCTCCAGCGTGGGAATGCCGCGCGGGCGCTCCGCGTCCGGTTTTGGCGCTGGACCCGGGAGCGCGCCCCTTGTCGCCCCGGTTACGTCTGTTTACACTGCCGCGATGCGCCATCCCATCGATCCCAAGGTCGACTGCGTCTTCAAGGCCCTGCTGGGGGCCGAGTCCAATCGTGACCTGCTGATCCATTTCCTCAACGCCGTCCTGGGCGCGGACCTGCCGCGGCCGATCGTCGCCGTGGAGATCCAGAACCCCTACAACGAAAAGGAATTCCTGGATGACAAACTCACGGTTGTGGACGTCAAGGCGCGCGATGCGACCGGGCAACTGTTCCAGGTCGAGGTCCAATTGCTCAATCACCGCGACCTGCCGGCGCGTATCCTCTACGGCTGGGCGAACCTCTATCGCAGCCAGATCAAAGAGGGCGAGAGCTACCGCAAGTTGCGCCCCACCTACGCGATCTGGCTGCTGGGTCAGACGCTCCTGCCGGATACCCCGGAGTATGCCCATGAGTTCCGGCTGCGCGACCGGCACGGTCGCGTCTTTCTGGACCATGGCGGTGTCTGGCTGCTGGAACTGAGCAAATTCGCCGCCGACGCGGTCGAAACCGAGCAGCAGCGCTGGCTGAAATTCTTCAACGAGGCAGAGTGCCTGGACGAGGACGCCCTGCCGGCCTGGATGCAGACCCCAGAGATGAGGCGAGCCATGAACACACTGAAGGCCTTCTCCGAGAAAGAGCACGCCTACCATGCCTACCAGGCGCGGCAGGACTATCTGCGCGAACAGCAGAGTATCCAACTCGAATTCGCCGATCTGCGCGCGGAGGTCGAGCAGGCGCGGGAGGCCGTGGAGCAGGCGCGGGAGGCCGTGGAGCGGGAACGGGCTGCCGCGGAGCAGGAGCGAGCGGCCAAGGAGCAGGCGCGGGCGGACGCGAAACAGGAGCGGGCCGCCAAGGACGAAGCCTTGGCCGAGAACGAGCGGCTGAAGCGATTGCTCGCCGACAAGCCGGAACCGTCTGACCCCGGGATGGGGTAGTGATCTCGGCCTGTCCTCTCGTTCCCACGCTCCAGCGTGGGAATGCCGCGCGGGCGCTCCGCGTCCGGTCCTGGCGCTGGACGCAGAGCGCCCGCACTTGCTCCCACGCAGGAGCGTGGGAGCCAGGGGCAGCGCGCCGGTCGGGGCCTGCGCCCCGTCCGGCGGGTCGCTCAGGCGCATCATCGAGCCCATGCTGGCCGCCGGTACTGCACTCGGGGAGGTCCCGGACGAGGATATCCACTGGCTGATCGACCTGGGGCCGTGCCGGATGGAGCCCGGTCGGGGGCTGAGCGTCGCCAATCCGATCGATCGCAAGGTCCTGCCCCGCGCGCTCGCATTCACCCCCCAGGCGTCGCTGCCCCAGATCCAGCCGACCCGGCTCGACGCCGATGGCGGCCTGAACCCGCCGCGACTCCTGCCGTCCATTGCCGCGCGCACCACCGCCGCCGAGCAACCAAGCCCCCAGGGGCGGCGCATCCAGGTCATCCGCGCTCGATGCCGAGCGTATCCCGAGCGGGCTGCGGTCGCCCCCTTGAGCGCGAGCCGCTTTGCTCGCGCAAAGCCCGGACGGCGGCCGGAACCATGGCCGCGGCCGGCGCGGCGCCGGCACCGACAGTGCCGCCCTGTTGCAGGGACACCAGCGCCCCAACCTCAGCCCCATCCGGATCAAGCAACCCCAAGGGCCCGATGTCACAGCACGTCCCACCTTCGCCTATCTTCGCGATCCTGACCCTGTCCCCGGGCGCCGCCGCAGGGCCCGCCATGGCCATCGAAGAAGCCGCCTACACCCTGGTCCGCCAGTATCCGCCGCTCGAACCGGGCCGCTGGGGCCGCTGCAACGCCTTGAGGGGATGGTCCCCATGCGCCTACTGACCAAGGCCCTGGCTTGGCTGCTGGCGCTCACGCTGCTGCTGCTCGCCGGGCTCGCCGTCCAGGTGGTCCGCGACAGCCGGCCCCTGGTCCCCCAGGATCGCACCCTGACCGGCGCCGAGCGGCTGTGGGCCAGACAGTGGCTGGCCGCGGCCACACCGCGCGGCCGGCGCGATGGGGAGCGCGTCACACTGACCCTGTCCGCGGACCAGGCCAACATCCTTGGCGCCTACCTCATCGAGCGTGTCGGCCCGGGGCGGGTCGCGGTGCGTCTGGAGCGCGACCGCGCGCGCGTGGCCGCCTCCCTGGGCCTGCCCTGGGACCCGCGGGGGCGCTTCATCAATCTGGACCTGAGCCTGGCGGCGGGTGAGCGACTGCCGCGCATCGAGCGGGCGCGCCTGGCCGGCCTGCCCCTGCCGCAGGCCCTGGTCGAGACCCTGGCGGCGCGCCTGACCGCGGCCCTGGACCAGTCACGCCTGATCCAGCGTGTCGCAATCGAGCCGGACCTGGCGCTCCTGACCTACACCTGGCACCGCGACGCCCTGGCCGAGGTCGGCAGCGGACTGGTGTCGGCCGACGAGCGGACCCGGATGTTGGGCTATCAGGGGCAACTGATCCGCTACGGCGCTGGCCGTCCCAAGCGCGCGGCGATCCCCCTGACCGACCTGCTCACCCTGGTGCTGGCCGCGGCCGGCCGGCAGGACGGCGCCGTGGCGCCGACGGAGAACCGGGCGGCCATCCTCGCCCTGGCCGCCTATGTGAACCGCCAGGGCCTCCGCGATCCGGTCCAGGCCGACGCGGCGGCCCCCGCCCCCGCCTTCCGCACCGTGGAACTGCGCGGACGCGCCGATCTGGCTGCGCACTTCATGACCTCGGCGGCCATCACGGCCGGGGGCGGCAATACCCTCGCGGACCTGGTGGGACTCTACAAGGAGCTGTCCGACTCCCAAGGCGGCAGCGGATTCAGCTTCGCGGACCTGGCCGCGGACCGGGCGGGCACCCGCTTCGGCGAGGTCGCGACCGGCGAGCGCAAGTCCGCCCGGCTGATCCAGCAGGCCGCGGCGAGCGGGCTGACGGAGGCCGACATCATGCCGTCCATCGACGGACTGCCGGAGGGTTTCAGCGCGGCGGCCTTCGCCGCCGCCTTCCAGGACACCAAGGGCCCGGCCTACCGGCGCCTCACCGATCACATCGAGCGGCGCATCGACGCCCTGCCCTTCATGCAGCCGGTGATCAAGTCGTTTTTCTGAGGATCCTCAGGGTGTACGCGCGACCGCCCACACCTCCACTGACCGCGCCCCGGCCCGGCGCAGCACCCGCGTCAACTCATTGACGGTACTGCCGGTGGTCAGGACGTCGTCCAGGATGGCGACCTGCCCCCACGCACAGGGCGTCAGCGCCGTGAAGGCGCCGCGGATGCTGCGTCGGCGCGTCGGCTCGTCCAGACCGGCCTGGGGTGGGGTAGCCAGGACCCGGCGGCAACAAGCGACATCGACCGGCAGGTCCAGTACGCGCCCGACCACGCGGGCGATCTCCACCGCCTGGTTATAGCCGCGCGCCGCCAGCCGCCCGGGGTGCAGGGGCACCGGGACCAGCGCCTGCGGCAGCGGCGCGGCCCGGCGCTGCACCGCATCCGCCAGCAAGGCCCCGAGCAGGCGCGCGTGGTTGAGCCGGCCGCGGAATTTCAGCGCCCCGACCAGGATCGGCAGCGGCGTCTCATAGCGCAGCGCCGCGAGCGTGCATACGCTCGGCGGCGGGTGCCGCTGACAGGCGCCGCAGAGGGCGCCCGGCGGCCGCGGCACCGCGAAGGGCAAGGCGCAACGGGGGCAGGCGAAGCGGTTGTAAGGCAGGTCAGCCGCACAACCCTCACACAGGTCGCGCCCGCGCGCACCCGGCGCGCCGCACAGCAGGCAGGTCGGCGGGAACAGTGCCGCCAGCAGTCGGCCGGGGGCGAGGCGCAGGGATGCCGTGTGGATGTTCGTGCTGAGAAGTCCGCTCAAAAAGCTGAAAGGAGCAGCCAGGGTTCAGCGTTCAACGATCGACGCCGCGCCCGACCCGGTGGGAGCGGTTCGACCCGTGACGCGACCGCGCCGACCGCCGTCGCCTCGTCGCGGCGCAAGCCGCTCCCGCACACGCCCGTGGGTGTCCGGAGCGGCTCACCTTGCGGCCATGGCCGTTAGGGTAAGATGACGGCGCCCGGGGCGCCGAGCGCCCCGCGAAACCCGGTGACCACCTGAGGGTCACCGCGCCACTGTCGCCGGAGGTCACGCAGCCATGTTGGAGTATGTCTTTTTTCAGGAGGCCCCGCGCAAGCACTTTCAGGACTTCTTGACCGAACAGGGCCTGGCCTGGACCCTTGAGCCCGGCGACCTTGAGACCCTGGTGGTCGTCGACGAGGCCGGTCTGGACGACGAACTGGCGGAGCGCGTGGAGTCGATGTATGACGAGCTCTTCGCCGCGGAAGAGGCCCTGCAGGCCGAGCACGCCGCCCCGCCGCTGCGCCCGCACGACGGCAGCGGCCTGACCATCAAACTCCCGGACGGCCGCGGCGTCTATGTCCAGCTACCCCCGGAACTGGTCGACCGGATGCTCACCGTCATCACCGCGGAGGAACTCGCGGTCCTGGTGGAGGTGATCGCCAATGCGGTCACGGACGCCGGTCGCGCCGGGCCCGGAGCGACCTGAGAAATCCTGTTGATCCTGTCTATTTGTCAATCCCGGGCTCATCGACGAGTCGTATCGGGCCCTGCGCCTCGCAATCCGCGCCCACGCCGCCATAGGCGCGGGCGATGAGTGCACGGATGGCGGACCCCTGGGCCTCGATGTCGGCCACCAGGGCGAATTGGACGCGGGCCTTGTGGAGATTCTGGCCGCGGTAGGCGACGCGAAAATAGCGGTCGCCCTCCAGGTGGTCGTTGAAGAAGCGCAGACCCAGTTCGAAGGGCATGAGACGGATGCTGTCGTAGAGCACCGCGACCTCCCCACCGGTCAGGAAATCGCGGGTCTGCGCCGCATAGGCACTCAGGATCTGCTCGCACAGCGCAAGGTCGAAACGCACCGTAACACCCTGCGCCGACTCACCCTGGCGGTTGCAGCAGGAACGCAGGCAGTCGCCTAAGTCGTGCTGGATCAGACCGGGTTGGACCGTGTCCAGGTCGATCAGGGCCAGGGCCTGGCCATTCACGGCATGAAACAGGATGTTGTCGAGCTTCGGGTCGCCATGGATGACCCGCAGCCCGATGCGGCCCGCGGCCAGGGCGTCCTCCAGCACCGGGGCGAGCGCGCCGCGGTCATCGATGAACGCCATGCAGGCGCACTGGGCCGCGTCGCCCGCGCCCGGCCCCGCCGCCGCACGCAGGGCCAGGTGGTGGGCGAGATAGTCCGGTGTACAGTGGAAGCCGGGGAGCGTGAACCCCAGGCGCCGCGGGTCCAGGTCCCGGGTCAGGCGGTGGAAGCGCCCCAGCGCGCGACCGACCTCGCGCCCCTGCGCGGCGCTCGTGAGCCGCTCCAGGGTGACGGCGTCCGGGATCAACTCCATCAGGCGCCAGCAGTCGCCCGCCGCGGTCCGCAGGAAGGGGCGGCCGTCGCGCGCCGCCACCAGGGCCGGCACCCGCAGCCCGTCGCGGCCCGCGGTGTGGGCGGCAAGCACGGCGAGATTGGTCATGATCCGCTCGGGCTGCGCAAAGACCCGCTGATTGACACGCTGCAGGACATAGCGCCCGGCGGTCGTGGTGACGGCAAAGGTGTCGTTGATCAGGCCCTTGCCCAACGGGACCACGGGACCCGTGAGCGCCCCGGCGGCGAAGCCCGCAACGATGTCGTGCAGGTCAGGCGCCGGCCCCGGGGCCTGGTCCGGGCCCGCATTGATCTGCGCAGGCATCGGTGTCATGGGCGGGGTCATTGGCGATACTACTTGGGAAGGGTTCACTGATAAGTTAAACGTGTCCATTGGAGAATGCTCTATGTTTGTGTTTAACTTGTTCTTGCCTCGTTACTTAGATCCCGGGTGCGCACGCAGGGGGCCTTGATCATAATTCCGGCCACCGGGAGCGCCGCACCCCAGTGCGGCACGGCCTATCCGCAGAACGCACCGCTGCGGTCGCTTGCGAGGCCGCGCCGCACTGGGGTGCGGCGCTCCCATCGTCCGAGCGGGCTTTCGCCGGTGCAGTTTGGCCGGAGTTATGATCAAGGCCCGCGCAAGGTCAGGGTATCGCCGCGCTGGACCAACTCCAGTTGCTTCAGATAGCTCATCCCCAGCAGGACCTCATCCCCCGCCATGTTGGGCAGGACGCTGGCGCGCAGGTTACGGGCCACCAGCCCGCCCAGGTCCACGCTGTCCAGGCGCGTCGCCCAGGTCTGGACCGTCCCGTTGGCGGTCTGACTCGAACCGCCCGGGCGCAGCGCCAGACCCAGGCGCCGCGCCAGGGGCAGGGGTAGAGCCACATCGGTGGCCCCGGTATCCAACATGAAGACCACGGGCTTCCCATTGATCCGCCCGCCGGCCACATAATGACCGGCACGGTTGCGGCGCAGCACCACCTGGGGCGCCCCGGCCTGACCAGCGACGGCGACCGGCTCCGGGTTGGGGTTGGCCTGGCGGTCGATCACGCCCTTGAAGAACAGCACCAACAGGGCGAGCCCCGCGACCCAGGCCGCGAACAGCATGACGCGGCCGAGGCGTGAGGGGGTGTCGTCGAGGCTGGGGATGGGGTCGTTCATGACTCCCGGATCTGAACCAAAACCTGCTGTTCCGCCTGATGGTCGTGGTCGTGCGGCAGGGCCGCGGCGAGCGGTTGGCCGGTGGCCACCTGCACCACGGCGACCAGGGGATCGGTCTGGCTGGTCGCGTGGACCAGGATCCCGTGGCGCGCCAGGCGCTCGATGAACCCCTGCCCGGCCCCCTGGGTCACCAGGGCCTGGAGTCCGAGCCCGAAGAGCGGATGATCCTCCCCGTGATAGGCGTGGATCGACAGGTCCCGGGGCAGGTCGAGCCGGTCGACTTCCTGGGGTGGGGTGCCGCCGGCGTCCGTTTCATAGACGAGGAAACGGCGCGCCTTGCCGGCATGGCCGGTGATGGTCTTGAAGTTCTGACTGGTGACGGCGATACGCATGGGGCTGTTCCTGACGGGGACGAGACGAAGTAACGAGTCAAAAAAAGCTAAACACAACCGGACGCGCGGCCGCGACGCCACTATTCCTCGGCGATCCGCCGCAGGTTGGGCAGGTCCAGCACAAACAGGTTGGGCGTCGTCTCCACCAGCAGGCGCCGCCGCTTGAACTCGGCGATGGTCCGGCTGGTGGTCTCGGTGGTGACCCCCAGCATGGCGCCCAGATCCTCCCGGCCGAACAACTGACACTCCCCGGGCGCCCCCGCGCGCACCAGGCGCAGCAGGAGCCGCGCGACGCGCTGCCGCGCCGAGCCGGTGGAGAGTTGGGTCAGCCAGGCGTCCGCCTCGCTCAGCGCACGCTGCCAGCGCGCCATCAGTTCGCGATGCAGGGTCGGGTTGTCGGTGCCCAGGTCGCGCACCATGCGGGCCGGAAAGCGGCACACCTCGGTGACCTGCAGGGCCACGGCCTCGTGCTGATAGCAGTCCCCGAGGATGGCCTCCAGCCCCAGCACATCGCTGGTACGCGCCAAGCGCACGATGCGCTGGCTGCCGTCGGGCAGATACTGGATCAGTTTGCAGGCACCGCTGCGCACGGTGAACATGAATTCACCGGTGTCCCCGGCATGGTACAGGGCCTGGCCGGGCTTGAGCGTAAACTGGTCGATGGGATCATGGATGCGCTCGAAGTCGCGCTCCTGCAGACCGGCAAACAGCACCGAGGTCAGCAGGGAGCAGTTGCGACAGTCGGCCTCGCCGGACCAGGCATCCCGCAATGTCACAGTCTTCACCATTTGGCTCTTGGGTTCCCCGGTCGTATGGCCGACAACGCGGCCCTGCGTCTGCGCAAGCGAACCGCTATAAGTGGAGCCGACGCCCCCGCTGCACCCCGCCAAGTCCGGCGCTGACGCACCGAGCACACCGCGGGGCCGGGCCTTAAGGCACCCAGCCCACGCGGGTTCCCGCGTCATCCAACGTCAGCGGCGCCTGACCGTTCTCCGGACCGTTCGGGTTCGCCGTCGCCGTAATCGTAAAACCAATCGGCACCGCACCATTCATCCTCAGCGCGACTGAAATGGTGTAGTAACTCGTACTGCCGTCGATTGGCGATTTGGTGAAGGGGAAGCCGGCGACCGTGTAGCTGCCGTCCTCAGTGTACCGCCGCTCCATAAACTGCGCACCCTGCATCAAGACCCCCTGGGCATCGACCCGCCGGGTCTTCTGGATCTGGCTCCGGTACGACGGATAGGCAAAGGCGGCCAGTATCGCCACGATGGCGATCACGACCAGCAGTTCGATCAAGGTAAAGCCGCGACCTGACCGCGCCCGGCCAGGCGCCCCCGACTCTGCCCGGGGCGCGGACCAACCGATCACCTGCAACGACAGCATGGGATGTCTCCTGCTACTAAAAGACTGCACCAGTAAGCACGGCCGGGGGCGACCCACACCCGCAGGCCAGGGTTTGACGCATCGCCGCAACCCCACCGCGCCCCGCCCGCTCAACCACGCCGAGGCCGGGGTGACGCGCCCAGCCGCCGCTCCTGCCCCCATCATAGTCGCGACTCGCAAAAGAATCGAACGCCCGCTGACCCACATCACCGCGGCCGCCCGGGTCGCGCGGGTGGGATCGCCGCGCGGGCCGTCGCGCCGCTACGGCCGCGAATGCCACGCCCGTCCGCTCGCGGCTGCGCCTCCCCGCTTGTCCGGTCAGGCCATTGCGTGAAGACGACCAGCCCTCTATTTGGTCAGGGCCACAAAAAGCTGCGGCAGTCGCTCCGGCAGCCGCTCCACCCGGTCGATCACGGTGAAGCGATTGCCGAAGCAGTCGCGGACGTACTGGTCGGCCTGGGCGTCGAGGTTGATACAATAGGTGTAGATGCCCCGCTGGTCGAGTTCCTGCACCGCCCGGTGGGTATCCTCGATCAGCAGGCGCTCGTCCTGCACGTCGATGTCGTGGGGCTGGCCGTCGGTCAGGATCAGCAGCAGCTTCTTCTCCGCCTGCCGGGCCTCCAGATAGTGGGCGGCGTGGCGCATGGCCGCCCCCATGCGGGTGGAATAGCCGGCCTGCATCGCCGCCAGCCGCGCCTTGACCTGCTCGTCCCAGCCCTCGCTATAGCCCTTGATGTGCTGGTAGCGGACCTCGTGGCGGGTATTGGACGAGAAGCCGGCGATGGCAAATTCGTCCCCCAGGTGATCGATGGCCCAGGCGAGCAGGGCCACGGCCTCCTGGCTGAGTTCGAGAATGCTCTGGGTGCACCCGTCCGGGACCTGATTGAGCGACTGGGACAGGTCGAGCAAGAGCATGACGGCGATGTCGCGCCCGTCGTGGCGGTGACTCATGTTGATGCGCGGGTCGGGCGTCGCCCCGCCCCGCAAATCGATGAGTGAACGGATGGCGACATCCAGGTCCAGTTCGCTGCCCTCCTCCTGATAGCGCAGGCGCACATATTGCTGGGGCTTGAGGAGATCGAGGATCTGCTTGAGGCGCTTGGCCAGCATCCGGTGCTTGGCCAGCAGCGCGTCGATCCGCGCGGGGTCGCCGGCCGGGTGCAGGCCCTCGTAGAGGCTGACCCAGTCGGGGCGGTAGGTCCGGCTCTGGTAGTCCCACTCCGGATAGTGACGGGGCGGCAGGGACGCGGACTCGTCGGCGGGCCGCTGCTTGGGTTCCTCGTAGGACTCCTCTTCATCGCCCTGCTCGATATAGCGCCACAGGTGGCGGTTGTCGTCACGGTAGTCCACCTGCGTGTCGGTGAACCAGATCTTGGGCGAGAGGTCCTGCCCGCGGCGGGTGCGGGCGATATAGGTGATGGCAAGCGCCGCCATGGCCTGGGTGCTGGACTGACCGGCGGCCAATTCGGCATGAAAGCGGGCGACGAAGTCGAGTAGATCGGGGTTGCGGTAGCCGTGGTCGGGGTCGAGGACGGCGCGCGAGAACATGGCCAGACGATGGCGGATGCAGGACTCGCGCTCGGGGTCGCAGGCGTCCTCCACCGGTCGGGGGTGCAGGGCCAGCAAGAGTCGGCGCAGCCCCGGGTATTCACGCAGGGCCAGGGTCTCGACCCGGCAGTCCTCGAAGGTCTCGACCGCAAGGCGCTGAAAGGGGCTCAGGTTGTCCGCCACCAGCGAGCCGCTCCAGCGCAGATGGGCCGCGACATGGGCCAGCAGGGCACGGTAGCGGTCGATCCCGGCCACCCCGTCACGGTCGTCGTAACAGTCCGGGATGCGCACCCCCAGCGCGTCGAAATAGGGCAGCGGTTTTTGCAGTTCGTCGAAGGCGTCCGAATAGGGGACGAATGGCCGACGCTCGCACCACAGTGCCCGCAGGTAGAGGTCCAGGCGACGCTCATTGTCGATGAACAGGGTACCGTGACGCTCCCGCTGGAGCACGGCCCGGCTATCGGTCGATTGCAGGCCGAAATAGTCACGCTGACGGTCGGGGTGGTCGGAATAGTGACGCAGGCCATACTCGATCCAATTGCTCAGTCCCTGGCAGGTGAGTTGGCCCAGGAGAAACGGGACGCGCTCCAGCAGATCGGGCAGGCCGGGACTGGGGATGGTGGTATGGAAACCGTGGATCGAGCCGGTGGTGCGCTCCATGAAATCCAGAATCAGGTCGATGTAGCGGCCCAGCAACTCGGCACTGCCCAGGCGCCGCGACGCCTCCGCGATGCTCTGCAGGAAGGGCAGGATCGCCTTGCCGTTGGGACTGCGCGACATCTTCCACACGGTCTGCGAAACGAGGCCCAGGGTCTGCTCACCGAGCGCGGCGGCGACGTGCGGCAGTTCCTCCAGATAGACCAGGACCGGCTCGAAACCCCGTCCGATGCGGCAGATCAGCGAGGCCCCGTCGAGATAGTCCCTGATCCCCGCCGCACTCAACAGGGTCTGCGCCTCGGCCATCAGGTCGGGAAAGACCTGATCGAGTTGCGGGAAGTTGCAGCGCAACTGCTCGCGGTAGGGCAGGAGGACCTCGGGCGCTAGTGGGACTGGTAGGGACATGGGGCCTCCGGCAGGACTGTTGCGGGCTTCGGGAACTGCGTTCATCCCGATCGCCGAAAAGGAGTTTATCTCACGGAGACACAAAGACGCAAAGAAAGCGGCGGTCAGGCCTTTTTCACGAATTCGGATTTCAACTGCATGGCACCGATCCCATCGATCTTGCAGTCGATATTGTGATCCCCTTCGACCAGACGAATACCCCTGACCTTGGTCCCGACCTTGGCGACCGCTGAGGTGCCCTTGACCTTCAGGTCCTTGATCACCGTCACGCTGTCTCCGTCGGCCAGCGCATTGCCGAAGGCATCCATCACGACCAGCCCTTGGTCAGGGTCTTGCGGCACCGCCTCACTCGACCACTCATGCGCGCATTCCGGACAGACATAAGTACCTCAAGTGAAATAACTGTAGATCTATATCAACAATGAGAGAATTGGATTCTGTACTTTCCGCCAAATGAGCCGAGTATTTCTCTAAGCGCCTCGTCGAGAGATGCCATGTTGGCGTATGCCCAGTTCGGAATCCATTCATACTTGATCTTGCGCCAAAGAATTTCGATTAAGTTAAATTCTGGCGAATAAGGTGGGATAAAATACAGCGTAAGCCCGCGCCTTTCCCATTCGTCGATATGTGCGGCTACCGCTTCACTGGTATGCACGGGGGCATTGTCTAAAAAAACGACTGCTGGCTCTTGGAGATCGTCACAGAATGCTTCCATCACATCGATAATGACATCGCTATTGACCGAGCCGAATAACTTGGTTGCCCGAAGCTCGTTGGCGATCGGATTCAGGAAGCCAAGGACATTGATTCGCTTTGATCGCGAGGTCGGAATACCTATGGTCCCCTTGCGACCACGATCCTGCCATGCGTATGGGACTTCGGGAACAAGACTGAATCCCGCAGCATCAAAGTAGTATAGTGTGAATTCGCCGTCGTTAGCCAATTTCCGGAGTTCCTCGATGTCCGCTTTTCCTTTTTCATATGCTTCTTTCTCTGGCTTCCCCTTCGGAGTTTTCCGCTGCCTTTTCCATGACTTACCTCGACTCTTCAAAATCCGTCGAAATGTTTCCAAGCCAGCCCGCTTGCCGGTGACCTCCTCGACAATCTGTGCGACCTTTCTCAACGAGCGGGGCTCGTCCTCGACGTATTCGACGATAAGATCCTTTTCGGTGCTGGAAAAAGTTGGCTTTACTCCTCGCCCCGGAATATAGTATAAACCGTCGATTCCGCAATCTATCCACCGTTTCGTCCAGTTGTAGATAGTATTGACGTGTACCCTGCAAAAGCTCGCAACATCATCAAAAGAGCGACAATCTGCAAAAAGTAGTAGGATCGCTTGGGCGCGAATACGGACATGGTACGGATCATAGCCGCGGATGATACTGTTAAGTTGACCGATCTGATCTTGTGACAACGGATAGTCAGCGACATCTTTGAATTTCATAATGAGAGACTCCGGCAGAGAGTCGAAAGCCGTTTTTCTCATAAACGACTGGATGAAGCGTGGTCGACCAACAATACATGCAAGCTGGTGACCTACGATGCTTAGTTAGAAAGCCAGCAGTCAGGATAGTTGCAAAATATTAATATTTAAATGGTTTTATTACAATCGACCTGCCTCTACAAATATTTAAATTAAGGTACTTACATGGCCCCGTCTTCGTAAGTGTGCTCCGACCCGCAGGCCGGACATTGCGGTAAGCTGCTCATTCGGCGTCCTATTGTTGATTAAACTCTCGCTCCGTATTCGCCGCAATGCCCCGTAGCCCGGATGGAGCGCAGCGGAATCCGGTGGCAGCTTCGCAGTTACTCACGAAGTTTTTCGAGCACCCATTCTCGAACCAATGACTCCCCAGCTAACCCGCGGGACCTGGCGATGCGGGTAACGGCGGCGATGTCCTGGCGCCGCAGATGTATCTTCATCACCGCTTCCGCCTTAGGGGCGAAGACAGGCGCGGCAACGACTTCAAGCTCATCCTCGAAGTCAGTCAGATCGTGAGCGTCCCAGAATTGTGCCAGCTCGTCGATCGAGTCAATGCGAGGAAGCTTTTGTGTTTTCATCGTCTTTTCGACTGCATAAATCGTTGTTTCTCGGCTTGTGTCATTGGGCGCGCGGTTACCGGATAACCCGTGCCGTCGGGAAATTGAATGATCACGCAAAAGAGATACCGCCCCGCTGCCGTCGGCCCAAGCACATAATAGACCGGGTTGTTACCCTCTGATTTTGCACGCAAGATCAACGACTGACCAAAACAGACTTCCTCGACTTCGGTTGGGGTTACATGATGACGTGCGATATGTTCAATGCGATCCTCAGGCCAGACAAGACTATGAATTTTCATGCGCATTTTCGTACATTAAGAAATGAATGATTTGCGCAATAGGTCTCCCAGAACGTCGGGAAGTGAATAGGCCGGGTTAGCGCAGCGAAGCCCGACATCTCCAGCGCCTGCATTCCCACGCGGAGCGTTGGAGAATATGTCCGACTGCCCTATCTTAACCTAAGATCGGTGTCATCCTTATTGCTCTTGCCGAGATTACATGAGTCACAAAGCGTTTGGTAATTATCGAGCGCATCCCGGCCGCCCTTCGAGCGCGGGATGATATGATCGACATGAATAATGGCGTCATCGCGCGAACCCCTGCCGCAAGAAACACATTTCCAATGATCACGCTGAAAAACTTGCCAGCGGATAGCCGGCATCACCTTGACTCGTTGCTCGGCCGCCTCCTTTGCCCGCAAAGCCGATCCTTCGGGGAGACTCGATCGTACTTCGGCCGGAGCACTGTCGCTAGATAGGAATCATAAATCGGGAAGAAAAGGACATATCTGTAAATGACCGAATCGATAGAGTCCGATGAAACCGGAAACGGCTCGGGACGCGGCGAAATAAACGTATTATCAAATAGCCGGTTCTTCATCATATGGCGGTAGTGCTCTGAAAAAGTGGCAATCGGGCCCGTGGAGGCATCGCAAAAAAACGTTGGAATCATTCCGCACAAATAACATAAGCGGTGAGTCAAGCCCTCGAACTCCAGATGAAAATTGAAGAACTTCTCGAAGGACGCATCCGAGAGGCCCTTCAACCAGTAATGCTCCATCAATACGCTCAGCCCACCCTCCGTAAGCATCAGACCCAACCGAAAAGGAAGAATCTTGACTGGCTTCTTGTCCTTCCTCTCCACCCCATTCCAACGCGCCAGTCGCTTGCCGCCAAGCGCGACATACGCTGAATCGTAGAGCAATGTCAGTTCTTTCTCCCGCTTCGGCCGGAAATGCGGAAAATAGGAAACGATCGAATCGTCCAGCGCCTCAATACCATAAATGCGTCTGATATGAGAAATGCAGTCATTCATCACCGCATGGAGACGCGGCAAGACAGAATGCTTGAGCGCATCGGCGCGAAGCCGGGCGTCGTCCACCTGGAACAGGTTCTTGTCGCTTTCGTCAAACTCAATTTCTTCGCGCTGCATCATGCCCTTATCTTCCAAACCGCCAGGGCCGTCGGTTGCAAGCCGGTAGGATGGGTAGAGCGATAGCGAAACCCATCGTCTACGGAGGCGTCGATGATGGGTTTCGCTGCGCTCTACCCATCCTACAACCTACACGAACACGGCATCAATGGCATGGTGCAATGTCGAGCGGATATCCTCATCGTCCGTGATGGGATCGACCAGCGCCATGCGGCTCGCCTCCCGCGGCGCTATGCCCTCGTCCATCAGGTTGGCGGCATAGACCAGCAAGCGGGTGGAGATCCCCTCGTCGAGCCCGTGGCCCTTGAGGTTGCGGGCGGCGGCGGCGATCTTGACCAGGGCGGCGGCCAGTTCCAGGCTGGTGCCGGTCTCGGTGGCGACGATCTGGGTTTCAAGGTCCGCCGGGGGGTAGTCGAAGACCAGGGCGGAGAAGCGCTGCTTGGTGGATTGCTTGAGATCCTTCATCAGGGACTGGTAGCCCGGATTGTAGGAGATCACGAGTTGGAAGTCGGGGTGGGCGGTGACGACCTCGCCCTTTTTGTCGAGCGGCATGGCGCGCCGGTGGTCGGTCAGGGGGTGGATGACGACGGTGGTGTCCTGGCGGGCCTCGACGATCTCATCCAGATAGCAGATGGCGCCGATGCGCGCGGCGACCGTCAGCGGGCCGTCCAGCCAGCGGGTGCCGGTGGCGTCCAGCAGATAGCGCCCGACCAGATCCGAGGCGGTCATGTCCTCATTGCAGGCGACGGTGATCAGCGGTTTGCCCAGGCGCCAGGCCATGTATTCGATGAAGCGGGACTTGCCGCAGCCGGTGGGGCCCTTGACCATGACCGGGAGGCGGCGCCGGTAGGCGGCCTCGTAGAGTGCGATCTCGTTGCCCTGGGGCTGGTAGAAGGGCTCTGCTTGGACCTTGTACTGCTCGGTGTCGATGCTCATGGTGACTCGCGGGTTTGCTGGCGGGTGAGGGGTATACCCCTTTTATATTAGGAACGGTTCGCTAATAAGGTAAACAAGTCCATTAGGGAATGCGATCGGCGTCGTTGTCGTTGTCGTTGTCGTTGTCGTTGTCGAGATTATCGTAGCACGCTGGATTCTCTCGCACCCCAAATTACGTCGTTTCTCCGATTACGATTACGACAACGACAACGACAACGGCCGACAACAAAGGCCCCCGCGGTGCGGGGGCCCAGGTTCCACGGATCAAACGGGATTACTTATGCTGCGCCGCCGCGCCGAGCTTCTCGCGCCAGCCCGGGTAGAGCTTGTCGGCATCGCCCGGGAAGGACGCGAAGGCGCGGGCGAATTCCTTGTGCTCCTTGGCGAATTCGATCGGGTCGGCACCGGCCTTCCAGCACTCGTAGGACTGGCGCAGCGATATCGCGCCGGCCGCCGGGGAATCGATGTGACCGTAGGAGCCGCCGCCGGAGGTGTTGATGACGTTGCCGTGACCCAGGTTCTCAAAGAAACCGGGCAGGCGCAGGGCGTTCATGCCGCCGGAGATGATCGAGGTGGTGGGCTTCATGCCGTACCACTTCTGGTAGTAGACCGGGCCCTGGCACTCGTCGCGCTCCAGCATGTAGCAGATGATCTTGTCGGACTGATCGCCCTCCATCTTGCCGTAGCCCATGGTACCGACATGGATGCCCGACGCTCCCTGGAGGCGGGCGATCTTGCCCAGCACGAAGGCGGTGTAGCCGCGCTTGGCCGACGGCGAGGTGATCATGCCGTGACCGGCACGATGGTAGTGCAGGTACTGGCCGGGGTACTGACGCCGGGCGGTGGTGATCATACCGGGGCCGCCGACAAAACCGTCGACCAGGAAGGCGACCTTATCCGCATCGGGGCCGAAGGTCTCCAGGATGAAGTCCGCACGGGCGAGCATCTCGTAATGGTCGTCGGCGGTGATGTTAGCAGAGAAAATCTTGGCTTGGCCGGTCTCGTCCTGGGCGCGCTTCATGGCGTCATAGACCAGGGGGTAGACCTTTTTGGCCGGGCAGAAGACCTGATTGCCCTGGGGCTCGTCGTTCTTGATGAAGTCCCCGCCTAGCCAGAACTGATAGGCAGCGGCGGCGAAGGGTTCGGGGCGCAGGCCGAGCTTGGGCTTGATGATGGTGCCGGCGATGTAGCCGCCGTCCTTCATCGGGCGGCCCAGGATGCGCCACATGTCGGTGATGTCCTTGGCGGGGCCGTCGAACAACTGGATGGCACGCTCGGGCATGTAGAAGTCGTAGATCTTGCCGTGCTCGATATCGCCCATGCCCTGGTTGTTGCCGATGACCAGCGTCAGGAAGGACACGATCATCATGCGCCCGTCGGTCATGTTCCGATCGAACAACTCGATCGGATAGGCGATGCGCATATCCTCGGTCGCCTCGTCGATGTAGTAGACCAGCGCGTCGACCCCCTTGGTGAAGTCGTCCGTGGTGGAGACCTCGACGTTGGTGCCGGTGGAGGACTCGGCGGCGAAGTGCGCGGCGGCCTCCAGGTAGCCGTAACCGGGCTTGGGCTTCATCCGGTAGGCGACGAGGATATGCTTGCCGCCCGCGATCAGGTCGGCTTCGGTCAGGCTGAGGTCGGAGTAGCGCGCGGACTGGTCAAGCGACATGGATTTTTTCCTGGAGGGTTAAGATGGCCGGGAGCGTGTCAGTGGTGCGGGGGGCCGGGCGTCCGGCCCCGTGGGTCGCAAGGGCGCCGCGCATCCACTGATCCGGTAAATTACCTGGATTTTTAGCATAAGTACATTCTAAGTATTTTATGGATCAGATAAGCTAAGGCTTATGTCTGGGCGCGCGCGTTCCGGCGTGGGAGACAGTCCTCGCGCGTCGGCGGGCCGCCCTCCCCCACCACTGGAGAACATTCATGCACCTGACCCTGCGCCAGCTCCGGGTCTTCGAGGCGGTCGCGCGGCACCTGAGCTACACCCGCGCCGCCGAGGAACTGCACCTGAGCCAGCCGGCCGTCTCCATGCAGGTCCGCCAGTTGGAGGAGGCGGCAGGGCTGCCGCTGTTCGAGCGCCTGGGCAAGGGGATCGGACTGACCGAGGCCGGGCGCGAGGTCTACAGCTACAGCCGCAGCATCAACCGCTCGCTCCAGGAGATGGACGAGGTCATGCAGTCCTTGAAGGGCGTCAACCGCGGCCGTCTGCATGTGGCCGTGGCCAGCACCGTCAACTATTTCGCCCCGCGCCTGCTGGCGGTCTTCCACCAGCGCTACCCGGGCATCACCCCGCGGCTGGACGTGACCAACCGCGAGACCCTGATGCGCCTGCTCGACAGCAACAGCATCGACATTGCCGTCATGGGCCAGCCGCCCACCGACATCGACGTGGAATCCGAGTCCTTCATGGAGAACCCGCTGGTGGTCATAGCCCCGCCCACCCACCCCCTGGTCAGTGAGCGGCTGATCCCGACGGCGCGCCTGACGGGCGAGGTCTTCGTGATGCGCGAGCCGGGCTCCGGGACCCGCCAGGCGATGGAGCGCTTCTTCAAGGAGCAGGGCCTCACCATCCGCCACGGTATGCAGATGACCCGCAACGAGGCGGTAAAACAGGCGGTCCGCTCGGGGCTGGGGCTCAGCGTCGTCTCCCTGCACACCATCGAACTGGAACTGGAGACCGGCCGCCTCAAGGTCCTGGATGTGGAGGGCTTCCCGCTGGCGCGCAAGTGGCACCTGGTCTACCGGCGCGGCAAGCGCCTCTCGCCCGCCGCCCGTGCCTTCCGCGACTTCGTGGTCCAGGAGGGGCCGCGGATCGCCGCCCCGGCGCCCTTTCCGACCGCGGAAGCGGCGCCGCTGCCGTAGGGTGCGCCGTGCGCACCATGGCGCCGCCCGAGACGCTGACCGCGTCTTGGCACTGGACGCGGAGCGCCCGCACTTGCTCCCACGCAGGAGCGTGGGAGCCAGAAGGGCCTGACTTCAAGGCAGTGCTCTAGACCCTGCGACCCTTACGGTTATGTTCAACTGTGCCCCGCCGGGGCTGTTGGACTACACTAGGACGCTACCGTCGGCCACGACCGACCGGCGCCGCTAGCGAGACCACCGACCACCATGCCTCACCGGCACCCGCTGCTCCATTGCATCGACAGCCCCGCGGACCTGCGCGCCCTCGCCGAGCCCCAGTTACAGCAACTCGCGGGCGAACTGCGCAGTTTCCTGATCGACTGTGTGTCAC
>Ga0247840_10002689_pt1 | contig 31233 bp, 24 predicted proteins | sample LaCruzMarch2015__FD_192404 | JGI IMG/M metagenome (GOLD analysis project Ga0247840, IMG submission 192404) | Freshwater microbial communities from meromictic Lake La Cruz, Castile-La Mancha, Spain - LaCruzMarch2015_17m | ecosystem: Environmental > Aquatic > Freshwater > Lake | place: Spain...
CGAAGCTCCTGGAGCGATTCCAGCCGCCGCCGGAGGTGAGTTTGTTAGTCATCTGGGCGGACCTGGACCTCTCCGGGACAGGAGAGGATGCCGCCGTGAAATTACACGACCGCTTGATCGATCAGCGTCTGCGCGTCGCGATCCACGTCCCGCGGGGGCCTATCCCCGTGGGCGCGAAGGGCTTGGACTGGGCTGATCTCTGGTGCCTCAAGGACCTGGAGGCAGCTTAGCCACCCTCGCGGCAACTGTCCTGTTCCACACCCCGATCGGCCCCAGGCCGGTCGGGGATTTCTCGCCTGCGTGGACCGCCCATGTGGTAACAGCAAGCAAGGGCTTTGACTCTTGTATAAAATTACTTACAGTGATAATATTTATTGAGACATCGGTTGATCTGCTGAAAAACACGAGTCTGGCTTGACATATTAGACGCATCAAATAATTGGTTTTAAATATAAATTTTCCTTCTTCTGAAAAACTTCTTTTCCCTCCTGCTGGATAATAGATTGAATCTCGGAATGCGCCACTGCTGCCCAGTCATGGGATTCGGCGCGTGGCTGTTGGACGCCACGATTCGTGCTGACATGGTCCCTGGGGACTCTCTTCGTTGCCAAATGCACCCACAATCCAGGAGTCTTCAACGTGATTCAGACGCAACAGGCCCGCCAGCCCAAGGTTGCGGGCCACACGGGCATTGGACAGTCCTCCGTGCGGGTGTTCCTCGTCTCCGACGCCCGCTCGGTGGACCGAAATTATGAATGAGCCACTCGCCTTGACACTGGACGCCACAGCGACGGCCCTCTCGGTCTCGGCGCGCACTGTACGCCGCCTTCTGGACGCGGGCGAGTTGGCACCGGTGCGGATCGGCCGGGCAGTGCGGGTGAGCACCGCTAGCGTGCGTGCCTTTGTAGAGCGCGCGGAGGGGATCGGCGCCGGACCGCGTGCTCCCGACAGAAGCACCGCGCGTGTTATTCTCCCGTTGACATCAGGACACAGAGGCACCAGCGAATGCCGTACAAGCGCAGGAAAAGCCCTTTCTGGTGGGTCAGTTACATCGATAAGCTCGGCAAGAGAGTTAGACGCTCTACTGAAACCGAGGACCGGGCCGAAGCCGCCGCGCTCGAAGCGAAATGGAAACTCGAAGCCTACCGCGCCGAGCACTGGGGCGAGCAGCCGAGTAGGTCGTTCGAAGACCTGATGTGCGCCTGGCTCCAACATGCTGAGCAGGAAAAGCGCCCCAACGGATTCCGCCGCGATCAAGACTGCACTGTGCATCTACGCGCGGCATTCGGCGGATTGGAGTTGGCGGAGCTCGGGCCGGCGCGGGTGCGGACCTATATCAACAATCGGCGCGGGGCCGGAGCCAAGCCTGGTACTGTGAACCGCGAACTGTGCGTGCTGTCTGCGGCTCTGAATTTTTGCCGAACCGAACTGGAGTGGGACGTCACGAACCCTGTGGTCGGGCGTAAGTTGCGGGAACCAGAAGGCCGGTTACGCTGGCTGACTAGCCAGGAAGCAGCGGCCCTGATCAATGCCGCGAGCCTGGAAGAGCAGGCCGAACACCTGCCGGACTTTATTCGGCTCGCAATCAACACCGGTTGCCGCAAGGGTGAATTGTTGGGTCTGGAGTGGTCACGCGTGGATTTCGACGAGCGCGTAATCCGTCTGGAGGGGACCCACACCAAGACCGGAACACGCCGAGCCGTGCCGATCAATGCCGAGGCTTTGCGTGCGCTACAATCGCGGCTGGCCTTTCAGGTGAAGCACTGCCCAAGATCGCAGTGGGTCTTCGCCCATGCGACGGGTGAGCGGATCGGCGACATCAAGCACGGCTTCAAGACAGCGTGCGAGCGATCCGGCATCGTAGATTTTCGGATTCACGATCTGCGACACACCTGCGCCGCGTGGTTGGTCCAAGCGGGGGCCGCCCTAGCCGAGGTGCGGGATGTGCTGGGGCACTCGACAATCAGGATGACCGAGCGATACGCCCATTTGGCGCCGGAGAACACTCGGGCGGCGCTGGCTCGTCTCGACGATGCCGGTCACAATCCGGTCACACGACATCGCGAACTGGAGTGAAAAATGCTGACTAACCGTATGATTAAATTGGTGGAGCAGAGGGGGATCGAACCCCTGACCTCCGCATTGCGAATCCGACGCCCGCGAGCACGCAACTTACAAATCAATTAACTAGCGCATTCGGCCCCACCGGTGCGTGACATGAAAGGACAGCACCGGACAGGCTCGGACTCGCGTGCGTCACGAATCCGTCACGTGGTCCGATGCCCACGTAACGCGAGCAACACCACCAAATACCCCTCCCTGGTCAACCCGTTCGGCGGCTGCAACGAGCGCAACGCGCGCCACTCGATGGGGCGGATGCTCAAGCGTTCGCAAAGAAACGCGTCGCCGGCCAGGCTCGCGAGACCGACCGAGGTCTTGCGATCCGCCACGATGTGCTCACGGCTGATCTCCGTGCTCGCCAGCGTTTCGTCGCTTTCGCCTCCCATCAGCCAATGGGCACTGACACCCAGCGCTTGCGTCAAGGTGTCGAGCATCTCGATCGACGGCGCGCGCACGCCACGCTCCATGCCGCTGATGTGGGATTGGACCACCCCGCACCGGTGGGCCAGCTCGGTCTGGTTCAAGCCCGCGGCTTTGCGTGCCTGCTTCAACCGGGCACCGTTCAACACCACGACGTTGGTCTCGTTCATATGCATAGCATGAACGAAAACGGTCCGTGCGGGAACGTGTGGAGTGACAAAGCCAGCGTCAAGCCTCGTGTTATCTCTGAAAGTAGTCTGCATTATCTATGTTTTCAAGGCGTCAGGCAACCAACGCGGCCAGCGACAAGGACATGGTGTAGCGGATGATCACCGAGAACCCCAGTGACCAGGGCGTGGGTGTGATTGTCGGCGCCAATGTTCGCGAACTCCGCCAGGCCCTCGGGTGGAGCCAGGTGACGCTTGGCCAGAAAGCCGGCCTGCGTCAGGGCTACATCTCCGCGATCGAGCGGGGGGAGCGGTGTCCGTCCCTGGAGCGGCTGTTCGACCTGGCGCGTGCGTTTCGCGTCGCGCCGTCGCGACTGGTGGTGATGCCCACAAGTCAGGGCGGGGCGGGGTAGGGCGTGGATACAGGACTCGCAATTTCCATGGAGGCTGAGCGACCAACGCGTTCGGCTAGGCTCACGAAGGAGCGATTGTTACGACTCGCATGTGACGGGCTTCGGCGCTCGGAGTCGACGTGTTCGCGCGTTCCGACGGCGCCGGAAAAGATCGCCGGCTGTTTACGGGACTGGCTCGTTCAGGACATCCTGTTTCAGGGACCCGGTCTTGGTCGGGCCACGACCGCGGTTGCCGGGCGAATCGGCAAGCAGGCGTTGCCATGATCGTCCAGTGTCGAGGGGCGCCGACGTCGGAATCCGCCGATGAGCGCGACTGCATCGATGCCGATAGCGATTTTGTGGGTGAAGCAATAGCGGAAGAAACCAAAATCGTACCCCACGATGGGGTCGTGCGAAAATGCGCGACCGCGATCCATATGTCCGGTAACATCAAGTTATCGCAGCGCCGAGCACTCAACCTATTGTTGTATATGGCGCTACCGCATATGCCGCAACGCACCCGTCATCAGGTCAGTCTTAATGCGCTGGCATGGGCCATGACCGGCGATAGTCGCGCCTCGCGCAATCTCCGCACAATAATACCTGACATCAAAGCGATGATGCAGATTCTGGTCGAGTGGGATGTTCTAGGGGAAGACGGCGGCGTAGAAGAGTGGGAAGGAATGACCATCGTATCCTGGGTTCGAATCAATCGCGCGGACGATATCGTTTACTACAGCTTCACTCCGGAATTCCAGGTACGCGTTCAAAATAACGTCAGAGTGGCGGAAATCGCGCTCAAGCGACAGTTGGCGTTCCGGTCGATTCATGCGCTAGCATTGTATGAGCATACCAGATATTACCTCGAAGATAAGACCACACCATGGATCTCGGTCTCCTCATTGATGGCGATTATGGGGCTCAACAAGAATAAATATTATCAAGATTTCCGGAGGCTGTCGGAAAAGATAATCAGGCCCGCAGTGTCAAGTATCAACGACACGTCGGATATCGAGATCGTTGTGGAGGTACAGCGGAGAGACAAGGGGGAGGTCGTCGCTATCCGATTCTCAGTGGTACAAAAGGTGAGTATTGGAGGTCACGCTAACGCGATGACGGATGGGGAGCGACTGATGTCGAGCGGGCCGGCTGACGCCGCGAACGAGGGTGAGCGTCCAGCAGCCGCTATGACCCAGAGGCAACAAGAAGGCGAAGATGAAAGCCCGCCAAAAGACAATCTGACAGTACGATTACGGCTAGCAGAATATGCTGTTCCGGAAGCGCGCGCGTTAGATCTGATGAGAAAGAACAGTGCTATATCGATTCTCTCGGCGCTGGCAGCAGCGGACAGTTGGCTGACGGAGTTAAAAGCGCAAGGGCGACCAGTCCGGAGCAAGACTGCGGTCGCCTATAAAGCGATTGCCGAGAACTGGGTCGGTATGACGCCCGTCGCCAGTGACGTTCCCGAAACGGCCGAACCGGTCAGCGAACGCCCTCCTGGAAGACCTCCGGAAGCGCCGCGGGACCGGAAAGGGGTGTGGTGCGTTCAATATCTGGATCAGCTGTCCGCAGACGACCGGCAAGCGACGCTGGTAGCGTTCGTTGACTACCTGGGCGATCCGCAGCGGGCCATCATCCGAGCGGCGTATCGCGCCCATGGGTTAGCGAGCCGCGCAGTTCTAGCAGAACTGCAAACCTACCTGGGGACCATCGGGGTAACAGCCTCCAGCGTCGCCCGATAAGTCTCACCCCCAAGACTGGCTAGGAAAGCGCAAGGTGAGTCGCGCGCCAAAATCTGCCGGTGGCGTTTGCCGGCGTGTCAGCGCTGCTTATTCGCCTGAGCCAAGACTGACGCTGCCAACTCCTTGGTATGTTTCGCGTTATGATCGCTTGCCAGCACCCGAGAAGCTACGTCCTCCATTTTCGATCCGGTCTGCTTATCGCCGCTGCGTTGCGACAGAGCGGACGCAGCCAGACTCTTCGCGACCTTCGATGACCGACTATTCTGCAACGTCTCTGCCGCCAATGTGGCGATGCGCGGGGACGTCTGCTTCGTGTTCTTCGCCATAACAAACTCCAAACTGCGTCAAGTTTTGTGTGGGCTCCGGAAAGGCACTACGACCGTACTGCCTTGAGCCGTCCGATCCTCGGTGCTTGCCGGAAGGGTTCGCAGCCGAGCGAATTGCACGACATTATTCCTGCCTTGAAAGTACCCTGCTGCAAGACCAGCCAGCGTCTCGATGTCAGATGTTCCTAGCCCGATGTACCTCGGAATCGCATCAAGGGGCATCACGTTTTCCTCGATCAGCAAGTCTATAGTGCGCCGGAGCAAGCGTGGCTGTTCGGGTTGCCGGTCGTCGTCGCCCGGCTCTGACTTGGCTCCCCATCGAGCAGATCGCCGCTTGAAAAGAGACGACTTTTCTTCATCACCCAGCAAGTCTAAGGCACTCAGTCGCATTATCATCGCTGCCACCGAAACGCCCCACCGCCGCTTCAGCAGCAGCAAGTCGTCTAGCGTGACAGGCATACGCATCTCGGTTGCGAATGTTTCGGCAGGCAGCAGAAACGCCCCAGCAAACCGGTGAGCTTGCTGCTCCAGTAACTTATGCCGATCGCGCTCGGTCGGGCGTTGGATATGCCGATGCAAGACAAGGTGCCCTAGTTCATGCGCCAGGTCAAAACGACTGCGGTACCCATTGTCCTTATCCGCCGACAACAGAATAAGTGGGCGCTCAAGAACAACGCTCCAGGCTGAGAGCCCCTCGATTTGAGCAATGCCTGTTTCCTCGCGAATCAAAATGACGCCCGCGCCCTCGACCGCGAGTGCCAGATCCTGGACAGCAACACGACCCAGGCGCAACATGTCGCGGCATTCGCAAGCCGCTTGCTCGATATCTTCAGGCGTAATTTCCTCCGGCTCAGAGAAATTGCGACTGGGGAGATTCAAGTCCGGGTAGTCCACGAACTCCCTCAGTGCGAGGGCAATGTCCTGAGCCCATTCCAGCCGAGCCGCCAGCAGCGCGCGTGCAGCCACGTGTGCGGACGCGTTACTGCGAAAGAGTGGTGGCGAAACAGCTACCGTCGGTATCCGGGTAAACCATTCGGGCGCAACATTTACCACGCCCGCTAGCCGTTCAAGGGCCTCGCGTTCGGGTGACTGGGTGCCTGCACGCCACTTGCTAATGGTGGCTGGCGACACGCCGACCATCGACGCCAATTGCACCTGAGTCAGGCGGCGAGCTGCAAGGATCTGGCTCAGCCGATCCTTCTGAAAACCTTGGACTCCTCCGCGGCTCATGGTGTTGTTCCATTCTTGCCGTGCTTATTGATATTCCGCTTCAACTTCGGTATCGCAAGGTCGATCTGCGGCGCTGGCTCCTGATCATACCGTTTGAGGAAAGCGTCAACAGGTTCCGTGAAAAGCCACCGTCGCATATGTCGATCCGGTACTGCAATGTGAATCGACAAAGGTGATTCAGGCTGGACGTGCAGTGACCTAGAAAAACCCGACACAAAAAACGCTACCGCCTCAGAGGCAGGCGAGTAGTCTGCGAACAGCTCGCGCTGCGCCAACGGCTCAATGGCTATGTTTTTCATTGAGATTAGTCTGCGGGTGTGGCTGCGTCGCCCGTTGATCCAAGTCCTGTTCGAGGTATTAAAGCGCGCGAGAGTAAAAATCCCAGCCCGCCCCATCACAAGCCCGTTGCCCAGAATTGGAGAAGGCGATGCACCACTCACGGCGAGCGCCCGCTGAAACGACTCATTCATGTGAAAGTGGCGCAGCTGGCCAACGACATGGGGAAGGTGACCATCGTCCATCCCGTGTGCGGCCGCGTACGCACGCCGAGCGCCGGCCACCAGGGCATCCTCAACACCCATGACGATCTCCCGTGATAAGTTCCTCAGAAGCAAGCCGGGGATCGTTTCTGTCGTGGGTTCTGGCATCGGTAATTCCAGTGGGGGGTTTCGCATAGGAGGATTATATATCGAAAATGTTTCGCTTAACAAGCGAGCAGCCAGATAACGTGCGGCGGAAGCGAGCAATGCAGGAAGGATATGTCTCGTTGCCTCCGCCCTTGGACGCTTGTGAGCGTCTCCAAACGGTGTTTCATGACCGGATTGCCGTGTCTCCCTCTGCTTTGTTCCGGTCAAGATTTCGCCGGCGAAGTCCCTTCTTCGCGCCTCTTAACAGTCAAGCGCTGGCTCTGGGCGGTGATCCGAACCGCCTGCAACCGACCCAACAAGAACAAAACCTGTCCGCGTCGAGTGACCGATGGGGTATGCTGACTGTCTCTGCGTACCCCGGCGGCACCTTCCTTTTTCGGGCCTGGCTGGGGAAGATCGCTGGCTTTCCGTCGACGAAATCGCCGCGGACTTGGGCATTTCAACAGACACTGTGTGCACCTGGGTGACGACCAAGGGATGCCTGGACACAAGGTCGGGCGTTTCTGGTAGTTCAAAAAGGGAGGGCATGGACGTCTGGGTCCGCGAGGGCGGACCCGCCTCCGGTAGTGATGACTTTGACGACAAGGGGACGCGCAATGGCTAAGGCAGCCACCAGACAGGACCAAAACGCGGACGACGCCGATCCTGAAGATCAGGCGCCGGAGCGTTCCCTTGATGAGGGCAAGCTCTTCGACTACATCACCGGGAGGGCGGTCAAAGACAACGACAAGGAGCAGGTACGTCAGCGCATCGCCCGCGCCATCATCCATGAGTACGGCATCGCGGCCGAGGACATGGAGCCCGACTTCAAGGTTAAAGTCTCGGGCAAGAACCGCAAGCTGGACATAGCCATCTTCCGGCCGGGGACCGAACACACCGCGGAGAACCTCTACCGCGCCGTGATCGTCGAGAAGGAGCCCAAGGTCGGCACCAAGGGCGCCTACCGCATGCGTGACCCGGAGGAGGCGAGCAAGGAGTTCGCGTTGCTGGATGACGTGATGTCCGAGGTCGCAAGCTGCAACTATGGCCTCTGGACCAACGGGCTGGAATTCTTCTTCTTCCAGAAGGAAGTCACCCGCTTCGACATCTGGTTCAAGCCCATTGGCGACTGGCCCATGGGTGACGACACCATCGGCACGCGCGAGGCCGCCTCGCTCGCCCGGATGCGCCGGGCGGATCCCGCGATGCTCCGCACCGCCTTCCGCCGCTGCCACAACTACATCCACGGCAACGAAGGCATGCCCAAGGATGCCGCCTTCTGGCAATTCCTCTATCTCATCTTCTGCAAGATGTACGACGAGCGCCGTCTTGGCGAACATCGCGACTTCTGGGCTGGGCCTTACGAACCATTCGAGCCCGCCGGGCAAAAGGAGATTCGTCGGCGCATCCTCCCGCTGTTCGAGGCTGTAAAGCGCGCCTATCCTGAATTGTTCAAGGGCAACGAAGAGATCACGCTGTCCGATCGTGCTCTGGCCTTCATCGTCTCGGAACTCTCGCGCTACGACTTTGCGCGGACCGATGTCGACGCCAAGGGCGCTGCCTATCAGGAGATCGTCGGCAACAACCTGCGCGGTGATCGGGGTCAATACTTCACCCCACGCGGCGCGATTCGCCTGGTGGTGCAAATCCTCGCGCCGCAGGAAACCGAGACGGTACTCGACTCATCGTGCGGTACCGGTGGCTTCCTGGTCGAAGTGCTCAATCACCTGAACCGGACGTTTTACGCCGAAAAACAACTGAAGGCTGGTGACGAGAACACGCAAGAATTCATCTCCATCCGGGATCGCCTGGCCAATTACGCAACGCATAAGCTCTACGGCGCGGACTTCGACCCCTTCCTGGTGCGGGCCGCGCAGATGAATGTGATGATGGCGGGCAATGCGCTGGGCCAGTTGTACCACATGAATTCGCTGGAGTTCCCGCTCGGTCATCTACCCGGAGTCAAGGTGGCCAAGGATGAAATCCCGCTTGGGTCGATCGATCTCATCATGACCAATCCGCCCTTCGGCTCCGACATTCCTATCACCGAGAGGACTATCCTGGAGCAGTATGAGCTGGCTAGGCGTTGGGAGCGCCAGGGTGAGGGTTTTGTGATGACGCAAGCACTGAAGCCCGCGGTCTCGCCCGAGGTCTTGTTCATCGAGCGCTGTATCCAATGGCTCAAGCCCAAAGGCCGATTGGGGATCGTCCTGCCGGACGGCATACTCGGCAACCCCGGCGACGAATATATCCGTTACTGGATTCTGCGCCACTGCTGGGTCCTGGCCAGCATCGACCTGCCGGTGGAATGCTTCATCGTCGAGGCCAATGTCAACATCCTCACCAGCCTGCTCTTCCTCAAGAAGAAGCCGATCGAGGTCATACAGGCCGAAGACCTGGGAAACAAACAGGATTACCCGGTCTTCATGGCCGTGGCGGACAAGGTCGGCTTCGACCGCCGCGGCAATATCCTACACAAACGCCACCCGGACGGTGAAGAGATCCTCGTGGAGACCGTCGACTATGAAAAAGTTCGCATAGGTGGCACTCTTCACGTACGGCCGTTGCATCGCAAGAAGCCCGTTCTAGATGACGACCTGCCCGAGATCGCCAAAGCCTATGCCGAGTTCCGCGCCAAGCACCCGGAGCCCGGAAAATGATCACCCGCCTCGAAGCGACCCGCTACCGCTGCTTTGAACGCCTGGCCATCGACTTGACGGATTTTCAGGTCATCGTCGGCGCCAACGGCGCGGGCAAGAGCACACTGCTTGACCTGCCCGGGCTGGTGGGCGAACTGCTGCGTTCAGACAACATCGCTTCGGTGTTCGTACTCAAGCGCGGCAACAGGCCCGCCCGGGCCAGCAGTCTGCGGGATCTCGTCTTTGCGGGACGGGGCGACGACTTTGCGCTGATGCTGGAAGCCAAACTGCCCGACGCGGTGTGCGAACAGTGGGTCGACTCCTTGCTGGTCCGCAGCAAGTCCAAGAGAGACGCGGAGGCCCTTCGCAACACGCCAGCGCGCTGGCCGACGCACATTCGGTACGAGCTACGCTTCGAGGTCTTCAACGAGCGCGAGCTTAACGTCAAGAACGAATACCTGTTTGTCTTTCCGCAGCAAACCGGGCCAGACCGGGCGGTCGGCGGTCTCCTGGGTGAAACCAAAGGGGCTCAGGCCGACTGGCATTTCATTTTGCGTCGTGAATACGGTGGACCCGCGGCATTCACGACCGAGTCCGATCCGCTGCAAGGCACGGCGGCCCGTGAAGAACAGGTCCGAATCAAGCCGAATTTACTCGCGATGTCGGCGGTGAAATACAAGCCGGATCTGTATCCCGCCGCCAGTTGGCTTTATACCCTACTAACCGAGGCGGTTGTGTTCCTGGACCCCGATTGGGAACAACTGCGCGCGGCCAGTCCCCCAGGGCAGGAGAAAGTCGTGATCCCTTCGGCACTCAACCTGCCGTGGCTGGCGCTCGATCTGAAACTGGCTGGCCTGCCGGATGGAGCCACCGCGGCCGAGCGCGCCGCCTACCGCAGCCAGGACTACTCGGATTGGGTGGATCACGTCAGGACTGCACTGCATCCGGTGGCAGACATCGATATCAAGGAGCGTGAGGAGGACCATCACGCCTACTTCAGCGTCCGCTATGTCAGCGGCTACAGCGTCACCTCCAGCGGACTCTCGGACGGCACGCTACGCATCCTCACCTTGACCTTACTGCCCTATCTGCACAATCCTCCGAAGCTGCTTGTCACGGAAGAGCCGGAGAACGGCATTCACCCCAGCGCTATCGAGGCGATCCTGCAGTCACTCTCCTCCCTATACGATAGCCAGGTCTGGGCTTCATCACACTCGCCAGTCGTCTTGGCAAGCTGTTCGCGGTCGCAATTGCTCTGTGCGCGTCAAACGCCCTCCGGCGGCGTGACTGTGGTGGCTGGTCACGAGCATCCCCGGCTCAAGGACTGGCAGGGCGGCATTGATCTTGGCAGCCTGTTTGCGGCGGGGATTCTGGGATGAGGGATTGTGTCTTCTTCGTTGCCGACAAGACTATGCGCGACACCTTTCTCGGCTTTCTGAGCCGGGCGGATCGAACGACACAACTGCAATGCGGGGACTTTGATTTCGACCCAAACGATGACCTGTTTTTCGCCGCCGGCCAGAACGACTCGGGGCTTTATATCAGGGCCAATGAGTTGCTGCGGCCGTTCCAGCGCACGCATCGCAAGGTCGTGGTCGCCCTGGACTGCGACTGGGATGGTTCGCCGGGGCAAGGGGCGATCCTGCGGCGGATCGGCCAACAGCTCCAAGAGAGCGGATGGGAGGCCGGGCGCTTTCTTGTCATCGCCATCGACCCGGAGCTTGAAGCCTGGATTTGGCAGGATTCGCCGGTGGTCGAGCGGGAGTTGCGCCACGCGGGGCCGTCCCGCCTGCGATTGAGTCTGGCCCAGCGTGGCCTGTGGCCTGCCGACCAAGACAAGCCCCAGCGGCCGAAGGAGGTGTTTCAGCAGGTCCAGAAGGAGAACCGGGTGAAAAAGTCGTCGGCGGTCTACCAGCGGATTGCGACGGCCATCCGGATCAATGCCTGCACCGATACCGAGTTTCAGCGGCTGACCGCGCAGCTTCGCGCCTGGTTTCCGGCGGGGGCGGCGACATGAGCTTTGCAAGTTTCAAGAATGCCCGTGTGGTGCGGTCGAGTTGGCTGGAGGAGGGCGGGCGGCGACTGGATTGCAATCCGTATATGTCGGGGGCGTTGGAGGCGAGGGATGCGCTGCGGTCACTCGCAGCACGAAAAGAACCCTTGCGTACGCTGACGCGAGGACACGCAGGCGGGATTTACAACGGCCCGATGTTTGCGCGCATTTGGGTCGAAGAACCGGAGTATGGAGTACCGTTCCTGGGCAGCAGCGACATGCTGAAGGCTGATTTGTCGGGATTACCTCTGCTTAAGAGAAGCTATGCAGAGTCAGGGTATCTGGCATACCTAGAGCTCACCGAGGGTACAACGCTAATCACATGCTCGGGAACGATTGGGCGTATGTGCTATGTGCGGCCTGACATGGTCGGCATGTGGTCTTCACAGGACATCATGAAGGTTGTTCCAGACGCATCCCATATCCCGCCAGGCTATTTGTACGCTTTTCTCTCTAGTCGCTATGGTGTGCCATTGGTGATTTCTGGCACTTATGGCGCCATTATCCAGCATATCGAACCTGAGCACATCGCGTATTTGCCGGTGCCGAGGTTTTCCGAAGATGTTGAAGACGCTGTCTCGACATTGGTCGATAGTGCGGCTCAGGCGCGTGCAGAAGCAGTGCAGCTTGTTAAGCATGCCCAGACTCTCCTGTTTGATATGCTTGCCCTGAAACGACCCACCTCTGTACATTGCCTGCCAAAGCCGGATGTGACATGGGTTGCAAGCGACTGTATACTGGATCGCGCGGATGCATATTATTATAGCTCTCGGAATAGCGAGGCGCGAAATTCCTTTGATGACTCAGGCAACAACGTGGCTCTTAGTGACGTTGTCGAGGTATTCATTCCGCCTATTTTTAAGCGCCGTTATGCATCCAGTCCCCAGTTTGGCAGCCCCTATATTACTGGGGGTGATGTCTTTGAGTTGAATCCCACATCAGAGAAATACTTGATGCGGCGAGTCGCGGCGGAGTATCGGCTCATGCTCCAAAAAGGGATGATTGTGATACAGGAAGCCGGGCAGCTCGGCGGTTTGATCGGCCGTTCAGTCATGGTGGGAAGGCACCTTGATGGGTTTTCATGCAGCAACAATATGATTCGCATCGTTTCGGAAGACGATGTCGATGCGGGATACCTCTTTGCGCTCCTGAGCAGCGAGTACGGTGTTCGTCTACTCTCGCGTGAGGCTGCGGGTTCGAGCATTCCGCATACCGACGAGCAACGGGTGAGCCGATTGCGCATTCCGTGGCCGAACAAGCCAACGCGAGAGAGAATCAGCCAACTTGCTATTCGTGCACGTGAGCTGAGAGATCAAGCTTGCCAGCTAGAGTCTGAAGCTAGAGAAAAGGTCGAAGCCTGTATCGGGGGAGCACGATAAGTATGGCCAAAGTGATTCCCATAGGCGACCCAATCAACGATGCCGAACGCGCCGCCATCGCCTACCTACGGGATCACCTGCCTGACAACTTCATCCTGCTGCACAACTTCGAGATCCTGCGTCAAAGGGAACGCTTCGAGATCGACCTCGCCCTACTGACGCCCCATGCCCTCTACCTGATCGACGTGAAAGGCACCCGGGGTACCATCGAGGTCTTCGGCAACAGGTGGTACCCCGAGGGCCGCGCGGCTTACCCCTCCCCCTTACCCAAACTGCGCAGTCATGCGAAGACCGTCAAGGGTCTGATCACCGAGGCCCACCCGGGCCGTAGCGAACTGGACGGTATCTATGTGGATGTCGCCATCCTACTCACCGCTCCTGATGCGTTTCTCAACGACCGCGATCAGCGCGACGCCGAACAGGTGGTCAAGCTCAAGGATGCGCAACGCTGGTTCAAAGACGGAACGCGCATCCCGGCCCGTTTCTCCAGAAATATCCTGGCTCAACAGGCGCTGATCCTGCACGCCTTACAGGTGGCGAAGCCGGGCTCGGGGGTGCCGCGCTTTGGACACTGGCAGGTGAAGGAGCGGCTTGGGGCGACGGATGCCTACACCGAGTACCGGGCCGAGAATCTCTTCGCCGGAGGCACAGCGCGGCTACGGGTCTATGCGGCCGAGCCCTACCAGCCGGAAGACGCGCGCAAGGCTGAGATCGCGCTGATCGCAAATGGCTACCGGGCGCTGTCCCGCCTGCCACTGCACCCGAACATCGTGGCGGCGCGCGACTTTTTTCCGACGGAGGACGATCGGGCCTTTTGCCTGGTGCTCGACGATACGCCCGGCCAGGCCCTGACGCTGCACCTGGCTCGCCCGCAACTGGCGCTGACTCTGGACCAGAAGTGGCGCGTTGCCCGCGACCTGCTCGCTGCCCTGGCCCACGCCCATCAGCATGGGGTGCTGCATCGCAATCTGACCCCCGGGGCCGTCCTGATCGGGCAGGATGGCACGACGCGGCTGACCGACTTCGATTTCGCCAAGACCGCCGTCGACCGCGGCCTGACCATTGCCCCCGCGATCGTCGAGTTGGTGGAGGCGGGGTATGTGGCGCCTGAGGCGTATCGAGCACCGGAGGCCGCCACCGCGGCTTCGGATCTGTTCTCGGCGGGGGCCGTCCTCTACGAGTTGTTCACCGGGGAGAAGCCCTTTGCGGGCGACCCCAATGTGGTCTGGGATCGGGAGGGCGCCTTCCTGTATCCACCGTCATCGCTGCGGCCCGAGCTTGGCCAGGCGTTCGATGCTTGGCTGGAGACGCTGTGCCGTTTCGATGCCGGCGCGCGCCCGGGGGCCGTGGCGGCATTGGCTGGCTTGAACGCCCTGCTGCAACCGGCCCCACAGGTCTCCGCGGTGCCACCGCCCGAGGTGCCGGCGGCGGTCAGTGCCGAGGACGAGACTGATTACCTCAACCTGCCCGCGGGGCACCGGCTGACGCACAAATTCGTGGTTGAGCGGCGGTTGGGGCGGGGCAGCTTCGGCGTTGTCTATAAGGTGATCGATACCCTGGGCGACGTGGCACGGGCGGTGAAGCTGGTCCTCAACGACCGCTATTCCACGTTGGAGCGGCTGAAGAAGGAGTATCAGCCGCTGGTGCAGATCCCGGAACATCCGCGCATCGTGCGGGTGCTGGATGCGGACCTGATCCCTGGCGCCGGTATTCCCTACTTGGTGTTTGAGTACACCGAAGGGTCGGATGTCGGAGACATGATCGCGCAGCGCCTGCTCTCGGCGGAGGATGCGCTGGAGTTGGCCCGACAGGTGATCGAGGGTCTGGTCCACCTGCATGGCAACGGTTTCCACCACTGCGACATCAAGCCGCGCAATCTGCTGTGGACGACCAAGGGGGCCAAAATCATCGACTTCAATGTGTCGGTGCGCGCCGGTGACCGCGAGGCGCGGGGTGGCGGGTCGCGCCGCTACCTGCCCCCGGATTTCGATCCGGAGGCGGTTCCCCACAACGGGGAGCGCGCCGACCGGGACCTGTACGCCCTGGGACTGACGCTTTACGAGGCCTTGGCCTCCCGCTATCCGTGGGACGCGAGCGAGCCCCCACCGAACCGGCCGGCACCGGACCCGCGTGAGTTTTCGGGTTGCGCCGATCTGGCGCCGGAACTGGTGGACTTGGTGCTCAAGGCAGTTGCCCCGCGGCGGGCCGAGCGCTTTGGGACCGCCGGAGAATTCCGTGATGCCCTGGCGGTGATTCGCCAGGCCCGGCGAACGCGGGCACCAAGTTTGGCGATCCTGGCGTCAGGTCTGGGTAGCGGCGGTGCGGCGGCCACCAGTGCCTCACCCAACACCAATCCCTTCGTCTCCCATCTGCTGAGCCTCTACAGCCAGAGCCGCCGGAGTAATGCCGGTACCCGCGGATTGGATGCCCTGGGCTTTTCTGCCTACGTGGAGACCGCACTGGACCGGGAATTGCTGCCGGCGGTGCTGGCGGGCGAGTTCCGGCTGGTATTGATCTCGGGTAACGCGGGCGACGGCAAGACGGCTTTCCTCCAGCGGCTGGAGCAGGAGGTCCAGGCGCGCGGAGGAAGCCTGGATCAACGGTTGGCCAACGGCAGCCGTCTGAGTCTGGACGGTCGCCGCTACCTCATCAATTACGACGGCAGCCAGGACGAGGGCGGGAAGGACAACAATCAGGTGTTGCGGGAGTTCCTCGCCCCCTTCGCGGGACGGGATGCCGGCCTGTGGGAGGCCCCGGAGAACCGGCTGATCGCCATCAATGAGGGGCGGCTGGTGGATTTCCTGACCACCTTCGCTGACGAGTTCCCGGCCCTCACGGCCCAGGTGCAAGGCGCCTTCGCGACCGGTCAGACCGGGTCCGGGGTGGCGGTGGTGAACCTGAACCTGCGCAGCGTGGTAGCACCGGCCGCGGGTGGGTCAATCCTGGAACGAACGTTGAGCGACATGACTGCCAGCGGGAACTGGAACGCCTGCGAGGGTTGCGATCTTAAGGCGAGTTGTTACGCCTTGCACAACGCCCGCAGCTTTCAGGATGGGGTCGCCGGGCCGCGCCTCTCGGAGCGCCTGAAGACCCTCTATACCATGGCCCACCTGCGTGGGCGGTTGCACATTACCATGCGTGATCTGCGTTCCGCCCTGTCCTTCATGCTGATCGGCAATCGGGATTGCGCGGAGATCCATGCACTCTACGCGGCCGGCCGGCATGAGGAGATCGCACGGGGCTATTACTTCAACAGTTGGATGGGCGGCGGCCAACCGACGGCGGATCGGCTCATCGGGCAGTTGTGCGAACTAGACGTGGGCCGCCAGGAGGACCCGCGTTTTGACCGGGGGCTCGACTTTGTACAGCCCGACGACTGCGCCCTGTTCCGCTTTGAAGGCCGAGGGCAATTCGATTTCGAGGTCTTGAAGCGCCTGTTCGACGAGCTGCCGCGTGGGGTCGCGGAATGTTCACTCAGCGAGCGGGCGAGCCGACACCGCGCTTATCTGGCCATGGCTCGGCGGCGGCAGTTCTTCGAGCGGCGTGATAACGCCTGGGAGCGACTGCTGCCCTACCGCTCCGCCAAGCGGATGGTAGAGATCGTCCAGGGCGAGGGGTCGACCGCCGCCCTCACCACCGAGCTCCTGCACGCCATCAATCGGGGCGAGGGGCTGCAGCGGCCCGAGCGGTTGGGCAACTGCCTGGCACTGCAACTGCGTCCAGTGGAGAACGGGACGGTGCGTAGCTACCGGCTGTTTCCGTTGGAGGGTTTTTCACTGGCGGTGCAGGACTTCGCTGCCCGAGCACGCTTCGTAGAACACCTGCCCAGCGGCCTGGTGCTGCGTTTCCAGGGACAGGGTAAGGTGGCGCTTGCCAGCGAGCTGATCATCAATCTGGATGTGTTCGAGATGCTGATGCGGCTCAACGCGGGTTACCGACCTAGCGTGGAGGAGCTGCAGGGCTTCTACCTGTGCCTGGGCGTGTTCAAGAACAGCCTGAATGCACAGCCCTATCGTGAAATGCTGCTGACCACTACGGGCCATGACTTCTACCGTTTGGTACGGCAGGACGATGGACGTGTGGCATTGTCTCTGCTCCCGGGAATTGCGGCGGCAGAAACGGTCGGTGTCGCGGTTGCGGGAGATCGGTGATGGCGCTGCAAAAGAAGGACCGGGAGTTTCGGCTTCCCAAGGTCACCTATCTGGACTTCAAGCTCATCGAGATGGATCGGGTCCTGACGGGGCTCTTCGAGCGTCTGGAGCACGGGGGCTATCCGAGCGTCTTCAGGGACAAGCGGGAGCTGACCGTCGAACAGTTCGTCGATGAGATCATCGAGGCCAAGGGCAAATTCCCCGGCTTCGCCCAACATCGCGAGATCGTCGAGCGGTGGGTAGAGACCCACCTGATGGATATCGTCAATCGCGGGAAGCGCAACGCGGTCGTGGCCGGCCCGCGTCCGCTGCACGGCTACACCTACCGCTTCCGCAATCCCAAGCACTCGCGTGATTACGGTGCAGCCCAGCACCTGTACCAGATGCTGTATCACGCCCGGCACCTCGCCGGGCACAAGGCCATCGAGCACCTAAAAACCTTTTTTTTCGATGGCTTCGATAAGGTCACCCACAAGCTCGACGAGCGAGCCCTGACCGACATCGAGACGGCCACCCTGCTGCACTTCCTCTCCCAGCGCAAGGACGCGGCCGATACTCGCACCAGTGGCGATCGCTTCGCTCCGGTGTGCATCGGCGCCGCGGACCTGCTGGCAGAGGATATTCAGCGGCTGCTGTTCTACAAGCCGTTCATGCCGAGGGCGGTGATGGTGGAGTATCTGAAGCTGCTCCTGTCCTTCCATCTGGCGCTATACCACCTGCGCCTGCTCAAGCTGTTGCCGGCCTGGCAGAAGCTCGGCGGCGCCAATCCCCTCTGTCAGGAGTCGACCTGCCCGATGCAACCCCGGGAGGCACGAGAACCCCAGGGCGATTGCCCATACCAGTTGGGGTTGTTCGTGGACCTTTCGGGGAGTGCCGAGTCCGCGGTCGGACGGTTGGCCGAACGCAGTGCCGACGGCTATTTTCGCCGTATTCCGGGCTTTGTGCGTGCCTACTTTGGCGCGAAGAAGCTGGACGAATTCTCCGAGCATCTCTTGCGCCGGGGCAAGATCATTCGGCCGGTCGCGACAGTGCTGTCGGTCGGGGAACTGTTCGCGTTGCAGGGTGCACCCTTTGCCGATGAGCGCGAGAAGTTTTTCGGCGAGCGCCTGGCTGGACTGCTCGAATCCATTGCCGATGACGCCAATGGACTAGATGCCGGGATTGCGGCGCTGACCAAGCTCGGGCTCTCCGATTTCGAGACCTACATCGAGGTCCTGATGGCACTACGTGGGACCTTCCACCGCCAGTACATCATCGAAGCGCTCGACTCCCTGATGCAGAAGAATCGCGCGGGTGCCCTCCTGGCGCAGACCCGCGCCAAGAATGCGTCGCGGCGTTTCGTGCTGGACAGCCGTTTGCTGGAGGTCCTGTTGCAGATCGCCGTCCTGCGCCCTGGCGGAGACGCGGGCTACTTCACCGGTGCGCTGCGCATCGACGACCTGCTGGGCTTCCTGCGGGAGCGGTACGGGCTCTATATCGACGCGTTACCGCTCGGGGAGGGATTCAAGCCCCCGAGTATCGATGAGCGCCAGGCCCTGCGCGCCAACGTGCGGGCGTTCACCGCCAGGCTGCGCGAGATCGGTTATTACCGCGACTTGTCCGATGCCTATGTGACTCAGACTGTTGAACCGCGTTACGCGATCCCGGAACACTCAGGAGTAGCATCAGCATGAGCCAAGGTCTGGTGGAGCTGACGCCTGTCGAGTTCAACGCTGCGGTAGAGTCGGTCCTGCTGCCCAGGCTGGCGACCGTTCTGGCGGGGCGCGAGGCCGGTCACTGCATGCGGGTGACGGATCTGGATCGGGAATTGATGGTCCGTTTGGCCGGTGGTCTGCGGGCGGCGGTGCCCCAGGCGACGGTCGTGGTCCTGGCCGATGAGTCCCTACAGACCCAGGCGCCGGAGCTGGCCGTGTCGAGTACCAAGTTGGTAGAGCTGCGCAACCCGCTGCCCGACAATGCCCTGCGTCCGCCTTTGCTGGTGTTTGTGCCCACCGATTTGCGCGCCTCCGCCGAGGATTCATTCGGGGTAGCCACCTTTGAGGAGTTGTCGATTCAAGGTGCCTATGCCGAGTTGATCCCGACGCTTTTGGGCCACGTGCCCGCGAAGCTGCGCAGTCCGCTGGAGGCTGCGATCAACGACCTGCGCCAGGCCAATCCACCCTGGCCGTTTGTCGATGATGCCTCGGTCGTCCGCTTTCTGCTCACCGCGCAGGTGAACGAGTTTGACCCCGAGGCGATCGGTGCAGCGCTCTTCGAGTTGGCGCTGGTGCCTGACTTTGCGCTGCTCCAACAACCCGAGCGGGCGCCGGCACGCGTTGCGCGCAATCACGACTGCGTGCGGCGCGTCACTTGGTCGACCCATTCCGACCGTGCGCGTGCCCTGGAGTTGGAACTGACCGATCCGGCCTTTTGCCGGCAGCTCGGCGACTTTTTCGATCGGGCTGGTCTTGCGGATCCTAGAGACTGGACACAGCAGATCGTGCGCGACCGCGCGAACTGGTCCCTGGCCTTCAACCGTTGGGTCTTCGCGGACGGCGGCGTCAATCCGGATTCGATCTACATCGGCGAACTGGAACTGCCGGACCTTCCCATCATCAAGGATGACGAATCCGATCCGCGTTTAGGCGAGTTTGTCGGGCGCCGGGTGCTGCCGATTTCCAAACAGGGACTCAAGAAATTCAGCGTGAAATTCCGGGTCGTGCCAGCACCCTCCCGGGTGGCGGGTCTGGCTCGCTTCGTGGCCGAGGTGGTGTCGTGCGACAACGGTCCGACGGGGCTGCGGCGGCGCAAGGCCACCTGGACCACGGCAAAGGACTCAGGGACCATCGCGTTCTCATCCATTGCCAAGGTGGATTGGGAGGAGGGTTGGCACTGTGTCCGCGTCTTTGCGGAGACCGAGGAGGGTGAACGGATCCCGCTGATCGACCGGGAGGGAGAGCCGCTGCGTTCGTCGGGCGATGCCGTAAACCCGTCAGCGCGCGCCAACGAGAGCGACCTGTTCTATGTCCTGACGGATGATGACGTGGAGGTCGAGCCGCCGCAACGGGCGGTACCGCGCGATCCTAGCCTGACGCATGCCCTGCTCCGTGCCCGGTTTGCGGCGGTCGCCCAAGGGCGGGACCCGGCATCCGTGACGATCGCGGGGTGCGGATGGGTTGAGCGCCAGACCCGACCCGGATCCCGCTCCCGATCTGGGACTGGGTCCGCATCCAGTGCCCGCGGCAGCGACACGCTGGAGGTGCGCCTGGGCAATGAGGGGAAGGCGCATGTGCTGGTTCCTGGCGTGTTGGTCGAGTTGGAGCGCGCCTTCCTGATCGATCCGCAGATGACGAATCGCTTACGGCTGGTCGTGACTGCCGCCGGGGGTTGTGACCGCTCGGACATCTCGTTCGAGTGGCCGGAGTCGGACGAAACGGTGCGGTTCCGCCAGGCGCGGGGCGCTTTCTTTTCGGCCCTATTACACGGCCCCCAACAGTTGCTGACTCAGGGCAGCAACCTGCTGGAGTTGACGCAGTCCGCGCGCGACTATGCGGGGGCCTACATCGAATGGCTGGAGGCGTTGCTGGCAAGGGCGGATTCGCCTGAGCCAGGGGTTGTCCGTGCGGCCTTTGAAGAACTGCGCCGTGCACTGACCCTGGATTGCGTGACCCTGGTTATCGAAGACTATCGGGGTCAACGCCGTGACGCCGTGCTGTTGGGGCCCACACACCCGCTGCGGGCCAATTGGCATGTGACCTGGGCTCAGCTGGGGCAGCACTGGATCGAAAAGGTCCAGGTGGCGGACCCGCAATTCGTGGTGCCGACGCGGGATGCCGTTCTTAAGCAACTGGTCCCGGCCGGTTTTCCGATGGTGTTGCCGTTCAGCGAGGAACCGGGCCGGTCCGCCCTGGTGGTGGATAATCTGACTCCCTTCTGGTCCCTCTACGCGGCACCCGACGAGAAGGACCCGCGCAGTCTGATCGGTGACCTGTGCCAGGCCCTGGGTATCGCAGAGCCGGCGATCGGGGGGACTGCCATCGACGGTCCCTATCTGGCGGCTCGCGTGCAACGCTACCTGATCCAACACCCCTATGTCAGCACTCTGACGATCAACGCCTTCAATGCCGGGCGGGCCGGCGCACTGGCGGAGATGTTGCTCGCCATCCAGAGCCGGGCGGAGTTCTCAGATCTCCGCTATGACATCCGTCTCTTCGTTGCTGACGCGGATGCCCCGGCCACCGGCGAGGCCCTCCTTGAGTTGCTGGCCCCCGATTCGGGCACGGCCGCGAAGGAAGCGGACGCCTTCTCGACCCCTACGGAAAGTCATCTGCGGCCCAAGCTCAGACTGGCGGTTCGGTCGCTGCGGGAGTTCCGCCTGGATCCTGAGGGTCACGCGGCCCATCTCTCGTTCCTCTTCGATCTGTTCCCGGCTGAGGAGATCCGCGCGGTAGATGTGCGGGAGACGGACGAGTCATCCTTCGTCTATGGCCTGGTGCAGCCGATCGCGACCCACTATCACGAGGACGATCAATCGATCACCTGGCTGCGCCGCCCACTGCATGGCGTCGCCCAGGCCCTGGAGGGTGTGGAGGAACTGACGGACCTGTTGAGCAGCCTGGCGCGGCTGGTTTCGGTGGCATCAGCCTCGGTCGCCCGCTCCCAATACCTGCCCCAGGCCCGTCCGGTGGTGGCCTTGAGCCTGTCCGCGGACGAGCGGGCGATGCTCCACCAGGTGCACGAGGTCAGTGACTGGGTCATGACCATCGACCGCAACCTGGGGATCGAGTTTTTTGATCACCGCCGGCATCCGACGCGGCCCGACTACCTCATCGACCATTCGCCGGACATGGCCAATGCCATGACCCATCGCCTGGCCATCACCTCCCGGTCCGTGGCCGAGTTGGAGGCCCTGTTGGTTCCGATCCTGCGGGACTACGACCTGCCGGATTCCGGCAAACACGCCCTGGTGTTGTTGGACCAGTTGCGGTTTCTGTCTGGACGGCTTGCGCTGAAGTTGTTGTCCGCGCCGACGCAACAGGCCGAGGCTCTGGGGTTGGCCCTGTCGCGGCTGTTCCTGGAGCATCAGGGGGGCTTCCAGAACCAGATAGTGGTGCCGCTGGATGCCCACCTGGAGTTATATGGGACGATGCGGCAGAACGCCGCCGAACTGGGCGATGCGGTCAGCTTTCGGCGGACGGACTTGGCGCTCTTCGACCTCGACCCCTTCACGCGCATCATCACGTGCCGTCTGGTCGAGGTGAAGTGTTACAGCCAGGTTGGCGATGTGGGAGCCTATACGCAGTTGAAGATCGGGATCGGCGAACAGATCGCGCAGACCGAGCAAGTCATTTCTCATCACTTCGACCCGGCGCGTTCCGAGATCGATCGCCCGGACCGGGCGATCAAGAACCGTGACCTGGCGGCGCTGCTGAGTTTCTATCTGGACCGGGCCGAACGGCATGGGGTGATTCTGGCGGAGGCGGCTGCGGAGGCGCGCTGGTTCCTGCGGCACCTTGATGAACGCGGTTATGGGCTGCGTTTCACACGCAGTGCCGTGGTGTTCGACTTCAGCAAGCCGGGAACGGAGCCGCCTGAGCATGAGAACGGGATCGAGTTCTATCGCATCGGCATCGATCTGATTCGGCAGTTGATCGATGCCGCGGTGGAGGAGACTGAATCAACGGCCAACCTGCGGGCTGCACCGGATGGTGATGTGACGCGGGAGCTGACGCAAATCTTGGTCAGGCGCCGCAGCCTGGCGCCTTCGGTGCCGACGTTGGGAACGGCGGCCTTCCTGAGCCCGGCGCGGGACCGGACCTTGGGCTGGACAGAGGCTCCGAGGGTGTCATACCCCGAACGCGCTAAACCCGCTGCCGCTGGGATTTCGGCGCCGGGTCGACCGCCAGAGGCCGTGGTGGCGACTCCAGTTCCAGCGGTGCCGGATCTGCCAGGTGGCGTGGGCACTCAACCTGAGGCGGTTGAAGCGAACGCCGAAGACGCGGCCCCGGTCGTTGTAGTGCACGGCGTAGTGGACGCTGGGAAGCGCCCTCTTAGTGAAGGAGACCCCAGTGGGGAACTGTGCGTTGCTTACGACGTCATGCTCGGAGCAACGGGCGCCACACCCCAGTATGGCCTGCTGGGTGAGGTCTCGGGCCGGAAGGTCGCACTGGACCTTAACCAGACTCATACCATCAGCCTGTTTGGTGTTCAAGGGGGCGGCAAGAGTTACACCCTGGGCAGCGTCGCGGAGATGGCTTCGCTACAAATCCCAGGCATCAATACGCTGCCGGACCCCTTGGCGACCGTGATCTTTCACTATAGCCCGACCATGGATTACCGGCCCGAATTCACGTCGATGGTGGCTGCAAATTCGGTCGAGGACCAAATCCGCGCCTTGCGCGAGACCTACGGTGCGGAACCGAAGGCACTGGTGGATGTGCTGCTGCTGGTACCCGCCGACAAGCTGGACGAACGGCGAGCGGAATATCCCGGCATCCAGGTCCTGCCCCTGCAATTTGCCGCCTCGGAGTTGACGGCCACCCATTGGAAATTCCTGATGGGTGCGCTGGGCAACCAGGCCAACTACATCCGTCAGGTGATGCGTATCATGAAGGGAATGCGCGACCAGATCACGCTGGCGGGGTTGCGGGCGGGGATCGATGCCGCCCCGATACCAGACCATCTAAAGGACATGGCACGTTCGCGCCTGGACCTGGCGGCAGAGTACATCAATGATGCCCAGTCACTGACGGAGGTCGTGAGGCCGGGCCGCCTGATCATCGTGGACCTGCGCGACGAGTTCATCGAGAAGAATGAGGCGCTCGGCCTCTTCCTGGTGCTGCTGCAACTCTTTGCCGATGCCCGTGTCGATGGGCGGGGGTTTAATAAACTGGTCGTGTTCGATGAGGCCCACAAATACATCGAAAGCCCGGATCTGGTCGCCGGCCTGGTCGAGGTGGTCCGCGAGATGCGCCACAAGGGTGTGAGCATCATGGTCGCCAGTCAAGACCCGCCGTCCGTACCGCTCAGCCTGATCGAGCTCTCCAGCCAGATCATCCTGCACAAGTTCAACTCTCCCGCCTGGCTGAAACACATCCAGAAGGCCAACGCCGCCCTGAACAACCTGACTCCGGAGCGGATGGCTCAGTTGAAGCCCGGCGAGGCGTACGTCTGGTCCAGCAAGGCGACTGACGATTCGTTTTCAAAGGGAGCGGTCAAGATACGCTGTCGGCCGCGGGTAACCGAGCACGGAGGCGCGACGCGGGTGGCGGTGCAGGAGGGGTAGTTGCCATGTGAGGTTTGCATAAGGGCTGGTAGCAGCGAGGAGTCGGCGACACCACAGATCACCAGCCGGAGCACAGGGCACGGCAAGCAAGCTGGCCAAACGCCCTGGCTGCCGTCAGCAGGCGTCCGCAAGCGGCTCTCAATACGACGGCAAGGCTGGCGACCGCATCAACGATCACCACTTGACGCTCGTCCAAAAATGACGCAGCCCACGCTAAGTGGGGAAAGGTATAAGAACATGACGAACGCCAGAGCCTGGAAGCCAAGAGACCCTGCAGAAGCGTTTTTCCCGGTGGAGACGCGAGCGCTCTACATGCCGGCCACAGATGCCGCCAATGAGTTTAAGCAGCTTAAGAGGCACTTTGCGGTGGTTGACGTGGAACGGCAGAACCCCTTCGCCGTGGTGACCGATGACTACGAGCTGGTAACCAATATGGCGGCATTTGACATGGCCGCTGAAGTGATGAAGAAGGTGTTCCACACCACACGGATCGGCGACATGGAGTGCTTGAACATCACTATGCCAAAAACCCGATCGTTCTGCCACATCGACTTGATCCACAAGACAGCGGACTTCTCGCCCTGGGAACAGGACAAGTGGACCGCGTTCCTGCGCATCAGCAACAGCTACAACCGCACGCGGCTGTTGCGTTTCGAGTTGGGCTTTTGCCGATGGATTTGCTTGAACGGCATCATCTTTGGCAGCAAGAGCATTGAGTTCAGCTACGCACATACCCGGCGCGGCATGGACCGTGTCGATCGCTTCGTGGAGAACATTGGCGATATCCGCAAGCTGGAGACCGCGCTTACAGAAAAGCTGCACCAACTGAAGCGGTACCACGTGCCTGAGTCGGAGATGCTGCCGATTCTGTGCCGTGCCTTTGACATCAAGGCGACCAAAGAGGTGCTCGACAAGCAAAGACGCGTCGACGATCTACTGGCGTTGCGGGGGCAGGTCCGGCACCTAACCAAGTCCTACTTCTCGGAGATGGGAGCGCACGGCTACGCGGCATTGAACGTTCTGACAGACTACGCCTCACGCCCAGAGGGCGTGATTGCACCAGAATCAAGCATGCACGGTCTCCAACAGAAGGCCGGCAATTGGATGGACGATTTCATCTCGGCCATTAAGAACACTGAATTCTCTTTCGACAGTTATCTGGCCGACTATCGAGAAACGGCCGGGGTGATAGAGTCCCTATGATTAAGTCGGTCAATAATTATCCGGTCTCGCAGATCTTCGAGACTGAAGCGAGTGTGGCCTATGTGATCCTCTGGAAATACTTGTCATAAAAATAGAAGATGCAGCCCAGGATAAAGTCAGCAAGGTTGACGTAATCATCATGTGAGACGATCAGCTCCTCATCAGGCCAGAACTGATGGACTGTCTGATTGCGGATCTTATAGAGCATTTCGGCATAATGAGTAATCTGGGTGGCTTTAACAGGCCCTGCCAGTCTTAGCTTAGAAAAAAACTCACAATTATCTGCAAGTTCATTGAAGGGGTCCACGCGATAATCTGCGTACTCTCGAAGCAGGTTTGTCAAAGCGTCTCTTTCAACCAACCTCCAGCCAAGCTCATTGGAACATAATCGCGCAAGCTCCATTTCGGATATCGGGAGTGATGCCTTTCCTATCTTTTTTAGAGAATCGAGAAGCTTCTTGCTTCTAGGGAAGCCAAACAAAAATTCAAGCGTTCTATAGCACTCCAAAAATCCATACCTAGGGGACTTGCTTTCCAGTGCCCAAAAAAGGTTACGGCCTATAAGATGATCTTTGTCTGAGTGAAAGATTGCCCTTATAGTTTGCAGGCTTGATTCTGCGAGCGGAGACGATACCGCCCAGTCTTGAAATGTTATCAAATAGTTGACTAGATGATTTGCGGTTGGGCTACTGGAATATATGGAAGCCTCGCTTATTCGAATAACGCTATATTTTTGTAGGTACCTCAATATTGCTGTAAGCTCAACACCGTCCTCTCCATCAATTGCGGGGGATATAATCTCATCTATTATTGTAAGCTCATTGCCATAAATTGGCGCGAGCTCCAGCGCCCTGATCAGATACAGCGAAATTGCTTCTGGCAATTCCTCTGCCGACAAATACTCAAGACCATCTTCTGAGTCGTCCAGTAATTGCAGCTTTTGATGCGCCAGGTCAAATGGAATTGCAATATATTTAGAATCTCTCCAGTCATACCTCACGGCCTTTTGCCCATCATAGGCATTGACTGTAGTGACTGGCTTGATGTCTCTTAATTCTTGAAGCGCATGATTTCTTAGCTCTCGCGGAGGTGGTTTAATTCGAGCTTTGGCAAGATCTTCAGTATCATGGATAAATCTAGAAAGCGCGAAACTCGCAAGTTCGATTGCGTTGAGGCTCATCGATATGCAGACCAGCAAGGGGTAAGCGTCTTCAGCTCCTCGGCATCTTCAAGCATGGTGGAAAATGCACGGAAGAATAACTCTCGCTCAAACTCTCCGATTCGCCCTGATTTTGCTGTAATCTTCTCGTTGAGCGTGAGAAAATCAATGAAGTCGTCTGGTGGTTGGTTGGATGTGGCTTTTGCGCAAACGCTAACTATCTTTCGCTCTAGGCTCTCTTTCTTGTTATCGAACTCAGCGAAGCCGAATTCATATCCAGGCTTTCCCAAGAGCGCCTGGGAGATGGCCGCGATAAAGCCAATGCTCGCAGGAGCGCTTGTAAAGATGTCCTTTCCCTCCTTAAATCGAGAGGCGTCGGTAACAAAGTCACCATTCATTTTCTGCGTGGAAAATGCGTTGTCAATCCTCACTAAGAGGGTTAATGCAAAAATAAAAGCAGGTAGAAGCCCATCATGAGACGTAGCTTCAGTGGCATCCATTCTCGCAAAATCTTCGGCAACGCGTTCTTTGAGCTCAACATGAGGCTTTCTTGATGTGAACGCGAGGAACAACTCTACTATGCGGGTGGACCTATATTGCCCTGGGCTGCTGCGGCGCTCCTTTTCGTCAATGTTGATAACTGAGATATCTCCTACTTCTCGCTGAACGGTCGTAATTATATTCTTGTAAATTGTTGCCAGTTGCCTCTTTATATCCCAAGCGACTTGCCCCGTATTAAGAATCAGCATGCGATAAACGAGACTATTGACTGATTTGGCAAGCCAGAGATCAATCCGTATGCCTTCTTGCATCGCTACTCTCGATGCGCTCTTTGCTGCATCAATAAGGGCCGTAGTTCGCTGCATTCCATCAATAACGCTTAGACTTTCTTCCGGTATCGAAGAAAGAATTTCCACGAAGTCATTATTAGAATTGCAAGTCAGCGCCCTGTCGAACATGTCATCACCGACGACCGCTCCAATCACAATCGGGGGGAGAACTGTTCCTTTAGCAATATCGTCAACCATCCGTTTTCTGATTGTAATGCCTGTCTTTGTCTTGAGCGGTGCTCTTTGGCCCTCTATCCCACCACTAGACTTGTAAACATTAGTCACAAGACTTAGGTAGGTTGTAACTGGGACGATCCCCATTCCAGAAAGGGCGTCTACTCGTACGTCCTGAAGAAAATATGTATCGTTCATAGTTGTTTTTGGGTAGCTCTTGTTGGCTTAACTGAGCGATGTCTATATTGAGAAACAAGGTCCGCTGAATAAAGGCGGCTTAGTAGCTTTACGGAAATAAAGCCCTATTGGGCGGCGTTATTGCCCCGGACGCTGGGCGGATGTGGCCGTCTATTAGCAATGCCAGCGTGCAGATGTGTAATCTTCCCGGATTGTGGCGTGCTGGGGCGAGTGTCATCAATGAGAGCAGTGACGGAGCATGGGTGGCATGGAGCGGCCAGCCACTCCTAGAGAGCCGTCGTTCAACTATGTGCGACAATGCTCCCAGTTGCGGCACCTCAGTGGCTGAACGGGCCAGATCTCGTACGCAGTAGAGAGCGCGGCATCACGTGCGTAAGTGCTGGCAGTCCCTTCGCTGGCGCCCGCAATTGCGGCGCTCGATTGGAGATGTCGCGCACAGCCTTGCACCGGCGCGTTGAGCTTTTCGCCCGTATGGGAGGACACGACCCGGCGGGCAGTGATCGGGATCTCCTCACCGGTCTGCGGATTGCGCCCCGGGGGTTCTTCCTTCTCGCGCAGTTCGAAGTTGCCGAATCCGGACAGCTTGACCTCCTCGCCGCGCTCCAGGTCCTGCGGATTTCCTCGAAAAAGCGATCGACGAGGTCTTTGGCCTCGCGATTGTTGAGTCCAGACTCCTCGAACAGGTGCTCTACCAGGTCGGCTTTGGTCACGGCCATCGTTCTCTCACATCGTCGTGCGCAGCAATCGACTCAAGGCGCGAGCACGGGCCCCCGCCCAAGCCGCTGCATGGCCGGCAAGTGTCTGAGAAGACGCCTGCAAAATCAATCTTGACAAAGGGGTATTTCGGGCGCTCTGGTGTTTCGTCCAGGCCGCGGCCCGGATCCACAGGGTTCGTCGCGGCCAGCCCCCGATGCAGAGCGCCGGCACCAAAGCGCGCATGGATGCGATCGACCGTGACCGTGAGACGCCGCTCCCGGTCGTTGTCCACAGGGCGCTCGGCCGCGCCGTCGAACAGGTCCGGCTGGACCGGCTCCGGGGTCCCCAGATCGGCGATCCCCAGGCCGATCAGGCGCACCGGCTTGCCCTGCCAATGGCCGGCCTCGTAGAGCGACCAGGCGGCGGCGAACAGGGTGCGGGCGTCGTCGCTGTGCCGCGGCAGCCGCCGTTGGCGGGTGTGGGTCTCGAAACCGCAGAAGCGAATCTTGAGGGTGACAGTGCGCCCCGCGATCGTTTCCTGTCGGGCCGCGGCGGCGACCTCGGCCGCCAGCGCGCGCAGGGTGTCGCGTAGTACGCCGGGATCGGTCACGTCGACGCCGAAGGTGGTCTCCTTGGAGAGTGACCGGCGGGCGGCACGCTCGCCGACCCGATCGGAGGCGATGCCTCGCGCTTGCTGGTACAGGCTGGTGGCGGCACGGGGTCCCACCTGGGCCTGCAACTGGGTGAGCGACAACCGGCGCAGGTCCGCGACGGTGCGCAGCCCCAGCCGTTCGAGGAGGGGCAGGGTCCGGCGGCCAACCCCGCGCAGCACGCCGACTGGCTGCCCGCCCAGAAAATCCAAGACCTGTTCCGGCGGCACCACGACCAGCCCATCCGGTTTGCCGAAGTCCGAGGCAATCTTCGCCACCAGCCGGTTCGGGCCGATGCCGACCGAGGCGGTCAAGTCGACCGCGTCGCGAATCGCCGCCTTGATCTGCCGGCCGATGGCCTCCGGGGGACCGACCAGGTGTCCGAGGCCGCTGACGTCGAGAAAGGCCTCGTCAATGGAGATCGGTTCCACCACCGGGGCACAGGTGGCCATGACCGCGCGAATCCGGCGGGCGACCTCCAGATAATGCGCCATGCGCGGACGCAGGTAGACCGCGTGCGGACAGCGCCGGTGAGCCTCCTGGATGGGCATGGCCGAGTGGATGCCGAAGCGGCGCGCCTCATAGGAGCAGGTGGCCACCACCCCGCGACCGCCGGGCTGGGCGCCGACCACGACCGGCACGCCGCGCAAGGCCGGGTTGTCGCGCTGCTCCACCGCGGCATAGAAGGCGTCCATGTCCAGGTGCATGATCCAGCGTGTGGGTCCGGTGGTCATGGTCCTGACGCTCAGCAATGCAAAGGGACCGCGCGACCCGTGCCCACCCAGTTCACTCGAACGAGCACTCGATGAGTTGCGCGATCTCCTGCGCGATCCGTTCGTTCATCTCCGCGGGCAGGCCGAGCTGGTCGTGCAGCCCATTCATGTAGCCAAGCAGCAAATGGATCTGGCGGAACAGTTCTTCGTGATCATCGAACTGCCACCCGATCATCCCCGGCCGGGTTTGCTCCCGGTGGCCCCGGCACAGTAGGCGCAGCACGTGCCAGAAGGTATCCCCGACCTTCTCGACAAAATGGAACCAGTACGGGAACTCGGCCGTCACGTCCAGGAAGTAGGCGCGGATGGCCGGAATCTCGGCGGTTTCGCGCGGGTCCTGGTCCCATCCGTCGAAGAAGAAGGTGACCTTTCCTTCCCAGGCGATGGCTGCCTCGCGGGTTGCCGCGAGCGGTAAGAGTTTGTCGAGCAGCGGCCGAATGTCGTGCTTCACCACCGACTCGCGCATGATGGCAATGGCCAGCATCTCGTCCTTGGCCGGGGAGAATTGTGCCCGCGGGTACTTGGCCATTATCCCAACCCGCCCGATTGCCGGGGGATGGGCAGTGGCGCACTGGACCAGCGCGGCGCAGCGTCGATATTGAGCTCAGGCATTGGGTGCTCCGTTTCACTGGTTTTGCACATCGGGTTGGCCGCATCGTTCGGATCCTGCGGCCCGCAGCAGCCGGGAGTGCACCGCCATTGCGAGCCTCCTGGACCCTGATTATCCGCCTCTCGCCTTGACTTATCAGCATCCTCGTCCGCGCGGGCCTGGTGCCAGCCCCGGCGCGTGGCGGTCGTCGGGTGTCACCGGCGGCCTGTGTGGTCGGTCCAGGCGCCATGATCAGGGCGATCAGCGCCTACCAAGGGGGGGCAGAACACCGTTCCTGCCGCCCGCCGACGCGTTGTTACCACTGCGCTCTTTTTGAGACATTTTTTCAGATGCCCCCAGTTTCCGCGCTCCGAATCCAGATGCCCCCAATTTCCGCGCTCAGATGCCCCCGGTTTCCGCGCTATGAAGTCAGATGCCCCCGATTTCCGCG